>WNGP01005400.1_pt1 | contig 10652 bp, 7 predicted proteins | sample 5407671 | NCBI WGS metagenome assembly WNGP01 (sample SAMN13153381, study PRJNA577476) | soil metagenome | isolation source: 40 cm soil or saprolite under Garry oak tree replicate 2 | place: USA:California | collected 2016-06-15
TTGAAGCGAGGGCACGCCAACTGCTCTGGCACTTCAACGAGTAGCGCGTTTTTCGTCGACGTGGATTCCACCCGGGTGGGTTGCCTCTACCGGACGACTACCTGGGTGTGTCTGAGAGCGTTGTTCGAGCCGGCGTCCCAGCGGTCGTCGCGTTCCGGCAAACTCTAAGCGATGATGGGGAGTCCGCTTTGCCTTGGAATTCTATAAGGGAGAGAAAATCCTCTCAGCGCCTTTCTTCTTTAAAGTCATGAGCTGAACTGCAATAGACTGATTCAAGTTCGGCAACCCGACGATCTTCGTCGGCCTCGTGGAATGGGCCGATCGCAGCATCACCGAGTAGCGTCCCAATTCCCGCCGCGAGCGGGAACGGGTGTGGCGCTCCCGACCAATCGAGATTCCCAACCTAAACTCTCGCATGCTGACCGGCTTGAACGCTTCCTTGACCGATCAGGTTGCGCCGGGACGAGAAAAGTGGGTTTTCCCCGGGGACGATTTGTAAGCGCGTTCTAGCAGGAGAAGAAAGGAATCCGTCACCTCTAGTCTGACATCTGGAGTATTGTCCGTTCGCCCCACACCCTCGTGAGGCAGCGGTTTCTCGGATCTGTAACCACTGTTTTTCCGTACTGTCGGTCGATGGTTCCAACCTTCAGATTCTGCGCCTGGCGAGTTTTGTGACCCGGCCCGTGCGGTTCCAATCGGAAACGAAGATGTTTCGATCCGAATCGACCAAGCAGCCATGCGCCGCGCTGAACAGGTCTGCCTTGATGTCGTGCGGATCGAGTTCGTAATTTGCCCATTGTGTCGTCTGCGGATTATCACCTAAGAAAGCAATCGGCACGTTGTCCCCATCGAGGACCGTAACGCGACCTTCTAATTCGGAAACCACTGCGTAATCACCGCTGAAACTCACCTGGCAGGGCCGCCGCAAGTGTTCGGCGACCGTGCCGACGTACTTGCCATCAAGGTCGAAGTGGCACAACCGCCGGTTTTCCCGATCGCAAACCATCAACAGCGGCTGGCGGTAACGCAGGTCCAGGGTTAGCCCGTGAGAACAGTCGAGCTGCCCTTCACGGTTTCCTTTCTCCGCAAAGCTTCCCTTGTAGTTGCCATGCTTGTCGAAACGGAAAATGCGCGAGTCGCCGTACCCATTGGCGATGAAGATGGAACCGTCGGGAGCGGGAACGGCAGCGGTAAGACGCCACTCATTGGGAGTCTTAAACCCGGCTTCCCGCGGAGCGGTGATTTTCATCACCACCGGTACCGTCGGTCTTCATCTTTATAAAGAGCCAGTTCTCTGCGGGCGTGCCTTTCTGCACGGTCGTATAGAAGAACTCCTCTCCGTGCTCCTCGGCGTGAACCATCGAATGAACTTCGGGATACGCATTTGCTATGGTCCTGACCAAACTCCCGCTGCGGTTGTAGACGAGCACTCCAGTAGCACTTTGCGTGCTGACATAGATGTTGCCCGCATTGTCCTGGGCGACGGCGCCATGCGTGCCTCCGAAGCTCATGCCCGAAGGGAGCGACCCCCAACCCGGTACAACTTCATAGGTCCATTCGCCATTGCCAGTCAGGGTCGCAGGCGCATCGGACCTATTGGTTCTTGCCGAAACAAGTGGGGAAAAAACGGTCTCAGCTGCTGCGATTCCCGCCACGCTCATGAACGCACGCCGGTTGAACTTTGTCATTGGATGCTCCTGACGCCACTGTCCGCTGTCGGTGCCGGTTCTGCGGGTGTGTTGAAAAGATACAGGTGACGTAAATTCGGCTCGAGTTTCAACGGAGCGGCGGCGTCGCTAGTGACTTTGGTCCCACTTAGATTCAGGTAGGTGAGTTGCGATAAGGAAGACAGCTTCCCGAGCGTCCGTCCGGTCACGGCCGTACCATCCAGATGAAGAGCCCGCAGATTCTTGAACTGGCTCAGAGTTTCGACGCCTGCATCGGTGACTGCGGTTCGTGCGAGTTCCGCCTCGACGATAAAGGGCGCAAACCGCTGGAGCTTCGTCAGGTGGGCATCATCGAACGTGCCAGCGACGTCGGCAGTGCGCAGGATGAGTCCATCCGACGGGTTCGCCGATACCGGCACGAGCTTCGCTCCTTGTGATTGCTGCATTTGCCTAATTTCGACGATGAATGCACTGTAGTCGCCAACTGGCGGCCGTGCTTGTTCCTGATCCTCGGCGATGAAAATGCCCGGGACGCTGGCCGCATCAGGCGAAGCTCCCTGCAGTACCCAGGCACGGATTCTTGCAATCTCCTCACGCGTCAGTGGAGTGCGGCCTTCAGCAGGCATGAAGTGATGGTCGGTGGGAGGCAGCGTGACCTTTTGCAAGAGGAGACTGCCGTCGGGATTGCGAGGTGCGATCACCATGCCATCTTTGCCCCCCGCCATAAGCGACTCATAAGAATCCAGTCGCAAACCGCCCTGTTCTTTATTGGTGCCGTGGCACGCAACACATTTTGTGTCGAGAACGGGATAGATATGCCGGGCGAAAAAAGAATTGGGATGAGATGAGACCGCGCTTGGAGCGAGAACCCTCTTGAGTGTGGCGGGCATGTACCGGGTCAAGTAGTCGCTCCCGTGCGTAAGCGAGCCGCCCTGGTGTGCGGTCCACGCAAGTGTCATGAGAACCGCAGTCAGCAGGATGGCATACAAGCGTGATCGCTGCGCCCGAAGCCATGAAGGCCGAACGGCTAGGCACAACAACAGCTCAATTGCCAGCAGGATTCCACCGCGCATGTGACGCGTGACGGTCGTTCCGATTTCCCCGCTGCCATAGGCCAAGAGAAATCCAAAGAGAATGGAAACGACGCAGGTTGCCAGCGAGATCTGCAGGAGAAAACCTGCCGCCTCGCGGAAGGACTGCCGCCTGGTCCCTGCAAACTCGACAAGCGGCAGGATCACAATCAGCCCGATGGGAAGATGCACCACTAAAGGATGGAAGCGGCCGAAGAATTGCAGCCAGTCAGCGTGGGGTTTGCCGTCGAGAGGGAAAAAGAGCGGCAAGAGCAGAATGGAAATGCCGACACATCCGGCCCCAATCCACAGTCGGGGAATCAGGCGCGCTCTTCGTAGTGCATCCCCGGCGGTGCGCGCGACGGTAGCTGCCACATTCACGCCAATATTCCTTGCACGACAAACGCCGGGACGGGGCTGGTGAGCTTTTGATCCAAGCCTTGGAATCGATAACTAAATTTGTTGTGGTCAATGCCCAGGCAATGAAGAATCGTCGCATTGAAGTCGCGCACGTGCACCGGATCCTTTACCACGTTGTAGCTATAGTCATCGGTCTCACCATAGGTGACCCCGGGACGCACGCCCCCGCCAGTCATCCAGGTCGTGAAACAGCGCGGATGATGGTCGCGGCCATAATTCTCTTGGCTCAACCCTCCTTGGCTGTACACGGTACGCCCGAATTCACCCGCCCAGATGACCAGCGTGTCATCGAGCAGGCCCCGGCGCTTGAGATCGGTGACCAGGGCATAACAACCTCGGTCAGTCTCCTGGCAAAGCACGGGCAACATGCCCACGACATTGTCGTGCACATCCCAGCCTCGCTTATAGATTTGTGTGAAACGGACACCGCGTTCGGCCAGGCGCCGGGCAAGAAGGCAATTGTAGGCGAACGTGCCGGGCTCTTTAGCTTCCGGACCGTAGAGTTCCCAGGTCGATTCGGGCTCTTTGCTGAGGTCCGCGAGCTCTGGCACGGACGATTGCATCCGAAACGCCATTTCATATTGCGCGATTCTCGAATTCGTCTCGGGATCTCCCACTTCGGCGAGTGTCTGCCGATTGATCTCTTCTACCGCGTCCAGCATCTTGCGGCGTGTGTCGCGATCCACACCGCGGGGATCCCCGAGGTAAAGCACAGGGTCGCCCACCGACCGTAGACCTACGCCCGAGAATTCGGAGGAAAGAAAACCGCTGCTCCACAAACGGGAAGAGACCGGCTGATTGTTCTCCTTTGGATTGGTCTTCGTCTGCAGAACAACAAATGTCGGCAAATTGTCGTTCATGCTGCCAAGGCCGTATGCCAGCCAGGCGCCGAGGCACGGCTTGCCTGCGTTCATGTTACCTGTGTTCATGAGCATGATCGCCGGCTCATGGTTGATGGCATCGGTGTTGGTCGACTTGATAAACGTAAGATCGTCCACCATACGCGCGGTGTACGGAAGCAAATCGCTGATCCAGGTTCCGGTTTGGCCAAGCCGACTGAAGGGCCAGTGTGAAGGAGCAACCGGAAAGCGGGCCTGCCCAGCGGTCATTCCGGTTAACTGTTGGTTACCTCGAACCGAGGCGGGCATGTCTTTGTCGAATTGCAGAGCGAGGCTCGGTTTGTAATCGAAAAGATCAACCTGTGGCGGAGCACCAGACATGAATAGATAAATTGCGCGTTTGGCCTTCGGCGCGAAGTGTGGAAGCCCGAGGGTGTTCTCGCCGAATCCTGGCTGCGGCTTGGGGCCTGACGCAAAAGCCAGATGGCGAAAGCTTGCTTCGCCGAAAAGAGTTGCAAGCGATGCCCAGCCTAGCACTTTTCCGCAGCGTCCAAGGAATTGGCGGCGGGACTCAGAGACCGACCACTCTTCCTTGAGCCCATCTGGAATGGGTAGATCCATCGGGGTGATTTTGTCTTCGCAATCGCTGCACAGTGCGTGCTGCTTCATAGGAGCCTTCTACTTATTGACGGTCTCATCGAGATTCAGCATTTCGCTGGCGACTATCGTCCAGGCAGCCAGCTCCGGTTCCGGAATCGAGCTGTCGCGTCTCATTTCACCAATGTTTACGAGAGAACGGGCATCTTTCGGATTCCCGGCGTAGTGCTTCTCCATTTCACGAAACGATTTCTCCAAAACGCCAGCCGTCTGGGGAGAAGGGACGTGCGCCAGCAGAATCAGGCCCATGCGGTTGATCCTCTCTTCGGGAAGCGGCCCAGCTTCGCGAATGACACGCACGGCCAGAGCCCTGGCCGCTTCCACCCACTGCACGTCATTCATGGTAACCAGCGCCTGGAGCGGCGTATCCGTGCGCTGCCGCCGGGTGCAGACCACATCACGCGCAGGAGCATCGAAGGCATCCATATTAGGCAGAGGCGCCATGCGTTTTACGTACGTGTACATGCTGCGGCGGTGGAGGGAATCAGCGTGTTCTTGCACGTAACGCACTGTGTCGCTCGTCGGGTAGCTTACTTGTTCCCAAATGCTCGGGGGTTGGTAGGGCTTCACGCTCGGCCCACCGATTTTATCGACCAGCAGCCCGCTGGACTCGAGCGCGATATCGCGGACCATCTCTGCATCCATTCGGAACCGCGGACCGCGAGACAAGAAGACGTTCCTCGGATCTTTTGCGAGCTGCTCGGAGCTTGTCTTCGAGCTTTGGCGGTAGGTGGCCGACATCACCATCAGCTTGTACATGTGTTTGATGTTCCATCCACTGTCGCGAAACTCGACGGCAAGCCAGTCGAGCAATTCGGGATGCGTGGGCCGCTGTCCCATGATTCCGAAATCTTCCGTTGTCTCCACCAGCCCTGTGCCGAAAAGTTCGTACCACATACGATTGACAGTGACGCGGGCGGTGAGGGGGTTCTCTGGGCTCGTGGTCCATTTCGCCAAAGCGATACGATTGCTCGGGGCATTTGTGGCCAATGGGAAAAGAAAGTGCGGCGTGTTGGCTTCAACTCGCTCGGTGCGCGCCGTGTACACACCACGCGTCAGCACATGAGCATAAGGGATGGTGGACTTTTCCCAGGAAACCAGCGTCAAGTCACCGCCTGAGGACAAGCGGTCCAATTGCTCATCGAGGGGAGCCATTTCGCGCTGGATCCGCCGCCAAGTGGGATCAATATGACTGAGGTAAAATGCCGTGACAACGTGCGATTGGTCGTGCGTCCACTCGGCCGCCGGGCGTGTTGCAATCTCCGCTACATAGTCCTCGAAGGGAAGCCGTTTGACCTCGTCTGGGGCCAGAGTCCTTGCATACAGACGGATGTCCTGGTAACGCGCGTCCTTCGCGGGATGCTCGTCTGGATTGCGCCAGCCCAATTGCAGGGGAGCGTCAGTACGGATGCTCGCCTTACTGAGGTCGTCTCTAAGCACCTGGGTAGCGACCTGTACGCCATCCACGTAAATCTTGACGCCGGAGGCAAATCCGGAGCCGTCATAAGTGAAAAAAATGTGTCTCCACGCGTTGTCGAGCGACAGTGGCTTCACTGCGGCGACACGGACCGAGATCTCGGGCAGCTTCTCATCCGGAGTTGCGGTGGATTGGGACTTTCTTGTTTTGGCTTCCGCCTCCGCCTTCGCTTTTGCCTTTTTCTCTTCCTCTTTCTCTGCCTTTAGCTGTTCCAGAGGCTTGTTCGGTGCCAGGTCCTTTTTAGTGAGATCCTGAGGGGTCGGATAGTTAAAGGCTTCCTTTGCTACAGGTGGCTTTTCGCGCGGGGCTTTCTTGTCTTCCTTCTTTTTCGGCTTCCCTTTTTTCGGTGCTTGATGGACCAGCGCTACGGTCAAGGTGCCGTTCTCGTCGGCGGCCAGCTCCCAGCCACGATCGTGCTGTGTCGATTCCATCTTCGACAGCAGCGTTCCAAAACTGCCGGGATGAAACGGCGCCGATCGGAACATGAACCAACCACCCGCGGAAAACGCATGGCTCGCTTCGTAATCGGCAGTCTGCCCAAGGAGCACTCGCGTGCTGGACTGCATCCGGAAGTCGGGCCACAACCAGGTGGTCTCGCCCCATTCCGGTTTCATGGTCGTCGTCTTGAAGCTTCCGGGATTTGCATTCGGTGCGCTGTTCTTCAACTCTTCGCCGCCACCCTCATCGAGCCGCAGCCGGACAATGAGTCCGCGGATCGAGACCGGATGCGCTGGGTTTTTGTGAGAGGCCAGCCATTCGGCCACAAGTCTGTCGGCGTCGAGCCGCATGGCATTCAGTTTTCCCTGCAGTTCAGAGCGGTGGGCCAATTCGCGGTTGTATGCCTCTGCTCTGTCGGCTTTCGGAACACGAACAGCCGGTGCCCACACCGGCCGGTCGTCATTAAACGGCTTCTCGTCGATATTGTTGAAGAAGGCGCTCAGCGCATAAAAATCATGCTGCGTGGTTGGGTCAAATTTATGGTCGTGACACACCGCGCAACCAACCGTAATCCCCATGAACGTGGCTCCAAACGCTTCTGTGCGCTCGCGAGCGATGTTCACCCGCAACTCCTCTGGAATCGTGCCGCCTTCGTTGCTGCTCACCCCCAATCGCACGTATCCACTCCCGATCAGGGGTTCAAGGTTCTTCATCGGCATGAGGTCGCCGGCGATCTGCTCCATAGCAAACTGGTCGAAAGGCTTGTTGTTGTTGAACGAGCGGATCACGTAGTCGCGGTAGGGCCAAATGTCCCGGCTGTTGTCATAATGCAGGCCGTAAGTATCAGCGTATCTGGCGTAGTCGAGCCAATAGCGCGCGCGCTGTTCGCCGAAGGCAGGCTCGGCAAGCAGCCGGTCGACAAGATGCTCATAAGCATCGGGGGAAGAGTCGCTTACGAATGCCTGAACCTCCTCTGGTGTGGGCAAGAGTCCTGTGAGATCAAGCGTTACGCGGCGAATTAGGGTCGGCTTATCGGTTTCCGGCGAAGGCTGGAGACCTTCTTTTTCGAGCTTTGCAAGGATGAAGCCGTCAATCGGGTTCTTCACCCAAGGATCGCCCCCGGTATTGTGGGGAATAGCAGGGCGAATGGGTGCTTCGAAAGCCCAATGTGGGCGGTAAACGGCACCTTGCTTGATCCATTCCCTAAGAATCGCGATCTCGTAAGCGCTCATCGGCTTGGCTTCGTCCTGCGCAGTTTGCGGCATCAGATAGTGCGGGTCTTTGGACTCAATTCGTTTGACGAGTTCGCTCTTCTCAGGGTGACCGGGGACGATGGCATCGCGATGGCCGTCCCGCTTCTTCATCGCCCACTCCGCAAGGTCGAGCCGCAAGCTCGCCTTGCGCATTTCTGGGTCGGGACCATGACAACTGAAACAACGGCTCGCTAGGATCGGCTGAACATCTTGGTTGAAATCCAGGCGTCGCGCAATCTGCTGGCGGTTGCAAGCGACGACGCTTATTGACAAAGCCACAACGATTAAACAAGAACCGGCTTTCACACCAAACACACTACTCCCAATTCTTTGAGAGGGCGAATCATTCGTGAAATTGGCTATGGGGCTCTCTTTCGAATGAGCGTCGCCGCACGTCTACTTCAAAACAAAAAGACGAGCAGCTTGCCCAAAAGTCGGCTATTCGTAGAAGCGACCTCGCCAGGATCCAACTACAGTCGAAAACGGACCATTTTCATGCTGGATTCTGCCAACTTAGCCACGTAAAGCCACTCGCACGATAGTTCGCCACTGGGCTCCGGAGTGGGAGGCCCATGTTCGTCACCCCCCTGCTTGGCGAAAATGAAGCCCGGGTTGCCCACTTCAGAGGGCTCTCGAAAATGACTTTGTCGTCGTTACAGAGGCACAGGCACCGCGCGTCATTTTATCCGGCTTCTCACCGTCGAACTGCACTCAGAAGGCAAAGAGAAGACCGGTTTGCCAGGTTTGCCAATTAAGGGCATCGTGAAAACAGCTAAGTGATTGTGGCGCCTTGCCTTAGTTTATTTTCCCCACTGTTCGCAATGAGGAGGCCGGGGGTTCGAATCCCCTCTCGTCCACCATCTTTCAAACGACCTCGAGCGTGCCAAACAGTCCTACCGCGGCACGCTCGGACTAAGTTCACTACCGGATCCCTTCCGGTACCTCGTCATCCACCCGGAGCGACATTGCCTAAGCGCCGCCTCATCGGTAAACACTACCGGTTTACCAGACTTAGCGGCGCCTGTTCGCGCTCACTTCTTTCCCTCTGCCCCCGCATTCAATACCACCGTCAACGGCGCCACATTCTCCGGCCTCACATACCGGTTCACAAATAAATTCCTTCCCATCTTTCGTCACGTCATACGTAGACAAATCCGTCGACGAAATCTGCGCCCTTCCCTGAAACGGAAACAATTTCATCGGCACGCCCGCGTTGAATGACCCTCCACTATTCACCTCCACCGCCGTCAATTCCCCATGCGGCCCGATGTAAAACATCTCTTTTCCATCGCCACGCCACCTCGGATCTGTTCCGGCTCCGCGCGAAACCTGCCACTTCCCCGATGCCCCCGGAAACGTCGTCACATAAATCTCCCTGTGCCTACCGAAAACCTCGTCTGGCCCATTACGGCTCCCCGCAGGGCCCGTGTAACATGCTACACAGCCCCATTGCATCTTGTTGATTTCAAATGTGCTTCTAGTGTTCTGAGTCATAAGTTCATTGCATAAATAGAAGATTTCCTGCACACTCAATCCTGATCCATCAAGGAGGCTATCGTGCGTACAGGACGTCCGAAACCACCACTGACTGTGTTGCCTGCCGATCAGGAAAAGCTGGAGTTGCTGGCGCGGCGCCCGAAAACCGCGCAGCGCATGGCGCTACGTTCCAAGATCGTTCTTCGTGCTGGCAAGGGACTGGCCAATCAGGAGATCGCTCGGCAACTGAACGTGACCGGCGCAACCGTCGGGAAGTGGAGGGAGAGGTATCGGATCAGGGGAATGGGGGGGTTGTGCGATGATCCCCGGCCTGGCACGCCTCGCAAGATCACCGACACCCAGGTAGAGGAAGCGGTGACCCAGACGTTGGAGAGTCTTCCCCCGGCGGCGACCCACTGGAGCACACGCTCGCTGGCCAAGAAGGTCGGACTCAGCCAGAGCGCGGTGGTGCGCATCTGGCACACCTTCGGCCTCCAGCCGCACCGGAGCGAGACCTTCAAACTATCCACCGATCCGCTGCTGGTAGAGAAGATCCGGGACATCGTGGGCTTGTACCTGAATCCTCCGGAACATGCGGTGGTGCTGTGCGTAGATGAAAAGTCGCAAGTGCAGGCGTTGGACCGCACCCAACCGATTCTACCGCTGCGACCGGGGTTGCCCGAACAACGAACCCACGACTACGAGCGGCATGGCACGACCTCGTTGTTCGCGGCCCTGGACATCGCCACCGGCAAAGTGATCGGCAAGTGCCGCCGTCGCCATCGCCACCAAGAGTTCCTCCAGTTCATGGAGTACGTCGATTCCGGGCTTCCTCCGGAGGCGGGCGAAATCCATCTGGTGCTGGACAATTACGGAACCCATAAGACACCCAAGGTGGTTCGTTGGTTTGCGCGCCATCCGCGCTATCATCTGCACTTCACCCCCACGAGTGGGTCCTGGGTCAATCAGGTCGAGAGGTGGTTTGCCGAGATCACCAACAAGCGGATTCGTCGCGGGTCGTTCGACAGCGTGCGGAGTCTGGAAAAGGCGATTGAGGAATACCTGCTGTATAATAATCAGTACCCCAAGCCGTTCGTTTGGACGGCGGATGCTGACCTAATCCTGGGAAAGATCCAAAGACTTTGCGAACGTATTTCTAACTCACCCAAACCTTCGCCGGCATCTCAGACTTCCTCAACGAATGTCTAACTCAGGACACTAGCATGCACGCGGACTTTGGGGCGGGCCAGTATCTGGGCTCGACGATCGGCATTCCCTACCTCGTTGTCGGTGGGCAGCAGCCTCCCGTCGCCATCAACTTCACCGCCTATGGAAGCGAAAGCGATCCCGGGCCT
>WNGP01018819.1_pt1 | contig 10652 bp, 8 predicted proteins | sample 5407671 | NCBI WGS metagenome assembly WNGP01 (sample SAMN13153381, study PRJNA577476) | soil metagenome | isolation source: 40 cm soil or saprolite under Garry oak tree replicate 2 | place: USA:California | collected 2016-06-15
GCCGATCAATGCGTCATAATGAAGCGCGCCACCACCTGGTTGAAGTAGTTGAAATTCCCCGCTTGCGGGGGATGCGCGGCACCGGGAATGACAACGGTGGTGTCGCTCTGCAGGCAGCGCGCGAGCTCATCGCTGATGAGCTGGAACATGCGAGGGCTGCGCTCGCCCCTGACGATCAAGACGGGAGTCGTAATCCGTCCCAGCTCCGCGCAAGAAACTGTTGGATAGTAGGCCGAGCGCTCGGCGAGCATTTCGTGGCGCATCTCGAACGAATGCGCCAGCATATCCGCGCGCGTGGCGGCTGGCAGCCGATCGAACGCACCCCGCCCCGCGGTCCCGTCGTAAAAGAACCGCAGCCCGGTCACCGAGTCGCCGCGCGCGAATGCGGCCCGAGCCGGGTCGAGTGCATTCGTATAGAAGGCGCGCCGCGCGGCATCCCCCTCTTCGGAGCCGGTCAGCAGCGAGACAATCGGCGGCTCCGCCAACACGAGCGAACGCACCAGCTGTGGGTGGTCGCGGGTAAGCTGCAGCGCCGTATAGGCGCCGTAGGACGAACCCACGACATGCGCGGGAGCGAGGTCGAGCGTCAGGAGCAGGGCCGCGAGGTCCTCAGAGTGCAGCTTCGGCGAGTAGGGCTGGTCGTCGTTTACCTGGGGATTGGGGGGATGGTAGCGACGGCTGTACACGAGGACGCGATACACTTGCGCAAAGACGTTTTCCTGGCCCGCCCACGACCTCAGGTCTCCCAATGAGCCATGGACGAAGACGACCGGCGCCGCTCCGCTATCACCCGTGAGTCGATAGGTGAGGCGCGCGCCGTTGAGGTCGAGCGCGTGGAGGGTGCGCTCGAACGTCCGCATCGGTGGACCGCCCGGCGGCGCCGCACCCGCGGGCGACGTGTTCTCCGGGCCCGGCTTCCCACCGCAGGCGACGACGAGCAGGCAGCACAACGGGATGCGCATGTCTACACGATGGCGATTGAGAAACCAAAACGCCATCAGCCGACGAGCCACGCAGCGGCGGCGGCCACCTTCTGCTCAGCGCGCCAGCGCGCTACGCTTTCCCCCACCGCTGCGACCTTGTGCCTGGCCGCGCTCGGGCGGACGCGCAGCGCCTTCCCCAAAAGTTCATAGACCTCCCGCTCCAACACCACGCGGACCTTGATGTCGCATTTTTCCAGGCCATCAATCAGGACGGTCCGGAACAATCGCCCCTCGGAGGCATGGGCTCGCATGTGTTGGTTGGCGATGGAGGCCGGATCGGTAAGTGAGGAGGCGACGACAGCGGCGCTGCGCAGCTGATGCCGTTCACGGTATTCGGCGACCAAGCCGGCGATCGCGTGGCGGGAGAAGCGCTCGATGCCGCGCACCAGGCGCGTGACCTTCGCGGTGTCGGTTTGTGCCGTGCCGAGCCCGGCGTGGTAGGGTTGCCGCGAGTGCACCACATCCGGATCGGCCAGCTCGATCACCCGGCTGTCGATGACGGTGGGTGCTTTCGCCGAGTTCGCGATCAGCACGGCCGCGGCCCAGCCGGACTTCACGCGAAAGCCGAGTGTGCAGGATTGTCGAGCACTCATCCCCAATCCTTCGAATCGGGTGCGACGCGACGCATGGCGCGGAGAAAGGAAAGCGGAGTAGGCGAGTCGTGAAGGGGCGCAGCATGCTGCGCCCCTCCCAATCGCAGTCCTTCCACTTTCTCCGCCAGCACGTTCACAGTCCCGTCGTCCTTGGCCAACTTACCGGTTACCAGGACGAACGGCTCCCCGCGGACGGCGGCGCGGTAGCGATCGTAGACATCGGGCCGCACGATCACGTTCGTCATTCCCGTTTCGTCTTCGACCAACATGAAGACGATTCCTTTGGCCGTCTCGGGACGCTGACGGGCGACCACGAGGCCGGCCACCTTGCATTTGACGCCGGCTTTGAGATTTCCCAGGTCCCGGTTGAGTGTCAGGTTAGGTGGTAACGCGTTCCGCACCAACGACAACGGATGCCCGCTGGCCGAGAACCCGAGCGTGGCGTACTCGGCCAGCAAGCGCTCGTGAGCGGCCAGCCCGCCGAATGCCAGTTGTTCATGGGGATGATTCAGGGCGAGCTCGAGCTGACGCCGGCCGCGGCCGTCACCCGATTGGGAGGCCTTGGGCGGCAGCCAGAGGCCGACCTGCCAGAGCAGCTCGCGTCGCGTCAGACCGAATCCGTCGCAGCCGCCGACCCACATGAGGGCTTCGATGGCGGTGCGCTTGAGCGTCGCCGGCGCGCGCCGGATGAAATCACCCACGCTTTTGAATGGACCATGTTGCTCTCGTTCGACGACGGTTGCCGTGGCGGTCTCTTCGCTCCAATGGCGAATGAACCCCAAACCGACTCGGAGTGCTGACGATTCAACCGTGCACCAGACGTCGCTCACGTTGATATCGGGGAGTCGCAGGTCGATGTCGTTGCGCATCGCATCGCGGCCCAGCGCGTCGATCGAATAGAAGCCCATCGGCTGATTATTGAAGAGCGCGACGTAGTACTCGACCGGGTGGTAGTGTCTGAGCCACGCCGACTGGTACGCGAGCAATCCGAACGCCGCGGCGTGCGACTTGGGGAATCCGAACTCACTGAACGCAATCACCTGACCGAACACCTTCTCGGCCGTGGCTTCGGGGACGCCACGGGCGAGCGCGCCTGCGCGAAACTCCTCCCAGAAGCCGGCCATGAGGTCGTGCGAGCGGCGGCGGCTCATCGCGCGGCGCAGTGCTTCCGCCTGTCCCGACGAGAATCCGGCGAGTGCCTGGCAGACTTGCAGGACCTGATCCTGATACAGAATCACTCCCAGCGTTTCCGTGAGGCATTCGCGGAGCAGGGGATGATCGACGGGCGGCTCGTAGGGCCGGCCAGACGCGTGCGCGCGGCGCTGCTCCTCGCGCCGGCGCACGTACGGATTGACCGCACCGCCGACGATCGGCCCCGGGCGGACGATCGCGACCTCGACCGCGAGGTCCTCGAGATTGCGCGGCCGGCTCCGCCGGATCATCTGGATCTGCGCACGGCTCTCGATCTGGAACAGACCGATCGTGTCGCCGGCGCAGATGCGGTCGTAAATCGCCTGGTCCTCGAAATCGATGCGCGAGAGATCGGGTGGTGTCCCGGTGCGGCGCGCGATCAGCTCGACGCATTCTTCCACGAGTGACAGCATGCCGAGCGCGAGGAAGTCGATCTTGATGAAGCGCGCGTCGTCGCAGGAGTCCTTGTCCCACTGGCAGACGACGCGGTCTTCCATCGCGGCGCGCTCGAGCGGCACCAGCTCGATGAGCGGGCGCGAGGAGATGATCATGCCCCCAGGATGCTGCGATATATGGCGCGGCAGCCCGCGAATTTCCTGCGCCAGCTGGCACAGCTCCTTCCAGAGCGGCGCATCTTTGCGACCGGCAAACCCTGGGAGGTGGTCCATCTCGTCCGCCAATCCGTCCGACCGGCCATCCGACAGTTTGGCGACCAATTCGATTTCGCCGAGCGGCAAGTCGAGCGCTTTGCCGATTTCGCGCACGGCGGAGCGCAGCCGATACGTCGGGAACGTGCACACGAGGCCGGCGTGGTCCGAGCCGTAGCGGGTGTACACGCGGCGGATCAGCTCCTCGCGGATCTCGCGCGGGAAGTCGAGATCGATGTCGGGGACCGAAGCCAGGGTCTCGTTCAGGAACCGGCCGAGGAAGAGCTTGTTGGCGATCGGGTCGATGTGCGACAGGCCGAGGAGATAGCACACGATCGAAGAGACCGAGGAGCCGCGTCCCCGGCCGGGCAACAGGTTGCCGGAGGCGCGGCGCGAGCCGCGCCGAACATCGGCGGCGACGTCGCGTGCAAGATCGAACAGGTCGTGGTAGACGAGAAAGAAGCCGCTGAGCTGGTGATGCTCGATGAGCCGCAATTCTTCGTCGAGCCGGCGCACCGCCTGCGGGTGATAGACCGAGCCGGGCGGGTAGCGTTCCTGCATCCTGGCACGGCACAGCTCGGCTAAGACCTGCGGCGCGGGCGCTCGATCCGCCCCGCGGAAGTCAGGGAACGTGTACCCCAGGTCGCGGGTCAGGTCGAAGGCCTTACACCGCGCTGCGATGGCCATTGTTGTGGCGACAGCATCGGGACAGTCAGCGAACAGCGCCACGACTTCTTCCAGTGGCCGCAAGTAAAACTCGCTGTTCGGATTTCGCACGCGGTGCGAGCCGTCGAGCGTCGTGCGATGGCGGATCGCGACCATCACATCGTGTAAGCGGTGAAGGCTCCGGACGTGATACTGAACGTTTCCAGACGCCACGACACCCAGCTGCAGATCCGCCGCGATGTCGATCAATGCCCGGCTTTGTGCCAAGTCGCCACGGACTCGATTGCGCTGGATTTCGACAAAGAACCGATCGGGCCCGAACACCGTCTTGCACCGCGCGGCGAGTTTGCGCGCTGCACGCAGTCCTTCGTTTTCCAATGTTCTCGAGAGCAGACCGTCGCGACGAGACCCGGAGAGAATGATCAGCCCCTCCTGGCGGGCCTCGAGCGAGCTGAGCGGCAGCCGCGGGTCGAGACGCTCGGCGCCGAGGTGCGCTTCCGTGATCAAGCGACAGAGATTCGTGTACCCGTGCGCCGACTCAGCCAACAACACCACATGCGCGCCGTCCGAGAGCGTGACTTCGGCGCCGGTGATCGCCTGCAGGCCGAGCGGCTGCGCGGCGTGCGCGAACGCGAGCGAGCCGTAGATGCCGTTCGTGTCGGTGAGCGCGAGCGCCGGATAGCCCAGCCGATGCGCTTCAGCGAGGAGCTCGTCGGGTGGCGAGGCTCCATCGAGAAAAGAATAGGCTGAATGACAATGGAGCTCGGCGTACATGCGGTTGGGCGGTTTGGCGGTTGAGCGGTTAGGGCTGCTGAATGAACCAGTTGCCGGTGATCAGATCCCGGAACAGTACCACTCGCTTTCCACCCTCCAGCATTATTTCGAAGTACGATCGAGCAATCGTTTGGCGCCACCATTCATCATCAATACGCCATGTTTCGTTGACGCATTCGATTTTCCAAACCGCCGAACCGCCCAACCGCCCAACCGCCGTCGGAGAACCGGAGACATTCAGTTCCACCGTCACTAGCTGCGGTTCATTTACGGCTCGTAGTCGATCAGTGCGTAGCGGCGTTCGGGCAGGCGCGACCATGGTTGTACCTCGATGACGTGATAGAGATTGGCGCGCCCCCCCTTGACGCGCATCCGGATTTCGCGCGCGGCGCTCTGGAGGGCGCGCTGCTGTCCCGCGCGGGCGGCGGCTTGCGCATCGCGCGCGAACAGCTGCAGCTCGGTGGTCCCGGGAGCGAACGCGGTGAACTCGAGGATGAGACGCTCGACAGCGCCGGTAGGCGGCGACTGCTCGAGCCAGGAACGATTTGGAGGGGCCGAATCCATCTGACCCGATTCCAGATCCGCGCGCAGGCGGACGGCGTGCACGCGCCAGCCGATGCGACGCGGATGCTTGAGCGCGCGGGCGATCAACTGGTCGAGCGAATGCACCAGCAGCTCACGCTCGCCGATCGGTGTGAAGAACGTGAGCGCGGCGACGATCGGCTCAGGCGCGTTCCGTGCTTCGACCGGCTCGGCGATGCGGCCGGCCGCTAGCCGCCACAGCCGTCTTCCCAGGGCACCGAATTGCGCCGTGACTGCCGCTTCGGGGAGCGCCGCGAGTGCGCCGAGCGTGCGCAGGCCGAGCAGGCGCAGACGGCGGTGGATATCGGAATCGAGTGGCAGAACGGCAATGGGCTGTGAAGCGAGAAACTTTTGCTCCTCACCAGGGGCCACGACGATGGCGTCGCCCGGTTTGGCGCGGCTCGCGGCTACCCACGCGGTGAACTTGCCGCGACCGAAACCCAGTCGGACGGTCGGACGGTCTGACGGTCGGACGGTCCGACGAATCGCCTCGATGATCTTGTGCTGTGAGCCGTAAATCCCCGCCAAACCATCAGTCCCCAGGTATGCGAGACCAAGTTCCGCTGGTTCCACCACGGGACTCACGTCGTTGAGTGACGAGAGCAGACTCGAGAAGCGCTCGTCGTAATGAACGGGATCGGGCTCGATGAGCCGCAGCGTCGGACAGAGGCCGATTGCCTGGCTGACGGTCATCCCCGGCTTTACGCCGGCGTGACGGGCGAGCGACGAGACCTGCCACAGTTTTCGCGTGGTATCGGGTGCGAGCAGCGCCGTGGGATAGTTGGCCAGTCCACCTTGACGAGCCTCTTCGCAGCGGAGCGGGAAGAGGGGAATCCAGACGCAGGCAGCGAGCGAGCTCGTAGACGATCGTGACATTGACAAAAGTCCCAAGGGGACCCGAATATATCCCGAAGATGTCATCCCTCGCAAGCCAAGTTCGAGAGAGTAAACTTTGAGTATGACTCAAGCGGATCTCTTTGGGCCTGAAGCACTTCCGGCACCAAGCCCCGAGGTTGTCGAGCTCGCTCAGGGAATTCCGTCGAACATCCGATTTGGGACGTCAACCTGGACCTATGACGGCTGGTTCGGCGATGTCTACCAGCGCCGCTATCGCGGGCCGCAACCCGCCAGCCGCCTCGAGGAGTACTCTCGCTATCCGTTGTTTCGCACCGTCGGGATCGACAGCGCGTTCTACGATCCGCCCTCGGAAGCGGAGCTGCAGTCGTATGCCCGGGCACTGCCACCCGGTTTCCCCTGCGTCAGCAAGGTTTGGGACCGCATCACCGCCAAACGCCTGGGCCAGGACGCCCCGCAGCCCGGTTTGGCCGGGATGCGAAATCCCGATTTTCTGAACGTCTCGCTGTTTAAGGAGAACGTGCTCGGCCCCTACAGCCGTGTGTTTCGCGATCACGCGGGTTGCTTCGTGTTCGAGTTCCCATCCATGCGTGGCAAGGATCTGCCCGATCCGCTGCAGTGGGCGGATCAGCTCGATGATTTCTTGAAGGAGTTGCCGCGGGACTTTCGCTATGCGGTCGAGCTGCGCAATCCCGAGCTGCTCACCGGCGTGCACGGCGAAGTACTGAAGCGGCACGGTGTGGCGCACGTGTTCAATTCCTGGACAGAAATGCCGTCGATCGGCGAACAGGTCGATCTGGGCTGGACCTTCCCAACGAACTTCACGGTCGCGCGGGCGCTCCTGAAGCCGGGTCGCCGCTATAGCGACGCCGTGAAGCAGTTCCAGCCGTATGACCGCGTGCAGGAGCCGGTCCCGAGTCTGCGGAACGATCTGGTGCGTCTCGTGAGCCGGGCCCACCAACGACGGGTCGAAGCTTACATCCTGGCGAACAACCGGGCCGAGGGAAATGCGCCCGGGACGATTCGGGCGGTCGCGCGCATGTGGCTGGAAGGTGACGCAGGCGCGGCTTCCTAGGGTAGGTATCTGGGAAGTCTGTTTCGAAGAGGAGGAGGTCTATGCGCCCTGCAATGTTCGCCGCGATAGCGCTCGGTCTGCTGGTCTCGTGTGACGAACCCAGCGGTAAAGTCGACCCGGTGTCGGTGCAGTGGATGGATTGGCCGGCCGAGGTCAACGCCGGTCAACCGTTCCGCACGAGATTGGTCGTCTGGGGCGTGTGTGCGTTGAACCCGCGGTTCCACTCCGGGACACACGCAGACCAATCGGCGGTGACCTTCGAGCCGTATTACCTGGTCGACAACGATCAGATTTTCTGCGCGGATCTCCGCGAAGCCACCCTTCTGGTGGCCGCGGTCGACACCGCGGGCACGGCGCCAGGGCTGGCGGCGCCAGCTTCCCGCACATACGAAATGCGCGCCGGGGCAGAGGTCTTCTTCGCCACAGCTGCGCAGGGCATTCCGGTGCGCCGCTTCGGTGACGTCACCGTGCGACCGGCGGGCGCCGATCCCTCACAGCGCAACGGCGGTGGCACCGGGTACCTGCAGGTGGACTCGCTGGGATGTGCTCGCCTCTCGCCGCTCGGTCTCTACAACCCGAACTCGGCGCTCGTCCTCGAGGACCAGGCCGATACGGCGGGACTCTCAGGGGCGTTCGTTACCGGCTACACTCACGACGCCGCGGCACCGGTGTGTGGGGAGACCAGAGTCTTTCACGTCGTGACGCGGAACTGAGCATGCGCTCCTTCTACATATCTCGCGATGCTCGGGGGAGTCGCCGCCTGCGATTCCGGTCTCGACGTGCAGCCGGCCATCGTACAGTGGATGGAGTGGCCCGCGGAAGTCGTTGCGGCAAAGCCTTTCTCCGTGCACCTGTTGACCGGTTTTCCGGCCTGTCACAAATGGGTCTTCAAGTCTCCGCTATGCGTTCGTGCGCGGCTATATCCACGAGGTGGCAACGCCAGTGTGTGGACAGACGAGAATCTTCCACCTCGTCACCCGAAACTAGGGTAGCTACTCAACGAAAAAGAACCGGCCGGGAATGACCCGGCCGGTTTTGCGACTACGGCGTTGGGTGGCGCCGGATCATGGAGGATTCGGTCCCGGCGGAGGAGGTGCATCGCACGACGTTCCGCCCGGCGGACAGTTCGGGTTTGCAGTTCCACCACCCGGATTGCCGTAATAGTGGGGATCGCCGGAGCCGCCGGTGCAACAGCTGTTCGATACGTCACAGTACCAGGAGTCATCCAACGAGCCAGCCTGTGTCCCTCCGTCCAGCCAATAGTTTCCGCACGAACTGCCATTACCCGGAGAACTCACGCAGCTGGGTCGCGGCGCAGCTGAGCCTGGCTCGAGCGTCTTCTCGACGCAACACGAGTAGCCGTTCCAGTCCGGCCGCAGATGGCAAAAGTCATACGAGCAGCTCCACTCGGCGCAGTAGACGGTACCCGCCGTCTGCGCGTTGATCGTCGGGATCGCCGGTCGTGTCGCCTGACCTGCGTCCGAACAGGCGGTGACCATCGCCACGCTCACGGCGAGGACGATCCCGGCCAGTGGAACGATTCTGCGGACCAATCGCATAGTTCCCTCCATTTGGAAAGTGACGACTACTGGACAGCCAACCGAGGTTCGGCGAGCGCTGCGTCGATCGCTTGTTGAAAAAGGGCGAATGGGTACGCGCCGCGGATCACGACGCCGTGGACCGAATCGCCAGCGGCGCGCCCAATGACGAAGCCGGGAGTGCCGTTGAAACCGGCCCGGTGTCCATCACTGGCGTCGCGCTCCACCAGCGCCGCTGTCAGAGGGGAAGCCGTGCAGGCGCTGAACGCGCTGAGGTTCAGGCCCGCTTGACGGGCAAGTCGCGCCAACAGGGCATCGGCAATCTCTTTTTGACGTGTGAACAAGGCGTCGTGGTAGCGCCAGTAGCGCTCCGCCCCCTGCGCGGCCGCACAGCGCGCCGCTTTCGCCGCTGCGAGGGCGTAGCGATGGATATCCGTGAGCGGCATGTCCCGCACCACATAGCGCACCTTGCCGGTGTTCACGTAGCGCGAGCGGATCTCGGGCAGGGTGGTTTCGAAGTGCCGGCCACAAAACGGGCACTGATAGTCGGTGAATTCCACGATCACGACGGGCGCCCGCGGATCACCGGCAACGGCCGCGCCGGCGAGCGACACCGTGAGCGACTCGGACAGCGCCGGCGCGTCGCCGCCGCGTTGCCGCGCGCTCACGAGCGCGGTTACGGTGATCGCAAGACTGTCGACGCGACGCTCGAGTTGCGCCACCCGTGCGTCGCGGGCGCAGGCGACGAACGGCACGACGACGGAAACGGTAAAGAGAACGCGGGAACAGCGCAGCATGGAAACCTTCCGCGAAGAGTTACGCGGACGGTCTCTCGTGATGATGTGTCCTGTCAACGAAGCGCGCCCTAAACATCACAGTGGGCGCGCCAGAGGACACAAATCGGCGATTCCAGGAATTACAGCACGCTGCCCCGCAACTCGAGCTCGCCCTGCACCGGCATCCCGGCCGGGCGATAGCGATCGATCATTCCCGTGTGATTCTTGAATCCATGCTTGCGGCGCAGCTTCTCGATACGCCGGCTCAACGCCTGGGCGTACACTTTCGGCGCATTCGTCTGGCGCGCGTACGCGCGGGTGTAGCGAGGCACGAGATCCGGAAAGTGCTCGCCGAGCACGGCCAGGAAGCGCTCGCGCACGGCGACGTAGAGTCGGAGCGCACCCGCGTGAACGAATCGCGCGCCCGCTTCGTGTGCGGCGGCGAACAGCGTGTCGAGATGAGCCACACCGTCGGTGATGCCGGGCAGCACAGGCGCGATGATGAGTCCGGCATTGATGCCGGCATCCACGAGTTTGCGCAGCGCCCGGAGCCGCGCCGCGGGAACCGGTGAGCGCGCTTCGAGCTTACGCGCGAGCCGGGCATCGGTGGTGATCAGCGAGATGTGAACCTGGAGCGCGTTGCGGTCCTGCACCCGAGCCAACAGGTCGCAGTCGCGCGCGATGAGCGGGCTCTTGGTGATGATGCCGAACGACAACCCTTCGCAGCGCGTCAGCCGCTGCAGCACCGCCCGCGTGATCCGGAACCGGCGCTCGGCGGGCTGATAGGGATCGGTCGCGGTCCCGATGACGATGCACTGACCGAGCGGGACGCGCTTGAGATCGGCGTCGAGCGCGCCGACGACCTGCTCCTTTACAAAGATCCGCCGTTCGAACGCCTCCCAGCCGTGCGCGCCGCGGTAATCCGCAAACTCGGCGTCGGTGAGCTTGCCGGCATCGTGGGCACGCTCGACG
>WNGP01008056.1_pt1 | contig 10648 bp, 10 predicted proteins | sample 5407671 | NCBI WGS metagenome assembly WNGP01 (sample SAMN13153381, study PRJNA577476) | soil metagenome | isolation source: 40 cm soil or saprolite under Garry oak tree replicate 2 | place: USA:California | collected 2016-06-15
GCGTGCGCATCATGGTCCCGCCGTTTCCCTATACCGATCCCGAGACGTTCGCCAAGAACTCCAAGGACGCGGTGATCATTTTCAAAAAGCCCACGCGCGACGGCGTCCACATCGAAGACGTCAAGCAGATCAACAACGAGTGGGTCGTCACCGGCACGTCCGGCGTCGTACTGATCGTCGTCGGCACCGGCACCACGATGAAAGCCGCGCAGAAACAAGCCTACAACCGGATCGAAAACATCATGATCCCCAACATGTACTACCGGAAAGACATCGGGGATCGCTGGTTCGAGGACTTCGATCGGTTACATACGTGGGGATATCTGCGACCATAGGGCCCAGTGACAACAGGTAGGGGCGCAGCATGCTGCGCCCCTACTCGTATCACCGCAATCTGTCTATCTGTAAAACAGCCGATACGCCGCGTTCGCGTGCATCACGCCCTTGTCGATCAATTCCGCCATATACCCGGGCATCGTGCCGATATGCGGCTTCACCTTGTCCGCTCCGGCGGGCGCTTGATCGAGCGTGAGCCCGCGATAGGCATCGGTGAGCCCGGCCCGCAACGCTTCGACGATCCACGGCTTCATCTCCACGGTGGCCTTCGTCACCTCGACGTCGCGGATGGTCCCGTAGGGATCATAGCCGATGGCCAGCTCGATCGGCCCATGCATGCAGTCCACGCGCATGAACACGAGCACGCCGGTGACCTGATGCTGGCGTGTGCCGAGATAAAACGTGACCACGCCGTCCGGCGGCTCCCAACCGACGGCGTCGTGAATGCGGCGGGAATCTGCACTGCTGAGGTGGAGCTCGCGCGCCGTAAACTGATCGGCCCCCGGCAGCAGGTGAGCCACGGCGTCCTCTCGCTTCACCATGATGACCGTGGGTGTGATATGGAGCAACGCGGCCGCGACCGCGCCAAGTAAGAGCGTTTTCATGGACGCGTTTCTCCTGAACGTAAGTTTCGTTCCCCCTCTCCACGGCGTGGAGAGGGGGTCAGGGGGTGAGGACGTCGTGGCGACCACATTTGCCAGAATGCAATCGCCGCCACAATCGTGTAGCCAAGAGCCATCGCCCATCCGCCCGCGAGCGTGACGATCGCAAAGCGCGGCGAGGCGACTTTCGTGAGCCACATTCCGGCGAAGTCGAGCCAGGGCGCGGCAAAGAGGAGCGTGATGATCGCGAGTCCAACCCAACGTCGTATTGATAAACCAAGAGTAATTACAGCAAGACACCCCGCGATCACCGCGTACATCGGCATGTGCACGTGCGTGTCCTGCACGAGCAGATCCCGATCGACGTGGTGCTGCTCTTCTCCCATCTCCGCCATCGATACAGGACGCTCCGTCACCATCGTGGTCTCCGGCGGCATCGGCATCCTCATCGGCGCTTCGCCGGCCGAGCTATAGGTCTCCGCGACTTGCTGGGTGCTGAACCCCGCGTACAGACCTACCATCCACGCGCCGAACAGATAGGATGTGCCGAGCGTGGCGAGCAGCAGCGTGACGAGCCAGCGCACGCGCAGATCACTGTGACGCAGATCGTAGAGCACACGGGCTCCTAGAAGAGGTAGACCAGCTCTACCAGGGCGGTCAGGTTCGACCGAGCGAAACTGCGGTCCTTTTTCTCGAACACCGGCTGGTCCGAGTGATCGATGCGTACCGCTGGACGGATCGAGAACGCCGGCAGGCGGAACGTCGTGAGCTCCACATTCGAGAAGACGCCTTCCTGGGCCTCGCGATAGAAGTACCAGGGCGAGATCGTCAGCGACTGCAGCTGCTGCGCCGTTCCCGTTCTGGCGCCGTCCGGGTCGTCGAACACCTCGCCACGCACGGTCAGCCCGGTCGACCGACCCACCCGCCAGAACGCCTGCCCGACGACACCGGTCCAGTGCGCGCCCTGCTGCGAGCCGTGGTGCGCCTCAGCCTGCACGATCAGACGGGTCATCGGCTGCCATGTCGCGTCGCCGGTCACCAACGTGCGCTGCGAGCCATTGGTCGAGTCTTCCTCGGGCCCATACAGCGCTCCGGCAGCTACGGCCAGACCCGAAGTCGGGAATACCTGGACCTTGAGACCTCCCGTCTTACCGGAGTTGTGAGCCCGAGCAGGCTCACTTTGGGGTTGAGCGCGTAGCGCGCCACGAGGCCCGTGAGCTTCACCGGCCGCGCGTTCTCGAACGTGAACGACGTGGTCGGCACGAGATTGAGGGGCTCATCGTCCCGCTCAAACCCGACCGGCGCGTCGAACCGGCCGAACGACAGGGTCAGCGCCGAGATGCGAGCCGGCGTCCAATTGATGATGAGATTGTCGATTGCGATCGCGGTCTTGGGAGGACCGCTGTCGGCCTCCTCGAGGTGGGTCGTCAGCTGGCCGAATAGGTAGAGCTGATCCGACCACGGCCGGAAGAAGCTGACCGCGAGCTTCGATGCCAGCGCCGTGTTCTGCGCCAGGTTGCGATCGTAGCTACCCAGGGCGACGGCAAAGCCTGAGATCGTCAGCGGAGTTTTGTCCTCGAGGTTCAGGCCCCCACCTTGCGCCGCAGCTTGCGACGTGAACGCCGCAACGAGAACGACGAGTGTCGTCGCTTTCCCAATGGACATCATGCCCCTCCACTAGGGGTTGTGGTTTTGCAAACGTGTTGCGTGAAACGCGTGCTTACGCCAACAACTGTGGAGGAGCGAGTGCGAAGGGGAGGAGACGCTTGCGCGCTGGGAGAAATCGTGTGTGGACGGCGTCGGCGTCAACGATAACGATGGGCAGTGGCGCGACGGTCCAGCTCGAGGGCGGTGTCGGAATCGAAACACGCACGTCAGCCGGACAACAGGCCTGCGGAACCGTCCTATGGGTCTGTTGGTGATGGCCACTGCCGTGATGATTACAGGCTTGAACCTCGGGACCGCCCATCGCGAGCCCGAACGCCAACGCCAGCACGACCCGCGGGAATCGCATCGGCCTAATTATACCGCTTTCAACTTCCAGCGCCCGCGCCGGAACAGGACCGCGCTCGCGACCGCGAGTGTCGAGAAGGCGATCGTCACCGCCCAGGCGACCCCCTGAGGTCCCAAACTGAAATGCCGCGCCAGCAGCCAGGCGAGGGGGATCTCCCACAGCCAGAAGCAAAACAGATTCAGCCACGTGGGGGTCCAGGTATCGCCAGCGCCGTTAAAGGAGTTCGTCAGGACCATGCCGTAGGCGTAGAAGAGATACCCGTAACTGATGATGCGCAGGCAGTCGGTAGCGACTGACGCGACCGCGGGATCCCTGGTGAACACATGCGCGATCGGATTTGCGAGCGTGATAAAGAGCAGTCCGGCCGTGCCCAGGAAAATCACGTTATAAAACGCCGCGCGCCAAACCGCCTCCTCGCCACGCTCCGGCTTCCCCGCCCCCAGCGCCTGGCCGACCATCGTTGCCGCGGCGTTGGCGAGACCCCAGGACGGCAGCAGCGCGAAGATGATGATCCGGATCGCGATGGTGTACCCCGCCAGGCCTTCGGCTCCGAACGACGCGTTGATGCGCGTCAGCCCGATCCAGCTGGCCATGCCGATGAAAACCTGGAACGTTCCCGTTCCGGACAGGCGCAGCAACGTTTTCATCACGGCCGGCTTGAGCGCGATCTCGTCCCGGTGAATCACCACGCGGCCATCGCGCCGCCACAGCCGGTAGAGTTGATAGAGCACACCCGTGCCACGGCCGATCGTCGTGGCGATCGCGGCGCCCGTCACGCCGAGCCGCGGGAATGGACCGACGCCGAAAATGAGCAGCGGGCCGAGGATGATGTTGATCCAGTTCGCCAGCCACAGCACCCGCATCGCGATGGCCGCGTCCCCGGCACCGCGAAAGATCGCGTTGATGAGGAAGATCAGCAGAATGACGACGTTGCCGCCGAGCATCACGCGCGTGTAGTTGTGGCCCATCGCAATGACGTCGGGCGACGCGCCCATGATGCCGAGGAGCTTCGGGGCGAGGAGGACACCGGCGACCGCAATGAACGCAGCGGCGATCACGCCCAGCGCGATGCCCTGCACCGCCGCCTCAGCTGCGCCCGCCGGATTCTTCTCCCCAATGCGGCGCGCAACCATCGCCGTCACGCCGATGGACAGCCCCATCGCCGCCGTGTACACGAGCGTGAGCATCGATTCCGTCAGCCCGACGGTCGCGACGGCGTTCGGGCCCAGATGCGCGACCCAGAACACGTCCACGACCGCGAACACCGACTCCATCACCATCTCGAGCACCATCGGCACGGCGAGCAGGATGATGGCACGGCCGATCGGCCCCGACGTGTAGTCGTGATGCGTGCCACGGATCGCCTCGCGGACGGTCTCCCAGAATCCACGAGGCGTTTCGACGTGTGATTGGATGTCGGTCATTGAGGCCGGGAGTTATCCGGGCCTCAGGTGCTGCTGCTCAACTCGGGCTCTGCTGGTGCGCTTCGACGAACCAGAGCCATTTGTCCACGCCGCGGGAGATGCCGGTCAGAATATCAGCACTCCCAGCGTCCTCGAGCTCGTTCATCTCTTCAACGGCGATGCGGATCGTGCGGCCGAACGCAGCCAGGGCGTCCGAGAGCGCCGCCACATGCTCGGCCCCGTTCGATAGCGCGAGGGGGTAATCCGGCAGTGTGGAGCGTGCCTCCACCGCGCCGACTGTCCCTTCGGCGATCCCGCCGAGCTGGATGATGCGCTCGGCGATCTGATCCACGTACTCCTCGACGTCTTCATTGACGTCATCGAACAGCTTGTGAAGCCCGATGAACGAAGGGCCTTTCACGTTCCAGTGCGCCTGCTTGCATTGCGTCTGGAGATCGATCGCCTCGGCGAGACGCTGGTTGAGCAGCCCGATCACCTCGAGGCGGCTCGTTTCCGGCAAGTCGTTCTTGGTCGCATACAGCTTCGGCGCAGCGGGCGCGCGTGCGGACCGCTCCGGCGCGCGCGGTTGCGACTTCACACCGCCATTGCCGCGGGAGGTGCGGGGTGTGCGCGAGGGGCGTGGTGTGAGTGTGCGGGGCATAGGGTTCCTTCTTGTACGAGGGGAATCGTCTAGCTGGACGTCGTGGTCAGCGTCGGGCGTTTCTCTGTCGCGGACACCTTGAATCGGACCCACATCCCCGCAAGCCCGTGGCCCGGCACCCCGCAGAAGATCATGTACGCCCCGGGCTTGGTCGCGACGAATTGCATCGAGTCCGCTTCCCCCGCGCCAAGACCCTGCATCAGCCGCCGGGTCTCAGCGCGCGGCAAGGCGGGAGGTTCGACCGGACCGGCCGGCATCGGCTTGGCCGTGTCAACGACTTCAGCCGAGTGCGGGAGATTCGGATCCTTGTTCGTGAAGCGAATGACGACCGTCCAATTCGTGGGGACGGTGAGCGTCAGCTTGCCGTCGTTGAAGCCGTTGAAGTTCAGGCCGCCATTCAACTGCGTGAGACCAGCAGTCAATAGGAATGTGGCCGTCTTGGCCGTGGTATCGACGGTGAGCCAGTTGCAGTCGATTGTTGACGACGACTGTTTCGCCGCGGGCGGCACCGGCGTGGGAGGATTTTGCGCCACGCAGAGCTGCGTCGAGAGCAGGAACGCCCCGAGGACCACCGAAGGTTTGGTCATAGGTTCAAGGTACCTAGCGACCTGCCCCAATCGTAAGGCCCAGATAAACGTTTCGCCCGGGGGCGGGTTCGTAGAAACGATCCCGGGCAGCGTTGATCACCACCGAGCTCACATAGAGATGATTGAATGCGTTGTTGATGCCGAGGAACGGCGCGAGACGCATGCCGCCGACTTTGCCGTCCCAGCCGACCCGCACATTCGTCACCCACCACGGCGCGGCTCGCGTATTCAACGTGTCGCTCACGAGATAATCCGACGAATACCCCTGCTCGACCTCGACCCAAGCGCCGCGCAGCGGAGCGGGCTGCCCCCGCGCGATCAGATGGAGCCAATGCTGCGGGACGCCTGGCAATGCGCGGCCGTCGAGCGTGTGCACAGTGGTTCCAGTCGTGAACGAGTAGCGGCGGTAGCGGTAGTCGGCATATGTCCACACCGCCGCGAGATTGACTCCAGGCATCAGAGAGAAATCGCCGCTCAGTTCCACGCCGCGGTGCCGTGTACTCCCCGCATTTCGATAGTAGAACCGTGGCGCCGCGAGCTCATACGGGATGAGCGCATCCCGCACGTCAGCCTGAAAGACCGCGATGGTGTAGGCGATCCACGCGCCCGCCGCCCCTCGCGCGCCGAGCTCGTAGTTCCAGGCATGCTGCGGCTTGAGGTCGGCATTGAATCCCCCCGCACCGGATTGCGCATTGGCCAACTCGGTGGTGGTGGGTGTCTCGAACGAGGTTCCGACGTTGCCGTACACCGTAACCGCCCTCGACGGATTCACGGCGATCCCGAGCGACCCCGACAAAGCGTGCATCAACCGATCCCCCGAGTCATCGGGATTGGGGGGTGTGGTGGTGATGAGCCGATCATGAACCGCGAACTTCACCCAGTCGTACCGCAGGCCGCCGGTGATCGTCGTCCGCGGTGACAACTCGAGCGCGCTCTGTAGGAACGGGCCGATTTCCGTGACATGCTCCAGCTGATCGAGCGAGCGGCTCGTATCCGCCGTCGCGGAGTCGCCGGGCGTGTTGAGGTAATTGAAATTCTTGCGGTCGTCGCGCTGGCGCTGGAAGTCGAACCCCGCGGTGAGTCGGTGCGCGAGCGCGCCCAACGGCAGGGGATATGTGATGCTGGCGCGGGCGCCGTAGTCCACGCGGCCCAAGTCGATGTATGTCGTGGTGATGGGATTCTTCAGATCGCGTGTGAGCCCGAAGAGCGTGACGGCCGCTTCACCGCCGTCCGCCAGCGGACGCCGCAATGTCGCGCCCGACTGGACCTGGGTGACTGCCTTGCCCGCGTTGCGATTGCGATTGAGCAAGGGCACCGTGTCGCGGTTCGCCTGCAGCTCGGCGCGTGTCAATGAGCCCGGGTTGTCGGCGCGCGGGTTGTCGCCGATGTCCGTGACCATGGCCAACGACCAGGCGGGGCCGAGCGGCAACTGCACGCGGGCGTTGAGGACGCGGTTGTCCGCGGCGCTGTGGTCGCGCTCGCCGTCGTAATCGAGCCGTGAGACGGTCAGGAGCGCGGTGCCTCCACCCCCCAGCCGCGTCGTTGTGGTCGTTTGCCACTTATTCCACGATCGACCGGACTTCTCATCGAACCGGCCCGCCACGAAGCGCGCCTCTTCATCTATATGGGCCACGTCGTGCGGCCTGGTCCAGATGCTGATCACGCCGCCGGACGCGTTCCCGTAGAGCGCCGATACCGATCCGCGCAGCACCTCAATGCGGTCGACCTCGCCGAGCTCCAGGTTCGTGAGCTGGCCCTGGCCATCGGGGAGCGTCTGCGGGATGCCGTCCACGAGAATCTTGATGCCGCGCACCGCGAACGCAGAGCGCGCGCCGAAACCGCGAATCGAGATCCGTTGGTCCTGAGAGAAGTTGTAGCGGTTGGCGACGTACACGCCCGGTACGTTGGCGAGGGCTTCGTCCAGTCCCCAGGTCGGCTTGGCCCGGCTGATCTGCACGCGACCAACGCTCTGAATCGCGAGCGGGACCTGCGTGAGCGGCACCGCGGCGCGGGTGACCGAGACTGTCCTCGGCGAGAGCGTGTACGGCTTTGTCGTGTCAGGAGTTTGACCGCCCAACGCTGGAAGCGGCAGGCAGCACAAAGCCGCCGAAACACTCGTCCACCGCACCGGCCGTGACATGGGTCGGTGGGTTCTAACTCATGCAGACAGACCGCGTCAAGACCGCCGCGAAGAGCCTAGTGGTGCGTCACCGCAAGGACGGTGACCACCGTGGCGAGACTCGTGACGACGATTCCGGTGATCCGCCATTTCGATTCAGGATCGCGCTGTCCTGGCACCTGAATGCGATCGCCGGCCTGGACGCCGAGCTGATCGAGCGTCGCACCGTGCGCGATCGCAGTCTGAAGCCGATCGCCATCCCACAGCGGCGCATTGCCCCGGACAATGCGCAGCCGATCCACACGGGCTTGCTGGGTAGCGCCACCGGCGAGCATGAGCGCGTCCGGCAGCACTAGGTCCACGGGCACCGCGTAGAATCCGGGCCTGGTGACTTCGCCGACGACCGAGACGCGAATCAGAGCGCGCGCCTGGACCACAGGATCCTTGATGTAGCGACTCAACTCTCGCGTCAGATGTGCTTCGAGATCGGTGCGATGCACGCCGGCGAGCGAGATCTCGCCGATGTTCGGAAGGCGCAGCGTCGGTCCAGCCACCACCGTGAACGTGTCCGAAAGCGCCGAGTCCCCTTCGACGTGGAGGAGGATGCGGTCGCCCGCCTGAAAGGCGGTGGTCGGTGTTTGCGCCAGACCCCGCCCTCCAGCGGCGAGGAGCGCGAGCGCGACGGATAGGGACCACCAAGGGCGGTTCATGGGAGCACCTTAGACCACCTGCGGACCGGAGGTATGATCCTCTTCGACCGCCTCGTAGCCCGGCAAGTAATAGGAGTAGTAGGCGTAATAGCCATAGGCCGCACCGCGCGGCACGTCGTTCAACACCGCGCCGAGCAAACGGATCGGCAGGCGGTCCAGCACTTCGAGTTTGGCCCCCGTGACGCCGCGGTGACTGTGCCCCGTCCGCAACACCACAAGCAATGCGCCCGTCACCGTTCCCAGAATGAACGGATCGACGCCGGCGGTGAGCGGCGGGCTATCTACCACGATCACGTCATATTGCTCGCGCAAATCGCTGAAGAGCTCGTTCATCGCCGGCGATCCGAGCACCTCCGGCGCCCGCTGCGTGCGCGTGCCGCATCCGATGATCGACAGCCGGGGGTAGGCCGTCTGCTGCACGATTTGCTCGCGACGCGCTTGCCCCAGCAGGAAGTCGACCAGTCCCGGCTGGCGGTTGCCCTTGAACCGGCGGTGCAACACGCCGCGACGGATGTCACCGTCGATGAGGAGCGTGCGCTGCCCTGCGTCCGCAAAGGTGAGCGCGAGATTCGCCGATACGAATGATTTGCCGTCGCCGGGCTCGGGACTCGTGACGGTGATGACCAGGGGCCCCGGACCGTATTCGTGTGCGACATTGAGTCGCACGCCCCGCAGCGCTTCGACCACTTCGACCGGTTCCTTGGTGCGGAGATGCGGCACCGCGCCGAGAATCGGTAGCCCGAGGTCGCGCGATACTTGTTCCGGATACCGCAGTCTGGGATCGACGCGATCGAGCACGATGGCTCCCACGACACCCAGTCCCAGGCCCAACACGAAGCCGATGAAGAGGAGGCGTGGCTTGGTGTTCTTGACCGGACGCTGCGGCACGATCGCCGGATCGAGAATCCGGACATCCGGAACCGTGGCTTCCGCGGCAAGCCGCGATTGATCGTAGCGTTGCTGCAGCGCCGTGTAGGTCTGTTCCTTCAGTTGTGCGTTGCGGCGGAGCCGGACCTCCTCGATCGTCCGGGCCGGAATCCCGCGGAGATCGACGGACGCGGCATCCACTTGCCTGCCCACCTCCGATTCGCGTGCGGCGAGCTGCGACACCAGGTCCCGCGCGAGTGTCGGGATGGTACGTTGCTGGAGCTCGGCAACCTCGCGCACGAGGCGCTGCAGGGGCGGATATTCGTCGGAGTAGTGGTAGCGATAGGCGCGCAGCTGCGCCTGCTTGTCACTCAACTCCTTAAGGGCATTCGACAGCTCTGGCGCGTGCTGTACGGACACGATGGTAGAGAGTGCATCCATCGGCAACGCCGAGTCCGCCAAGAAGCGCTCGATCGACTCGCGGTCGCGACGCAATTGATCCCGGTCGCCCTGCATGTCGAAGAAGTTCGAGCGGATGGGATCACGAGACTCGCCGACAGCTCCCCCGCCGTTCGGCTGCTCTGACGGGAGCGTAATGTTCCGCGTGCGAAAACCTTGCAACGCACCTTCGGCCTGATCGAGATTCCGCTGCGCCGTCGCCAGCTGGTTCTCGAGAATCTTGGTCAGCTCCGTGAGCTTTTCGCGCTTTAACTCGGCCGCCACCTCGACGTAGCGCTGCGCCACGCCATTCAGAATGTTGGAGATCATGACGGGGTTCGTACCGCGCAGCTCCACCGCCAGGAAGTTGCCGTTAAAGTCCATGCGAACGTCCAACTGCTCGCCGAGCGCCAACGCCGCGTCGCGGGGCGTCATCAGTGAGAAATCGACGGTGCCGCCGGACGGCAACGTTCCCGGCGCGGGAAGCCACCGGAATCCCAACCGGCGGCCGATGGAATCGCCGACCGTGCCGCGCTCCAGGTCCACGCCGTCGGCGGACGATAGCGTGTATGCGCGACCGTCCGCGCTGATGCTCAACCGGTAGTTTCCGGGGCGGAACTGATCGTTCACACTGAAATCCGCGAAGCTCTCGCGGTCGGCAGGGCGTTTCAGTGTGAGGTACAACCGCAGATCCCGGACGACTTGATCCAGCACGATGTATGAGCGCATCAGTTCGACCCAGTCATCGGCGTCGAGCAGCGCGCCCTGCCGGATCGGGCCCCGCGTGTCTGATGCGCCCTCGCCGCGCCGGCCGGGCACGTCCACCCACACGTTCGCCTGGGCCCTGTAGACCGGACGCATCACACGAGTCGCCGCGAAGGCGCCGCCGAGTCCCAGCACGACCATCAGCA
>WNGP01005406.1_pt1 | contig 10647 bp, 9 predicted proteins | sample 5407671 | NCBI WGS metagenome assembly WNGP01 (sample SAMN13153381, study PRJNA577476) | soil metagenome | isolation source: 40 cm soil or saprolite under Garry oak tree replicate 2 | place: USA:California | collected 2016-06-15
AGCGGCGAGGTCCGCATCGGCAGCGGCAGTTGCATCATGCACGGCGCGGTGCTCTCAGCCGAGGGCGGCCCGGTTGAGATCGGCACCAATTGCGTGATCATGGAGAACGCGGTGCTGCGCGGCACCCAGCGGCACCCGCTCATCGTGGGTGATCACGTTCTGGCCGGCCCGCACTCGCATCTGACCGGCTGCGTGATCGCCGATGAGGTGTTCATCGCCACCGGCGCCATGGTCTTCAACGGCGCGCGGATGGGCCGGGCCAGCAGCGTGGCGCTGGGCGGCGCGGTCCACATCGGCTGCGTGGTGCCGCCGGAGACCAGGATCCCGATCGGCTGGGTGGCCGTCGGCGATCCGGCCCGGCTGTACCCGCCGGGTGACGCCGCCCCGATCCGGGCGGGCCTGGAAGAGGCGGGCGGGTTCCTCCCGTTCGTGTTCGGCGCCGATCCGGCGGCCAGCCGCGGCGAGCAGATGCGCACCGCCATGCGCCGCTACACCGCGATGCTGGTTCGCGAGCACCGGGATGACGAGTGAGCGGGACCGGGGACGGCCCGCCGTGGCCGGCCGGCGCGGCCTGGATCGACGGCCGGTACCGCCCTATCGAGGACGCCAGGATCTCCGTGCTCGACCTGGGCGTGACCCGCTCGGACTGCACCTACGACGTGGTGCACGTCTGGGAGGGCCGGTTCTACCGGCTCGACGCCCACCTGGACCGGTTCGCCGCCAGCATGACCCGGCTGCGGCTCGATCCCGGCCATGACCGCGCCGCCATCGAGCACATCCTGCACGGCTGCGTCCGCCACACGGGGCTGCGGGCGGCGTACGTGTCCATGACCTGCACGCGCGGCCGGATGCCCCCGGGCAGCCGTGACCTGCGCACCGCGCGGAGCATGTTCTACTGCTACGCCGTGCCGTTCATCTGGGTCAGCCGTCCCGAGCAGCAGGAGACCGGCGCCAGGATGCGGATAAGCGAGGTCACCCGCATCCCGCCGCAGAGCGTCGACCCGACGGTCAAGAACTACCACTGGCTGGACCTCGACCTGGCCCTGCTTGACGCCTACGACCACGACGCCGACCTGGTGGTGCTGCGCGACCTGTCGGGTGCGGTCTCCGAGGGTCCGGGGTACAACGTGTTCGCCCACTCCGGCGGGCGCTGGCTGACGCCCGGCCGCGGCACGCTGGCGGGAATTACCCGGCGCTCGATGATCGAGCTGGCCCGCGAAGCCGGGCAGCGGGTGGAGGAGGGCCCGCTGACCGCGGCCGACCTGCTCAGGTCGGACGAGGTCTTGGTCACCTCCACGGCAGGCGGCATCATGCCGGTCACCGTCGTCGACGGTCAGCCGATCGGGACCGGCGCGCCCGGCCCTCTCACCCGGAAGCTACGGGATCTGTACTGGGCCAGCCACCAGGATCCGCGCTACTCCACCCCGGTCCGCTACTAAAGCGTGTCCGTTTACCATCGTGGCAGGTGGCCGGGCTGTTACGGACGCGCTGGGCGGGGCTGGCGAGGGAAAGGCGGGTCGCCGCAGGGCATGCCGGTCCTTTCCAGCCGAACGGGCGCGCTGCCTGCCTCGCACCACGGTTCACGCGCGCATCGCGGTACACACCGCCACCCAGTAGTGCCCTCCGATACCCCCGCCTGCTGTCCCGGCCCGCGCGTTCATACTGCATGGATGCCGCTCTCATGCAGCTCCAGGTGCGCGTCTCCCAATAACCCGTCGACCCACGCGCAGTCGGGGCTGATGGGGCAACTCGCAGCATGCGCTTTATTTCTCTACGCGTCCCAGCAACATGGCTGCGGCATCCATGCAGTATGGCCTGGTGCTGGCGGTACCACAGTCGCTGATGCGCTTACCGTGCCTGCGCGCTGCCCTGAACGCCGGGCAAGCTCAACAACAGTGCGCTATCAGGGGTGCAACGATACCCAATCACGGGCGCCTTGACAGTTGTGGCACCTGATGCGGGACGCGTTCTAGCCGCCCAGGTGGCGCAGGAACCAGTCGCGGGCCGGGCCGTTTGAGGCCTCGAAGCCCACGGTGTAGGCGTCGAAGTGGCCGCCCGGCATGATGATCAGCTCCTTGGGCTGGTGCGCCGTGTCGAACGCCGCGATGGCGAGCTCGGACGGCACCAGATGATCGCCCACGGCGACCAGGAGCAGCAGCGGCGTGGGGCTGATCCAGGGCAGGTAGCCGCCCGGTTCGTACTCGGTGAACATCTCCACGCTGCGCAGCGTCACCTCGTTCCGCCAGGCCGGCGCCCGGGTTTCCCCGGTCTGGGAGAACCACTCCCACGAGTCCGGCGTCGGCAGCGCCGAGGCTGCGAGCGGGTCCTTGTCGACCACGGGCACCATGGCCGGCGCCTTGCCCTGGAAGCGGGCCAGCCGGTCGGCGTCGAACAGCTCGCGGAAGCCGGCGATGAAGTCGGCCCGGACCAGCGCGCGCAGGTTGGCGTGGCCGCTGATCAGCGGCACCTGGCTCACCACGGCCTTGACCCGCCGGTCGATCGCGGCCACTACCAGGACGTGGCCGCCGGAGTAGCTGCTGCCCCAGATCCCGATCCGGCCCGGATCCACCTCGGGCACCGTGTGCAGGTAGGTGATGGCGTGCCGGTAGTCGCGGACCTGCGCCCACGGGTCGATCTCCTGGCGCGGCTCCCCGTCGCTGGCGCCGAAGCAGCGGTTGTCGAAGACCAGGGCGTTGAGCCCGGCCGCGGCGAACGCCTCGGCGAACCTGTCCAAGTACATCTCCTTGACCGCGGAGAAGCCGTGCGCCATGACCACGGCGGGCCCGGGCGAGCCCGCCCCTTCCGCGGGGTAGAACCAGCCGCGCAGGGTGACGCCCTCAGCGTCGAACTCGATGTCTCGCCGTGCCATCCCGATCACCTCCGCCAACATCGTCGTGGTGATCTCAGTCTCACGGGAACCGCCACCGCGGTCCAGGCCCGTCCCACACTGAGACTGGCCACACGGGGACTGGCCACATGGGGACTGGCCACATGGGGACTTGCTCAGCGGTACAGCTCGCGGGCGATGATCGTCCGCTGGACCTCGGAGGCGCCCTCGTAGATGCGCGGCGCGCGCACCTCGCGGTACAGGTGCTCGAGCAGGTGCCCGCGGAGCAGCGCGCGGGCGCCGTGGATCTGCACCGCCGCGTCCACCACGAACTGGGCCGTCTCGGTGGCGAACAGCTTGGCCATGGCCGACTTCGCCGCGAGCCTTTTCCCGCTGGCAGTGCCGGCGCCGCCGACGCCGCCGGCACCGCCGGCACCGTCGGCGCCGCCAGCGGCGTCGTAGGCGGCGGCGGCCGAGTACACCAGCAGGCGGGCCGCCTCGGTGCGGGTGGCCATCTCCGCCAGCAGGTGCGATACGGCCTGCTGGTCCTTCAGCGGCCCGCCGAACGCGGTCCGGCTCCCCGCGTGCGCCACGGCGGCGTCGGTCGCGGCCTGCGCCATGCCCACCGCGAACGCGCCCACGCTGGGCCGGAACAGATCCAGCGTGCGCATCGCGACCCGGAAGCCGCGGTCCTGCTCGCCGAGGAGTTCGGCCGGCTGCACCGGCACCCCGTCGAAGACCAGGCGGCCGATCGGATGCGGGCTGATCATGTCGAGGTGTTCGCCGCCCAGGCCGGGCCGGTCGGCCGGCACCACGAAGGCGCTCACCCCGCGCGCGCCCGCGCCGGGCGTGGTCCGGGCGAAGACGGTGTAGAAGTCGGCCTCCGGCGCGTTGGAGATCCAGATCTTCTCGCCGGTCAGCCGCCACCCGGGGCCGTCGGGTTCGGCCCGCAGGGCCAGCGCGGCGGCGTCGGACCCGGCCCCGGGCTCGGTCAGCGCGAACGCCGCCACCGCGTCGCCCGCGGCCACCGCGGGCAGCCAGCGCCGCACGACCTCCTCCTGCCCGGACTGCAGCACGGGGTAGGAGCCGAGACCCTGCAGGGCCAGCGCGGTCTCCGCCTCGGTGCTCTGCGTGGCCAGCGCCTCCCGCAGCAGGCACAGGTCCATCGCGGCGGCCTCCCGCGACAGGCCGCCCGCGGTAACGCCAGGGAACAGGCGAGCCAGCAGGCCGAGGTCGCCCATCGCCTTGATCAGCTCGCGGTTCACATGGCCGGGCGTCCCCGCCTCGGCCAGCACCCGGAGCTGTCCGGAGGCGAGATCGCGCACCCGTTCGGCGAAATCCTGCTGCTCCCTGGTCAGCGCGAACGCGGTCACCGGCCACCCCCGGCCCCGGCCGCCGGGTCGGCCTCGGCCGCCGGGTCGGCGGCGGGCACGCCGCACGGCCGCCAGCGGGCGTGCGCGGTCCCCGGCACCCCGGCCCGGATCAGCTCGAGCCGCGGCCGCGGGCCGTCCGTGCGTCCGCCCTGCGGCCTGCGGCTGCCCGCGGCAAACGGCATCGGCCAGGTCGCACCAGGGCCTGCGTACCCCTGCTCGGCGGCGGCGTGCAGGATCCACTGCGGGTCGTACAGGTGGGTGCGGCCGAGCGCGCACAGATCGGCCCGGCCCGCCAGGATCAGCGAGTTCACGTCGTCGTAGGAGGAGATCGCGCCGACCGCGATCACCGCCAAGCCGTACTTGCGGCCGATCTCGTTGCGGATCCGGTCCGCGAACGGCGTCTGGTAGCTGCGGCCGAAAGCCGGCTGCTCCTCGCTGACCACCTGCCCGGTGGACACGTCGATGCCGGCCGCGCCGTGCTCGGCGAAGGCCCGGGCGATCTCGACGGCCTCCTCCACCCCCACGCCGCCCTCGCACCAGTCGGTGGCCGAGACCCGCACCGTCATCGGCCGGTCCTGCGGCCACACCGCGCGGACCGCGTCGAACACCTCGAGCGGATAGCGGAGCCGGGCGGCCAGCGACCCGCCGTAGCGGTCGGTGCGCCGGTTGGTCAGCGGGGACAGGAAAGAGGACAGCAGGTAGCCGTGCGCGCAATGCAGCTCGAGCAGGTCGAACCCGGCCCGCACCGCCGCCTCGGCCGCCGCCACGAACTGATCCCGGATCGTACACAGCTCCGCTTCGTCCAGAGAGCGTGGCACCTGGCCGCCCGCCTTGTAGGGGAGCGGGGAGGGGCCGCATACCTCCCAGTTGCCCTCGGGCAGCGGGTCGTCCATCCCTTCCCACATCAGCCTGGTCGAGCCCTTGCGGCCGGAGTGGCCGAGCTGGATGCCGATCTTCGCGCCGCTCTGACCGTGCACGAACGACACGATCCGCCGCCAGGACTCCTCCTGCTCCGCGTTGTACATGCCGGTGCACCCCGGCGTGATCCGCCCGGACGGGGAGACGCAGACCATCTCGGTCATCACCAGCCCGGCCCCGCCGAGCGCCTTGCTGCCCAGGTGCACTAGGTGGAAGTCGCCGGGCACCCCGTCGCGCGCCGAGTACATATCCATCGGCGAGACGATCACCCGGTTCGCCAGCTCCAGGCCGCCCAGCCGGAACGGCTGGAACATCGGCGGCCGCACCTCGGCGCCGCCGCCGCCCTGCTCGCTCCGGGGGGGACGACCCCCCCGGGCCCCCCCGGGACACTGCTCGCGAGCGAACCATGCATCCATGTCCGCGACGAATTCCGGGTCGCGCAGCCGCAGGTTGTCATAGGTGACCCGGCGGCTTCGCGTCACGATGTTGAACGCGAACTGGTGCGGGTCCTGGTCGGCGTACTGGCCGATGTTCTCGAACCACTCCAGGCTGGCCTGCGCGGCCCGCTGGGTCGAGGCGACCACCGGCCGCCGCTCGGCCTCGTACGCCGCCAGTGCGGCATCCACACCCGGCTGCTCGTGCAGGCACGCGGCCAGGGCCAGCGCGTCCTCCATGGCCAGCTTGGTGCCCGAGCCGATGGAGAAGTGCGCGGTGTGCGCCGCGTCGCCGAGCAGCACCACGTTCCGGTGCCGCCACGTCTGGCACCGCACGGTACTGAAGCTCACCCACCGTGAGTTGTTGGCGTACACGCTCTGCTGGCCACCACCGGGCCCGCCGAGCACGTCCGCGCACAGGCCGCGGATCATCTCGATGGACGCCTCGTCGCTCTGCCCGGGCGGCAGCCCGGCCGCGCGCTCCGCCGGCGGCCCGAACCCGGCCCGCCGCCACACGTCCTCGTGCATCTCCAGGATGAAGGTGCTGGCCCGCTCGCTGTACGGATAGCCGTGCACCTGCATGATCCCGGCCGGGGTGTCCAGGATGTAGAACTTGAACGCGTCGAAGACCAGGTCGGTGCCGAGCCAGATGTACTTGCACCGGCGCTGCTCCAGGTCGGGCCCGAACGAGCCGGCGAACCGGCTCCGCGTGGCCGAGTTCATCCCGTCGGACGCGACCACCAGGTCATACTCCGCGCTCAGCGCCGCCACGTCCGGGGCCTCGGTGCGGAACGAGATCCGCACTCCGAGCGCCGCGCAGCGTTCCTGCAGGATGGCCAGCAGCCGCTTGCGGCTCATCGCGGCGAAGCCGTGCCCGCCCGAGGTAAACGTGGTGCCGCGGAAATGCACGTCGATGTCATCCCAGCGGGCGAACTCGCGCCGCATCCGGGCGAAGACCTCCCGGTCGGCGTGCTCGATGCCGCCGAGGGTCTCGTCCGAGAACACCACCCCGAAGCCGAACGTGTCGTCGGCGGCGTTGCGTTCCCAGACGGTGATCTCGTGCCCGGCGTCCAGCTGCTTGGCCAGGGCCGCGAAGTACAGGCCGCCTGGGCCACCCCCCAGAACCGCGATGCGCATGTCACCGATCGTATGCCGGAATTGATACGGTCGTCAATAAGTCGCGATACCGATAGAGTGCCGCCATGACCTCCGAGCGCCTCAACCCCGCCGAACTCGCCCGGCCCTCCGGCTTCTCCCACGCTGTATCTGTCGCCGGGGGGACGGCCACCGGCCGGATGGTGTTCCTGGCCGGCCAGACCGGCGTGGACCGGGACGGGAACGTCGCCGACGGCGGAGTCGTGCCGCAGTTCGAGCGGGCCATGACCAACCTGCTGACCGCGCTGGGCGCGGCGGGCGGCCTGCCGTCCGACCTGGTCAGCCTGACCATCTACCTGACCGACGTGGCGGATTACCAGGCGCACGCCCGGGACATCGGCGCGATCTGGCGCCGGCTGGCCGGAACGGACTACCCGGCCATGGCGGCGGTGGGCGTGACCCGGCTGTGGCTGCCCGAGCTGCTGGTCGAGATCCAGGGCATCGCCGTAGTTAGCGGCTGACGGACTTCACGTAGGCCCGGGCCGGCTCCTCGAGCAGGGCCCGCAGGGCGAAGAACAGGTCGGCGGCCCTGATGCCGATCCACCCCTCGGGCAGCAGCTCGGCGGGCAGCCCGGGGTCCAGGTAGGGGAGCCGCCGCCAGTCGGTGAGCACCCGCACGTACCCGGCGAACGCCTCACGCTCCCCGGGAGGCGCCGCGCCCGGAGACTCGAGCGCCCGCAGGGCCGGCTCGTGCGCCCTGATGAACGACTCGTAGTGGCGCTCCAGCTCCTCCAGGTCCCACCACTGGCGGACCTTCGCGGCCGGGTCGCCGAAGGCCAGATGGTCGGCGCGGAACAGGTCGGCGTACGCGTCGAGTTCGAGCCGCCGCAGCGTCTCGGCCGTGGTGTCCTGCGGGTGGGCGGGCACGATCCACACGCCGGGCGCGACCATGCCGAACCCCAGCCTGGTCAGCTCGGACCGCAGCACGTGCCGCCGGTGCCGCTCGGACTCGGGCACCGAGAAGACCGCGAGCACCCACCCGTCGGCGGGCGTGGCCCGGCCCCGCCGGAAGATCCGCGCGTCACCCTCGCGCAGGATGGCCAGCGCGTCGGCGGACAGCTGGTATCCGGCCGCGCCGTCGTACCGCCGCGACTGCAAGATGCCGCGTCTCTTCAATCGCGATATGGCCGAACGGACGGCTGGCTCGTCTATCCCCAGGTCAGCGAGTAGTCGTATCAGGGTCGCGACCGACAGCCAGCCGCCATCGTGCCGGGCGTAGAGCCCGTATACCGTGAAGATCAGGTGCCGCAGCCGGGCCGACCGGGCGGTGGCATCCGCTCCCGGTTCGTTCGGTTCCGTTGCGGCCGTCACCCGGTCACGATATCAAGCTCACTCCTTGATCTCCCGGAGGCGGCCGGTCTCGACCTCGTAGACGAAGCCGCGGATGGAGTCCTTGCTCGGGACGAACGGGCTGGCCTTGATCCGGGCAATGGACTGGCGCACGTCGGCGTCCACGTCGCCGAAGGCCTCGAGCGCGAACGGCGGCCGGATGCCGGTGTCGGCCTCGATCTGGGCCTTGACCTCGTCGTCGTGGAAGGTGAGCATGCCGCAGTCAGTGTGGTGGATGAGGATGATCTCGGTCGTCCCGAGCAGTCGCTGGGAGATGGCGAGGGACCGGATGACGTCGTCGGTCACCACCCCGCCCGCGTTGCGGATCACGTGCGAGTCGCCCTCGGAGAGCCCGAGCACCCCGTAGGGGTTGAGCCGGGCGTCCATGCAGGCGACCACCGCGGTGCCCTTGCCGGGCGGCAGGGGCAGGTGACCCTTGTCGAAGCTGGCGGCGTACCGTTCGGCGTTGGCGACGTAGGCGTCGGTGCTACTCACGGTTCCTCCCCGGAGGAATGATCGGGTATCGGCGGGATCGTATCCACTCGCACGCTAGCCTAATCCTGATCTAACTGATCAGAAATATCGGGTTGACCAGCGGGATCAGCTCTTGTCCGTCCGGGGTAACGCGACCTCCTGCAGCAGCAGCCGGATGGCCGCCGCGACCGGGATCGCCACCAGCACCCCGACGATGCCGAGCAGCACCCCGCCGATCAGCACCGATCATGAACGGAGAACGCCGGTTGACCGGCCGGCCGGGCTGGCCCAGGCCGCCGGTCTGCCCGGTCCGGTCCCTTCGGTGTGGCCGCGCGGCGGTACCTGCGAATGTCGTAGCCGCTTGCTAGGTTCCCTTGCGCGTGCCGCTCACAGAAGACGTGCACTCCAGGAGGACCGCGTGGACAAGGCAATATCTGATTCCGTAGAGGCGCAGCTCCGGTCGGCCTTCCCTGAGGGGACGTTCACGCAGGTGGATGTTCTGGGGTATGGCGATGATCCGGACGTGGAGCCAGGGGAGACCGCGATCCGGGCTTTCGTTGACCGGGTCGGCCGCCCGGCCGGGACCTGGCAGGACGACGAGGAGGTCATGCAGGCATTCGAGAAGGCCCGCCGCCAGGAGATCAAGAAGCTGCATCGCGACGGCCTGCTCCCATCCATCGCATGGGTTCAGCTCATTCCGGACACCCCGGGCAGGCGGGCCCCGGGTGCTGTTCTGTGGGGCTTCCCGAGCATGTCCCTCGGAATGCGGTCTGACGTGGCGGATGAGGCACCGGGGTTCGCTTCTGTGCGAACTAATCTAGGGCCCGCCGATCTGGCGACGGTTGATGCCCTGATTACTGCGGGCATCGCGTCCAGCCGCGCGGAAGTCATGCGCTGGGCCGTTGCCCGCATTCGCGAGAACCCGGCGTACGCCCAGATTCAGGAAAGGGCGTGCGAGATCAGCGAACTCAAGGCCCAGTTCTAGCGGAATACGGCCGGTAAGCCTGATCGTAACTGGTCAGGTTTATATGGTTGGCTCTCCCTGAGCGAGGGGCTGTGCTGCCGCGACGGGTAACGGGCAAGATTACTACTGTGGCCACCTGGCGGGAGTTCGAGTCCAGTGCTCCCGGCGTGGCGGCGATGGCGTGTTTGCTCTGGCCTGGCATCACGGCGCTGCACCGAGGCGAGCTCACGAAGCCGGCCGGTTCGTGGTTCTCGATCGCCTACCTGGCGACGAGCCGGCCGGACGGCAGTCCGCGGCTGCACCCGTTCTGCCCGATCCTGGCCGGCGGGAGGCTGTTCGCTGCGATCCCCGGGAACTCCCCCAAGGGTCATGATCTGCGCCGGGATCCTCGCTGCGCGATCCATGCCCTGCCCGGTCCTGATGACGACGAGTTGTCCATACGGGCCCGTGCGAAGGAGGTCGGGCAGGACCCCGCCGCCAGGGCATCGGTGATCGCGGTAGTCACCCCCACCGGGGTGGGCGGCATGATCGAGACGGCGTCGAAGGATCCGATCTTCGAGTTCGACATCCTGCAGGTCGATGTCGCCAGGTGGCTCGACATCGGGCAGCGGGGCACCCGGGCGGTGCGGCAAACCTGGAGAGCCCCCTGACCCGCTCGCCAGCGACCGGTCAGCCCTGTTTGATGCCACGCAAATGGCGTCCGCGCTGTGCGCACCGAACGAACCTTCGGCCGCGACTCGATCGGCGTGATGGGCTATCGGACGCCGAGTCAGGCGGGTAGGCGCGCGATATCAGGGGCTCTCGTGCCGATGTGGCGGGAAATGCGGCTGGTCAGCGTTCGTTGCGCGTAGTGTCCGGGTGTGCCCGCTGACGAGGGACCGCCGTCGCAGGAGGTTCTGGCCGCGCTGGTGGCGTCGCTGCGCCAGGAACTGGCGGACGCGCGGGGCGCGCTGGAGGAGACGCGAGGGGAGCTGGCACGAGCCCGGGAGCGGATCGCTGAGCTTGAGGCGCGGCTGAGGCAGACGCCGCGGAATTCGTCGAAGCCGCCGTCCAGCGAGGGGCTGGACAAGCCGCCGCCGCAGCGGTCGCTGCGGAAGAGGAGCGGCCGCAAGCCGGGGCGGGCAGGACGGGCACGAGGGAGCCACGCTGGTGCAGGTGGCGCGGCCGGACCGG
>WNGP01017388.1_pt1 | contig 10637 bp, 7 predicted proteins | sample 5407671 | NCBI WGS metagenome assembly WNGP01 (sample SAMN13153381, study PRJNA577476) | soil metagenome | isolation source: 40 cm soil or saprolite under Garry oak tree replicate 2 | place: USA:California | collected 2016-06-15
GGGCACTGAGAATTGAAGTCAAGAATCCCCAAGTCCAGCGTTACCCACATGACGCGCTTGCTCCAACAGCCAGATGGAAAAAGTTTCACCTAATTCTTCACCTGAAGCTTCACCAAAGGAGAATTGGAAGGGCAGTAAAGAGGCATTGGCGAGCGGTGAGCGAGTTGTTGAAAAAACGGCTTGAGCCCGCGGAAAATAAGGCTGCATTAAGCCTTGAAACAGAGCGTGCCAGGCTCGAAACGGTAAAGTTTCCTCGGTTCGATTCCGACCCTCGCCTCCAAGATGTTTCTATCCAATGACTTACGACGTTTCTCGCTTTGGTTCTTTGTTCCTTGGCACCGTGCGGCAATGGATGAAAACCGACCCTCGCCTCCGACAAATGTGCACCGATGAGCAGCAATATTTGTCTTTGCAACTTCCCTTAATTCCAAAGCAAGGGATCTACCGCGCAGGATTTACAAGGACCCTCCCAGTGCTTGCAGTATGCAGCGTGGCGCGTACCAGCAGCCGGAATTGGCGGAGCGGCCGTTGTCGTGTTTTGCATGTAGATTGGCGTGTTCTGCTAGTGACGTTTGTTTGATCGAGCGTAGCTTTGAGCCATGAGTGCAACTCAGGGTGCGCTGACATGGCGTGAGCCGAAATCAAAACTGTCTAACTCACTTGATCAATTCGAAGTGATCCATCACAAACAAGGGAACTCGTTCTTCCACCACATGAATCCACCACTCGTTGCTGGTCTTATCGCAGTGACGCTCTTCGCAAATCGAGGTTTTTGTGCGGGCAACTTTGATTGGCCTCAATGGCAAGGCCCGAACCGCACGGCCCATTCCAAAGAGACCGGCCTGCTGAAGGAATGGCCAAAAGATGGCCCGCCGCTGGCTTGGAAGACCAAAGGCCTTGGTGGCGGCGACAGCACACCGTCCGTGGCTGCCGGGCGGATTTACGGCATGAGCCATCGCGGTGCCGATGAGATGGTCTGGGCTCTTTCGGAGAAGGACGGCAAGGAAATGTGGGCGGTGCGAATCGCGCCGGCTTACTCGCAAAACTGGCCGCAATCGAAAGAAGGTCCGAGTTGCACTCCGACAATCGATGGGGATCGGCTTTATGTCATCGGTCTGGCGGGCAATATGGCTTGCCTCCAGGTCGCCGACGGCAAAGTGGTTTGGCAGCGAAACCTGATGGCGGATTTCGGCGGCAAAATCCCAATGTGGAGTTATCGGGAGTCGCCCCTTGTTGACGGCGACAAAGTTATCTGCACACCCGGTGGAGACGAAACGACGATGGTCGCGCTGAACAAGCTCAACGGCGAGACGATCTGGAAAAGCCATGTGCCGGACCGTGGAGCTGGCGGCCAAACGCAAAACCGCGGCCCTGCGACGAATCGCCCAAGCGTGATGCAGACCGATCCCGTGCTCTCAACTCTCGACGCCGATCACAACAAAGAAATTTCGGCCGATGAAATTAAGTCTGCGCCGACGGCTCTCCTCAAATTGGACAAGAATCATGACGGGAAACTTTCCGAGGATGAGGTAAGTCCCCAAATGGGAGAAGGCGATGGCCAAGGCGGGCAGCAGCGTCGTCGGAGGGGCCCCGGCATCATGCGTATGATGAAGGCCCTCTCCGCCCTGGATGCCGACGAAAATGGCGTGATTGACGAGGCCGAGATCAAGAACGCTGCGGTGGCTCTGCAAAAGCTGGATGTAAATCACGACGGCAAATTGACGGAAGATGAAGTCGGCATGAAGTACATGGGCCCGCAAAACACCGGCGCCGCGTACTCGTCAGCCATCGCAATCGACTTAGGCGGCCAGCACCAATGCGTGCAGCTCTTGGCTACGACCGTCGCTGGAGTTGCCACTTCCGATGGCAAGTTACTCTGGCGGTATGACAAGCCCGCCAATTCGATGCGGCTCAATATCTCCACACCCATTTATCACGATGGCCATGTGTTCGCCACTTCGGCATATGGGGCGGGCGGTGGACTGGCGCGCCTGATCAAGAAACCAACCGGCGAGTTTGCCGCGGAGGAAGTCTGGTTCTCGAAATCTATGGAGAATCATCACGGCGGCGTGATTCTCCACGACGGCGCTTTGATTGGCGCAAACGGCGGCAACGGTGGCGGCTATCTGGCTTGTCTTGATTTCAAGACCGGTGAGGTCCTGTGGAACGAACGGGATTCGGACAAGCGCCGCGTGACCAAAGGCTCAGTGGCGTTTGCAGATGGCCGGATTTATTACCGGACCGAGGAAGGGCCGATTGTTCTGATAGAACCCAGCCGTAAGGAATACCTGGAGCGCGGGCGGTTCGATCAGCCCGAACGCACGGACAAACCGGCCTGGGCGCATCCAGTCATTGCGAACGGCAAGCTCTACATTCGGGATCAGGACACGCTGTTCTGTTACGACGTCAAGGCGAAGTAAGTAACTTCAGCCCATAAACCGATGAGCGATCGATTACGAATCTCGAGCACGTGGGCACAGCGGTTCGCCGAGCAGAAGATAACGGTGCCGATGTTATTGCGAAGGGCAGGATTACCCCCGGGGCTTTTCCAACAGGAAAAAGTTTACGTCACGACGGCTGAACTGTTCGCGCTTTGGCGGGCCGTTGGCGAAATGACTTCAGATCCAGCAATCGGCCTAAGGTTGGGCGCAGAGACACGATTCGAGCGTTCCCACCCTGCTGCGATTGCGGTTATGTGCAGCCGCACATTCGCCGACGCTCTGGAACGACTCGGCCGATATAAAAAACTGACGTGCCCGGAAGAAATTCGCGTGCACAAAAAAGCCGAGGAAGCTGGAGTGGAGTTCTTCTACGTCGAAGCTACCGAACCTCAACCCGATGTGCTCGTTGATATGGTCCTGTCATGGATTCTCACCGTCGGACAGCGCGGCACTGATGGCCAAGTCGCGCCGCTTCGGTTGGAGTTGACCCGGCACCCCAGGCATCGCGAATTGCTTGAAGGGCACTTCGGTTGCCGGGTGCGTTTCAAGGCCGACCGCAATGCGCAGGTGTTTCGGAGTTCTGACCTTGACCGTCCGTTCGTCACTCATAACGAGGAATTGCTAACGGTGATCGGAACGGAGTTGGAATCCGAACTTGAAGCCCGGAATACGAGTCAGAATATCGGCGAACAGGTGAAGGACGCACTCCGGCGATCATTAGCCGGCAAGCGTCCCACGCTGCAAGATGTCGCTCAAGAACTTGGCTTGGGCGCCCGCACGCTTCAGCGTCGGCTTACGGACGGAGGCATATCTTTTCAGCAACTCGTTGAAGATATCCGCCGCGAACTTGCGCGCCATTATCTGAAACAAAGCGCCGTGGAACTGAACGAAGCTGCCTTCTTGTTGGGCTTTGGTGACGCCAATTCGTTCTTTCGTGCCTTTCAAGTGTGGGAAGGAACTTCGCCGGGCGAATGGCGGACTCGACATCTTGCGGGCAGTCGAACGGGAAATTTGCAATAGCTGAATCAAGGAGAACAGCATGAGGAAACGAAAACTCGGGAACAGCGCTTTGGAAGTATCAGCTATAGGTCTCGGCTGCATGGGCCTTAGCTATGGCTACGGGCCAGCGACCGCGAAGCAGCAAGCCATAGCTGTGATCCAAACAGCAGTCGAACGTGGCGTGACATTCTTCGATACGGCGGAATCTTACGGCCCATTCACGAATGAAGAGCTCTTAGGCGAGGCACTCGCTCCACATCGCGAGCGGGTGGTGATTGCCACGAAGTTCGGCTTCGACATCTCTCCCGACGGGCAACGCACCGGTGGACTCAACAGCCGGCCAGAGCATATCAAACAGGTTGCTGAAGCGGCACTCAAACGCCTCAAGACCGACGTTATCGATCTCTTCTACCAGCACCGTGTTGATCCAGATGTGCCGATCCAGGATGTCGCGGGCGCAGTGAAGGATCTGATTCAGGCCGGCAAGGTCAAGCACTTCGGCCTTTCTGAGGCCGGAGCAAAAACCATTCGTCGCGCACACGCGGTCCAGCCGATCTCCGCAGTCCAAAGCGAGTACTCGATATGGACGAGAGACCCCGAACCAGAGGTGCTTCCAACCTGCGAAGAATTGGGGATCGGTTTTGTTCCTTGGAGCCCCCTCGGACAAGGGTTCTTGACGGGGAAGATTGATGCCTCAACGAAATTTGAAAGCACGGACTTCCGAGTAGCATTTCCTCGATTCACCGAAGAAGCTCGTAACGCAAACCTGGAAGTGGTGGATCTACTGAAGCAGATTGCCCAACGAACGAATGCCACCCCCGCACAAATCGCACTTGCGTGGCTGCTGGCCCAGAAGCCCTGGATCGTTCCGATTCCAGGAACGACGAAGATAAATCGGCTGGAGGAGGATATCGACTCCGCTTCGGTTGCACTGGCGTCGGAGGATCTTGACAAAATCAATAAGCTAGCTTCGAACACCCCAATTCGGGGCCAGCGCCTTCCGGAATCAATCCTGAAAATGTCTTACCGCTAACGGGCAAATTTCGTGAACAAAAATATTCGGAAATCTTTCATCCCACTGTGGCTGGCCGCAGCTCTCCTTTTGCCTTCAGCAGGCGCACAGGAAACCAACAAGAGCAAGCCCGAGCAGGTTCCCACGTCCACGACGACGAAAATGGTTACCAATACTGCCCCAACTGCGGCAGCAACGGTTGCTACCGCCTCCGGATTCGTGCGTGGCGTGACCGAAGGGGACGTCTCCAGCTTCAAGGGGATTCCCTATGCTGCTGCGCCGGTCGGTGCCAATCGCTGGCGCCCGCCTCAACCTGTGCCCGCGTGGCAGGGAGAGCGTGATGCGAGCAGGTTCGGCGCGGATTGTGCGCAGGCCGGCTTTCCACGCAACTCGGCGTCAATCTCGACGACCTCGTCGGAAGATTGCCTGTTTGTCAATGTGTGGCGACCTGCCGGGGCTGCGCCGGACGCGAAGCTGCCGGTCATGGTGTGGATCCACGGCGGCGCCTTTGTGATGGGCAGCGGCTCCTGGCCGGGTACTTCGCAACGCGTCATCCTGGTCACTTTCAACTACCGTCTGGGACGCCTCGGTTTCTTCGCCTTCCCCGCTCTGAGCCAAGAGCATCCGGAAGAACTCAAGGGCAACTACGCCTATATGGATCAGATCGCCGCCCTCCAGTGGGTGCAGCGGAACATCGCCGCGTTCGGCGGCGACCCGAAGAACGTCACCATTTTCGGTGAGTCCGCGGGCGGCGTCTCCGTGCATACGCACCTGACCTCACCGCTTTCGCGTGGCCTGTTCCAAAAGGCGATCATTGAGTCCGGCGGGGGCCGGGACGGCGTCCTCACCGGGCGGCCGATGCGCGAGGATCGTTCCAATGAGCCGTCGGCGGAGACCATGGGCGTGAACTTCGCGCGCACGCACGGGATCGAGGGGGTGGACGCGGCCGCTCTGGCCAAACTGCGCGCCCTAACCGTCGCCGAGATCGTCGACGGAGGCCAGGAAAGCGCTGGGCCCGGCGGTCCGGTCACCTACTCGGGTCCGATTCTCGACGGCCGGCTGATGGCGGAGACGAGCCAGAGTGCCTACGAGGGTGGGCGTCAGACGCTGGTTCCGCTGATCATCGGAGCCAACAGCGCCGATTTCGTCGGCTTCATCAGCGCGGAGACAAAGGAGGTGTTGTTCTCCCAGTTTGGGGAGCGGAAAGCCGCCGCGATCGCGGCCTATGACCCCAACGGAACCGCCGACCTCAGAACTCTGCTCGTGATGGCCGGCACCGATAGGGTCCAGGCCGAGCCAGCCCGCTTCACCGCGAACGCTTTCGCGACGAAAGGTGCGCCCGCCTACGTATATCGCTTCTCCTACATACCCGCTTCGATGCGGGAGCAGTTGCGGAACGGAGTGCCGCACGGCTCCGAAATCCCTTATGTTTTCGACACGCTGGGCGCTGGCTCGAGAGCCACCCCAGCGGCCGAAGACGAGTTGGTTGCCCGGATGGTCAACACATACTGGGCAAACTTCGCCAAGAGTGGAGACCCTAACGGACCGGGGTTACCAAAATGGCCGCGTCACGACCCCAAGAAGGACCAGGTATTTGAGATCCGGCTAGATGGTTCTGCGGTCGCCGAAGCCGATCCTCGGAAAGCGCGGTTGGACGTGACCGAGCAAGCCGCCAAGGCGGCGAAGCCCCGCCAGGCGCGGTAAACCTGCTCGTATTTATCTGAAACAACGCACGGTGAAACCGATCGAAGCCGCCTTCTTGCAGAGCTTTGAAAACGTCAATTATTTCTTTCGTACGTTTCACTTTGAGAAAGGAAACTGCGCCGGGCGCTAACGTTTACGAGAATCCGGCTCATTTCTTGAAACAGTTGGATGGCGTCCGGTGGGAGCGGGTGTGCACCTGGAAGGGAAGACATTGGACATTGGAGGGCTCTTTCGTTTCACGCCAAAACCGTTGACGGTAAAATGATCAATTTTCCCGATGATTACAAGGGCAAGGTCGTGTTGCTGGATTTCTGGGCAACCTGGTGTGGGCCGTGCCGCGCGGAACTGCCCAAGGTAGTTGCCGCCTATAATCAATATCACGACAAGGGCTTTGAAGTGTTGAGTGTGAGTCTTGACCGGTCAAAGCACGGTCCTGCGCTTGTGCAGTTCGTGAAGGACAACGGTATGACATGGCCGCAAATTTACGATGGCCAGTATTCGAAAGCGGCGGTCGCAGCGCAATATGGTGTCCATGCCATTCCCTGGCCCGTGCTGGTGGACGGAGATACGGGAATTATTATTGCCGCCGACACGGGTGCGCTGGGGCATAAACTGACCAAAGCACTGCAGTCCGCTCTCGACGCAAAGGCCAAGAAATAGCGCGCCACCCCCCCGCCGACGCTGACCTTGATTGTTCGAGATCGCATAAGATGATTGAAAAAGTTTCGCCTGATTCTTCACCTGAAGCTTCACCAAAAAGGTTCGGTGAATGCGTAGCTGCGACCAGCGTCGCAGCTACGGGTCACAATTTAATCATCAGCAACGCCTGTTTGCTTTCCATGCACGCCGGCCGGAAAGGTCGGGCGCTTCGGCGGAAGACTGTCAGGCGGCACGACGTTGCAACGTTTGGCCCAAGCGTCGTAGAGATCGGACATTTCCTTGGCTTTATTCGGGAGTTCCGCAACCAGATTGTGCAACTCGGTCCGGTCGGCTGCCACGTCATAAAGTTCCCAATTGCCGGGATGCCGCGAAACCAGTTTCCATTTTCCCCATCGCACGGCACGGTTGCCTTCATGTTCCCAGAAAAGGGGGTTTGAATTGGTTCGTTGATTGCCTAATAATACGGGAAGGAGACTCGTTCCTTCCAATGGCTGAATCGTCTGGCCTTTGAATGCTTCCGGATGATGCGCGCCGGCGAGTTCCACGCAAGTCGGCATGATGTCAATAATGTGGCCGACTTGATGACTTATGGCATCCTTGCTGATCACTCCCGGCCAACACGCGATGAAGGGTGACGAGATGCCGCCTTCGTGGGTGAAGTGTTTATAAAGACGGAAAGGCGTGTCGCTGACATTTGCCCACGGAAGGCCATAGCTCTGCCATACGTCGTCCGGGCCGGCCGTGACAGAGTGATCTTGATTGCCAACTTTCACTGGCCTGCCGTCCCGGGTTCTGCTGGGAACATCATACCAGGCCGGGTGAATAACTTCTTCGCACGCACCGTTGTCGGAAAAGAACAGCACCAGCGTATTTGTTTCCACGCCGGTTTTTTTCAATGTTTCCAGGATGCGCCCGATGCCCGTATCCATGCGGGCCACCATCGCGGCATAAGTTGCCATTCGATTGGCTTCCCATTTCTTATCTTTGACTTCTTCCCAAGCGGGCACCCGCGGATCGCGAGGCGATAGCGGCCATGATTTGTCCACGATGCCCAATTCAATCTGGCGGTGGTAACGGTTGGTTCGGATCGCATCCCAGCCGATGTCATACGCCGAACGATGTCTGGCAATGTCCGCGTCCGGCGCTTGCAGCGGCCAATGGGGCGCAGAGTAAGCAACGTAAAGAAAAAAAGGCTGGTTGCCGCCCGCGTATTTCGTGATGTAAGCGCTCGCTTGTTCCGTGATTGCATCGGTATAGTAGAAGTTGGTTGCAACTTGTTTGATAGGCGTGTTATCGCGCACCAATGAAAAAGGGTCATAGTAACTCGTAACTCCGTGAATGGCTCCATAGTATTCCTCAAAGCCGCGCTGGACCGGCCAACTATCCTTGGTGTCCCAGAAAGCCTCATCCGTTTCATGGTTTAGTTGACGCTTCCCGTCGAAGTAGATGTGGCTGATGTGCCACTTGCCAACCATCAAAGTGTGATAATTGGCCCGCCGCAGTTGTTCCGCGATGGTGATACAATGATTGTTTAGCTCGCCGCGATAACCCGGAATGCCGCGGTCTTCCATCATGCCGCCAATGCCGGCTTGTTGCGGATACAGCCCTGTCAACAAGGCCGCCCGCGTCGGGCAGCAGCGAGGCGTGTTGTAAAATTGAGTCATTCGCATTCCATTCGCGGCCATGCGATCCAAGTTGGGAGTGGCAATCTCGGAGCCGAAACAACCAATGTCCGAGTAACCCAGGTCATCGGCCATGATTAAAACGACGTTAGGGCGAAGCGCATTTGTTTCCGCTGCCATTCCGATCCAACCAATGACTGCCAAGGCGACGAAGATTTGAAACGTCAAATATGTTTTGAAGAGTATCTGTGCTGCTTTGTTCATACGAATTTATCATGTTTGTGCGAACCGGGCTCAATGGAGGTCGGGAAAGCAGGGCAGGCGAGACGCCCGTCCTACTCTATAACGGGCGCGTCCCACCACATTGCGCTAATCAGCCGGCTCGGGCGCGTGTCGGACGGACGCAGCTTCCTGTCTTTGGTTCTTGTTACTCCAAATGTCCACCGGCACGTCATTCATTTGCCGCAACCCGGGAGTGCCCCGGCCGTCAGTGACGTATTTCTCCAGCAATTTAACCAAGTTCGTAACAACTTGGGTATTCTTGCCTTCAACATTGATCTTCTCACCAACGTCATCGTGCATGTTGTAGAGTTGAATGGGCGGCAGTCCCTCCTTAAGTGCGTCAGCATCTCCGGGCTGTCCCCAACCGCCGGAACCGGGACACAACTCCAGCTTCCAATTGCCTTGCCGAATCGCAAACCGGCCGTTGCCGCCGGAATGATTCACAATCGCCTCATGTAGCGGCTGCTTGTCGGCGCCCAGAAACGCGGGCAACAGGCTGACGGAATCCTCGCCCGCGTTGGCGGGGAGCTTCGCATGGAGGAGGTCGGCACAAGTGGCCAGCAAATCGGACAAGCACACAATCTGGGCGCTTTGGCTGTTGGTCTTGATATTTCCGGGCCAGCGCACCAGAAATGGAACGCGGTGGCCGCCATCCCATACATCTGATTTGTAGCCGCGGAACCGCGCGCTGGGATAATGCCCCATCTCCTCCAACTTTTGAACACCGACGTAAGGCGCACAGCCATTGTCACTCGTCAACATGACGAGCGTATTGTCGCGCAGGCCGGCCCCGTCAATGGCTTTAAGGACCTCGCCCACGGACCAATCTGTCTCCATCACGTAATCGCCATAGGATCCGAGACCGCTTTTGCCCTGCCATTCTTTGGTTGGCACTAATGGCGTATGCGGTGAGGGCAACGCGAGATACAGAAAAAAGGGTTGTTTCTGCGCCTTACGCGCCCGAATGTAATCCACTGCTTTCCGGGTAAGGTCCGGCACAACCTTCAGCGACTCAAAATCCGGGGCGGCAGGGCCGGGCCGATTAAAGTTTGGAGCAGCACAATTCTTTATCACGCTGGGCACTTGGGTGAAATGATCGTTTTCGATATAAGCGTAGGGTTGCATGTCGAGGGATGCGCTGAGGCCGAAGAAATAACCAAAACCATGTTGCAGGGGACCATCGGTGATTGGCTTGGAGAAATCCTTCTTGTCGAACGCCAGCCCCAAATGCCATTTGCCAAGGGCTGCGGTGGCATATCCGTGCTGCTTGAGGAATTCGCCTACAGTGACGCGGCCCGGTGGAATCAGCGGTGGACTGTCCCCCCCCAGAACACCGTGTTGCAACCGCGTGCGCCAATCATATCGGCCCGTGAGAATACTATAACGCGAGGGGGTACAGATTGAAGAGCTGGCGTGGCAGTCGGTGAACGTCATGCCTTCGGCGCTCAAGCGGTCCATGTTGGGTGTCGCAATCTTGCCCCGCTCGGGGTTCAGGGCATGCACGTCGCCATAACCCAAGTCATCCATGAGGATGTAAAGCATATTCGGGCGATTATCGGAGCCGGGCGATTGCGCATACCCCGAAGCCGCGAATGTCGCGAGCATCACCGAAGCGGAAAATAATCGCAGCAGATTACTTTGGTTCGAATTCATTGTGTGATTTTTACAAATGCTCGCCCTTGGTTCAGAACATTGCGGCAAAGAGTTTCGGTGCATCCAATCTTTGTAGCATTCACCCGCAGGAATTCCAATCGGATCAAGCGATGATGCGTGGCTGCTGGAAGGAAAAACCTGGGGAGGAACACGCAAGGGAGCGACTTCATTTGATGAGGGCGAAGAAGCAAAGATTTGGACCGCCCGGTTTCTCCAACTCATGACAGGCTCCCTGATGCATTGCCACGACGTTCTGGAGTTGCT
>WNGP01005952.1_pt1 | contig 10633 bp, 9 predicted proteins | sample 5407671 | NCBI WGS metagenome assembly WNGP01 (sample SAMN13153381, study PRJNA577476) | soil metagenome | isolation source: 40 cm soil or saprolite under Garry oak tree replicate 2 | place: USA:California | collected 2016-06-15
GATGTTGACAATGAAAGTCGCCTTCGCATTGGGTGTTGCCGAAGTCACCATCACCGATGTCTTTCCACAACGGCTTGAGATGGCGCAGAAATTAGGCGCAACTCGTACGATCAACGTTGCCGAACAACCGCTTGCTCAAACGGCGGTGCAAGCTGATGTGCTGATAGAATGTTCAGGCAATCAGCGAGCATTGATGGATGGCATTCGCTCACTGCGTCCTGCAGGCGTTGCAGTGGTGGTTGGCATGAGCCCTGGCGAAGAGCTAAGCGTACCGATTTCGTTCATCCAGAATCGGGAAATCACTCTGACGGGAACCTTCCGCTATGCGAATTGTTATGCAGATGCTATCGCGCTTGTGGCAACTGGTCGCATTGATGTGCGCTCAATCATCACTGGTCGCTATTCCTTAGAGGAGACGGAGCGGGCGTTGCAGGCAACGAAGAGCAATCCTGCGAATATCAAATCCGTCGTCGTACTTGAGTAACCATCGGTATCGTCAAGGCCGATACCGTATACTATATACGAGGAAAAGAGGGCAAGCATGCGTGCAGCTATCATTGATGCTCCTGGCAACATGCGGGTAGGGAGCCTTCCAGACCCGACGCCGAAACCGGACGAGTTGGTGATACGAGTGGGGGCGTGTGGTATTTGTGGCACTGACCTGCATATCATGGATGGCGACTTTCCTCTGGCATGCTATCCTGTCGTGCCGGGCCATGAGTTCGCGGGCGAGGTCGTTGCGGTGGGAAGGAACGTCCCACCAGGAATCGGCACCAGGGATATGAAAGTGACTGTCGGTACCAGGGTTGCGGTCGACCCATCGCTGTTCTGCGGTTACTGCGATTTTTGTCGAACGGGTCATGGGAACCTGTGCCTCAACTGGAGAGCCATCGGAGTCACCGTCGATGGCGCATTCGCGGAGTACGTGAGAGTCCCCGCCGCCAATGCATATGTGTTGCCTGAAAACATTTCGTTTCGAGAGGCGGCCCTGATCGAGCCGATTTCCTGCGCGGTGCATGGCATGCATCGCCTCAATCCTCAGTCTGGCGATACCTTCCTGCTCGTGGGGGCGGGAACGATGGGACTGATTTTGTTACAGCTGGCGCTACGCGGTGGAGCATCCAAGGTGGCCGTGGTGGACCTGAATATGCAACGCCTGGAACTAGCAAAGAAACTAGGGGCCTCCGACACACAAATTGACATCTACAAAGTGCTTGAAAACGAGCCGCTTGGATTTGATTGTGTGATCGATGTCACAGGCGTTGCACCGGCCATTGAAGGAGCTTTCGCGGCGGTCAAGCGCGGCGGCAAGTTTATGGTCTTCGGCGTTGCGCCTCAAGAAGCCAGAATTTCGCTCTCACCTTTCCGCATCTACAACGACGAGATCACGGTGCTTGGCTCGATGGCCGTCCTCTACTCCTTTGAGCCTGCGGTCAATCTCCTGAGCAGCGGCGCGATTGATACAGCGGTGATGCTCACAACCGCTCTTCCTCTTGAGGACTTTCCAAACGCACTTAGCATGGTCAGGCAAGGCGAGGGCATCAAGACGCAGATAGTGCCCAACGGCTAGTCCTGGCCCAAAAAGGGGAAGCTCTATTCTCTTGCCTTCGTCGACAACTCAATCACCTGCGAAGAGGATGTTTCATCCAGGCTGAGGAGAAGGCATCTCCGCTCAGGATCATAATGCCAGGCAGCAAAAGTCTCTCCAGATTGAACAACCTCTGGTTCAGCAGCAATCTCGCGCAGTTCAAGCTGGATACGCTGGCGCGTGGGCACAAACACCCCTTCCTGCTCACCTATCACCACGCGAATGTGTCCCGCCTCGACCTCGCACGAGATACTGCGCCGGGCATAGTCCCCGTTCAAGTGCTCATAGCCCTCGCCGGCGTCCTCGTAAAACATAGCAATGCAGCTTCCCTCACAGGGGTAAAGCACAAATGTTAACGGATCGGCCTCGCGCTGACCAACATAATTCATCTCTGGCCAGAGCGGCACCGCCGTATTGGCTCGCACATACATGGCTGGCTGGCCAGGAGGAGCATAGGCCAGAATGTGCGCAGGGCCATCCACTCGCGTTCCCTCCCAGAAGTGGAACCAGCTCCCTGCCGGAAGATAGACGTGCCGGTACTCTACGCCGGGACGCGTGACCGGAGCCACCAGCAGCGCATCGCCACATAAAAACTCGTCATCCATTGCATAGGTCGCGCTATCTTTTGGATAGGCCCAGAACAGCGGGCGCAGCACGGGCGCTCCCGTGCGGTGACATTCCTCAAAGAGCGTATACAGGTACGGCAGGAGACGCTGCCGAAGCTTGAGCATGGCGCGACAGACTGATTCGTATGGTTCGCCAAACAGCCATGGCTCCTGGTGGCGCGTTTGCTTTTCGGAGTGATTGCGACAGAAGGGCTGAAAAATACCGTACTCCGTCCAGCGAGCAAGCAGTTCGCCGGTTGCGTCTCCATAATAGCCGCCGATATCGACCCCGGCCCAGGCCACGCCAGAAAGTCCCAGGTTCAGCAGCTGGGAGAGGCTCATGGTAAGGTGTTCCCACGAGGAAGAGTTATCGCCCGTCCAGAGTACGGCATGGCGTTGTATGCCCGCGTAGCCGGAGCGCGAAATGACGAACGGTCGCCGCTCGGGCTGCAGGCGCAAAAGACCTTCGCGCGTGGCCTGAACCATCAGTGAGCCATAGGCGTTATGCACCTGAACATGCAGTCTCGCCCGGCCCCCGCCTGGATGGATTACGTCTGGTGGCATGGTCGAGTTTAGCGGGATGAAGAGCGCGGGTTCGTTCATATCGGCCCAGATGCCCGCGACTCCGGCATCCAGCAATGACTCGTGCATTTCTCCCCACCACGCTCGCGCCTCTGGATTAGTAAAATCGGGAAAGACACAGATGCCTGGCCAGACAGCGTTTTGATAGTCAACTCCCTGCGCCGTCTTGCAATACAGATCTCGTTCCCGGCCTTCAAGATAAACCGCGTACTGCTCGTCAACCTTCACGCCTGCATCCACGATATTGACCACGTGGAAACCCATTTCTCTTAGCTCGGCAAAGAGTCCCGCCGGATCAGGAAAACGAGCGCGATCCCAGGTAAATACCCGGTAGCCGTCGAGCGCATCAATATCGAGATACAGCGTATCGCAGGGAATATCGCGCTCCCGCAACGTGTGCGCGATCTGCCTCACTTCTTCCGCTGTCTCGTAGCTGAAACGGCTTTGTCCATTGCCCAGCGCCCAGAGCGGAGGCAGAGGTGTATGTCCCGTAAGGTCCGTATAACGCGCCAGGACATCCCGAGGTGTTGGGCCGCAAAAGACGTAGTAGATGAGATCTCCGTTGCTGGCACCAAACCAGGAGCGCTGAGCATCCTCATGGGCCAGGTCAAACTCGACACGCGTCGTGCTATCAAGAAAGAAGCCCCAGGCCTGACCGTCCGCCAGTACTAGCGTGAATGGTATCGAAACATACAGATTATTTTGTAGCGCCGTGTGACCACGCGGTGGATCAATATTCCAAAAAATCTGTTGAGACCCTGTCTTATCCAGTTCACCCGTGCGCTCTCCACAGCCAAAATAGCGCTCTCTGGTCAGGTGCTGCTTATACACACGCACAGGAGTTCCCAGCGTAGCGGGTGCATCAGGTAGATCGACAACAGGAGCTTCTCCAGACGCCGGGAACCAACCCATGCCAAGCTCTGGATCATCCACGGCAAAAACGCGTCCTGTTGCGTCACGAAACCCGATGCGCAGGGGATCAAGAGAGAGATGAGCGCTTGCAGCAGATGTTGCAATGGTCACCCGGTCGGTTTCCTCTAAAATCGTCACCGGCCCCGGTTCCCACTCCTGAGAAACGACCGCCTCGGAGCGATAGCAGGCGGAGCGGCCTCGCGGGAAAAAACCAACGCGAAACAGATCAGGAGCAAGCGCTGTCAGTTCGACAGTTGCTGAGCCAACACGCATGCAAACCTTTGAGGCAGTTTTTTCAATGGTTGTCGCTGCCCCGAGAGCTTGATATCCGTGAGGAGGTGTAGAGAATAGATGGGCGCCTTTGGAAATAGAGAACACTACTATCTATCCTTTCAGCCCGGTCAGATTAACGCCACGAATAATCTGGCGCTGGAGGATCAGGAACACGAGAATTGGCGGAATACTGGCAAGAGCAAGTCCAGCGACCAGGTAATTAAACGGCAGATTCGAGTTCACGCCGGAGAGGTGGTAGAGCGCGACCGTCAAAGGTTGAAGGTTGCTATCAGCGAGTACCAGCAGAGGCCAGAGAAAATCTTTCCATGACGCAATCACAGTAAAAATAGTGACAACTGCCAGGACTGGACGTGAAAGCGGCAGGATAATCTGCATAAACATCTGCCAGGCATTGGCTCCGTCCAGAAGCGCGGCGTCGGTCAACTCCGCCGGAATACCGTCAAAAAAGCTTTTGAGCAACAGGATATTAAAAGCGCTCGCCGCCTCGGGGAGCCAGACGCCCGACCAGGAGTTGAACAGCGATACATTGATTAAAGGAAGTTCGCTGATATTGACGAATTGCGGAACCAGGTAAACAATTGGGGGAACCATCAGTGTAGAAAAGAAGGCAAACTGAATGATACCCTTGCCGGCAACACGTAATTTCGAGAGCGCGTAAGCGGCTGTGGCCGAGACCAGCAGTTGCAAGAACACAGCCCCACCGGCAAGGATTAACGTATTCATAAAATAGAGAGGCAACTGTAAGACATTCCAGGCCTGGATATAGTTGCTCCAGATTGGATGCATGGGCCAGAATGTTGGTGGTGTCTCAAAAAGCTCGAGGGTGGGCTTGAGTGCGCCACTAAACACCCAGTATAGGGGCCCCAGAGTACTCAGGGTACTCACAAGCAAAAGGACAAAAACCAGCCAGTAGAGAAGGCGCCCGCCGGGATGCCGCAATGCGAGAGGCGAGACCAGGGTGCGTTCACTCGCCTCCGTGATAGCAGCCCTGCGCCTCCGTTTTGGCCTGCCGCTCTTGAGAACCTGATCCGGCGAGTCTTTCAGTAAAAGTGCCATCGTTTAGTCTCCTTCCATCGAGCGACGGGTCATGCGCATATAGATCAGTGCAAAAACAGCCAGGGCCAGGAAAAGCAGAACAGCCTGTGCGCTTGCCTCCCCAAGATTGTCGTACTGGAAAGCGTAATTATAAATCAACATGACGACGCTCGTTGTCGCATTCTGTGGTCCCCCGCCTGTAATCGCGAACGGCTCGGTGAAAATCTGCATTGTTGCAATAACCTGCAAGATAAGCATAAGCAGCATAATTGGCCGGATATTGGGCAGTGTCACATGCCAGAGCCGCTTCCAGAGGTTCGCGCCATCGATTTCTGCTGCTTCATAGAGCTGTGCAGGCACGGCTTGTAAAGCAGCCAGATAGATCAGCATAGTGGCACCGGCATTACTCCAGGTCGTAATCACCACCAGAGCCGGCAGAGCGCTGCTGGGAGTTTCGAGCCAGAGGCCACCGGGCAGTTGAATCAGGTTGAGCAAAGCGTTCAGCAAACCCGAATCGGGGTTGTAAATCCAGCGCCAGAGAAAGGCCGTGACGATCGGTGACATCATCACTGGCAAATAGAAGGCCAGGCGGAGAAAGCCTTTGCCGTGGCGCATCTCGTTGATCAGCAGCGCGAGGATGATCGGAACCGCGTAGCCAAAGAGCAACGCGTACCCGGTATACTCCAGTGTATTGCGCCAGGCAATCGCGAAGAGCGGGTCAGAGAACACTGCGCGGAAATTGGCCCAGCCCACCCAGGTGGCGGGCGTGATCAGATCAACACTCTGAAAGCTCATGATAAAACCCAGGATAACCGGGTACCAGACAAAGAGCCCAAAAATCAGAAACGCAGGCAACAAAAAGAGATATCCACTCACATTGCGCCGGATAACCCGCTTTATCATCTGAAGAACTGGCATCTTCTCGAGAGAAGAGCGAGTGTCGCTGCGCTGCGCCAGTTTACTCAGAGACTCAGGTGCTGTTTCTGGTAGAGGCAGAGAGGATGACGACACCTCCATAGATATCTCCTTCTTTAGGAAAAGATGTCCATTGAGCAGGAACAGCTTTCCCGTTGTTAGGAAAGCTGTTCCCTCGCATCCCTGCCTTAGGAGGTTGACGAATCGAGAATTTGCTGGAACTGCTGAGCTGCCTGGTTCAGCAGCGTCTGCGGGTCCGCGTTAGGATTGGTCAGGATCGCCTGCATCACCGAGTCGAGTGTCGCGTACATTTTCTGCGTCTGTTTGCGCGGCTCAGGGCGCAAGGCGGCGGTCGAATTGATGAACGACGCATAGTTCGCTAGTGGCACGTTCGCATACTTTGCACTCAAAGCGTTCAGCTTTTGCTGAAATACGCCGGTAAAGAGCACGTTGGTGGGAGCGCCCACCACCTGGCCGGCAGCAGCGGCAGCAGCCAGGCTGTTTTCCACCACATTCAGGTCGAAATTGGAGTAGATGATATAGTCGAAGGCGGTTTTAATCACCGTCTGCGACGACTTGGGATTGAAGATGAAAATGTTGCCACCAGTCAGCGCCGCGTTGCCTCCATTTTGCGGCATCGGTCCAATGCCAAAATCGTCCAGGTTCGCGCCAAGCGTCGTCTTAAAGGTATTCAGTTGATCAGGCGCCATTACGACCATCGCCACCTTGTTCGTCGCCAGCAACTGAAGCGTGTCCGCCTGCGTGAAGAGCTGCTGCTTCGTCATGGAATTGTCGGTGAAGCGCATCTCCTTGAGCAGTTGAAGCACACTCACGCCCTGAGCGCTGTTGAAGGTTGCTTTGGTGCCATCGGCAGATTGCAGATCGCCACCAGCGGTATACATCCAGTTAGTAAAATGCCAACCACCCTGGTTTTGTGTGCTTGTCTCAGCATAGCCTGCCACCTTGGAAGTGGTCAATGCTTTGGCATAACTGCGGAAATCAGCCCAGGTCGTAGGGGGCTTATCGGGATCAAGCCCCACCGCCTGGAACATCTTGCGGTTGTAGTGGATGCCCAGGGCATAACCGTTGACAGGGACGCCGTAGATTTTCCCGGTCGAGGCATCGGTGGCAATCGAAGCAATGCCAGAATTATAACTGCTCCAGTACTGCCAGCTCCTGGCCAGGCTCGTGATGTCTGCCAGCGCGTGCTTGCTGATCAAGAGTTGTGGCTCGGTGAAATAGCTCTCCGTCGCGTCTTCCGCCTGCCCTGCCGCCAGCTTCGCAAGGTAGGTCGTGGGATCATACGGATCGTTCTTGCCCACAATCTTTTCGTTGGAGTACGCCTGCTCAAATTGCTTGGTCATTTGATTAAATAGATAGACAGCACCAGGATTGCTAGGAGGGGGCAACGTATTCACTGTAGCGGTTGCCACTCCTGATGTAGTGGCGGGGGTGGAACCACAAGCGGCCAGAAAGGCTTCCAGACTAAGCGCGCCGGCACCGACAGCAGCAGAGCGCTGCAAAAAGCTCCTCCGGCTGAAAGCAGATCCAAAGTTCGATTTCGTACCCATGAAAGACCTCCTTGAAAAAAAGCACATGTCCTCCTGATGTCATGTTGTAAGGATGTCGATTTAAGAATCTCACAACATAGACACGCGTACATCGATGAGAGAACCATCAACTTCCCTGCGCAGAAATCACCAGTGGAAGCAAGCAACAAGAGGCGCTGGCAGAGACTTATTATCCTCCGGTTGCGTGCAAAGAGCACGAGGCAGTACGGCCTGGAGCGTTCCCGGGAAGGAAAGAACGCAGCGAAGGTAACAGCCTCATAGCTTATAAAACCTCCTCCAAAATAGTTTGTTCATCCAACGGCGACGAAAGGGAAAATCAAGGGTAACGTTTACTCTGATCTTTTCTTGAAAACAAAGGTAGCATAGAAAAACGTCGTTGTCAAGGGGTCATATTTTTCATGAGAAATTGGTTTCTTCTCGTCTACATCGCATAAACACGCACTACGAAAGCTCCAGATGAGAGCATTAGCAAAACTGAGGTTGACAATTTAGGAAAAATCATGGTACGATTAAACCACAAAAACAGGTTATCGTTTACCTAAATCGGGAATATTTGACCTTAGGGAAAGAGGAGTACGGCCTTGGAGAAGAACCGCGTGAAACGTTCAACTATGACGCAAATTGCGCAGGAGGCGGGGGTTTCAACGACAACGGTCTCCAAGGTGCTTAATGAACTTCCCGGCGTGGGCGCCTCAACGCGAGCTCATATCCTGCAGTTGATCGAACAGCACGACTATGTACAGAATCACGCGGCACGCCAGCTCCGCAAAGGGCAGAGTGGGCTGATCGATCTGGTGATCATGCGCCTGGAGGGCGGCTATGACCTGGGCATTATGCATGGTATTCAGGATGCGCTCGCAGAGAGTGAACAGCGCCTGGTGGTCTTCGCCACGAATGAAGACGAGGTCAGGGAGCGTCTCTGGTTGCGGCGTCTGCTCGATCAATCGACCGATGGAGTGCTGCTCCTGCTGCCCTATGAGAAGATCGGCATTGCCAATACGCTGATGGCGCAGCACATTCCGTTTGTTGCCATAGGGGACCGCAACGAACCAACCACGGCGTTTCCCACCATTGGATCAACCATCTGGTTGGGAGGATACACAGCGACTGAGTATTTGATCTCCCTGGGCCATCGGCGAATCGGCATTATCACCTTCCCGCTCCATCTCACCACTTCCCGCGCGCGTCTGGCAGGATACCGCGAGGCGCTCGAACGCGCGGGTATACCAATTGATCCTGCGTTGATCTGCGAAGGCACCTACCTGCTGGGCGACGGCGTCCAGCAAACCCGTTTCTTGCTCGATCAGCCAGATCCGCCTACGGCGATCTTCGCTGGCAACGATGCACAGGCAGCAGGCGTCTACCAGGTACTCTACGAGCGCAATATTCGCGTCCCCGATCAAATGAGCGTGATCGGTTTCGACGACGTTATGTATACCGCCCAGATGTCGCCACCACTGACAACTATTCACCAGCCGCTGGTTGAAATAGGAAAGATGGCAGCGAATATGCTGCTCCGCCTCATCGCTGGCCAGCAACTCGAATCAAACCATGTAGAACTTTCAACGTCGCTCGTCGTGAGAGAGTCCTGCGCCGCGCCGCGCAGTGGACCTCTGCTTAAACGTTAAAAACGAAGGACCTTTGCTCAGGTTGGGGCGCTGTTAGCTCTGCGTACTCCCTTCAACCACTGCCCGCAGCCCCGAGAGGTCATACGAAAGCGCCCCCGCTTGCAGTTGCGCTCTCAGCGTGGTTTCGCTGCGTACGCGTGCGCGGGAAGCCTCAAGGATGGCAGAGGCCCGTGCTGCGGCTATGGCTACGGCGCCATCGGCATCAAGGACCACGAGATCGCCCGCAGCAATGTGGGTGCCACCTACTGTGACCGGCTCATTGATGGTTCCCACGTGGGTCTTGGTCGCTCCCCGTACACGAATCCAGCGCGTCCAGATGGGCAAGCCAAGCGCTTGCAGTTCCTCTGTATCGCGGACAGATGCATCCACCAGGATGCCGGCGACCTGGCGTACCAGCGCCTGGGTCGCGAGCAGCTCTCCGATTAAAGCGACAGGTTCGGGTTCCGGCATCGTCAAGATGAGGATTTCACCTGGTTGGACCTGCTCCATCACTGCATGCACCATTAAATTATCCCCCTGACCACAACGAACGGTGCGTGCCCATCCTGCCACCCTGCTCCCCGCAATGAGTTGCACCAGGGGAATATCGATGAGCCCGGTGCGTCCCGCGGCTTCGTAGACCGTTGCCACTCCGTGGCGAGCCAACTCGTTTCTATCACTCTCGTTCATCTACTTGGTAGTTCCTTTTGAGAATAATCAACGGTATCAAGCCTGTCGAGCGCCGCTTAGAGCGTGTCTACTACCTGGGGAGTAACGCGTTGGAAGGCTTCTGCGTACTGAATATCGGTGCGCCCGGAAATGCGGCGCGCATGGTTGGCGCGGTACTTTGCGATCTCTGCCTGGTACTGGTGAAGGTAGCTTTGCGCGGCCATCGCCTCCATGGCCTGTTGCTTAAGTGGAAAAACCGCGCTGATATCGACAAAAGTGGTGGGAACGAATCCGCAGTGTTCCGGCTGATGAGGCTCAAAGAGAAACAGTGCTGCTGGTTTGATGGTGGGGAAACCACTGGCGACGCCCGAGCCGCTGGCCAGGATACGCCAGCGGGTGATCGGGATTGAACGGATCACGTTCGGTATGGGTGATGATCACATCTGGCGCTAGCTCGCGCATGAGCGTGGTGAGTCGCTCCAGGGCCAGCGCGTCAATCTGAAGGGGATAATCGCCGAGATCAAAGCATTGAAACGTTGCGCCAAGAATATCGGCTGCTCGTGTGGCCTCCTCATGACGAATACGTTTGACGTTCTCGATCGTTTGGTGCGGCTCTTTCCACAATTCGCCTGATTCGCCTCGTTCTCCGTAGGAAAGCGCGACGACGTTGGCTCTGCCACCATGCGTCGTCACGACGGCGATGACCCCCGCAGCTCGCCAAACAAAGTCTGCTGCGTGTGCGCCGACCACAAGCAGAGTGCGGCTCTGGTTCATACAGGCTCACTCCTTTTGATATCGACAAGGCTCGATGATCAAACAGAATTATGCTGAAAGCATGCTTTGCTGCTGCTTCAC
>WNGP01019053.1_pt1 | contig 10633 bp, 6 predicted proteins | sample 5407671 | NCBI WGS metagenome assembly WNGP01 (sample SAMN13153381, study PRJNA577476) | soil metagenome | isolation source: 40 cm soil or saprolite under Garry oak tree replicate 2 | place: USA:California | collected 2016-06-15
CTAGCGCGATAAGAGTCGACCTCTTCTTCCACATGCTAACTGGAGTAGAACTTGGGGGTCCGATTGATTGGCCCATTTGTGCTAGCGGCTCTACCCGGAAACTCGCTTAAGAGCATTACTCAAGCAACAGCTACAACGTCGATGAGACTGAAGTCCTCGCTTGTTTTCCCGGGATTAGAGTCTGCGACTGTTTCCTCTCCTCGTCATGCTCCTTCTCATCCCGCTTTTCTTGAACCATACTCACAATCCACCCACGACTATCCAGGCGATCAATCAGACAATAGACACGTGTTGTCCTTTGTCTCAGCGGGGTGGGGGCCGATGCTTCAAGGGCCCCGAGGTGGCTGAGGGGATGTTCTCTTCCTGACATCTGCGCGATTCGTTCGTCCTCACTCTCAAAATTCTTGCGAGGATTATCAGGCATGACTATAGGAAATTAGAAGAAATCGGCGGGTAACATTAGGCGCTCGCTTCGTGTCCCTATCTGTACTGCGCTCTGATAACCGATTCCATCGCACCGCATCCGCATTCCAGGGTCGGACTAGGGGATGACAGTTGGGTCCGCTCACGCGGATATGCGTCTAACTTGTAACCGTCACAGTCAAAGTAGAGGTGTGCGTCAGTGAGCCGCTACTAGCTGTCACGGTAACTATGTAGGTGCCTAGCGGCGTGCTGCGTGCTGTTGAAACAGCGAGGGTCGAAGTGGAATAGGGGGTTCCTGTAACCTTTATCGTGAATGTCGTGGTGGAGCCTTTTCTGACTGTTTGGGAGGATGGGCTGAGTGTGATTGTAAAGTCTGGGAGCGGGGTGATCTTGAATGACACGATTACAGAGTGTGAAAGGCTATCGCTGCTTCCATAGACGGTGACATTTCCATAGCCTCCTTGGGTCCCGCCAAAGATTGAGAGGGTTGCGGTCGCCGTTCCATTAGGAGTAAGGCTGACACTTGTCGGATCAATAGACCACGTGTTGCATTGAGGTGAGGGGCAGAGAGGAGACGGGGACGTGTAAAGATTCACGGTCCCACTGAAACCGTTGAGACTCGAAAGAGTGATTGTCGATTTGCCCGTGGTACCGGCGGGAATACTGAGACTGCTAGGGTTGGCGGAGATTGTAAAGTCCGGAGCTGGAGAGGACGAGACTACGGTGAATGCTAGGTTGACACCGTGTGATATGCTGCCGCTTGTTCCGGTCACCGTTACGATCCATGTGGTGGGCGGAGTGCCGGTTGTGCTGTAGAAGGTGAGGATCGAGGCGGCAGTTCCGCCGGGTGGGAGATCGACGCTGGACGGGCTGATGCTCCAACTTGGACATGAGACGCAGAGTGGTGCGGGGGACGTTGTGAGCTTAACGGTTCCATTGAAACTGTTGATGCTGGTCAGTATGATCTGGGACTTGCCAGTAGAGCCTGCAATGACTGTCTGGTTCGAGGGATTGGCTGAGATTGTGAAATCCGGATTTCCCGGGGCCACGACTGTGAATGTGACGGGTGCTGAGTGGAAGAGGCTGCCGCTGGTCCCGGTCACGGCTACATTGTAGGTGGCAAGGGGTGTCTGCGAGAAGGCGTAGATCGTGAAACCAGCTGTGGCGTTCTGGTTCGGGGCTAATTGGACGATTGTCGGGCTTATCGTGTACTGTGGGCAGCCGATTGCCAAGCATGACACTGGAGGGCTGAGAGTCACATTTCCTTGAAAACCGTTAACGCTTGTCAGGAGGATTACGGTCTTCCCGGCCGAGCCCTGTAGAATCGTAAGCATGTTTGGATGGGCGGACATTGTAAAGTCTGCTGATGTCGCGGAGGGCGTAGGCGTCACACTCGCCGAACTGCTAGACGGAACCGCGAAGACCAATCCCGTCAGTAGTATCAAGAGGAAAAACAATTTCTTTCGAATTCTCAAAAATTGCACCCTATGGTACAGTTAGGGGCAGCGTTTTTTGCGGGGTTAAATGTTTCGGTCGTTAGTGTTACCCAGTTGAGCTCCTTTTTTCGATGATTCTTACCCGGGATCAAGGGGCGGGGCAAAATTTGGGTTAGGTTGGTCGAGACAAGCAAGGAAACGTAAACTACTAACGCCGCCGCGGGAGTAAGTCTTTTAGACAGAGACGGATTGCGTTTGCAGCCTTCAGTTGCTCAATTTTTATCGGCCACACCCAATAGGGGCATGCACAGATAGTATTCAACTACTCCTTTCTTGACGGAGAAGATTGCACGGCACCATTCGGCCGGGCCTTTCGTCGAACGCTGTGAACTGCCTCGTTTGATGTTCACATCGGCTGACCTTCTTCCTCAGCCGACGCGCAGTTTTCGACCTTGTTGTATGATGAAGCCAGCATAGAGAACCCATAGACCAGTAGCTATTACAGCGACCGCCGTTATTCCGAGTGTGAACAGGATGGGAGCCGGCATCGCGGTCCCAAGCAACAAGCTCACCACGAACAACGAATCCCCTCGCTGAACCAATACCCTCTTTCTAGCAATACCCGTCTTCGCCATGCCAACCACTTCGAGGTAGTACACACCCGAAATGCCAAAGAGGAAGATTGCTAGCAAAGTCGTTGTCAGCGTTACCTGAAAGAGAACACCATTCAACTGGTTGGAAGCGTAGCGTGGAAAGAGGAAGACGAGCACAAAAGTGAATATTGCTAGGTTCGAACCGATCAGAGTCAATGTCCGGTTCAGATTCGATGCGACAAAGTCCCGATCGATCCCCGTCTCATCGATAGATGAGGACGAAACCTATCTCTCCTAAGTTATTTTCCTGTGTGATGGCGTAGCCTATTTAGGCCATCGACAGCTTGCGGTCAAGCTTCTATCGGTCCAGAATGACCAGTTCTTCTCCTAGCAAAAATTGTGCCGAGACGAGCTAGGTTGCCTCGGCCACGCATCCAGAGGTCAGCCTGCCCGCCCCCGACTCTTCATGGCGCGAACTTATTCGCCCAGATTCCAAGCTCATGGAGCATCCGTTTTCGCCTCGAAGTCTTCCCTGAATAAAATGTCTTTCAACAATACTGAAATACACTATCCTATCATTTCGACTCGAGGTTTCTGAGTGACATCTGACAGTTGTCCTAAGCACACCCTCGTCTCGCATGTTGCCGTCTTGCATCACAACTCCGCTCTTCTAGTAAAATATCGGGAAATGCCTGATGGCCAGAAGGGAGCTCGCTGAGATAGAATCCTTCGTAGGCAACAACAAGAGCTGGCACCTGGTCTTTGACTTCCTAGCATTCCCGTTATCCATGAAGATTACCAAGGCACCAAGCTTGTTGGACGCCCAATGGTTCGAAATAGACAAACTTCCACCTGCGTCCGAGTTTGCCCATCAAGGATGGGGCCACTCAGCCCTACTGAAACTTGCGAAAGCCCAGTTCTAGGCAGGGGAAGTTGGAATTAGAGACATAGGGGCAAGGCGAACGGAACGACGATTCTCGCCGCATTCCGGTAATACTCATTCGCCAAGCAATTCCTCGGAGGCATCCCGCTTTTGACCAAAGTTTCGAGAAAACGGAAGCGGATGGGACTTCCAAGAACTCGGGTTAGGATTCGTAATCCGATTGAGTTGGACGCGACTCTACGTCGAAACTAAGGAAGAAGAAGGATCCTCAATTCTTTTACCAGTAGGCCTCAAGAGTAGGGCGAACAACACGACTCCAACTATAACGACAGTCAAGATCAATGCGAGCTGTGCAACGCGTCTCAATACTTTCCATTCCACTCAATTTGTCTCTGATGCTCTTCTTGAGAAGCTATGCTGGTCTTAACCAAATTCTGGGTGGTTACGGAAAAGCTCCTATCCCCTTTTTGTCTCCAAAGTGCACAAGCAGCGAGCACAGCGGCGACGATTCCCACCATCAATGAGAACGACGGGTCAGAGAAATCGGTCAAAGGTAGTCCACTCTGATTTGAAGGAGTTATTGCGTATGGTTCCCGACTGTCTGAATTCAGTCTTGAGGCGAGGTGGAGAAATCTGATGACCAAAGCTCTCTTTAATCTGCTTAGATCGCAGATATCCTGCGTCGTCCATAGGACTCTCCACGCGGGACCAAAATACCATGCGGCTTGGGTCGCCTTGGTCCACTCGCTTTACCTGCTTATCCTTCGTTTCGCTGCTTTCTTGGAAATCCATGTCAGCCAGTGCCCACGATTTGAGCAATACTCTCCTTGATCTGAGATGCCCTCTAACCTTCTTCCGTAAAGGTGTCTCGACAGGCACCCCACATACTTCGGCACAACCTTCTCCTGTCTCGGGAAACAGCTAAGCCGCGGCTCTCCTTGTTCTTTTCCAGCCTTGTCCCAGCTCCAAGTTCTGGTCTGTTCTCTAATACTTGGTATGGTAGCGTTCGCTTTTTTGGTTCCAGTGGTTCCCGTGCTCGTTTGCGGGAACCCTGGATGTGGGGGACCAGATTACGACTCGATTACATACTATGCGCTTGGGATCGGATGGCATCTCACATTCGTTTCTCCCGACGTAGACGCGATCTACGGTTGGATTGCACTTACGGCCGTAGTGATGTTCTGCTTAGCTGTTGGATACGCCGCACTATCCACCTTTCGCGCGACTCACATTTCTCCCGCCTCGCCACAAACTTAGCGGCTTGAAAATTCTATTTCGATAACTATTTTTCTCGTAACTTTTCTTCTTTGCTAACTTTTGTCTAAGCATTCTTTTTCTAGTGACCCACCCAGGGTGGTCTTTTTCCCACCCCTCGCCCTTCGTGGCCTGGAAATGGTTTGGCTGTGAAATCGCCTGTTATCAGCCCTGATCTCCAATCTGGAAAGCTCTCCCTGAGGTTCACCTACGACGCTGATGCTTACAGACGCTTGCATGATCAGGGAAGATTCCAAAGTCCGGCTACAGGGAACCCTGCCCAGCGACTATCAACTAGAGCCGCCTGTCAGGCAGGCCGCCCCCGGGCCGGGGCTTCGGTTACGCCATCCCCTTTACGAGGCAAGCCACAATCTACTATCCTGAATTGAGTCAGCAATGGCCACGCCCATCAGGTCCTTTGAGAAGAAGAAAAAACGAAACCATGACTTAGCCTACCTCACCGTACTACTAGCCCTATCCCTCGGAATCTTCCTCTTCGTAGCATTCTACGTCAACTCCCTCTTCCGGACCCTCCCAATCCCACCATGAGCACTCATGCTCGGGCAAGTCTCGCCCTGAAGCCCTCACCGGCCTCGAACTTCTGTATCAAACAACCAGATTAGTCATCTTTCGCAATCCCGGGGAGCTTTCTCTGGTTTCTGTGGAGGTCTTATCTGTCCTTGCGCGATGGCATTGAGCACGATTTGGAGATCGCTTGGGCCTTCAACGATAATGGTTAGGCGCGAGAGGCCCTAACGTCGCCGGCCTAGTACTCTAGGTTCCTAGAAAAAAATGGGGGAGAGTTCTAGTGGATTTGGATGTTGCCGGCTTGTAGGGTGCCGGCTTTTGAGTAGCCGGTTCCGAGGGTTATGGCGAAGGTGTCTTTTCCAGCGCCTGGTTCTGCTCTGTCTTGGACTGTGATTGTGAAGCTGGTCGCAATGTTGTTGTTGGTTCCTGTTCCTTTGAAGGTGACTGTTTTGCCGTTGAAGGTGGCTGAGGTTATGAGGCTGGTTGTGAAGTCTACGCCTCCAGCGGGGTCTTGGTAGGCTACTTTTCCATGTATTCGACCCGTGGTGTCGACTTTCACTTCTATGCTGAAGCTTCCCTTGTCTTGTTGCGCGTCGACGAAGATGTAGCCTCCTCCCGTGACATTGCACGTCTTTCCGAGCGGGCAGTTGCTAGGCAGCGCAGCGTTGCCGAGGACGTAGTCGAATGCCCGTGTCGCGTCTCCATCTGTCAAGACGGGATTGGTGTTGGTGACAGCGAAGGTGAGTGCTGTGACACTGTACAGTGTGTCGCCGGTAATCGGGCTTCCGAGGTCGCTTAGCGGGGCGGTTATCGTTATCGTGCCCCTAGAAGTGTTAATCGTTCCTGTCTCTGGGATCTCCGAGGGGTATTTGATGATCTTGCAGTTCTGTGGCGTAGTGGTGACGCAGCCGTTGCCTGGAGGTATTCCACTGCCGGGGGCAGCAGAGGTTCCCGTGCCTGCGAAGAAGACGGGGTTCTGGCCGGCCGTGCTGTTTGCTCCCAGATAGAAGATTCTGTAGCTCTCTTCACCTGCGTCGCCTGTGGAGAGGAACTGCCATCTTACGAGCCATAGTAGACCGGTCGAACCTGGTGGTGGGAGCAGGCTAGCGAGGCTCTGGAGTTTGAGTGTTGCTCTGATGTGTGAGCTGTCCGGCTGGGAGATTTGCAGGGAAGTTAGGTCTAACGCTAGCTGGTTCGCACCCGCGCCTCCTGGGAAGTAGTGCGGTACCTGGGCGTCGCCCGTTGGGTCTGCCACTCCCGTGGCTGTGTTGGGGAATGGTGGAGTGAGTGTTGTGCCGATAGCGCTGGGTCCTGCGACTTGTCTCAGCTCGAAGAGTGCTGCTCCATGATGCTGGTTTGTTAGATCATTGAGGACGATTCTGGCTGCGCCGTTGGCGTCGAGGGCAACGCTGAAGAAGTCTGCGAGGGTCCGGTCGCCGCCTGAGGTTGTGCAGCCTAGCCCTCCAGTGCAGATCTGACCGTAGTCTGTGGGATGCTCACTAGCCTTGACCTGGTAGATTGTAGGTGTGAGGGTAGTTGCTGCTTGGACTTGGGTGAAATAGACGAACCATTTGACGCTGGTGGCTGCAACACGGTTGTTGAGCCAAGAGGGGAAATTGTTGGGATCGCCGCGCGTGTCTGTGCCATAGAACACTATATCGACTGTTCCTGCTGCGCCGGCAACGGCCCAGGGCATTATGTTTGTGTTGGCTGGGTCGCCGTTAACTTGTAGTGGTGATGACCAGCTTGTGCCCGCGTTAGTGGATACGGTGAGGTAGACGTTGTTGTTTGTCGTGTCGACCCAGGCGACGTACACGTTGCCGTCCCGGTCCGTGGTTAGGGATGCGAAGAGGTTTCCGATTGAGCCTCCGGGGCTGGCGGGGGTGTCAGTAGAACTGAAAGCGAGCATGTTCCTCTGCCCAGGGTTCACATGAGCTTTGGAGACGTGGACGTGGTTTGCTTGTACGCACGGCAGATAGAGGTTGCGGAGTACAGGGTCGAAGATGAGCCGGCCGCAGGGCGCACCCGCGCCGACGAACACGGTTGTGGCGGCGTTAGTGTAAACGAATCCTCCAACAGCGTCGGTTGGCCCTGTCGAGCCGGGCGACGAGAGCACCTGGCTACCTCCTGGTATTTGGCGGTAGGTGAGAAAGACCGTGTTGTCGGAGACGCCCGTGCTTGGGCCATTGTCAATAGCCAGCCACTGGCGGTCGTCTACCGGGGACATGGCGGCAACAAAGTTTTCCCTCCAGCTGTTGCCTTGGTCGTTAGAGACTGCGACCCCTATGTGGGCTAGGCCTTCTAGATCGGCGAAGTAGGCCGTGCCCTGGTCATCAGTAATAATGTCACTGTCGCCGCCCCCGGCCGGTGCCGGGTTGGGCCTAAGGCCATTGGGCGACACAATGTGGAAGCTGTCGCCGTTGTCAGTGGACCTTGCGACGAAGCCTTGAGCGGTGGAGAAGCCCCAGGGCCCGGTCTCCCAGATGTTTCCAAATTTGTCAATGTGGACTAGTGGTTCGCCTTCGGTGCGTTGTGGGTCGACGATCGTGTGCACTCCGAAAGATATCCCGCCGGTTGGAAAGACAGGGTTGGGTGTCGGACCGCCGGTCGTGAAGGCGAGGAGGGCTGAGCCGGTGTAGCCGGACGTGACGACTAGGAAGGGTACTGTTCGTACTTCGTAGACGCCTGGCATGGGGCTCTGGAGGGCGACTTTTTCGCTTGTAGTTCCTCCTGAGGCTGAGGAGCCTACTTGTTGTCCGTCGCTCTGTCGGTAGATGTAGAGGTCGAAGTCGTTGTCGCTGCTGGCCCATTGGATTGTGATTGCAACCGAGCCTGTGTGGGTCTGCCAGAAGGTGCTTGGTAGGTTGATGTTGAGGTAGAAGTGGTCGCAGACAAGATTCAGGGTGTCAACGGATCCCGGGCACTGAGCTGGGTCGGCGGTGAAGGCGAGAGTGTAGAACTGTCCTTGCCATGAAGTGCTTGGCTGAGTGTCTGTGATCGTGGCCGATGGGGGTGTTGCTGCTCTAGCGGTGGGTCCTAGGAATGCGGCTGGGCCCAGAAGCATCGTGGCTAGGATGAGTGTGATTTTGAGGACTATTCGTGGTGAAATAAGTGGTCGTGACAGTGATAATCAACAGGCAGGGAGCTGGGCATCACGAGTTATATGGAATGTTCAGCCAGGGAATATTCTCGAGATTCGATAATATCTGATTCCGATATATCGCCGTATGACACCGACGGACTTCTCAACCAGGTTCGTAGCAGTCGAAAAAATTCTTAGAGTTGTTTCAGCCTCCGATGGGCGAAACAATTCGACTCCTACCGTTGCTTGTCAGGCGCGAGAGGAGACTAAGCCGAGTTTTGTTCCGCAGTTCTTACAGAATAAAGCGTCGGCAGGATTAGCTGTCTTGCAGTTGTCGCAGATCTTCGGCCCTTGCACGGGTCCGGTTCGTGGAGTGTCGTCCGGCCAGGGCAGAACAGGATTCTCCATCGCGCTCCCCTCCAGCGTCCGATGCGCCAGAACCGAGCCATAGCCTCCTAGAAATCCCCAAATCGGAACCGTAAGCATGAGGAAGAGAACTTGTTCTCCCGCTGCCGAGCCGCCTAGTCGAAGCCCGTTCAGTATCGCGTACACGAGTCCTATGACGACTCCAACGACCGCACCATTCTCCATCGACCGGCCGGCGGATGTGAATCCGGCAATGGCGCCTGCAAGAGCGGGCACTGCGAAGAAGATGACCAGATCAATAGGCTGAAAATTTGACAATGGGTCTTCAGATGCAAAGACAACAAGCAGCGTTCCTGAAAGTATTCCAACTAGGATTGAGAGATCTCGATGTTGGAATCTTGCTGTTGCGGCTGCGATCGATTGCTCCATTAAGGTCGGATTCAAAGATCGATGAGTTCTTATCTGTTGCTTTTGTGGAAAACCAAAATGCGAAAAGACACAAATTTACAGAAAAAAGTATACTACAACATTCAATAATTCCACTTCTCGCGCTGCCTGTCGGTTCAGCCGAGAGGAATTGAACCGATCCGCGCGGTTGGGTTGAGTTTGCGGATAGAAATGCAGAGTGGGCACTACTTGAGTGCGCTCAGGAACGAGCTGGTTGGCGTTCCTAGACCCGTCACGTCATCGTACCCGGGCGCAGAGACGAGGCTTAAGGTTTGGTTCATCGTTCGCAGACGATAGACTACTCCCGCGCTAGCGTCAATACTGTTGACGTAGTTTGCCCGTACCACTGCAACAATCGAGGCCGGACTGACAATGTCAGTGAAGGCGGCTGAGCCCGCGAGGCTGTAGAAGAGTGGGTTAGCAAACCCATGGGTGCGGCCAGCAGCCTGATCTGCAAGCGCCATGATTCCGGCGACCAGCGGAGATGACAAGCTTGTTCCCCCGATGCGGTACTCAGAGTACGCCACGGTGCCATTCGGGAAGGTCTGTGTTTCGCCGATCAAATATCCCGTGTTGGGATCGCCGACTGCGGATATGTCCGGCACGGCTCGACCGGTCCTTCCCTGTGCTTGGAAGACAGAGTTGGGCACTACGCCTACTTGGTAGGATGGTTCCGCGAAGATCCGGCTGACGCCGCCTCCTGAACCGTACAACCATGAGCCGGGTGGAGTGGGAGACCACGTTGTGCCAGTCCACGAAGAAGTAGTTGTTCCCCACGCTGTCTCAAAGAGATAACTGTTGGAAGGGCCGACTGCGAGGCTGGTTCCTCCGACGGCCGTCACGAAGGGGCTAGAGGCAGGCCAGTCAGTTGTGGTATAGCCCTGTACGAGTGACTCGTCGCTGTTATCGCCCGAGGAGAAGTAGATTCCAATGCCCTCGATCACTCCTTGCAGAATCGTGTCCTCTTGCGGCTTGATGTAGCCCGCGGGGAGAATCTCGGTGTTGAAACCGTACGAGTTAGTGACGATCGATGCAAGATGTCGGTCAACAACGTGGTTCAGTGCGGCGTCAAGGTCCTGGAAATTATTAGGCGCTCCCACGAAAACGATCGTCGCAGCGGGAGCCATCCCGTGAACAGCCTCCACATCTAGCGTCTCCTCGCCGTACCAGCCCTGCGGATCTTGCACGAGCCCTTTCTCGGGGTGGTTGTAGGTTCCAGGTGCAACAACTTGGACGAGCTGGTTCGCAGTTAGGGTTGGAAGCCCGCGATTCGTCGACCATTGATTAGTATCTTGGACGATTGTAGGTGCTGCGTAGGCGTCGATGATCGCTACTGTCTGACCTGAACCATCATGTCCGGAGATACCGTATGCACCCTTGATCTGTTGTGGGGTGTATCCGCACGGAGCGTAGGGAAGAGTTCCGGGTCCATATGGATTCGTGAAACCCGTAGCCTGAAGTTGTCCCCAATAGGAAGAGCACGGGTGAGCGCTCACGAAGGCGGGTGGTGGAGGCGCGTCTCCGACGGTGTTGTCCATGTGAACAAACTGAACACTGTCGTCGAGGCCTATCACACCAGTAACGATGTTTGCTAACGAGTTGGGAATAGAAACATCAGCAG
>WNGP01005433.1_pt1 | contig 10622 bp, 7 predicted proteins | sample 5407671 | NCBI WGS metagenome assembly WNGP01 (sample SAMN13153381, study PRJNA577476) | soil metagenome | isolation source: 40 cm soil or saprolite under Garry oak tree replicate 2 | place: USA:California | collected 2016-06-15
CGCTCGTGCGCACGCAATTCCACGACACGATCGCCGGGTGCACGAGCGATGACGTCGCCGCGGCCGCGGAGCGTCGCGTCGCCGACGCGCGGGCCTACGCGCGGGAGATCGCGCGCGGCGCGCTCCACGACCTCGTGGGTCACGATCCCGACGTCGCGCGCGATCGCGGCGCGCCCACGCTCGGAGCGCCGGCGCTCGTCCTGTGGAACCCCGGGGCGCGGCCCCGGGCCGGCATCGTCGTGGCCGATGTCACGTTCTTTCGGCGCGACGTGCTGGTCGGGCCGCCCCCTCCCTCCCCGGGCGACCGCGTACCCCGCTTGGCCCGCGGCTACGAGCCGTTCGCGCTCAAGACGCGCGACGGCCGCGTGCTTCCGGTGCAGGTGCTCGCCCGCCGCGTCACGACGGAGCGGCTCGAAGCGGCGCGACACTACCCCGACGAGGACGAGGTGGATCAGGTGCGCATCGCGTTTCGGTCGCCCGCGGTGCCGGGGCTGGGCCTCGGAACGTTCACGCTCGGTCCCGCCGCCGCGCTCCCACGCGGCGAGGGCGTGCAAGTGCGCGGCCGCGCGCTTGAGAACCGCTTCGTCGAGGTGGCGCTCGAGCCCAGCGGCGCGCTGACGCTCGTCGATCGGCGCTCCGGTGAGCGCTACGCGGGCCTGCTCAAGCTCGAGGATGCCGGCGATGCGGGGGACACCTATACCTACTGCCCTCCCGTCCGCGATCGGGTGACCCGGAGCCGTGGGCCGATCACCGTGCGCCGCCTCGCCGCGGGCCCGCTCGTGGCGGCGCTCGAGGCGCGCTGGCAGGTACTGCGCGACGTCGCGGCCCGCCTCGTGGTCCAGCTCTACGCCGATAGCCCGCTCATCCGCTGCACACTCGAGATCGACAATCGCTCCGTCTACCACCGGCTGCGGGCGCGCGTGCCCCTCGGCTCGCGGCTCGCGGACGTGCCTGCGGTGGCGGGAGCGGCGTTCGGCGCGGCAGCGCGGCCCGCCGTGATCGCCGACCCCGCTGAATTTCCGCGCGAGACGCCGGCGCGAACCGCGCCGGCGCAGCGCTTCGTAGCGGCCGCGCGGGCCTCCCGAGGGCTGGCCGTGCTGGCGCCGGGATTCTTCGAGTACGAGTGGACCCCGGCGGGCGAGTTGATCGTCACGCTGCTCCGCTGCGTCGGAGATCTCTCGCGCGGCGATCTGCCGACGCGGCCCGGGCACGCCGGGTGGCCGACGCCGACGCCCGATGCGCAGTGCCTCGGGCACAGCCGCGTCGACTGGGCGCTGGCGCCCGTGTCGGCCGCGGATGTCGAGCGCGGCGAGTTGCTGCCACACCTGTGGGAAGACGCGTTCCTGCCGCTGCAGGGCTGGTGGCTGCGCGACGCCGGTATGCTGACGCCGGCACCTGCGGACGTGACGCTCGAGGGAACGGGACTCGTGCTCTCCGCGGTGAAACCAGCGCAGGCGGGCTCGCCCATGGTGCTGCGCTGCTACAACGCGACCGCACGCAAGGCGGCCGGTGCCTGGCGCTTCGGCGACGGCGTCAAGAACGCGCATCGGGTCCGCGCCGACGAGCGGGAGTCGGTGGCGCTCGTCTTGGAGCAGCGCGGCAACGTGGTGCGGTTTGTCGCGGAGCCGCACGAAATCGTCACGATTCTGGTGACATGAGCCATCAGCCATCAGCTATGAAAGAACACCGCCTTTCTGTCCCGCGCTCAGCGCGCTACTTCACGATCGGGCGACCCGAGCGCGAGGTGTGGTGCGTCCTGCACGGCTACGGCCAGCTCGCCGCGCGGTTCTTGGGGCGCTTCGAGCCGATCGACGACGGCACACGGCTCATCGTCGCGCCGGAAGGTCTGTCGCGGTTCTATCTGACTGAGGACCCCGCGGAGCGTCGCGTGGGCGCGACCTGGATGACGCGGGAAGATCGCATCACCGAGATCGAGGATTACGTACGCTATCTCGACGCCGTCTACGCGGACGTGGTCCGATCGGCGATCAGCGTGACGGTCCTCGGGTTCTCCCAGGGCGCGACAACGGCGTGCCGTTGGACGGCCCTGGGGACATCCAAGATCGATCGTGTGATCGTGTGGGGCGGGGAAGTGCCGTCGGACGTCGATATGCGACGCGCGCCGCGCCTCTCCTTAGTCTATGGCAGCCGCGACGAGTACTTCACCCCGAAGGTCGTCGCGGCCACCGAGGCGCGTCTGCGCGAGCAGGGGGTCCCCTACGAACTGGTCCCGTTCGACGGGGGCCACGAAATCGACGCTGCTGTACTCAGGAAGGTCGCCCTGACGACTGATGGTTGATCGCTGACGGCTCCAACGCATCTCTCATCGCATCACCCAGCAGCGTGCACGCCACCACCACGAGGACGAGCGCCACGCCCGGCGCCGTCGCTACCCAGGGGGCGTTGACGAGCACGTCGCGTCCCGAGGCGATCATGTTGCCCCACGACGGCGTGGGTGGCTGGACCCCCAGACCCAGGTAGGAAAGACTCGACTCGAGCGTGATCGCGTTGCCGACGCCGAGCGCCGCCGCGACGATGACGGGCGTGAGCGCGTTCGGGAGGATGTGGCGCGCCAACACGCGGATGCGCCGGGCGCCGACGGCCACCGCGCCCTCGACGAACGGCCGTGCCGCGAGCGCGCGCACCTCTCCGTGGACCAACCGTGCGACGCTCATCCACCCGGTCAGGCCCAGCACGACCACCACGAGCGCCGTGCTGGGCCGCCACAACGCGGCGAGCAGCAGCAGCAGGACGACGCGCGGGACCGCGAGCGCGAAGTCCGTGAGCCCGAGCAGGGCGAGGGGCAACGGGCCTCGCCCGTATCCGGCGAGCGCCCCGACGGCGACGCCGAGCGTGACCGAGATCAGCACGGCCAGCAGGCCGACGCCGAGGGAGATGCGGGCGCCGTAGACGAGCCGCGTCCACACGTCGCGCCCGAATCGATCGGTGCCCAGGGGATGAAACGCGCCGGTCGCGTCGATAGACAGGGGCGCGAGGAAGCGGGTCGCCACGATGTCGCCCTGCGCGTTGGGATCGCCACCCGTGACGAGGGGCGCGAGGACCGCGCACGCGATCACGAGTGCGAGCATCACGACGCCGAACGCGGCGCGGCGATCCCGCAGTAGCCGTTTCACGCCTGCCGTTTCCCGATTCTCGGATCGAGCCACGCCGCGAGCGCGTCCGCGAGGAGATTCCCCGCCACGACGAGCGTTGCGCTCACCGCGGTGGCGGCCGTGACGACCGGGTAATCCCGCGCCTGCACCGCCTCGACCAGTACGCGGCCGACCCCCGGCCACGCGAACACCGCCTCGACCAAGACGGCCCCGGAGAACAGGGCTGGGAGGGAGAGGCCGAGCAGGGTGACGACGGGCGTGAGGGCGTTGCGCAGGATGTGACGCCGCGTCACCTGCCATGGGGTGAGACCCTTGGCGCGCGCCGTCGTGACGAAGGGCTGCGCGGCGAGGTCCATCATAGCGCCGCGCACGAAGCGCGCGGAGCCGCCGACGCCAATCAGCGTGAGCGTCGCGAGCGGCAACGCGAGGTGCCGCAGTCCGTCGACGATGCGGGACCAGCCGGTCAGGTAGTCGGCGTCGAGGCCGGCCGCACCGAAGGCGGGCAAGGCGCGCGCCCAGTACGTGAACACCATCACCAGCATCAGCCCCAGCCAAAAACCGGGGACCGCGAACAGTGTGACGGTGATCACCGAGAGCGCGGTATCAGTGCGCGTCCCACGCCGGTGCGCTTGCACGGCGCCGGTCGCGATGCCGAGCAGGTAACTCAGGAGGAGGGAGAGGCCCACGAGCCGAACGGTCGTCGGCCACGCGTCGCCCAAGACGGTGCGCACCGGGCGGCCTTTGGCGATACTTATTCCCCAGTCGCCGCGGACGAACCGCGTCACCCAAGCGGTGTACTGAACGGCCATCGGCCGATCGAGTCCGAGCGCGTGCCGCTGCGCGGCCAGCTGCTCGGGCCTCGCGGCGGGACCGAGCAGGTGCTCCACCGGATCGCCCGGCGCGACCCGCAGCAGGAAAAACGTGAGCGTCACGACGCCCGCCACCACACCGAACCCGGCGAGCGCGCGCGCTGCGAGGCGGGTCAGCATGTCGATAAGGTAGTGCCAATTCGAGGAGGTAGCCTATGTCCCCGAAGTCTCGTCATCTGATGCAACGCAGCGCCTGGCTCATCGCCGTTGCGACATTCGTCGCCGCCGCGTGCACGCCCGATCGTCCCGCCAATCCAGGAACGTCGTCCCTCTCCGATGCGGAAGCGCAGCTGGTGGGGCACGAAGTCGCGGGCGAGGTCGAAGACGTCGCGGGCAGCTTCACGCTCGGTGGTCTGCTGGTGCCGTCGTTCCCGAGCGCCGGCATCGCCGCGAGCGATGCGCTGCAACCGAGCTCCACGGCGACCTGTCCGACGATCACGCCGAATCCCCCGGCCGACGCGGACGGCGATCACATCCCCGACGACGTCACGATCAGCTTCACGCTGCCCGACTGCTCCTTCGCCCGCGACGGTGCGACGTTCGAAATCACGGGCTCGATCCACATCACCGACCTTTCTCCGACCGACTTCGGCATCCGCGTCGTCTTCACCGACCTGCAGCACAAGCTCACGCGGGCGGACGGCTCGTTCTTCCAGAGCGATCTCAACGGCGCGCGCCAGGTGCTCCGCTCGGCGTCCGAGTTCGACCTGCACGACAGCACGACGGCGGACCTCACATCGAGCGAGCATGGTACTGCCCAGCTGGCCAAGGCGTGGGTCGTCACCTTCGTCGCCGACGCCGGACAGACGTTTGACGCACTGCGACACCTGCCGAGCGGTGACTTGACGGTGAACGGCAGGATGAGCCGGACGCGCGGCACAGCGTCCCACTCGTTCGCCGTGACGACCGTAACGCCGCTGCACCACGACGCCACCTGCACCGAACGGCCGGCGTTCACCTCGGGCGAGCTGCTCGTCGTGAAGACGGGGCCCGATGGCACCGTCACCATCCACATCGTGTTCACCGGGTGCGGCGTCGATCCGACCGTCACCGTGGAGCACAGCGCGGCCTGACGCCTCGCCAGAGCAGCCGCTGGAACGAGCACCCGCGGGAGCGATCCCGCGGGTGTTTCTTTTCGGGCCGGGACTCGTAGAATCAACCCGTGCCGAGATTGGTGCTGCTGCTGCTGCTGACGTGCGCCTGTCGCGCGTCCGAAGGTCACGGGCGCACCGTGCTGTTCGCCTCCGGCGCGGATCTTCAGAGCATCAATCCGTTGCTCACCATTCACCCGCTCGCGAAACAGGTCCAGCGTTATGTGCTCCTCACCACGTTGGCCCGCTACGACTCGACGCTGACGCCACGCCCCTACCTGGCGCGCGCGTGGCGCTGGTCGGAGGGTGGCCGCACGCTGACGTTCACGTTGCGCACCGATATCCGCTGGCACGACGGGCCGCGCACCACGGCGCGCGACGTGGTGTGGACGCTCGCGGCCGCGCGCGACCCGGTCACCGGCTACCCGCGCGCCAACGATCTCACCGCGCTCGCGGGCGAGACGGCGCCTGACGACTCCACCGTCGTGTTGCGATTCTCACGGCCCTCCACCTTTCCCGACGTGCTCACGGACCTGGCGATCCTGCCGGCGCATCTGCTCGACACGGTGCCGCACGCCCGGCTGCGCGAAGCGGAGTGGAACCGCCGGCCGGTGGGCAACGGGCCGTTCCGCTTCGTGGCGCACGAGCCGAACCGGCGCTGGGTGTTCGCCGCCAATCCCGACTTCCCGGCCGCGCTGGGTGGCCCGCCGGCCCTCGACCGGCTCATCGTCGTCGTGGTGGACGAGCCCACCACGAAGCTCGCCGCGCTCGTCGCCGGAGAGCTCGATTTCGCCGGCATCAGCGCGGCGCACGCGACGTTCGTGCGGCGCCACACCGGCCTCGCGGTCGTCGACTATCCCATGATCTTCCCGTACGGTATGGCGTTCAATACGCGCCGGCCGCCGTTCGACGACCGCCGCGTGCGACTCGCCGCCGCGCTCGCCATCGACCGGCGTGAGATCGTAGACGGCTACCTCTTCGGGTTCGGGGCGGTCGCCGACGGTCCCGTGCCGCGGACCGCGCCGCAGTACCTTCCGGTGCCGCCAGTCCCGCTGGCGCCCGACTCCGCACGTCGGCTGCTGGCGGGACGTCGCCCGCGGTTCGAGATCCTGACCGTCGGGAGCGGTGAGGCGCCGCTCGAGCAGATGCTGCAGGCGCGCTTGGCCGCCGTCGGCTTCGAGGTGTCGATTCGCCAGCTCGAGTTGTCGGCCTTTCTCGATCGCGTGTACGGGCCGCGCCACGATTTCACCGCGGCGGTCATGGGCGTGCCCGGCGATTTGGGGCTCGGGTTTCTGCAACCGCTCGGCGAGGTCACGGGCATCGCGATCCCGGGTGACCCTGCCGCGGCGCAGCGGGTCTTTGCCGAGCAGCTGCCGGTGGCGTGGCTCTATCACGCGCGGGGGGTGCAGGGGATGAACCGGCGCGTGCTCGGCGTGCGCATGGACGAGCGGGGCGAGCTGCCCACCGTGGCCGCGTGGCACGTCCGCCCATGAGGCGTCGCGATCTGCCGGCCGAGTATCACGCCACCGCGCCGCTGCGACTCGACTTCGCCGGCGCATGGACCGACGTGCCGCCATTCTCGGCGCGCGAAGGTGGGGTGGTCGTGAACGCCGCGATCGGCCTGCACACCCATGTCGCACTGACTCTCGGTGGCAAGCTGCTGCGCCTGGTGTCCGAGGATCTCGGGCAAACGCTCGAGTGCGCCAACTCCGGCGGTCTCGTCCAGGACGGCAAACTCGATCTGCTCAAGGCCGCGCTGCGAATGTTTCCGGTGCTGGGTGCCTTCACCCTCACCACACGCTGCGACGCGCCCCTGGGCTCGGGGCTCGGCAGCTCGGGTGCGCTCGACGTCGCGCTCGTCGCCGCGCTCACACAGGCCCGCCTCGAGCGACTCGGCGAGCGAGATCTGGCGGAGCAGGCGTGGCAGGTCGAGGTGATCGAGGCCAAGATTCCCGGCGGCAAACAGGACCAGTACGCCGCGGCGCTCGGCGGCTGGCACCGGCTCAGCTTCCGCGATCCGGACGTCGGCGTCGAACCGCTGACACTCGATCCCGCTTTCGCCGCCGCACTGGAGCGGCAGATCGTCCTCTGCTATACCCATACGTCGCGCGTCTCCGGTGACACGATCGCGCGAGTGATGAGCGCCTACGAGCGGGGTGACCGCAAGGTCACCGGGGCGCTACGCGGCTTGAAGGACGTAGCGGAGGCCATGGTTCTCGCGCTGCGCGGCGCCGACCTCGCGCGCGTTGGCGGCCTCCTCGCCGAGAACTGGACGCACCAACAGGCTCTCGACCCCGGCATGCAGACTTCCGAGATGGCCCGGCTGGAGCAGGCAATGCGGGGCGCGGGCGCGATCGGAGGCAAGGCGGCCGGTGCCGGGGCGGGAGGCTCGATGTTCTTCCTCATTCATGGGGATCGGCGGGCGGCCGTGGACGCGGCGGCGGCGGTGGGCGCGACGGTCTTGCCCGCGACGTGGGCCGCCGAGGGCGCGCGCGCGTGGTGACCGCCGAGGAGCTGGCGGCGCGACGCCAGGTCATCGCCGAGTCGGCCGATCTCCAGGCCCTGCTCGCGCATCTGCGAGAGCGCGCCCAGCCGGTGATCGGGCGGCTGCCGGTGATTCCCGAGCACAAGGCGCTGCTGTCGATGGACGGCGGCGTGTGTCCCGATGACGGGACGACGCTCGCGTTCGACCCGTGGAGTCCCGCCGCGCACCGCTGTCCCCGCTGCGGCAAGACGTGGAGCGGAGAGCGGCACGACCGGTCGTGGGCGCGCTATCAACACCTCTGGCTCGCGGAGCGGGCGGCGCACCTCGCAGCGCTCGCGGCCCTGGGCGACGCCGCCGCAGCGGCCGCCCGGGCACGCGAAATCCTGACGGCCTACGCGGCGCGGTACTGGCAGTATCCCAACCGCGACAACGTGCTTGGCCCGAGCCGGCTCTTTTTCTCCACCTATCTCGAGTCGCTGTGGATCGGCAACTACCTCGCGGCCGCGATGCTGCTCAAGGCCGGCGGTCACCTGGATGACGCGACCGCGCGCGCCGTGAGTCAGGTGGCCGACGAAGCCGCCACCCTGATCGGCGACTTCGACGAGCGGTTCTCCAACCGCCAAACGTGGAACAACGCGGCGCTCGCCGCGATCGCCGTCTGGTTCGAGGATGAAGATCTGGCGCAGCGCGCCATCGAAGGGGAAACCGGACTGCTGGCGCATCTGCTGCGCGGCTTCGGCCGCGACGGCATGTGGTACGAAGGGGAGAACTACCATCTGTTCGCGTTGCGAGGTCTGCTGACCGGGGCGGGGTGGGCGCGGCTCGCGGGCGTGGACCTGCTCGGGGACGCGCGCCTCGCCGCGCGGGTGACGGCGGCGCTGCGCGCGCCGGCGCTGAGCGCGCTGCCGGACTTCACGTTCCCGGCCCGCAAAGACTCCCGTTATGGCATCTCGCTGGCGCAGCCGATGTATGTCGAGCTGTGGGAGATCGGGTTGGCGCGCCTGCAAAGCGGGAGCGGTCTGCACGACTGGCTGGCCGCCTTGTATCGCGTGGTGCCGCCGGAGCCGGAGTTGTTTGAGTCGTATCTCCACGACGCAGGCGTCGCACCGCGCACGGCGCGCGGCACACGCCGTTCCCTCTCGTGGTGGTCATTACTCGAAATGCTGCCGGTGCTCCCGGACGAGACCGATCCGTGGGCACCGGGGAGCGTGTTGCTCGAGGCGCAGGGACTCGCGGTCCTGCGGACCGCGGGGCGCTACGCCGGGCTCGAGTGCGGGCTGTACGGCGGCGGCCACGGCCACCCCGACCGACTCCACCTGACGCTCCACGCCGGGGGCGTGCACTGGCTGCCCGACCCCGGCACGGGTGCTTACGTCTCGCACGACCTGTTCTGGTACCGGTCGACGCTGGCCCACAATGCGCCGCGCCTCGACGGTGCGTCACAGGCACCCGGCGATGCCGTCTGCGAGATGTTCGAGGCCCAGGACGACTGGGCCTGGGTACGCGGGCGCTACGGCGGGCTGGCACGGACTATCGTTGCGGGCCCGGCGTATCTCGTGGACGTCCTGGAGCTCACGGGCCACGACGAGCACACCCTGGAACTCCCCTGGCATTTCGTGGGCCGCGGGGACCCTCGCACGCCGGGGCGGTGGGTCGACGCCGCCATCGAGGACGAGTTCGTCGCGCGCGTCGAGCGATTCGTCCCGAACGCCGAGGGGCCAATCGTGCTCGACCTGACGGCTGACGGCCGACAGCTGACGGCACATCTCGTCTTCGACGGCGAGCTGCTGCGCGGTGAGGGACCGGGCCTCCCCGGCTCCGGCAAGCGGGAGCCGTTCTTCGTGGTGCGCGGCCGTGGCCGCAACCTTCGGTTCGTGACCGTGCTCGAACCGTACAGCAATGAGCCGCGGGTGCGTGCCGTGCGCGCGCGCGGCGATGCGGTGGAGGTCGAGACGGCTGAGGGGACCGAGCGACACCGCTTCACCGGAACGGCCTGGGACATCGATGCGCCACCGGGTCCCCCGCGCGCGCTGCGCGGCGAGCGGCAGGTCTCGGCGCCGTTCGAGCCGCTGCTGGAGCTCGAGGGTCCGACGCGGGCCCTCGCCGCGGCGCTGCGCGTCAGCGTCGCCCCGCCGCTCGATGGGACCCTGGAGGGGTTCGACCTGTCGGAGCCGTTGCACCTCGCGCTCGAGGACCAGTACCGGCGCAGCGAGGACGCGTACCCTGGTCCCGACGAGCTCTCAGCGGTCGCCTACGCGGCGTGGGATGACACCGCTCTCTATGTGGCCGTGCAAGTCACGAAGCCCGATCTGTGCCTCCGTTCCGGCGACGCACCGCCCCTCGGGCTCGACAACGAGCCCGACGACATTCATTCGGACGGATTACAGATCTACCTGGCGGACGAAGGCGGGCATGTCGGATATCTGATCGTACCGGATAAGACCGGGCGGGGCGTGCGGGCGGCGGCAACGAGCGACAGTGCGGGCGACGCCCAAGGCGTCGAGGGTGGCTGGCACCAGACCGACAGCGGCTACCGGGTGACGGTGAAAGTGCCGTGGCCTGCGCGCGCGCGTCCGCACGTCGGCGGGCGTGCGGGGTTCGACCTTATCATTAATGAAATGCTCCCCGGCCGCGTGCGGCGCGCCGGGCAGCTCGTGTGGAGCGGAGGCAACGGCTGGGTGTGGTTGCGCGGTGATCGGCAGGACCCATCCCGGTTTGGCGTGCTCGAGCTGGTGGCATGAGCATCGTTATCGTGCTCGATCAGCCCCAGGATCTCGTCAATATCGCGCACGTCGTACGGGGCATGAAGAATTTCGGGTTCAAGGACCTGCGCCTCGTGCAGCCACGCGAGTACGACGCCTACCGCGTCGAAGGGATCGCGCATCAGACAGCGGACGTGCTCGCGCGCGTCCGCACGTTCGCTTCGCTCGACGAGGCGATCGCCGACAGCGTGCACGTCGTGGGCCTCACGGCGCGCGGGCGCACCGCGAAACGCAACCGGCAGCGGCCGCGCGAGGCGGCGGCGGAAATCACCGCGCTGGCCGACGACGCGCTGGTCGCCCTG
>WNGP01005440.1_pt1 | contig 10619 bp, 11 predicted proteins | sample 5407671 | NCBI WGS metagenome assembly WNGP01 (sample SAMN13153381, study PRJNA577476) | soil metagenome | isolation source: 40 cm soil or saprolite under Garry oak tree replicate 2 | place: USA:California | collected 2016-06-15
TGACCGCCTCGTTGACGCCGATCGTGGCCAACGCGAAAAAAGCTCCGCGCAAGCGCAGAATGCCGAGCCCGAAGATCAGCGCGAGCAGGCTCACCGAAATGCCGGCAATGAGCGCGGCCGCGGCGAGCGGCCATAGCCACTCGCTCACCAAATAAACACAGATGTAGCCGCCGAGGCCGAAAAAGACGATGTTGCCGAAATTCACATATCCGGTGTAGCCGAGAATGATGTTCAGGCTGCTGGCCAAGGTGATGTAGACCGCCGCAAGCAACAAGCTCTCGCGCAGCTGCACGTTGTCGCCCCACGCAGGCAGGAGCGCGAATGCAAGCCCGACGAGCACGATCAGCCAAGTGAAAGGACGGCGCCAGAGCGGCACGCTGCGGTCTTCGTCGCTTCGCTGCGTCGCGGCTTTCGCCACACCTTGGGAACCTTCCTGCGCCGTCATGGCTCAGGACCTAGCGAACGCGAAGATGCCGCGGGGGAACAGGATCAATACGGCGACGAACAGCACGAATTCGATAATCGGCGTCCAGCTCACCGGCATGAACGGTGTTGCAACGCCCTCGATCAGCCCGAGCGCAACACCGCCCATGAGCGCACCTGCCGGATTGCCGAGTCCGCCAAGCACGGTGACAACGAAGCTCTTCAGTTCGTAGGCACCTCCCGACAATACGGTAAACGGAAACAAGGTCGCGATCAGCGTGCCCGAAACACTCGCGAGCGCCACGCCCAATCCGAACGCAAAGGACAGCACCTGAGTCGTCGGAATGCCGTTGAGCTCCGCCGCTTCGCGATTGTCGGCAACGGCCCGGATCGCTTTTCCGATGCGAGTGCGGTAGAGCAGAAGGTAAAGCAAGCCGGCGATCAGCAACGCCAGAACGGCTGCGACGACGTGCGTGCCGGTGAAGGTATATCCCCGCCAGGTGATACCGGGCAGCGGGACCGGAACATTGGAGGGACTCGTACTGAACAGCGCCGTGCCGAGGCCGATCAGGACCATGTTCATCGCGAAGGTCGAGAGCAGGCTCATCAGGTGCGCTCGCCCGATCACGCGATGGACGGCAATCCAATAGACCAACACGCCGACGACGAAGCCGATTACGATGGTGACGGGCACCGCGCCGTAAGGCGGCAGGCCGAGAGCCGACGCCAAGAAATACAAAGCGAACATGCCGAGCACGATCATGGCGCCATGCGTGAGGTTGATGACGTTCATGACGCCCCAGATCAGCGTCAGCCCCATTGCCGCAAGGCCATAGACCGCGCCCACGAGCACCCCATCGATAATCGAAGCAACGACGCCAATCATTTTGGATGCTCGCGCCACCCCGATGACGGAAGGTGGGGAAGAGCCTTCCGTCATTCTTTGCTTATCTCAATAGAGAATATCCGCGGTTTTGGCCGCCTTTGGCCAGATCACTTCCTTCACTAGCTTGCCGTCCTTCTTCTGCCATTGGGCAAGCACCATCTCATGGCCGATCTGCAGGCCGTGTTCCTTGGGATTGGTCGAGAATTTGGTACGGCCGAACATTGTGGTGACGTCCATCTTGTTGAGGACATCGGCGACCGTGGCCTGATCGAGCGTGCCTGCCTGCTCGATGGCATGCTGGAGGAGCAGACCGGCCGCATAGCCGCCGGCCGCGTGGTAACCCGGCTCGATTGCGTATTTGGCTTGGAATCGCTGCGTGAACTCCGCGGCGGTTGGACCGAAGTCGGGCTTGAACGAGACCTGCGGCTCCCATTGCGATGGGACTGAGACCCCGACCGCGGCGTCGCCCAGCGTGGCAAAGTTCGGGCTGTCGGGAGCGACGAGCAGGGTCACCCATTTGAGTCCTGCTTTGTGGTCATAGAGTTGGCGCGCCAATGTTGCGCCGTCGGGATAATGGCCGCCGCCTAGGAGAACATCCGCCTTTGCCGAGACGATCTTGTTGATGATAGGACCGAAGTCGGTTGTCTCCGGGCTGTACGCCTCGTCGAGCGCCGTCTTCAATCCCGCCTCGGTCACTTGTTTGCGGGCGGACTGGAGCACCGCCTTGGAGAAGGGATCGTCCTTGTAAACGAGGGCGACGTCGGCCTTCGAATTGAGTTCCTTCACGGCCTGAACGGCGCCGGCCAGATACAGATCGGCCGACGAATACACCTGGAACAGATTCTTGTTGCCCAGCTTGTAAGTTTTTTCCTCCGCAGCGCCGGTGGTCAGCATGATTCTTCCGTACTGCTCGGAAACGATTGCCGCGGTCGCCACCACGCCCGAGGAGTACGGGCTGAACAGGAACTGGGCTTTGTCTTGGTTGATGATGCGAGTGTAGAGCTGCTGTACGCGCGCATTCGCCGACTCGTCGTCGTAGCTGACGAAATTGACCTTGTACTGCTTGCCGCCGGCTGCAATGCCGCCCTTGGCGTTGAGCTCGTCGCGCCACAACTCGAAACCGCGCATCTGCGCGATCGAATCGTTATTAAGCTTGCCGGTTCGCGATACCGTAAAGCCGATGGTCAGGGTGTCGTCGGCCGCGGACGTCTGTGAGAACGTCAACAACGCCGCAGCGGTGATGAGAATTAGTCTGTTGATAGTCATGGGCATCCTCCCTCTCAGCGAACAAGGGACACGAACACCTCCCCCAGCCCAGTTCACCCTCTCTCGCCGAGCCGAATTTAGCATCTGAGGACTCACGCGAGGAAGATCGCGATCATCGTAAAGCGAGCGCCGGGAGCGGTCGAATTGGGGTCTTGCCTAACTGATGCGACCCGCGAGGACGGCTCCCGGCGTACCGTTCGTGATGAGCCACTGCGCTGAAGCCCGAACGTATGCACCAGCGGTCATCGTGGCACGCCCTTCGGTGGCTTCATTCCGTACACCGTCCACAAGTTTCATACAGACAGGCTAGCCCAGGGAACCTCCGAGCAAATTTGATCAAGATCAACTCTCGGCTCCATTAGGGTTGCAATACGTCATGCCAGACCTGCTCCTGTGGGCGTCCCGAATAAACCTCGCTACTGACGTCCGATTTCGCCGCAGCGTCATTCGATTTTGATCTTGATCAATGCCGCTGATGACGGCGCGCCGAGTATTCGCAAACGACTCCAGTGCATGTCCATGGAGGACAGCGATGCGCACACTCGACATCATTCGACGGGTATTCCCCAAAAGGATCGCTCGCACGTCGTGGGCGCGGAGATCCAGCTTCACCTGTGGAGACTGCGAGCGCTGGGAGCGATGCGGTTTGCCACCCCACGACGACTGTGTCCACAGAGCTGCCCAGATCGCTCGCGGTGCAACCCCGGTCAGACGTTTACACCTGCTGGTCTATTGAACGGCGGCTGAAGTCGGCCGCACCTGCGGGCCCTGATGCAAGGCTTTCCGGCGCAACGAAAATGCGTTCGCGAATGTGCGATAGATCAAAGTGTCGCTTAGCGCGTCTGCTGATATTCGTCCTCCGAGGAGCAATTGCAGGGTCCGGGTGTGCATGCCTGGCGAAGCGAGGGGAGTGCGGCAATGATCGTGTGCTCCTGTAACGTGGTCAGCGATCTTGAGCTAAGGGCTGCGTTTTCCATGGCCGAGCGGCCGACTATGGCGCAAGTTTATCGACATCTTGGGCACGAGCCCATCTGCGGGCGTTGCGCGCACGCGATTCGGGACATCATGAGCGATGACAAGCTACAGCAAGTTTCGCGATGAAACGGTAATGCGCCGGCATTCCGGAGAAGCTGAGTTCTGGGCGCTCGTTGAAGAGCTTGGCATCGACCTGAACGCTATGGTCGATCCACGCACCGAACTGAGCTTTGCGACGGCGCGCCGCAGGTGCCGCAAGTGCACCTCGAAGGAGAAATGCCGGGAGGCACTGCGCCAACGAGTCGCGACACTCAGCGACGTTGCTCCCTTCTGCCCCTCCACGGACGTGCTTGTCGACCTGCTCCGCCGCCAACCATACGGTCGCGTTGCAAGCAATGAATTAGGAGTTGTTCCGAGCGCGACGAGCAGCCCGGCGTAGAATTGCCCCAGCTCTCAATGCAGCAGGTAACCTGTCAAGCTGCTGTGATGCTGGATGCGATGTCGTTCTGGCGAACGTCGGGTAATCTGCCGGTTGCTGACCGCTCGCAGAGGCGGTCCCCTGAGATAGTGAGCATCTGTGCTTGCAGGGCAGAACCCGGATGTCGCCATAACGCGTCCTGAAGGGCGTTCACGCCCGTGCATAGCCCGCGAAGACGGCCGTAAACGCCCTTTAGGCCGCGAAGACGGGCGTAAACGCCCTTTAGGCCGGGCTATGAACGCGCGTGAACCCGCTTATGACTCCATCCGGGCTACGCGTTTGGAGCAAAGCCTGACCGGGCCGTCGCGGGCGCTGCGACCGCGGTGTTCAACGCCGCTTAACGAGTCCCGCCAGTGAACGTCGCAGGGCGGACGATGGGTGCCGGCAGGCAGCTCGGGAAACGATCAAAGGCAGTTGTCGGCAGGACAGCGAGCACCGCACCAGCGCGAGAAAATTCCTGCAAGGCTTCGACACGGGCTTCCGGAAGCCCAACACAGCCTGACGTTCCCATGTCGGGTGCACTCCAGATATGAATGAAGATACACGAGCCGCGTCGAGTGACGCGATCACTCGGATAGTCCACAAAGAGTCCGCTGCGGTAGAGCGCACTACTGCGCATGTCATCGGCCTCCACTGCACCGATGTCCGAGCGCTTTGTGATCGTATTGTAAAAAGGTGAGGAGGGATCCTCCACGCAGACCGTCTCCCCGGACTTGAGCTCGATGTAGCCAGGCCGCCTCGAAGGAGCAAAACCGAAGCTCGGTCCGACACGGAAGAAACCTGCCGGTGTCCGGTTGTCGCCTTCAAACTTCTCCGGTTCCTCGTTCTCCTTGAAGTTGAGGAAGGGGTAGCCCCAGCCAAGGCCAGCTTTGCCGACGACGGCCGGCTCGGCCGCGCTGACGCGTTTCCAAGGCATGTTCGCCGACCGGCGCGTGAAGAGCTGCAACGTTGCAAGCGCCGTATCCATGGATTGCGTCGTGACCAATACGAGCCGCGATGCCCGCGCGATGGGTGCAGGACAGGTCGCCGCCAAGACGGATGAAACGAAGACGGGTGAAACAAGGATTGCCGTCGCGGCAAATAGCAGACCGATGGGTTTAGGCATCGTTCGCGTGCCTACGAGTTCGCAAGTCGCCAAGAATGCAAAGGCAAGGCTAGCATCGGCGCGCCGGTCGCGCGAGCCGCGATCACCACCCCGCCGCCACCCTTCACATCGGCCCGCTCCAACGCTTGCCGAGAACGACAAAGACCACGTAGTGCGTCACCAGCAGCGCCGGCACCCAGAACGCCGGTATCCAATAGGCGGGCCCCATGTGCGGCGACGCGCCGTAAATGGTGGCAAGCGAAATCGCAAGCAGCAGGTCGAGCGTGCCCTCGACGTTGAAGAGCGCGACGAGCGGCCGCGCGAACCGCGACCGGCGGACGACCGCGGCAAGGGCGATGAGCGCCAGCACGGCGGCGATGAGGTCGCCGAAGGCCGCCGGGTATGCGAATTGCTCGGGCATGCCCGGAAAGACCGCGCCCGGAGCGAGGAACATCAAGCCGAGGTGCCGCAACGCATGCAGCAGGAGAATCGGCAGCACGACCGAACGCGGCTCGAGCCGGGGAAGCATCGGGATGAGATAAAGCTTCGCCCCGATCGCAAAGACGACCGTGCTGAACAAGAGATTGACGGTGAGGATGTTCATCTGCGTCTCCGCAAATTGACGCCTCACCAGTGCGGGACGGTTCGATTGTAGCCGAGGCTACCACCGCCCGTGGCTTCCGGACTGTTCGGGTCGGAGAACGGAACAGTGCGCTGAACGCCGCGGGGAACCGAGCCGCGGCTTGGGGGTGGATAGGCCTGCGGGGTATAGGTTCGCGCAGGGCCATAGCGGCGATAGGGCTGCGCATTCGCCGTCTCCACCCCAACGGTCACAGCCAAAATCCCCACGCTTGCGATGCCGATCAGAGCGCGCTTCATCATTGACCTCCCTTTGGGCAACGAGGGCGCGAGCGGGCTGCGCCCGCGTGAGGTGAACGTCCCATAAATTCGACGCGCGTTTGCATAAATTATACGCACTATGTACCGCGGCACGGCGCATGACGCCGGTTAGAGAGTGCGGCCGCAGTCGACGGCGAGCTCGACGCCGGTGATGCAGGAGGCATCGTCGGAGGCGAGGAATACCACCGCTGCGGCAACTTCCTTGCCGAAGCGCTTCGCCGAGCGCGCCAAAGTCTTTTTCTTCTCACCAGTTCCAGAGGTTTTGATTGTAGCCAAGGCTACCACCGCCCGTGGCTGCCGGACTGTCCGGGTTGTTGGAAAAGGCAGACGTATTGCCCGGAACGCCCCCGCGGCGAACCGGGCCGCGGCCCTGGGGGGTAGGTATAGGCTCGCGCAGGGCCGTAGCGGCGGTAGGACTGCGCATTCGCCGTCTCCACCTCAATGGTCACGGCCAAAATGCCCACGCTTGCGATGCCGATCAGAGCGCGCTTCATCATTGACCTCCCTTTGGGCAACGAGGGCGGGAGCGGGCAACACCCCGCATGAGGTGAACGTTCCCGTAAATTAGACGCGCGTTGCCATAAATTATTCCGCGCCAGCCGTCGTTTTCCGGGGAGCGCCACTATCTCTGTCATAGCGGTTGTGGGCGGCGGGTCCTTGATGGAAAGAAACGATGTCACGCAAGAATGTGAGTGTTGTGCTGGTGCACGGAGCCTGGGCCGACGGATCGAGCTGGGCCAAAGTCATTGGGCCGCTGGCCGCCGAAGGCATCAGGGTGCTCGCGGCCCCCTTACCCCTCACCTCGTTTGCCGAGGATACGGCGGCCCTCGAGCGCGCGCTGGAGCGGGTTTCGGGGACGGTCGTTCTTGTGGGTCACGCCTACGCTGGGGCCGTGATCGCGGCTACACGGAATGAGAACGTGAAGGCGCTCGTGTATGTCGCCGCCCTTGCTCCTGACGAAGGCGAGACTGTCGCCGATGTCTTCTATCGAACCGAGCCTCACCCGTCGGCTCCGAAGTTGGCGCCGGACAACCATGGGCTGATCTATCTGCCCGAGCAAGCCTTCGCCGCGGCGTTCGCGCAGAACGCCTCTGCCGATGAATTGGCGCTGCTCTTGGCCGTTCAGCGGCCGATCTCGCCCGCGTGCATCACGGTGCCAGTGAGCCGTCCGCTTTGGAAGGACCGGCCGGCCTGGTTTCTCGTGGCGCAGCAAGACCGCATGATCGTCCACGACACGCAGCGCTTCATGGCCGAGCGGATGCACGCCCGTGTGCGGTCGCATCCGGTGGACCATGCACCAATCGTTACGGCGCCAGGCCTCGTCGTCGACGTCATCCACGAGGCCATCGGGGACGCGATCAGCGCCTGATGGACTTCGTTTCGTATGCTCCAGGAGAGGTTACGAATTTCTTAGAGGAGAAACGTGATGACCGCGATCAAGTATCGTTCCGCCGACGTCGACGGCTTAGGCATCTTCAGCGCCTGTCGATGACCCGCAGTAGTCCCACGGTAGTGAAACAAATCGGAGTGCAATGAGATGGCCGCGCTTCCTCTAATCGTCTTCGATGTGAATGAGACGTTACTCGATCTCACAACCATGGAGCCGACGTTCGAGCGTATTTTCCAAGACAAAAGCGCCATGCGCCTTTGGTTTGCGAACTTCATTATGTATTCCGCAGCTCTGACCGTAGCAGGATGCTACGTGCCTTTCACGGATATCGGTTCGGCTGTGATGAAGATGCTGGCAGACACGCGGGGCATAAGGATCAACGAAGCGGACAAGAAGGAGCTGGTGGAAAAATTCTCGACGATGCCTCCTCATCCGGAGGTGCCGGCGGCCCTTCAAAAGCTCCGCCGGGCAGGATACCGCCTGTTCACACTCACTGACAATCTGCTGGAGGTGCAGACGCGTCAGCTCGAGCACGGTGGGATTGTTGGTTTCTTCGAGCGTCGTTTTAGTGCAGACGGCGTCAAGCATCACAAGCCCTGGCGGCACGCCTACGCCTATGTTGAGAGGGAACTCGGGGTCGAGCCATCTCAGCTCTGCCTTATCGCTTGCCACACATGGGACACCCTTGGCGCCGTCGCCGCCGGCTGGGAGGCTGCCTTGATCAAGCGGGTGGGCAACGACGTCCTGGGAGTCGGTCCGCAGCCGCAGATCGTCGGTGGAGACCTAGATGAGGTCGCCGACCAGTTGATCGCGCGTCACAAGGGTATTGAATTTCTAAGCAGACGATCAGCAACTGCGTAGGGTGGGCAAAATCGCCTGCGTAACGTCGTCGCGCATCGCTCGCGCGCGATTTTGCCCACGCCTTGATGTTGGGTCCCCGCCACGGGACCCCCGCGACGCGAGCGTCGCGGGGTGCCCTTCGCGGGGACAAACGGAATGAGGGGTTTGGTGCTTGTCAGGTCGGACGCAACGTCGCTGCCGCGGCCGATACTCTCTTGAGCGTTTCACGCGGCGCTGCGCTCACGCGACGAATTTGTAGCCCTCGCCCCAGCGCCGCACGCGGCCGGTCGAAGGCGAAGGGAAATGCGTCACGCACATGACCGTGGCCGCGTCGCAGAAGCGGTCGAACACCTGGCGCCGTGTTTGTCCGGCTTGTCGGGAGTCGTAATCCGCCCGCATGCCGAGCTCGGGATATTTTCCCTGGATCGGCGAGTGGATCATGTCGCCGGTGATCAACGCATCCCGTCCGGGCCGGCCGACCAGCACGGAGTAATGGTCGATCGTGTGGCCGGGCGTCGGAATGAATTGGATCGACTCGTTGAAGGCAAAATCGCTCTTCACGATCTGCGCGCGTTTGGCTGCGACGATCGGCAGCACCGAGTCGGTGATCCAAGGAACGCCCGAGGGATCGTCCTTCTCCTTCTGCGTCCAATACGCGAGCTCGCGGTCGGCCATGAGGTATTTCGCCTTGGGAAAAGTCGGCACCCAGCGCCCGTTCTCAAGCCGCGTGTTCCACCCCACATGGTCGACGTGCAGATGCGTGCACATCACGTAGTCGATGTCGTTCACCGTCAATCCGGCCGCCGCGAGGCCCTGCTCGAAGCGGTTGCTCTTCATCATGTTCCAGAACGGCCGCGCCGGCCGTGGCTTGTCGTTGCCGACACAGGAATCGATCAGGATATTGTGGCCCGGCGTCTTTATGACGAAGCTTTGCACGCACAGCACCAGATTGCCGCTGGCCGGATCGATGAATGTCGGCTGCAGCCAGGCGCGGTTCTCCTCGAGGAGCTCCTTGGTGAGCGTCGGGAAGAATTCGAAGACGTCGAAGAACGGCCCCTGCTGCTCGACGACGGGATAAATGGTGGTGTCCGCAAGTGCGATTGCCGTCGTCACGGGGGTGCTGCCCTCAGCCTGATCAGGATACGGCAGATGTTAGTGGTATGGCAGGCCCGCGCCTAGCCCGCGCCGCAGCCGGCCGGGGATCGCTGTTTCCGACCGCCGCTGCGCAATCCCGCCCCTCCGTTCGGGCCGCCGGCGACACGCGCGCGGTCGGCGCCGCCATGAGCAAAATGTTGCGAGATGCGGCGCGGCGCTCGTAGTGAAGGCTGAGTCGCAAGGTGGTCGAAGCGCCGTTCGCGCTTCGACCACCGCAGTCGTAGTGCCTCGATTGATCACTGGCCGTAGCAGGAATAATCGCAGAAATTGCCCCAACTCGCGCCGGACACCCCATGCATGCAGGCGCGGAAGCACGCCGCCCCTGCTTTACCCGACAGCTTTTTCGCGCGCGGCGTCGCCGTACCGCCGCCTGGCTTCGGCGCAACGTGCGAGGCGGCGGGCACAACGCTCGCCATGGACGCGCCGAACTTGCCGGCGCCGCTGGCGACGCCAAGGGCGAGGCTCGTCTCGGCAGGAAGGGTGATGGCCACAAGTGCAATGACTGCCATACCGATGGTGCGATACATGAGCGACTCCTTGATTTGGAAGGCCCCGATATTCGTTAGTCGCCGAAGCTGCGAGCCTGGTTCAGTTCGGCTCCGAGCCAGGCCTTCGGCGCTTGAGGCCGAGCGAGAGGAGCCAATCTTAATGAGCCGGCGAGCGATAAAATTCTCACCGCCCAGAGCATCTGGGTTGCAGGCATCATGGGGTGATTTCAGCCGAACTCCGCCCGATAGGAGCGTCATGCAACCCGAAGCTCTTCAGCTGATGGGCCGACGATGGCTCCAGCCTCTAGTAGAATGATCCAGTCCTTTTTTACGATGTTGTCTGGATGGAACCGGGATGGAGTGGATTGGCACCTTCTTCGCAACAAACCCATTGTCCTTACGTCCCTCGTCGCAACTTGTACTGGGGCTGACCAAGCCAGCGTACACAGGAGCTTACGCCGGCACAACCTGACCGGTTGCTGCGGCGCCAGGTCAAGGAGAAATGAATGCATCCCCGCGAACGTCTGGACTATTCGCCGATCGAGCGTCGGCCGCCGCTTCGGTTTCCGGAAGGAATCCGCTTGGTTGTGTGGCCCCTGGTAGCGCTCGAAGAGTGGGATTTGTCGCGTCCGATGGCGCGCATGGTGATCTCGCCGCCCCAAGGCCAGCCGCAATTGCCCGACCTACCGAACTGGAGCTGGCACGAATACGGCATGCGGGTCGGGTTCTGGCGG
>WNGP01005442.1_pt1 | contig 10618 bp, 5 predicted proteins | sample 5407671 | NCBI WGS metagenome assembly WNGP01 (sample SAMN13153381, study PRJNA577476) | soil metagenome | isolation source: 40 cm soil or saprolite under Garry oak tree replicate 2 | place: USA:California | collected 2016-06-15
GTCCCCTTCTGATTGCCGCCATGACGGCGGTCGCCGTGATCGTGATGAGCGCGTTCGCAGGGGCGTGGCTTTACCGGCGCACGTTGACGCACGAGGCGAAACCGGAGGCATCGGTGACCGCCGGCGCCGAGGCAACGCCAAACCCCCCTGCGCCCGAGAGGTCGGCTCCGGCGAGCCAGATGATCAGGATCTCGCCCGAGAGGCAGCAGCAGATCGGCGTCAAGTTCTCCGTTGCGACAATCCGGCCGGCGACTGTCGAGATCAGGGCGGTCGGACGGGTCGCCTACGATGAGACCCGCATCGCGCACGTCCACACCAAAGTGAGCGGCTGGATCGAGGACGTGTTCATCGATTTCATCGGCGAGCCGGTCCGGAAGGGGCAGCCACTCTTCACCCTGTACAGCCCCGAACTCGTCTCAGCCCAGGAGGAGTACCTCCTGGCTCTGCGCGGGCAGAAGGAACTGGGAGGGAGCTCATTCGAGCGCGTCTCCGAGGGCTCGCGCGCCCTTCTGGATGCCGCCCGCCGCCGGCTCGAGCTGTGGGACATGACTCCCGGGCAGATCGAGGCGCTGGAGAAGCGAGGCTCGGTCTCGCGCGCGATAGCGGTTGTCTCCTCCGTCGATGGGGTCGTGACGGAACGTGCCGCGTACCATCATGGCCGAACGGTCACACCGGATCTGGACCTGTACACCATCGTCGACATCTCGCGAGTCTGGGTCCTGGCGCAGGTCTACGAGTACGAGCTGCCTCATGTTCACGTGGGACAGCCGGCTGAGGCCGTGCTTCCGTACGACCCGGAGCGCAGGCCGCTCCAAGGAAGGGTCCGGTTCGTGCCCCCCTTCCTCGACCCCATGACGCGCACCGCGGAGATCCGCCTGGAATTCCCCAATCCGGACCTCCGGCTCAAACCCGAGACATTCGTCAACGTCAGTCTGAGAAGCGACCTGGGCCCGAGCCTGGTGGTGCCGGGCGACGCCGTCATGGACACCGGTCAGAGCCAGTACGTCTTCGTGGATCAGGGCGATGGATACCTGGAGCCGCGCCTCGTCAAGGCCGGCCCGGTCGTCACGGGGGGGCGAGTCATTGCAGACGGCGTCAAGGCGGGCGAGAGAGTCGTCACGGCTGCCAACTTCATCCTGGACTCCGAGAGCCGATTGAAGGGCGCCCTCGACGTCATGGGGCGGCCGGTGCTGGCGGAGACCGCTTCTTCCAGAACGCCCGGGATGCGGGTGGAGGTGACCACCGAACCCTCGCCGGCGAGAATCGGGAAGAACAAGGTCCGCGTGAGCATCGCGGATGCCGACGGCCGGCCGATCGAGGATGCCGACGTGGAGATCCGGCTCTTCATGCCGCAGATGATCGGCATGGCGCAGGTCGAGGTGAAGGCCCGGCTGCAGCCCAGTGGACACGGTCTCTACACGGGTGAGGTCGAGATCCCGATCGCCTGGACCTTCTCGACCACGATCACCGCCCGCAAGGAGGGCCGGGTGATCGGCACGGCCGAGACCTCGATCACGGCCCGGTAGCCAGCCATGATCAACTCCATCATCGAGTGGTCCGCGCGGAACAAGTTCCTGGTCCTGCTCCTCACGGCCATGGCCGTCGCTGGCGGGATCTACGCCATCCGGCACGTGCCGCTGGACGCCATCCCCGACCTGTCGGATCCTCAAGTGATCATCTACACCGAGTGGCCCGGGCGGAGCCCCGATCTCGTCGAGGACCAGATCACCTACCCGGTCATCTCCGCGATGCTCGCGGCCCCCCACGTCTCCGTGGTGCGGGGCATCTCGGACTATGGCTTCTCCTACGTCTACGTGATCTTCGACGAGGGCACCGACATCTACTGGGGCCGGACCCGCGTCCTGGAGTACATGGACAAGATCCGGGGAAAACTCCCGGAGGGGGTCGCCCCGGTCCTGGGCCCCGACGCGACCGGAGTCGGCTGGGCGTTCGAGTACGCCCTCGTGGACCGGAGCGGGCGTCACAACCTCGCCGAGCTGCGCTCCTTCAACGACTGGTACGTCCGCTACTGGCTCGAGTCCGTCCCGGGCGTGGCCGAGGTGGCCACGGTCGGCGGTTTCGTCAAGCAATACCAGGTCAACGTCGATCCGAACCGGCTCCTCGCCTTCGGCGTCCCGCTGAACCGCGTCATCGATGTCATCCGCAAGAGCAACCGCGACGTCGGCGGGCGTGTCGTCGAGTTCACGGGGAAGGAGTATCTGGTCCGCGGACGCGGCTACATCAAGTCGATCGAGGAGATCGAGAGCCTGCCGCTGGGGACGGACGGCAAGGGGACCCCGATCCTCGTCCGGAACGTAGCCGTCGTCAGTCTTGGCGCCGACATGCGGCGCGGCGTGACCGAGCTCAACGGCGAGGGGGAGGTCACGGGCGGCATCGTCGTCGTGCGCCATCACGAGAACGCACTCGACGTCATCGAGCGCGTGAAGGCGAAGCTCGAGGCAGTCAAGGCGGGATTCCCCGAGGGGATCGAGGTGGTGACCACCTACGATCGCTCCGACCTGATCCACCGCTCCATCGAGACGCTGATCCACACGCTCACAGAGGAGCTGTTCATCGTCAGCCTGGTGATCCTGTTGTTCCTCCGGCACCTGCCCAGCGCGGCGATTCCAATCGTGACCATCCCGATCGCCGTGGTCATCTCCTTCGTCCCGATGTACGCCTCCGGGCTGACGTCCAACATCATGTCCCTTTCGGGGATCGCCATCGCCATCGGGGCGCTCGTGGACGCGGCCATCGTCGTGGTCGAGCAGACCCACAAGAAGCTGGAGAAGTGGGAGGAGGCCGGCCGCCCGGGAGACTATCGCCGCGTGATCATCGACGCGGTCAAGGAGGTGGGCGGACCGTCCTTCTTCTCCCTTCTGGTAATCGCCGTCGCGTTCGTGCCGATCTTCGCCCTCCAGGCCCAGGAGGGGCGCCTGTTCAAGCCCCTCGCCTTCACGAAGAACACCGCCATGGCCGTCGCCGCGGTCCTGGCCATCACCCTCGACCCCGCCCTGCGCCTGCTGTTCACGCGCCTCGAGCCGTTCCGGTTCCGGCCCCGGTGGCTGTCCTCTGCTGCGACGCGGGTCGTCGCCGGCACGATCGAGCCCGAGGAGAAGACCCGGATCAGCCGCGTGCTGATGGCGGTCTACCACCCGGCGCTGCTCTTCGTCCTCCGGCACCGCTACACCACGATTCTCGTGGCCTTGCTCGTCATGGCCCTCACCGTCCCCGTCTTCCTGGGTCTGGGCGACGAGTTCATGCCGCCCCTCAACGAAGGGACGATCCTGTACATGCCGATCACCCTCCCCGGGATCTCGGTGACGGAAGCGACCAAATACCTCCAGATCCAGGACAGGCTGCTGAAGGAGTTCCCCGAGGTGGAGAGCGTCTTCGGGAAGGTCGGCAAGGCGGAGACCTCGACCGACCCGGCGCCCCTCAGCATGGTCGAGACGACGGTCGTCCTGAAGCCGGAGAAGGAATGGCGCTCCAGAAAGGTGGAGCGCTGGTACTCCGGGTGGGTCCCGCAGGCATTCAAACCTCCGTTGCGATGGCTCTGGCCCGAGGAGCGGCGGATCACCTGGGAGGAGTTGATCGACGAGATGGACCGCGCCGTGCAGATTCCTTCCTTCGCCAATGCCTGGCTGTTCCCGGTCCGGACGCGGATCGACATGATCACGACCGGCGTCCGGACACCCGTGGGCGTGAAGGTCATGGGGCCGGACCTCGACACGATCGAGCGCATCGGCCTGGAGCTGGAGAAGGCGCTGCAGCAGGTCCCGGGGACCCGCAGCGCCTTCTTCGAGCGTGTGACCGGCGGCTACTACCTGGATTTCGAGGTGAAGCGCGATGAGGCGGCCCGGTACGGCCTCTCCCCGGGCGACGTGAACGACATCGTCGAGTCGGCCATCGGCGGCAACAACATCACGACGACCGTCGAGGGGCGGGAGCGCTACCCGGTCAACGTGCGCTATGCCCGCGAATTCCGCGACGAGCTCCCGAAGCTCCAGCGGGTGCTGGTGCCCACGCCGTCGGGGGCCCAGGTCCCCCTCGGCCAGCTCGCCACGATCGAGCTCCGGACCGGCCCTCCGATGATCAAGAATGAAGAGGGCTTCAAGACCGGCTTCCTTTACGTGGACGTGACGGGGCGCGACCTGGGGAGTTACGTGGAGGCGGCCAAGAAGGCGGTGGCCGCCCAGGTCCGCGTCCCGCCCGGCTATCAGCTCGCGTGGAGCGGGCAGTACGAGTACCTGGTGCGTGTCCGCCAGCGCCTCTTGGTCGTCGTTCCGATCACGCTCGTGATCATCTTCCTGCTTCTCTATCTCAACACCGGCTCGACCACGAAGACGCTGATCATCCTCCTCGCCGTTCCCTTCTCGGCGGTGGGGGCGATCCTCTTCATCTGGCACCTCGGCTACAACATGTCGATCGCCGTCTGGGTCGGTCTGATCGCGCTTTTGGGCGTGGACGCCGAAACAGGCGTGTTCATGCTCCTCTACCTCGACCTGGCCTACGAGCAGGCGAGGAGAGAGGGTCGCATGAGACACCTTGCCGATCTCAAGGAAGCGATAGTCGAGGGTGCCGTCAAGCGCCTGCGACCGAAGGTGATGACCGTGGCGGTGATGTTCATGGGCCTCGTCCCCATCATGTGGTCCACGGGGACCGGCTCGGACGTCATGCGACGGATCGCGGCCCCGATGATCGGCGGCATCTTCACCTCGTTCCTCATGGAGCTGCTGGTCTATCCCGTGATCTACGAGATCTGGAAGACTCGCGAGGTCAGCCACGCAGGTTATGCAAGCGCCGCCGACCCGTCGCAGTTGCGTCCGAGGACCCTGGGGTGATCACAGTTTGATCACAATTTGCCATTACACGACGAAGGGGCGCATGGATCAGACGTCGTCTAACCATTGAGAACATGGTGCCGGAGGTCGGACTCGAACCGACATGGGCTTGCGCCCGCGGGATTTTGAGCTATGAGTCGGCTCCGGCGCAAGCCCCGCGTCCTGTAGGAGTCTGCTGACGGCGCGATTTGGGCCTCCTGAGCGCCCTGAGCCCCCGAAGATCCCGGTTGGACCACATCGGACCACGAGAGGTGGGCAGGAAAGCCCAAGGCGAGCCGAACGATCTCGGCGGATGGCGCTGGCTCCGGGCGGGGCAGCGCTTCCATCGGCTCGCATTCAAGATAGACATCCTCGAACGAACGTGATACGTTCCCCATCGTTCAGCCGGTGGAGTGGCTGTCGGGAAGGCGGGCATCGTGCCTGACCAACCGACGGTGGCTTGCTGGTGTTTCGCTTGAAGGCCTGGCCGAGCCGGGACCTCGGGCGGAGGAGATGCCGATGGCACGTCGCCAGAATCCTACCACTGTACTCACCCCTCAGTTGATTGACCTCGGAGACAACCCGGTCAACGCGTTCCAGGCACGCGAGTACGCGAAGGAATCCTCGCCTAGCAGTTTGGCAGTGATCCTCGAACTCACCGAGAACGCCAGGGACAATGGGACCGAGGTAACCCTGACGATCGATATTGAATCGTGCCGTAATGGTGATGGTGGCACCCACGTGTTGATCCCGAAGGCGATCATCTGCGAGGACAACGGTACAGGGCTCTCGCACAGTGAATTTCTCGAGCGCTTTTGCGGTGCATTCTCCGACTCCGCTGCCCACCACGAGGTTGACCGTGCAGGACGTAACGGGGTGGGGACGAAGACGTACACGTCGATCGCTGACCGAGTTATCGTCCGAACGACCACGGCGCGACCGACGGAGGGGCTCAACACCCACCGTAATCTTCTCTCGGCCGGGATGACTGAGGGAGTACGGCTCCCCCGCGATGGCGAACCAGATGCCGTTTGGAGGGTCTACGAGTTCCGGCTGCACAAGCGCGCCGCCATGCCTGGCGAGTGGGAGGTCGCTGATCCGCAGGAGATGGGCACACGAGTGGAACTCAGTGGCCTGCGACCACGGACCGAGCTGGTCTTCGAGACACTGCTGGAGCGGCTCTCATATAACCGCGAGTGGCTCCAGAACTCCGCCCATTCGCTCACGCTCCAGCTTACGGGGAACGTCCCGAACTCCCTGATGTCCCGGAAGAAGACTCCCGTCCGCTCGTGGAACCATCCGACGCACAACTGGCTCTGCCAAGCGACGGGCAAGTCGTCTGATAGCGTGGTGATCCACGATCCAACGACGAAGGAAACGGCCACGATTGAGCCATCAACGGAGTTGCCCTCAGTTCTGGAGTTCGATTTCCGCGTAGTCGGCAAGGGCCCTGACGGACAGATCCAGGACTTGCAGAAGCCTGCGTTGCTCCTTGAGATCTGCGGCGCGCTGCCCTATGCACCAAACCTCGAAAACGTGAAGAGCGCCCGGACCTTGCCGCTCCTGAACTTTCTTGGTTTAGAACACGCCTCTTCGATCGGCGCCTTCTGCAACTGCATTTGTGGCTATGCCCGCATCAATGCGTTGCCCCTGAAGATCGCGCTCCGCAACAACAAGACGACCCTGGCATCCGGTCCTGATGCCGAGCATGTTGAGGCGTTACGCACCTATCTCCATCAGGTCTTTCGACTGCTCCACAGGGCTTGGTACGCAGCAACTCGTTCAAGCCAAGATGAGGCAGCCGTCGATGCGCTCAAGGAGGCGCAAGTCGAAGTAAACCTTGCGCTAAAGGGCGCGCACGCTAACCCCTACCGGCGGGGCACGATCGTACATGGGGAGCAGAAGGACAGGACGTCTGCCACTCCTCCGCTGCCGCGGCGCCACCGCTGGGAGTGCGGGAGTTGTGGCAAACGCTGGCTCGCCGACGCGGGCTTCTCTCCGAAGGCCTGTGCCGAGTCTTCTGCGGGAAACGGAAATGGCGGTGGTTGTGGATCGACGAACATCGGCCTCGCCAAGAACCAACCTCGCGTCGGTGATTGCGAGATTAGGATTGAGCAACTTGGCGACAAGCGCCTGCCGGCGATGTACCAGTTTGAAAGAGTCGATGACGACCTTGAGGTACCTATAGTGCGGGTAAATCTCGCGAGCCCGAGGTACATCGAGCTTCGCGGGGTCGGCTCCATGTCTGGCCAGGCCCAGAAGCGACTCAAGCAGTACCTCGTCGATGTGGCGCTCGTCGCGATTGCGGAGTTCAACGCGAAGACCGGGGGGAGTGACTTCACGGAGGAGCTTGGGGAGCTGTACTTCAACCGCATGCTGCGCACCGTGGGCATCAAGCAGTACAACGCTCAGCTCGAACGCATCCTCTCATCGACCAGCGGCGCCGCGGAGCAGCAGCTTCTTTCCTAAGCGATGCGAGTGGCTCGTTGGCGTCCCAACTCGGAGGGACGATATGCCGTCTGGTTCTCCATTTCGGATGGACCCATCCTGGTCGTTCGGTCAGTTCCTGGACGAGCTGTTCGGCTATTACAAAGGTGGAGGAGTCGAGAGCACCGGCTATCGGCTCAACGCCATTCGCAACTGGCTCGGTATGGTCGGCCGCACCCGTGCTCTGGAAGCATTCCGTCGGTTCGAAGCGGACGCTGGCACACATGACGAGGCGGAGCTGGCAGCGTCCCTCTGGATGTCGAAAAGATCATACCAAGACCTAAAGAGGTTCGCGAAGAGGCTTCCGGACGATATTTCTCCAACCTCGCGAGGTTCGCCAATTCGAGCGTTCGTCTCCTACAAGTGGGAGTCAGGTGAACACGTTGCATGGGTGCGGAAATTGGCTGCCGATCTGCGAGCAAGAGGCATCGAGGCGGTGCTCGACCAGTGGGAAGTACGGTTCGGGGAATCCTTCACGGACTATATGCAGCGCCACATCGCGACGGCGGACGTGATCTTGTTCGTCATCACTCCTGGCGCAGTCGAATCAGCAGAGGCGCCTGCCGGGAAGGGGGGAGCCCTGAAGTTCGAAGTCCAGATGATGAACGCCCGGCGCATCGATGAGGGGACGCGAATAATCGGGATTTACCGTTCCGGCGATCGGCCGCCCCACTACCTTACAGATCATAGGTACGTGGACTTCAGACGGGACAAGGAGTACGAAGCGTCCCTTCGCTTGCTTGTCGACGATCTCCTCGGACGTGGCGGTCCACCTGCGCTGGGGAATCGCGACGGTGTCAGGCCGTCGGTCGCGGGCGGCGAAACAAAGTTGGCGAAACGGTAGGAGGAAATGATGGGCAGAGCCGCGATCCACAAGTGCTCCAGGAATGCGCCGGGTACGCTCGATGACCGCCTCCATGAGAACCAAGCCGGTGACGCCCGGCATCTATGCGTGGCGTGTGCTTATTGGGCCGGTCACGATGCAGGACAAAAGGCCACATACGACAGGAGACGGTCGTCATGGCCAGCACCTGATGGTGAGAGGTGCATCCAGGGCCATGCTGCTCCCCTGAGCGATCTGCTCGACATCCCGAAGAGCCAGGGCACGGGGCGGCATCTGTGCGCCGTGTGCGCATGGGTATTCGGCTGGCAGGCCGCCGTAACTGCGACGTGATCGTTTGTGCGGCCGGAAGGCGCACCGCGTGACGGAGGAGAGCAGATGACACCGGCAGAGAAGGAAGCGTTGATCCGCTGCATGGCTGACCCCCAGGGGACTCATGATCGGGAGGCCGCCAAGGCAAAACTCGAAGTAGCGCTGACGAATGAGGTGAATCAGCGACTCGACCAAGTATCCGGAGATATCCAACACGCCCAGAAGATTCTTGCGAACCAGCTGTCCGGACTGGCCTCGGAAATCAAATCAACGCGAGAGTCAATGAATGCCTCGTCCCAGGAAATGGCAAAGCTCACGTCGGCCCTTGTACTCTGGACGCGGGTGTCCGTGGTGGTCGTCGCTGTCTATACCTTGCTCACGGGAGTATTGGTCTGGTTTCAAATCTCTCGCCCGTCCCACTAGAACTACAGGTGAAAGACGCTGTCGCTGCCGACGACTTAGTCCTCCCCGTCGATGCGGACCCGGCTGCGGCCGAGTTCGTCGAAGGCCTCGGCCAGGGGGACCCTGTCTGGTTGCGGGATCGGAGGGGCGTTCAGCCTGTGCTACGATACCGACGAGGATGGGCTTGGCGTTTGCCCGCCGCACCTGATCCGGGACGTTAGACGGTTTGGCGTCAACGAGAGCCGCTTGCTCTTGCCTATGCCTTTCGGATGCTGAGCCACTTCTTCTTTCTTCTCAGCCTTCTGACGATGCTTGTCGGGGGCAGTGAGCTTTTAGGCGAAGAGCGCCTACGGGACTTGGATGCGATCCTAAAGCCCCACCTGACCTTGAAAGGGATACTATTCTTCCCCTGTCGATTCATCCGTGCCATCTTGCACAAGGATTCTCTCACGCAAGCCGCGTTCTTCTGGAGCTACGCGGTCGTCATACTCTCTCTCGCTCTGGACAACAGCACGATTGCCTATATCGGGAACGCCTTCTTAAAGTTGCTCGTGGCGTTCACACAGCCATACAATTGGATCCAAATGACGATGATCACGCCTCTGATCGAAACACACAACGCGGCGGGATACGTGGCAGCGTTAATTGTATGGCTGTGTTGCGCGACTGTCTTTACGCTTTGCATGTGCTATGGCCTGATCCTCGCAGGAGCAACGTCAGGAGTGGTGCTCCTGTACCCGATGCTCGTGGCTTTGGCCGTAGGCAAGGACCTTAAGACAAGGTTCTCCCTCTCAGGGTCCTATGTGAAGGTCGGTTGCTTTGTCCTTGCATTCCTCCTTGCCGTCGCGTCACGTGTGTTCAAATGACGGGGCCATATAGCTGGGACGCTTTAATGGAGGCTCAACGTATCGAGAATTGAGGTCAACATTTTAACGACCGCATGAACGCGCCGGCGAGCGTCGGGCTCGCAGCGGACTGACGTTGGCGCTCGCTACGGTCGGGTTACGAGACGTATCGGTTATTTCGAATTCTCAGGTATCGACCTACGCGCAGAACCTATGCATCTATGACTTCCAGTGAGTAGTCGACGACAGTGAGAATGGCACTCTTGACCGAGCGTGTGCAAGACTTGAACTCGAGATGGCGCAAGGCCTCGTTCCCGTGGCGACGAATGGCAGCTGAGACCAGTGCATGGATGAAGGACTGCGTTGCTACATCTACTCCAGAGAAATCCAGAACAATCTTCTTTCCCGCTTCGACGGCGGGCAGTACATGCTCCGTGCGGATCCTTCGCGCCACGTCCTTATCTTCTGCAAATCTCCCGGCCAGGTTGCGGATCTTCACCTTCGGAAGTCCAGATCGAAGTTTCCTCAAGTGAACCGCACTTTCGGGGGTCTCTTTTGCGGTCTGCCGGCGGAGTATGCTCGTCGGATTGCCTCCATTGTCCGGTCGAAACTCCAGAGCCTCTGGAGGCCAATATCGATGGCCACCACCGTTCCTTGCCAGGCCGGGAGGTCATCGTACAAGTCGTGGCGGTCCCGCGATGGATCTGAATGTAGTACCAAGGTGTCGCGCTTTCTCACGCGGCGGAGACGATAGGCGGCGTTCCCGGAGACTAGGAGTGTGTCCGAGTAACCGGACAAACAAAGAGATTTCCGTAAAGAGGCAAGCGTGACGTCACCGGGTGCGATGGTGAGCCGGCAGGATCAGACTTTCGCAGCTGGGCGGCCCTTGCGGTCTCGCGCGCCCGGTG
>WNGP01011862.1_pt1 | contig 10616 bp, 6 predicted proteins | sample 5407671 | NCBI WGS metagenome assembly WNGP01 (sample SAMN13153381, study PRJNA577476) | soil metagenome | isolation source: 40 cm soil or saprolite under Garry oak tree replicate 2 | place: USA:California | collected 2016-06-15
GATACCCTCCTCTGATCAGGAATGACAAATATCGTGCCATCAGGATCGAATTGGTGTTCGTCAGATAAATGGCTTGAGTCTTCGTGATATTACTCCTTGACAGCAACAGAAGTATGTCGTGCATTAGTCTCGGAGCATCCCTTCGGCTCCTTGCCCTAGCGCTTTGCAGGGACTGACTTCCGGACAGGAGTGCGATATAAGCCGTGTGGGCCTTTTTATGCTAGAAAAAGTGAAGTCCATTGGTATCAGACTGCCCGTTTATTTCCGAAGTTTCCTGATTGCAAAACTTCGATCAACGGCCGTCTGGCAGAAACTAAGTTTCCGAAGGATAGATTCATGGCCCTCTAAATAGGCTCGCTGAGTGGAACCTCTCTCTAAGAGACTCTTTGACAGAACCAACAAACGAGGCGAGATTGGAGCCTTGTGCGACTTTAATGTTTTCCTCTTCGATGCGACAGTGGGTGTTGATCTAGAGTGCAAAGTAAGCAACTTGCCCTACTGAGTACATTGATCTTCGCGGGGGTGGTCTTAGGTATCCCAGGCCTCCAGGTTCATGCACTCGCTCATAAGACATCAACACCATCGACTAACCTTGGAGATAGCGCATGGGCTAATGGCACATTCAAAGTTTCAGAGCAAACATCTACTTCTTTGACGCCAGCATCTACAACTTCCACTTCCTACTCTGCAAGCCTGCTAGGAAACCCTATGTGCAATCGGGCTGTGACTAATTGCCTCTACAACAACGCTTCTCCTACTCCAACCTATTGGGATGCGGGTTATCTGGACCAAGATCTACAAGACAGCCCCGTAAGCAATCCCTATGCTAGCGCCGTGAGTATGCTTGTTGCTTTTCCAGGATCGGGAGCCCCAAGTAGTTTTGTTCAAGCTGGAAACTATCTAGCTGTCGGAATGTTCGCGGAGTCCTTTTCCAAAGTCACGTGCAACGACTGGGGAAGTTTTGCCATGCTGTATTTGACGGCCTCAAATCAACCCGAGGTCATCGGTGAAGTTTGGGAATTTTGCGACGCGGCGCCATCATCTTCGTTTCCCCTCTTTGTCTTTGGAGAGAGTTGGACATGTAGTTGCTTGACGAGTTTGAATTATCAGAATCTGATCCAGCTCGAAATGGCCTATACCTCGACTAGTTTGACTTGGTATGCAACCGTTGGGGGAGTTCAGTATAACCTCTTTCAGTATACTCCTCAAAGTGAGCAGAATACGGTTTTTTCTGTTGGCACTTACAATAGTCATCTGCCATGTGCGATCCCGCCCTGCATCACACTTAACGTTAAGCGGTTTCAGTTTGGCGTGATGACCCAGGCGACCCCGATCGGTCTTTTCAACTCCTACATAGGAGCTCCCAAATATCTCTACAGCTCCACTTCTCAATGGACAAATGTAGAGAAAGCATCATGGTTTGGAAACCAGTACGCCCTGGTAGACAACGAGTACTCAGTGGGGACGAATGAGGGCTATAATGACGGAGCCTCCTGTATTAGCGGAGGGTCTTTCCCTGGGAGGAGCAACTCGCTATTGTTCGGACAAGTAGTCATAAAACCACTCGGTGGATTCTCTGCCGCCCATGGACTTTGGGATTCGAATTGTCAACAAGACATCTACCCACCCGGTGCCTCGTTCGTAGGAAGCACACCACCGTCAGGGTCATGGGAGAACAACGCGTTCAGTGTTTCCCTTAGCAATTTCGAAAATGGGCCGGTGAGTTCGGGGGTTGCACTATGCTTCTGGTCCGTCGATTATAACAATGGAGGTTGGGTGAATGCGCTACCTGCTCAAGTCATCGGTTGCAACTCTACTCAGACTGTTACTGTTGGCAGTTCCGGATACTGCCAGTCCAATGGCGCAAACGCTTGTAGGGTGAACGCCTGGTCTGAGGACTGGTTGGGAAATGTCGGAGGAACAACCACATTCGAGCTGCCCGGTGACGGAGACTCCCTCACCGAGGGAAACGGCTTTTCCAACTGGTCATGCAGCGCCTACTGCTCTTCGTGCCCTATATCTTCATCGACATCTCACATAGTTGGGAGCACGAGCAATCAAGCAAGCTGGAGTGGTGGGGGCTATTGTTCAGGTTTCGTGAGCTATCCGGGAAATGGGGGGGCAGGCTGGGACACGACGAAGTGGGGCAGTTCAGGAAATCCGCCCGTAGTGTCTGTCTGGATAAAGAGTCCAGAGATTCCATATGGATTTCAGTTCGTATTCCAGACAGGTCAATATTCCTGGTTCCTTGGTGATGTTCTTCCTGAAGGCGTCAACTCGAATTCGGGCCTCGCGATTAATGATGCTAACTGGCATCTTTTTCAATACGCCTTCGGACCCTACGGGAACAACTTCCAAGCTTCGTGCGATTCTAGAACCGGTCAATGTCCCAGTTGGTCTAACATCAACCAATTCAGCTTCGACGTTCAGTACACCTCTATCTTTTCGAGTGGCAATTTCTACTGGGACGGATTTGTCATGATGAATCCATCTCTTACCCAGGCTTCGCAACAATTCTCCATCGGAGATTTCGGTCTCTCTTCAAATCCAACCTCTGTAACCGCGCTAGCCGGATCAAATGCCGGCTCGACAATATCAGTAACAAGTTCTGGCTTCACGGGCACGGTCAACCTGGCCGCGAGTCCGTCTCAGTCAGGTCTTACGTGCACATTGACTCCTGGAAGTGTAACCCTTAGCTCTACGACGGCGTCAGCGACGTCTGCACTGTCCTGTAGTGGTTCCGCTGGCACTTACTCTGTAACTGTCACCGGTACAGGCAACAATCTATCCCACTCCACAACGGTCAGCTACACGGTCCAGGACTTCACCATCGTCACTAGTCCGACGAGTATTACTGTCAACGCTGGGTCCACCGGTACATCCACCGTAACGATTACCGCTGTCAATGGGTTCTCCGGTATTGTAAATCTCGTCACTACCACCCCCTCATCGTGCACGGTTTCTCCAACAAGCGTTACTGGTTCCGGTAGCGCCACGTTGTCTTGTACATTCAATGCCGCTATAACTACACAAGTTGGTGTAACCGGTACGAGTGGTGGTCTGTCTCACTTCGCCTACGTCAACTACGTCGTCCGAGACTTTAGCATCTCAGCCAGCTCTCCCACTACGGTGAATGAGGGCTCTTCAACGACTTCCACGATCACTATCACGTACCTGAATGGCTTTGCTGGAACGGTAGCTCTGACCGATATTGTCCCGTCAGGCTTGACTTGCGGTTCTATTTCGCCGAGCAGCGTGACGGGATCAGGTTCTGCTACAGTATCGTGTAGCGCGACAGTAGCCGGAGGTTATGTTCTCACAATAAAGGGCACGAGTGGTTCGCTGATACACTCGACAAGTGCCACGTTCGCTTTTGCAGGATTCACCGTAATAGCAACTTCCCCCTCAGGCAATGTTGGCTCCTCCATAACCTCGACAATTACTGTGTCAGCCGTTAACGGCTTCTCCGGCACGGTAAGTCTCACAGATACGCTTCCTAGCGGTCTCACTTGCGGAGCCATTACCCCCATTAGTGTTACAGGCTTCGGGACAGCAACTCTCTCCTGCAGCTCGTCCTCAACAACAAGCTATTCTGTCACGATCAAAGGGACGAGTGGTGCTCTCTCTCACTCGGCGACCGCCCTGTACGCCTTTACAGACTTCAGCATAGCATTCTCTCCATCTTCAGTCACTATCTCAGCAGGGACTACCGGCCAGATTCTGGTAACACTGACCAGTCTCAACGGTTTCTCTGGCACAATCAGTCTTAGCCAGAGTGTGACTCCTGCGCCGACAGACGCGCCAACAGTGCCCGCCTCTGGTATTGTTAATCTTGGGCCTGCTCAGACTTTTTCCTATTACCTTGTGATATCCACTGTGACTACGACGCCCCAGCAAACTTATTCGGTCACTTTCACTGGGGCGTCCGGGAATCTTTCCCACAGTAAGTCGGCCACCGCCTCGGTTACCGCGCCACCACCCCTTCCTAGCTATGTGTTTCCAGGAACATTCACACAGTCTGGGGGAGTCTCCGGCGCCCAAGTGATAGCTCTAGCCGGTCTGCCGGTCTCGGTCAAGGTTACGCTTTCGTCTACAACTAGTCAGAGTGCTCATCTCTCAGTGGAAGTCAGAGCTGACGTCGTATTCTATTCGGACTCAACGGCCGCCTGGTTAAACCAGACCGTAACAGTTGGCTCGGGAACTGCGGTCACCGTAGAAAGCTTTACGCCCGCAATTGTGACGAGTGGTTGCATCGGGTGTATTAGACAGTTTTTCATCCGGGTCTGGTGGGGCGGCCAACTGATCTATGACCCTACAGATCCCAATACCAGAGAAAATGTCCAGACCACGAGTTCAGACTTCAGCGTTTGCTGTTCGCAATCAAATTCTCTCTTGACCGGAGGTGAACAATCCTATACTGGAATTAACATTCAAAGTCGGAACGGATTCGCGGGAACAGTCACGCTGAGCCTCTCGGCTACGACCCTCGGGGATACGACTGTATCCCTTAGCCCCACGAGTGTTACTCTCTCATCCGGGCAGCTAATCGCTACTACTTTGACTATCGTAACAGGGTCGCAGACTGGCACTTGGATCCTCACCGTGACCGCTCAGAGCGGCAGCCTAGTTCGCTCGGTTACGTTCACTATCACGGTCTCTGCATGTTGTACTGGTGGTGGCGGCGGTAGTGTTGCTGCCGGAACATTGATCACGTTGGCGGACGGAACCCAGATTCCTGTTCAGAACCTAAGAGTGGGCATGCAGTTACTCTCCTACGATATGGCGACCCACCAGTACGTAACTACCACACTCACAAGATTTGTAACTGTTGCTACAAACAACACTATGGTGATAACGACATCTACAGGTAAGCCCCTCATAGTCGACCAGAACCCCGCCCAGAAAGTGTATGTAATGCTGCCGAACGGAACATGGACCTTACTGCCCGTTACCCAGTTGCAGATCGGCTACAAGCTATTCGATGCAACGACACAGTCATGGGTGCCTATTACGAGCATTCATTACGAGAACGGAGGGAACCATGTCATGTACGACTTGTATCCGACAGCACCGGGAAACTATATCGCCAACGGTTACTTGGATCCATACAAAACCTAGCGACACGGAAAAAGGGGGAGAATCATCCTCCAGTTCTCTCATCGCGAAGGGTAAATGGGCATATTAGTATCTAGGATCCTCTGTATCCAACAAAGATTTGGTGCGTATTTGGGATCGGGAGGTTCGTTCCACGAAAGCTTCGTTGACGATCGTGCTGTTTGCTCTTACAATGACGGTCGGGGTATTTGTTCTGCCTGTTCACTCATCATTCGCGAGTGCTCCCTCTGTTCCCACCCAGACCGATGATGGCCTCGACCCTGTCAACTTGATCTTCACGGGTTATGCTCCGTCTTGGTGGTTGGCCCAGAACCTTGTCGGCTGGGACAATACTGCCTACTGCTCGACGCCTAAGACCATAGGTGGAGCAACGCCCAACGCTGATCTGGAACATGTGGATTCTGTCGGGTTCCCTTGCCTTGGTCCCCGAGACCATGTTCGAATCTGGGACATGGGTTACAGTCCTGTCTTCGGAACCTGGAGCATTGGTGCTGTTCATCATGATAAGTTGGTTTGTAATCCACTCTGCCACCATGTTGTTGATAGTTGGGAAAATGCTGAACGTGATATAGGCCAAGCATTCGCTAGTGTCTCTGTTGCCGAGTCGGTAGTAAACTACACCCTTGGGAATGCTGGCTACTACCAGAACGTGTACAACGACGGCAATGCAACACTAGTGGTCTTGAGGCCACCACAGACTACTTATTCTGTCATGTTCAACGAAACGGGGCTGGCAGGCGGAACGCTCTGGTCGGTAACACTTGACGGGTCAACAATCTTGTCCAAGTCAAGCAGTATTGGATTTACTGAACCGAACGGGACATACCCGTATTCTATCACTCCGGTGCAGGGATACAATCCGTCCCCATCCGAGGGGGTTGTCTCCGTCAACGGTTCTGCGGTCACCGAACTTCTCAGTTTCGCCCCCAGCAGTAGTCCGGACTTCACCATAGGCTCAACGCCACGGACGATGTCAGCAATTCTTGGCGAAACGGCCATGTCGACCATAAACGTCACAGTAATGAATGGACTCTCGGGCAATGTGACATTAAGTGAATCGACCATGCCCTCCTCGTCGAGCATAAGCTGCAGTCTAAGTCCAGTCGAGGTTTTGGTTACATCATCTAGCTCATCGAGACTGTCATGCACAGCATACGGCGTCGGATCGTACAACGTGACAGTCACGGCAGGGTACAATACGGACTCAAGAAGCGTTACTCATACTACTACCGTTTCGATAACTTTTGCTCTCCCCGAGGCGGACTTTACTATCACAACCCTTTCACCCGCGCCAGTGGACGCAGGGAAGCATGCTGTGTCGACGATAACAATCACTCCCGTCAATGGATTCACGGGGCCGGTGAGGCTCTCTGTTGAAGCGCCATCTAACGTTTCATGCGAAGCAACAAGTCCTGACATTATAGAGACCTCAGGGAACGCTACACTTTCTTGTAGTTCGATTTTGCCAGGCACGTATGAAGTGATTATTACGGCTACGAGCGGGTCAAGAATTCACACGCAAACCCTTTCCATCGCAGTTAACGAAGAAGAAACCCCAGACGGTAACACGTCTAGCTCGCTGATCCTCGGTCTTCCTCCAACCATGATTTACGGAATACTAGGAGGGGCTATTGTAGCGATCTTAGTAGCGGGCTTAGCCATGGCAAACCGAGCCTCCAAAAACCACCCAATGGGAAATTCTCCTCATAAGATTGCTACATAAGTAGGCGCGATCGCCGATCTAGGACTTCAGAGCTCGCTGGTTGGAAGAAGGATAGGCTTATTATTATAACATATGTCATAAACGGCTCCCATGACCCAGACATACAAAGCCCCAGACGTTCCAAGCGAAAGGATCACGCCCGAGTTCGTTAGGGACGAGCTACTCAGTTGTTTCGAGAGTGCGAATAGAGAGTTCGCCACGCTAACCAACCAGTCACGGACGAACAACTGAAACAACAGGTGAAACACTTCGTAGAATCAGTCTTCGTCAACTGTGGCGCTAGCTACACGGACCCCACCAAGGACGGAATCTTGACGGCTATGAACCAGTGCAGAAGCAATGCGGAGAAGATGATGGGCCCACAAGGCGCCGGGATCATACAACACCACTACGATGAAATGATGAAACTGGTCGACAGGCTGCAAGAACGCCCAGTTTACGCCGCGACGTCTCGTCTTGTCTGATAATCACGACAAACGCGAAATCAAGAGATTGGATGAGGCTGTGGCTCTCGTAAGTCATTAGTACGCCTCACTAGGCACGACTCCCAGAATTGGAGTCCGTAACCCAGCAGCTTCACACTCCCAGAGCTGTCCGACTCGACCGCATTGTTGACGAGACGCCTTCAATCCGTTCCTTCTGGTTCAGCGATTCTACTCTGCACAGCGCAAAGCCTGGGCAGTTTGCCATGGTATGGGTCCCAGGAGTAGATGAGGTTCCCATGAGCGTACTAGCGATTCACGGAAGGTCGGAAGCGGGCGTCGTAATCAAGAAGGGTGGACCGGTCAGCACTGCCCTCTGGGAGAAGAAAATTGGCGACAAGTTCTGGGTCCGAGGCCCGTACGGGCATCCTTTCAGCGTGGGACACCACCACAAACTACTCGTTGTAGGCGGCGGAACAGGACTTGTTCCCCTGATCTCTTTCCTCGTCCATCTGAGAGGACGAGATGTCACACTGATCACTGGTGCGAGAACGTCGAGCGAACTCTTGTTCAAGGAATGGCTCCTCAATGAAAGCAAGTACCAACACTTCAAGCTCCTCTTCGCCACGGATGATGGAACCTATGGGGAGAAGAACCAGGTGCCAAAGGTCGTCGAACATGTATTGAAGGAAGGACGCTTCGATGCCATCTACACCTGCGGCCCTGAACCCATGATGAAACTAGTATACGATCTAGCGATGCAAAAAAGATGCCCGGTACAGGTCAGCCTTGAACGAGTATTCAAATGTGGAATCGGAATCTGCGCCGCCTGCGTAATCGGCCCATATCTCGTGTGCCACGACGGACCAGTATTCTCCGAAAGAGAGCTCAGTGGCATGCCAGAGTTCGGAAAGACCCGACGAGACTTATCAGGCAAGAAAGTTCCTCTAGGGGCGGGGCACTGAGTACTTCCCTGAACATGCCAAATATCAATGTCTAGGGCTCGTCCATCCGAGCCACTCGCTGCAGATGTGCAAGAGAAATGCCATAGGTAGTTTCAGCCATCTCTCTTCACTTTGTCCTCAGCCCGCAATTCCAGGTCAGAAATTGCGAGCTTGGAACGCTTCCGAGATCTCTGTGCTAATGAACTCATGGCGCCGGAAAACTGATCGCGAAATAGCCAACCTACTTGATAGATCGTTGTTCAGCGTGCGCAGCTTCCGCATTAGAAACATCGTTCGTCGTCGGCTGAGCCATCGCAACCGGTGGAAAGGAAACCGCGGTAGGCGTCTGTCACGATTGATAGCGGCGGAATACACACGCGGTTCAAGCCAGAGCAGATTAGTGCAAAAATATGGCGTTGAATGGCGTAAGCTCAAGGAGATTCTTCTTTCTCGAGGTGTCCAAATCAGAGGCAAGTCGCAACAGGTTTTCATTCAGAGGTATGGAAGCGCTCCCCGAATTCGATCGCATCTCGGTGCGTCGAAACTTTATGTGGTATGCGCAATGCTGGGAGACAACCTCCGCCCGACCGACCAGTCGAAGTGGAGAACCCACATTATAGGCGTCGCTGCCGGCCCAGATAGAGACTTTGCTGAAGAGTGGGCAGAGAACTTCAAACGAGAATACGGGGTGAGACCTCGCCTCTTATACAAAGGAAAAAACAACATTCAGGCTTACATTTCATCTGTGGATATTTGGCGCGACTTGCATCGTTACGCTGTTTTTGGATCCCGCAAATGGAGATTGAATCCATGGCTGATGAGGCTTCTGATGAATAGAGTCCCACTCCGGACGCTGGGGTACGGACTGAGAGGATTCTTTGATGCTGAGGGCAGCTTCTTCCGTCACCCAATTTACAAAGCCTCCGGTAGGCTTACAGTTACCTCAGTCAACTACCATGGACTGAAACAGATTTCTCGGCTCCTGACTAGGCTTGGAATAAGACACAGCTTTTACAAGAAATACCGGAACACGATTGGAGTGTACGCGAGAGCTAGTCTCGAGACTTACCTGCAGAGGATTGGTTTCAGCATTCGACGAAAGAGGGAAAGATTGGAATTGACGATTCGGACAGCGAAGAGAATCCGGCCCTCGTGAAATTAGATCAGGTAGGAGAACCAATATATCGCAGCAATGAGCCGTTTATGGCCTAAAGGGGATCATCCTTACCGACACACGGATCGCTCACGAAGGCGGGCAAGGTTCGGCAGCAGACTCCTAAGATCCAGGCGATGAACAAGCCAGGTCTCTCGCCGAGAGAGAGAGTCAGGCGGAATTCTGAGAAGAGGTTCGTCCTCGGAAGAAAACCAGGACAGAACTATATCAGAGAAATGAGGACTCGTTAGAGTCTATCATCTTAATCCCGCAGAACACGGCTCCAGTCATCGTTAGGCTGCTACCTTATTAGCGGGAGGCACCGATGGTTTCTCGTCGATTTCAAATGGAAAAAGAGGTCAATCAGATGCCGCGCGGACTTATGGCACGAGCCGTAGCGTCAATTGTCACCCTAGCGGCTTTCTTGGCCGGATCTCTAATCTTTGTAGGCTTCTACACCTCGGACTACGATCTGTTCCAAAAAATCGTGGTGGTCTTGGTTGCCATGATAATCGCAATTGCCGCCCTCGCGATCCTATGGATAACCTATGCCGGTCGCTGGGCAGGTCGCAGAGGTATGATGGGCCGCTGGAGAGACTAGCCCACCAAAAGTCGAACTGCCAAGCTCTTATCTAGAACGCCGTGCAACAAGGGTCCACGAACTAGTTTCGGGACTCCGTGCGTTGTCTCTGGTAATAGATACTCTACTTATCGTTCAATCGACCCTAGTGTTTCTTCTAGCTGGATACGAGTATCTCACCCTGATGCACTTCCCGGCCTTGCCAGAAAAATCCATATTCACTATGAGCAGTCCCAGCGTCTCGATTATTCTTCCAGTTCGAAATCAGGCCAACACAGTCTCCGAATGCGTGACCTCACTGGTCGGATTAGACTATCCTCAGAAAGAGATCATCGTAGTTGATGGCAATTCTACTGATGGGACCCAAGACATCCTCAAGACCTTCGATGGCAAGATCAAGCTTGTCGAGGAAGAGCCTCTTCCGCAAGGCTGGGTAGGAAAGAACTGGGGTTGCCACCTAGGCTACATGCAAGCCAAGGGTGAACTTCTAGTGTTCACAGATGGCGATTCGATTCACTCACGCGACAGTCTCGCCAAGACCGTGAACTATCTGGAACTCACAAAAGCGGATCTGGTGACTCTTGCTCCGGCTGCGATTCTTCGAACTTTCTGGGAGAAACTTCTCCAACCCCCCATCTTCTGGCTGATCATGTTGTTCGTTGGTGGCAAGTGGGTCAAC
>WNGP01006725.1_pt1 | contig 10615 bp, 8 predicted proteins | sample 5407671 | NCBI WGS metagenome assembly WNGP01 (sample SAMN13153381, study PRJNA577476) | soil metagenome | isolation source: 40 cm soil or saprolite under Garry oak tree replicate 2 | place: USA:California | collected 2016-06-15
CACGCTTGCGCGCCGTACCGCGAGGTCAACGGCATCGACGGCCAACAGGCCGCCGAAGCGCCGGCTCACGCTGCGCGCCTCGAGCAGCCATCCGCCATCGTCCGCGCTCGCGCTCATCGCGCTGCTTCGTTGCCTGGAGGGAGCTTAGGCGCCGAACGCATCGCCACGGCGCTCACGCGTCGCCCCAATGTTGCAAAGAGCGCGGCTAGCCCGCCTTCGCCGAACAGCATGGTCGCTATCAGGATTGCGCCGAACACCAGCATCCGATAGTCGCCGATCGCGCGCAGATACTCCGGCAAGCCCACCACCACCGCAGCGCCGAGGATGGCGCCCGCCAGACTACCGACGCCTCCGATCACCACCATGATGAGAATTTCAATCGATTTCCAGAACGTGAAGTCGTTCGGGGCGAGGTAGCGCACCTCGTGCGCATAGAGCGATCCGGCGAGGCCGGCGACAAAGGCGGCGATGACGAAGCACTCGCTCTTGAGGAGTGTCACGCGAATGCCGCTGGCGCGCGCGGCATCGGCGTCCTGACGGATGGCGTTGATCGCACGCCCGAAGCGCGAACCCTCGATGCGGGCGAAGGTGAAATAGTCGATCGTCGCCACACCGACGTTGAGGTAGTAGCTCGACATCGGGTCGCGCAGCGCGTAGCCGAACAGTTCCGCGCGCGGGATGCCGATAAAGCCGTAGGAGCCGCCCGTCAGCCATTCTTCGTTCTGGATGAACAGAAAAACGATGATGGAGAAGCCGAGCGTGGCCACCGCGAGGTAAGCCCCCGTCAACCGCGTTATCGGCACCATGAGCAGGCTGGCGACAGCGGCGGCGGCACCCGCGCCGATGAGGGCGAGCGGAAACGGCACTCCCAGCCTGGCGGTCAGCAGGGCGGAAGTATAGGCGCCGATGCCGTAGAACGCCGCCTGGCCGATGGAAAGCTGTCCGGAATAGCCGAGCAGCACCTGCAATCCCATCGCCGCGATCGAGGCGATCGCAATCAGGCTCAAAATGTGCAGCGCGAACTTGTCCGGTTCGACCCACGGCAGCACGATCAGCGCGGCCACAACCAGCCGCGTGACGGGGTGTGCCGCTGCGCGCCGCCGCGCGCTTGGGTCGAACGAGGCGCTCACCTGCGCTTCTGCACGTCTCGATCAAGCCGAACAGGATTCCCCCCAACATCGCCCCGGTGATGCTGCCGAGCCCGCCTAGCGTCGCCGCGACGAAACCCTTCAACCCGGTGATGAAGCCCATCTCGAAGAATGCAAAGAACATTGAACCCAGCATGATGCCGGCTGCCCCCGCCATCATGCCGGAAATCGCAAAGGTGTAGGCCATCATGCGCGTCAGGTTTGCTCCCATGAGCTGCGCCGCCTCGGAGTCCTGCGCCATGGCCTGCATGGCAAGGCCGGTGCGCGTGTGCTTGAGGAAGAGCTGCAGCGCAGCCATGATGACGACGCCCATGACCATGATCCAGAACAACTGCGGGGACACGCGCACGCCGCCGAATTCGTAGGCCGTGGTGGCGAATAGTTCCGGGAAGCGCAGCGGCTCGGACCCCCATACGATGCGTGCGGCATTGATACACAGGATCGACATGCCGACCGTGGCGGTGATGAGGTTCATGATCGGCACGCGCCGACGACGCAGGGTGCGGTAGACGGCAAGCTCCATCGCCACCGCTATGATTCCGGAGGAGGCCATGCCGACGGCCACCACCGCGAGCAGAGGGAGCACCGGAAGCAACCATACGGACGTGAGCCCGCACATGCACCCCAGCATCATCACTTCGCCCTGAGCGAAATGAATGATGTTGGTCGCGCGCATGATCATCGCGAAGCCAAGCGCAATGAGACTGTACACGCAGCCGACCGCGAGCCCGCCGACCATGAGGTCGACGAATTGGGAAACGCTGAGAGCACCCATTGCGCCCCCCTTGCGTGGAAGGATCGCGGCTTGACCAGGCGTTGTGAGACAGCGCGGACAGCGAGGCTAGTGTATCCGACCGTTGGGTGCGAGTGGGTGAGGCCGGAACTCACGGCGGGATCGGCGATGCAAGTCGCCGATCCCCCTTTTGATGCAAGGTTTCGCGGACGATGAGGCGGCTATCGAGCCGGCACCCGCGGGGGCGTAACCCGACGAGATGCTATGGAAACGCCTAGCCCACCGGCCCGGGATCTTCACACTTTGGTCACCATTCCGGCGCTTCCATCGGCGACTGTGACCGTCGGGTCGGGCTCCATGATTGGCACAGCGATCACGAAAGTCTTGCGCGGAGCGGGCGCCGCCCTGTCCGTGCTCGTTCTATGCGCCGTGCCCGCAGCGGCGCAGTTTTCCTTTCCGTTCGGCGCTCCTCCTCCTCCCAATCCGGTGCCTGCGCCCAATACGGCCCCCGCTCCCAACACGGCCGCGCGCAGCCAAGCCTGTCTCCGGCTCGAAAGCCAGCTCGCCGCGATCGATCGCGGTGCCGGGGTCGATCCTGCAAAGGCGGACCAGATCAAGCGCTACGAAGACGCCGCGGCCAAGCAGCAGGCCGAACTCGATCGCCTGGGCCAGCAATCCCAGCGCCTGGGTTGCCAAGGGGGCGGCTTCTTTGCCTTGTTCAGCGGACAGTCGCCGCAATGCGGCCCGCTCAACAACCAGATCCAGCAAATGCGCGCGAACCTCGACCGCTCGCTGACCGACATCCAGCGGCTGCAGGGCAATAGCGGCGAGCGCGAAGGACAGCGTCGCGGCATCCTGGTGGCGCTCGGACAGAACGATTGCGGCCCGCAATACCGCCAATACGTCACCGGCGGGCCGGGCGGGTTTTTCGACAGCCTGTTTGGCGGCGTCGCGCCCGCCCCGAATGCCCCGCTCGCGGGCACCTATCGAACGGTGTGCGTGAGAAGCTGCGACGGCTATTACTTCCCGATTTCCTACTCCACGGTGCCGGGCAAGTTCGCGGACGACGAACAGCTTTGCCGGCGGCTGTGCCCGGCCACCGAGGTGACCCTCTACAGCCACCGCAACCCCGGCGAGGACATGTCCCGCGCGGTGTCCATGAGCGGCCGGGTCTACTCCGACCTGCCCACCGCATTCAGCTATCGCAAGCAGTACAATGCCGCCTGCAGCTGTCGGTTACCCGGCCAGTCCTGGGCCGACGCCCTGCGGCAAGGGGATGACCAGACCGTCGAACGCGGAGATATCGTGGTTACGGAGGAGCGGGCGAAGCAATTGTCGCAGCCGCGCTTCGACGCGCAGGGCAAGCCGGTCAATCTCGGCGCCAATCCCGGCCGGCAGGCGCCGAAAGGCACCGATGCCGTCAACAGCGCGCCGCTGCCGCCCGCCAGCGCCGATCAACCCGCCGCGCCGGCCGCCGAGGAACAGGCCGAGCAACCATCGGGCAAGCGCAAGGTGCGCGCGGTCGGACCGAACGTCTATCCGGTGCGGTGACGGATCGATCGTGATCGATCCATGGGCGTGGCTCTCGGCAGCGACCGCGGGCGCTACACGCTCTTGGTTGCCGTGAGCGAATAGCGCTGCTCCGCAGCCAGGCAATCCGCTTGCGGCAGCCCCAGTTCCTTGCGCACGATGTTGGTACCGAGCACCATCGCCACCATCTTGTAAGTGGCATGCCGGCGACCCATGCCCTCGCGGCCCATGCCGCAGTCGGATGAAATGATCAGCCGCTCCGGCGGAATATGCTCGAGCGCCTCCCGGATGATGGCGGCGATCTCGTCCGGCCGCTCGACCTGCAGAGTGTGATGGTCGATCACGCCGATGACGACCTTCTTGTCCTTGATCACCTCGCCGATTGCCTTCAAATCGCCGGTGCCGGATGAACAGGTCTCGAACGTCAGCGCGTCGGCCTCGACTTGGTTGAGCGCCTCGAGCGTCGGTTGGTAACTCTGCACGTCGCGGAAAATGCGCTGCTGGGACGGGTTGCCCCAGCAGGTGTGGCACCACACTTCGGTCTTGCCGCGCAGACCCTTCACGGTGTTGTTGAAGATCTTCACCAGGTCGGCCGCGTCGAGCTTGCCGAACGTCTTGCCGCGCGCCGGCACCATGTGAATCTGCGGCTCCTCCATCTGTATGACCGGGCAGCCGGCATCGGCGAGCTCGTGGAGTTCCTCGTTGAGTGCATTGCTGATCGCCCACGTGCGCTCGACCGGATCTTTGTAGTAGTCATCCTCGACGGAAGCCGCGATCAGTTCGGGCAGGATGGTCCCGAACTTGATCGGCTTCTTGGTCATGCGCTGCGCCGTCTTCCACATCGCCGTGTACTGCAACCTGCCGCGCCCGACCGGCCCCACGATCCTGGGAAACACGCGCGCTTCGAGGAAGTCGTGGAGGATATGCCCGCGCGGATAGGCGACAGCACCGATCTTGTAGACCATGGGCTGCGGCAATTCGGCAAAACCGTCCATGTGGGTCAGCGGATAGCCCTGCCAACTCATGCCGCCGACCTCCTCGTCATAGTGCGCGTCGCCGTCGGTCAAGATATCGAGGCCGGCGAGTTCCTGCGCCCGCAGAAAGCACGAGACCGCATCCTCGTACTGCTCGCGGTAGCGCGAATTGACCATGGCTTCGAGGAAGCTCTTCGCTCCCAGCACCGCGTTGTACCAGGCCGGCCGCGGCAGCGAGCCGATGATCGAGGTTGGCAGAGCGATACCCGCGGACGCTTTGTACATCGTGTTCCTCGCCTGCTGCGCCATCCCTCGCCTTCCCCGCTGCGGAGGAAAGAGGGGAGCGTTCACAAATCGTACGCTTCGCTCTTCGCCGCTGCGTTCTTCACCAACGCGTCGTCGGGCTTCGGCAGCGGCGTGCCGGAATCGCGGAAGCGGTTGACGATGGGGTAGCGGCGGTCGCGGCCGAAATTCTTCAACGTCACCTTGACGCCGGGCGCCGCTTGCCGGCGCTTATACTCGGCGAGATTGAGCATGCGCTCGACCTTCATGACCGTCTCGCGGTCGAAGCCGTCCTCGACGATCTTGGCGATCGGCTCTTCGCGTTCGACCAGCTTTTCGAGGATCTGATCGAGCACGTCGTAGGGCGGCAGCGTGTCCTGGTCGGTCTGGTTCTCGCGCAATTCGGCGGAGGGCGCACGGGTCAAAATATTGTCGGGAATCACCTGCGCGCTGGGCCCGAGCGCGCCGTCGGGCTTCCAGCCGTTGCGCACCCGCGCCAACCGATAGACCTCGGTCTTGTAGAGATCCTTGATCGGGTTGAAGCCGCCGTTCATGTCGCCATAGAGCGTGGCATAGCCCACCGACATCTCCGATTTATTGCCGGTGGTCACCACCATCAGGCCGAACTTGTTGGAGATCGCCATCAGGATGGTGCCGCGCGCCCGCGCTTGCAGATTTTCCTCGGTGACGTCGCGCGGCTGGCCTGCGAAGACCGGCGCGAGGGCCTTCTCGAATCCCAGAACCGCGCTCTCGATCGGCACCGTGTCGTATTGGACGCCAAGCGCCTTGGCGACCTGCGCCGCATCGTCGAGCGATTGCCGCGAGGTGTAGCGATAGGGGAGCATCGCGCAATGCACACGATCCGCTCCCAGAGCATCGACCGCCAACGCCGCCACGAGAGCGGAATCGACGCCACCCGAAAGGCCGAGCACCACCCCCTTAAAACCATTCTTGCTGACGTAATCGCGCAGCCCCAGCATGCAGGCGAAATAGTCCGCTTTGTCGCCCGCCTCGACCGCGACGATGAAATCATCGATGCAACGCCAACCATTGCCGCTGCGCTCCCAGCGCAGCGTCTGGACCACTTCGTGAAAGGCCGGGAGCTGGAAGGCGAGCGCGCGATCGGCCTGCAGGCCGAAAGAGGCGCCGTCGAACACGAGCTCGTCCTGGCCGCCGACCTGGTTGATGTAGATCAGCGGCACGCCGCTTTCGGTCACGCGGGCGACGGCAAGGTTGAGGCGCACGTCGTCCTTGTCTCGCGAATACGGCGAGCCATTGGGCACGATCATCAGCTCGGCGCCGGTTTCGGCGAGGCATTCGACCACGTCCTCGTAGTCGCCCCATTCGGTCCAGATGTCTTCGCAGATCGGGATGCCGATGCGCACGCCGCGGAAATTGACGGGACCGGGCGGCGGCCCCGGCGCGAAGACGCGCCGTTCGTCGAACACGCCATAGTTCGGCAGGTTCACCTTCAGGCGCACGGCGGCGATGACGCCGCGGTCGAGCAGACAATACGCGTTGTAGACCTTGCCCTCCGCGAGCCAAGGCGTGCCGATCAGCAGCGCCGGCCCGCCGCTCGCAGTTTCACGCGCAAGCTCCTCGACCTTCGCTCGGCAGGCCGCTTGGAACGCTGGCTTGAGCACGAGATCCTCCGGCGGGTACCCGGACAGGAAAAGCTCCGGAAGCGCCACAACGTCGGCGCCGGAACGGGCCGCCTCGGCACGCGCGCGGCGCGCCTTGTCGGCATTGCCGGCGATGTCGCCGACGGTCGGATTGAGCTGTCCGATCGCGATGGCCAAACGGTCGGTGGGCCGCGCATTCATGGCTTAGGTCTAGCGCGTCGGGCCCGCGCCCGGCAATCGCGCCGAGGTCTGGTCAGATCAGCCCAAATCGCTCGGCCAGCGCCAACAGCCAGGTCAGCCCGGCGATGAGCAGCGCAAGGCCGACCGCAGCGGAGCCCATGTCCTTGACCCGGCCGATTTGGGGATCGATCGCGAGGTTGACCCGATCGGCCAGTTTTTCGATCGCCGTGTTCAACAGCTCGACGACAAGGACGAAAGCCACGACGGCGATGAGCGCAAGGCGCTTCCAAGACTCTTCGGCAACCAGGAAGGCAACCGGTACCGCCACAATGAGGGCAATCAGTTCCTGGCGAAAAGCCTCCTCGCTACGCGCCGCGGCGAGGAGGCCGTGCCAGGTGTTGATGGCGGCGCGCAGCAACCGTTCCATGGAGTGCGATGAATAGCGACTTGGCGCAACGATGGTGTCCTCCCGCAATCTATCGCCGTCCTGAGCTAAATCCAGCTTGCTCGCGCCGCGGCGCGATGGCGCGGCGCGAGCAGGATGTGCTTGGCCGGGCTCGTGCTTGCCGCTCACGGCTCTGCGGTCCGAATGCCAGCCGGGCCCGCATTGAGCTTGATCGACCCGGCGGGCTTGAGTTCTTTGCCGTCGAAGCTCAACACCATGATCTCCTTCTCGACCATGCACTGGACCAAAAGCGTGCGGTTGCCCTTGCTCCAGGCGAGACCCTGACACCAGTGGCCCACCTTGGCCTCGGTCAGCGGGACCAACTCGTTGCCTTTGACGCTCAGCACCTTCACCAATCCGTAATCGTTGAAGAACGGGTTGTTCTTCGCCTTGTTGGATCCATTCGCCACGCCCACGGCGAGAAAGGCACCGTCGGGAGACAGCGCAATCCCCTCCGGCGTTTGACCAACGGTAACGGTTTGAACGACCCGCGCCGGTTTCGCGTCGATATCGATCAAGCTCACGGTATCGGCATCGCCACTGCCCGTCCCGATGTTCGCCACGGCCGCGACCTTGCCGTTGGGATGGATAACGAGTCCGTAGGGCCGCAGCCCCGCCGAAATATCGCGTTTGGTGTGCTCGACCTTGTTGCCGTCGATCGACAGCACCGAAATCTTGTTGTCGCCGTCGCGCGTGACCGCCGCCGTCTTGCCATCCGGCGTAATGGCGACATGGCTCGGGCCCGATTTGTCATCGCCCAAATTGACCTTGCCGACCGGCGTGAGCGCATTGCCGGCGACGGAAAAGACGGAGACCGTTCCCTCCGACCGGTTGGCGACCAACGCGAGGGTCCCGGCGCGATTGATGGACACGCCCGCGGCACCCTGCCCCGCCTGCAACTGCGCCGCGACCTTGGGCGGCGAGGCCTTGAGATCGATCACCGTGAGCTTGTCGTCGGGCACCGTCTTCTTCGGATCGGCCGGATCGATCTTGGATGCCCCGGTGACGAGCGCGAAACTCTCGTCGCGCGCGATCGCTACGCTCGAAGGCGGACCGACAACGCTGGTCGGAGCCGGAATCTCGGCGACGACCTTGGGCGGCGTCGCATTGAGATCGATGACCGTGACGGAATCCGCCGGCGGACTGGCCGGCACCGCATTTACGCCGTCGATGAGAACGGCTTTCCCGTCATTGGCGGAAAGCGCAAGCTCGCCGCTGGCTCCCGACGACAGCGACATCAACACGGCGAGCGAAAGCGCGCTCACCCCACCCATATGGCGATGCATGAGAACCTCCTCCCGTTGCGCGGATCGTTACGGCCTTGCGAACGCGCCGCGCACCCGCCCGCATTCCGACCATCATAGCAAACAAATAGGCGAAAACCTTCTCTGCCCAGTCCAGGTTCGGCGGATCACGGTTGCGATCAGAGCCCGGCGGCGGCCGGCAGCGGCCGCGCCCTGGCGGTGCGCTCCGCCTTGAGCAGGTCGGCCAGCAGGAACGCAAGGTCGATCGATTGCTCGGCATTGAGCCGCGGGTCGCAGACCGTGTGGTAGCGATCCTTGAAGTCCGCGTCGGTGATCATGCGGGCACCGCCGGTACACTCGGCGACGTTCTGGCCGGTCATCTCCAGATGCACGCCGCCGCCATGCGTTCCTTCGGCGCGGTGAACGGCAAAAAAGGTTTTCACCTCCGACAGGATGCGGTCGAACGGCCGCGTCTTATAGCCGGTTTCCGAGGTGATGGTATTGCCGTGCATGGGATCGCACGACCACAGCACGACCTTTCCCTCGCGCTTAATCGCGCGGATCATGGCCGGAAGCTGATCGCCGACCTTGTCCGAGCCGAGCCGCACGATCAGCGTCAGCCGGCCCGGCTCGTTTTCCGGATTGAGGATATCGATCAACCGCAACATCTCATCGACCTTGCTCGACGGTCCGCATTTGAGCCCCAGCGGATTGATGATGCCGCGGCAGAACTCGACATGCGCGTGATCGGGCTGTCGGGTGCGGTCGCCGATCCACAACATGTGAGCCGAGGTACAGCAGAAGGTGCCGGGGTGCGTCGAGTCCTCGCGCGTCATCGCCTGCTCGTAGCCGAGCAGCAGCGCCTCGTGGCTGGTGTAGAAGTCGGTGCTCTTGAGCTCGGGATGGCTTTCGAGATCGAGCCCGCAAGCCTGCATGAAACCGAGCGCCTCGGAGATGCGATCGGCGAGCTCCTCGTAGTGGTGGGACTGCGGCGAGTCCTTGACGAAGCCGAGCGTCCACTGCCGCACATTCGCGAGATTGGCATAGCCGCCATGTACGAAAGCACGCAACAGATTGAGCGTGGCGGCCGAGTGGCGATAGGCCTCGATTTGGCGCTCGGGGTCCGGACGCCGCGACGCTTCATCGAAGTCCACACCGTTGATGATATCGCCGCGGTAGCTCGGCAGTTCCTTGCCGTCTCTTTTCTCCATCGGCGACGTACGCGGCTTCGCGAATTGGCCGGCGATGCGGCCGACCTTCACCACCGGCAAGGCGGCGGCATAAGTCAGCACCACCGCCATCTGCAAAAACACGCGCAGGAAGTCGCGGATGTTGTTGGCGCTGACGTTGTTGGCGCTGTGCTCGGTGAAGGCTTCGGCGCAATCTCCACCCTGCAGCAGAAAGCCCTCCCCCGCCGCAACGCGGCCGAGCGCCTTTTTCAGGCTGCGGGCTTCGCCTGCAAACACGAGGGGCGGAAACGTCGAAAGCCGGCGCTCGACCGCGGCGAGCGCCGCCTTATCCGGATATTCGGGGACCTGGACGATCGGCTTACTGCGCCAACTGTCGCGCGTCCAACGCTCGGGCATAACGGCCCTCCACCACGCTTAAGCCCCGGTACGGGCGAGATTTTCCAACTCGGGGACCTTATACACGAGGGCCGGCGCCGCAAGCCAGATGGAATTGCGAGCATGAGGCCCGCAGCGCAGACGAAACGCGGCGTTATTCGGCCGCCTCGCGGCGACGGCTCAGCGCCTTCTCCCGTAGCGTCACCAGTTCCTCGGCGGCGGTCGGATGCACCGCGATGACGGCGTCGATGTCGGCCTTGGTCGCCTTCATCTTCAGCGCGATCCCGACGAGCTGAATCATCTCGCTCGCGTCGGGCCCCACGATGTGGCAGCCGACGAGACGGTCGCTTTCGCCGTCGACGACGAGCTTGAAGAAGGCGCGCGTATCGCGGCCCGCAAGCGTCATCTTCAGCGGGCGGAACGACGTCTTGTAGACGTCGACCTTCGCCAACCGCTCGCAGGCCTGCGCCTCGGTCAGGCCGATCGCGCCGACCTCGGGCTCGGAGAAAACGGCGGTCGGCACGTTTGCGTGGTCGACCGCGGTCGGCTTGCCCCCGAACACGGTATCGGCGAAAGCATGGCCCTCGCGGATCGCGACCGGCGTCAGGTTGACGCGGTTGGTGACGTCGCCGATCGCGTAGATGTGCGGCACCGAGGTCTGCGACAGCGGATCGACCGCGATACCGTGACGGTCGCTGAACCGCACGCCCGCCGCCTCGAGACCGAGGCCGGCGACATTCGGCCAGCGCCCGAGCGCGAACATCACTTTGTCGACTTCGACCGAGCTGTCGTCGGATAGCTTGGCGGTGAAGGTGTCTTGCGTGCACTGCACGACCCTCACCGTCGTGCCGCAAAGGATCCGCACTCCCCGCTTCGTCATCTCTGCGTGCAG
>WNGP01005447.1_pt1 | contig 10614 bp, 7 predicted proteins | sample 5407671 | NCBI WGS metagenome assembly WNGP01 (sample SAMN13153381, study PRJNA577476) | soil metagenome | isolation source: 40 cm soil or saprolite under Garry oak tree replicate 2 | place: USA:California | collected 2016-06-15
AGTGTTGCGAATTCTGCCGCTGCCAGGGGACGCCCATCAACATGAAACACACGTATCCCGTTTGTCGCCAGAAATTCGCTCATCGGCTGACCATACGCCCAGCTAGCGCCCCATACTCCGGTTGTCGCACGATTGGCAAGCACTAATCGAGCATCGCGCCCGCGAACAAGATAGACGCTGCTGGGCAACTCATCAATGACCGTCTGCAGCATTGCCCGTTGTGCTTCAGTTTCGGCATGAGCCTGGCGTTCTTGAAGGAGTCGATGTGCCTCTGTAACATCATGCCAGACCACTACTGCTCCAGAGGGTAATTCCTGTAGATTACTCGTCAGGCTAACTCTCTGCTTGCCGGACCCTGATGTATTGTGCCCTTCCTGCTCTTTTAATGGTCCGGAGCCTGCTGTCGGCTGTCGCAGCGGCGAGGCGCTGACAAGATACTCCCGTGTCTCTTTTGCAGCATCGACCACCATTACAGGCATACTCTGTTCTCCTTCGCCATTGAGCGCATGCGATGCTGCTGTACGGAGCAGTTCCTCTGTACTCTCAGCATCGTTTCCCAGGGCTTTGAGTAACCGATGGGCTGTCCTATTCTCGCGCAGAATCCTTCCCTCATCGTCAACCAAAGCGATGCCATCCGCTATACTTTCAAAAATGGCATCCAGTTCCTGTGCCTGCGCCTGGGCCGAGCTGTAGAGCCGTGCATTCTCCAGCGCAACTGCCGCCTCCGCTGCCAGGCCAACAAGCAGTACCTCGTCGTCGTGCGAGAACCTACCTGGCTCAGAGTGACCTAGCAGCAAACCACCGCGCACATTCCCGTTGCGGTCAACCAACGGCGCTCCAAGGAAACTACGTACAACTGGATGCCCGCGAGGCACTCCTAATGAACGTAGCCCCTCCTTCGCCAGGAGTCCATGGGCGTAGTCGAATGCTGCTTGTCTCGCAGAATCTCTGGTCTCAATCGACCTAGCCCGCAATCTCGCAGCCTGCGTATGCTCAGGCTGGTCAACGAATGCTAGTGCATCGGCAACGCGTACAGGTACGCCATGACGAAAGATCGGCGCCAGCAACCCCTCTCCACCCAGCGACAATCGCTGAAAAAGTGCCTCCTGCTCTGTGGTGACACCCACCACGGCTGCCAGGTAAAACAGGCTTCCCTCAGCGGGCACGAGCGGTTGACCCAGCTCATTGATTGGCCGTAAGGTGAAAGCTGCAAATCCCGCCTTCGTGAGATCACGTGCCGTTTCTGCAATTAAGCGCAGCAAGCGCGTTTCATCTAATTCACTCACCAGAGCCGTGCCTATACGGTTCAAAGCAGTCAAGCGCTCTGCTGCATGCTCTGCCATAGCGCGACGGAAACGAGCAAGCTGCACAATCGCCAGCACAAATCCTGTCACGGCAGCCAGTGCTACTAGCTGTGCAGCACTCTGTGAAGTCAGAGGTTTCAAGGTGTTTTGCGGTGCAATAAAAAAGTAGTAGACACAAAAGAGCTGCAGAATGGTCGCGATCGCCGCATAGCGCCAGTTCCAGTGGTACGCGAGTAGGGCGACTACTGGTAAATAGATCAGCCCGGGATTCGTAAGTAGTACAGCGCGGTCTAAGGCCATAATGAACAATGTCGCAACTACGGTGCCAACCACCAGGATTATTGCGCCCGAATACGGCAATTTCCGCCATCTCGTTACCACAGTACGCAACTCAGCAATTCGAGGCGAATTCCAGGCTCCATTGATCTGTTCTGCTGCCTTTTTCATGGGAGTAGAAGATGCCATCTAGCGCTCTCTCAATATTGTGACGCGTCTGTGATACTAATCATTGTTCTGTGATCTCACTGTGAACACGTCTATTCTATAATACAAGCAACTCGCATGACAAGCATGCGAAATGCAACGCCAATTATCAGATCATAGGTAGAACATGGTAGAACAAAATGTGCGCCTGGAGGAGACGCTCGCGCCCGAGGTGGCAGCAACGTTGATAGACCTGGCACAGTTGGCACAACGCGCCGGCTCTGCCACGTTTGATACGACAGGTAGAGTTGCTGACGAATTGCTCGGACGTCTGCTTGTGCTCTGTGCAGCACAGCGGGGTGCACTCCTTTTGGGGGTGGATGAGCACGATGTGCCTGAACAGCCTTCCTCGCCTTCTTCCACGCGTCCTACAACCTTTCGTGCTTTAGCTCTCCATGGGATAGGCGAAGAAGAAGCGCATGCCCTCCTCATTGCTTTCCCCTCGACTGGCGCTAATGCCCAGCCTGGTCCAGATATGACCTGCTGGATCACCTATAGACTCCCTCTAGGTGAGTTTATGCTGGAGAGCGAGCAATCCTACCAGGATGTCCTCTTCCCCCAGGAGATCGACGCGCTGCCCAGCAATGGAGCGTCGCCAACGCTGGTCCGGCAGCCTGTGCATGCGCTCGTGGTAATTGGTTGGACGACTGAAAAAGACGGCGAATGTGCCTGGGTTGGTGCAAGAGGCCAGCGGTTGCTGCCTTTCGTTGTCGCTGCAGTCAGCTCAGTGATCGTGACTATCTTACTGGTTGAACGCCTTCATGAACTCGAAGCTGCCAGAATGCGAGATTCGCTGCGTGAAATGGAGTTACTCAAAGCGGAACTGCTGGGAACAGTCAGCCACGAACTGCGAAGTCCACTTGCGTCGATCAAGGGCTATGCCGCAACACTGCTGCGCCATGAACGCCGCATCTCGCGTGAGGAGCGGCACCAGTTCCTGTTGGCTATAAATGAAGCGAGTGATCGGCTCGAGGTTATTATTGAGCGACTGCTGGAAATGTCACAACTGGAGACCGGTGAAGTTATTATTCAACGCTCTCCTATGAATCTGGCCCGCCTTGCTACTGAGGCTATTGCCGCTATCGAGGAGCGCGTTTCAGAACGACTCCCTGGTCGCTTTACTTTCACGCTGTCCCTGGAGCATGCTGATGGAACCCCTGCTCCTGGCGTCCCGCTCATCCTCGCTGACCAGCGCCGCATGCGGGAGGTCCTGGACAGCTTGCTCGAGAACGCCGTAAAATACTCACCTGGAGGGGGTGTGATCAAGGTGATCCTTCGCCCGGTCACACACATGCAAACTACTCAGGGCGGACTGCGATCTGTGGATCAGACCGATGCACCTGGTCAGCTATCAACGCATATTCCTCAGCGTATGCTGGAGATTCTTGTATATGATCCTGGTATGGGTATACCTGTCGAACACCTCGAACGCATCTTTGACCGGTTCCATCGTGTAGACACACGCCTCACCCGGGAAGTGAATGGCCTGGGACTGGGGTTAGCGATTTGCAAACGCATCGTTGAGCTGCATAACGGTTTGATCTGGGCCGAGAATAGATCAAACGGTAAGGGCAGCGTATTCCATGTGCGCTTACCGATTGACGAGATTCCCAAAAGCTAATGTTTCTTGAAGATAACGTAGAAATGTAAAAGGATAGGTGAGTAAGTATGTCAGCGAAGAAAACAACTATATTGGCTGCTGATGACGATCCCCAGCTCTTACGATTGATGACGCGCAATCTCCAGTTGGAGGGCTACGATGTCCTTGGGGCAAGTGACGGCCAGCAAGCCCTTGAACTCATTGAGAGCAATCCTCCTGACCTCGTGCTGCTCGATGTCATGATGCCCAAAATGGATGGCTTTACCGTCTGCTACCGGGTACGCGAGTTCTCTTCCGTGCCGATCATCATCGTTACTGCTCGTGGGCAGGATCAAGACAAAGTGCGTGGCCTCGATCTGGGCGCAGATGACTATCTCACGAAGCCTTTCAGTGTGGATGAGCTCTTGGCTCGCGTGCGCGCCGTGTTGCGGCGATCCCAGTTTACAGCCAGGGAGAATGCACAGGGCCTGCGAGCCAGCACCGCCATAGGTGATTTGACAGTTGACTTCTCGCAGCATGTGGTGACCATGGCTGGGCGCGAAATACCGCTTACGCCGACCGAGTATAGCATCCTCGCGTACCTGGCACAAAATGTTGGACGCGTCGTGACACAGGACTTGTTGCTGGAGCATGTCTGGGGATCTGAATACCTGGGCGAAAGTCACATGCTGCAAGTAAACATCAACCGCTTGCGCCACAAGCTGGAAGTTGATCCGACGCAACCTCGCTATATCCTTACGAAGGTTGGTATAGGCTATTCCCTCGCCTCGTTACCTGTCGGTACACAAGCGCAATGATACTAGTTTGCCTCACATACTTACCTTAGCGTGTTCGGCAGTCGCGCGATCACGCTAAGGTAAGTATGTTTAAGGCGGCATGCTTTGAGTCACCTTACGTTGGCGGTTATTGGATCTCCCGCACTCCTACATATCTCCGAGACTATCACTGCATGTAAATCCCACCATTCATGCTCAGGGTCTCGCCGGTATAATAATCCCCATCTACGATGAGGTAGCGAACGGCACGAGCTACCTCTTGAGGTGTGCCGGCCCGACCGAGAGGTATCCCAGCCAGGATCGACTCCTTCGTCTTCTCTGGAATCGCCTCGAACATCTCTGTGGCTATATAACCGGGACAGATAGCGTTGACTGTGACGTTGAAGCGAGCCAGCTCCAGGGCTGCCGATTTGGTGAAACCAAGAATGCCAGCTTTGGCGGTTGCATAATTAGTCTGGCCGAAGCTCCCCCTCTGGCCATTCGCAGAGCTAATGTTGATGATTTTACCGCTCTTCTGCTGCATGAAGTAGGGCAGCGCTGCTTTCACCGTGTAGTAGTAGCTGTTCATGTCAACCTGGATGACTTTATCCCAGTCCTCCGGGGAGAGATTCTTCATCGTGCGATCAATATTTATACCAGCATTATTGACCAGTACGTCTATCCGGCCAAACCGGTTAATGGTCTCTTCGATGAGTTTGGCTGCCTGTGCCGCATCCGACACATCCGCTTGAATCGCTACTGCCTCTGGTGATCCGTTCTGCTGAAGCCAGGCCACCACGTCTTCAGCAGCCTCCTTGCTCTTAGAGTAGTTCACTACCACTCTGGCCCCCTCATGCCCTAGTTCTTCGGCTATGGCACGCCCTATGCCCCTTCCCGCACCGGTGACTACGACAACTGCACCTTCAATCGTTCCCATGTGGGAACCTCCTTTCCCTCACTGAGAGAACATGCTAAAAACCCATCTGAACAATCGTTACAGCCGATAATCTACTTCGTACTACAACTGGTAAAAAAGATAACCTTATACTATCACAAATACATCTCAATAGGATGCAATATTCTCTCGAAGAACTCACAGCATCAGGTTTATTGGCGAAAGAGCTGTCATTTCTCCCGAACACCTGCGATCTGATCCGCACTGATGGGCCATGAGGCAGTCAATGCATTCCAGCGATACTCCAGTGCCATCTTGCCACGCATCACCGACCAGGGAAATAGTGTAGTCACCCAAATGAGATCATTTTGTGATATTGATTCATAACTATCGTGATAGATATGTGAGCAAGAGAGTAAGCTATTTGAACAAGTGAGTGGTTGCTATACTCAATCGCGACTGTTGATAGTTCCATTGTAATCCGACCCGAAGTGCGAATCAGGATGGATGCATGAGCGGAATGAAGTCGTCGTAGTCAGATTTGTAGAACTAAACGCAAGAATAAGGAATAGCAGAAGGAGGGAAAAGAACATGGCACAACCAGAGGTTGTGGTCCTGAGCGGTGTACGCACCGCCATTGGAGACTTTGGCGGGGGTTTGAAGGACAAGCCACCGACTGAACTGGGCGCGGCCGTTGTCCGCGAGGCGGTCAAGCGTGCGGGAATCCAACCAGAGGAGGTGGGGCAAGTGGTCTTCGGCAATGTCATCCATACCGATGTCCATGACATGTACCTCGCTCGAGTCGCCGCCATCAACGGCGGTCTTCCCGTCGAGACTCCAGCCTTGACGCTCAACCGCTTATGTGGCAGTGGTCTGCAAGCGATTGTTTCGGCCGCCCAGACCATTTACATGGGTGATGCTCAAGTGGCGATAGGCGGAGGCGCCGAAGTGATGAGCCGCAGCCAATACTGGCTCCCTGCTGCACGCTGGGGGCAACGCCTGGGTGATGGGAAATTGATTGATGCGATGGTGGGAGGCCTCAGTGATCCGTTTGACGATTGCCATATGGGCATGACCGCTGAGAATGTCGCGGCCAAGTGGGGCATCAGCCGGCAGGAGCAGGACGAACTGGCACTACAGAGTCACCAGCGGGCGGCAGCGGCCATCAAGGCAGGCTACTTCAAGGAGCAAATCCTGCCGATTGAATCCAAAGTCAAAGGACAGACAGTAGTCTTTGACACAGACGAGCATGTCAAGGCAGACACGACACTGGAGAAGTTGGCGAAATTGCGCCCGGCCTTCAAAGGCGATGGGAGTGTGACCGCAGGTAATGCCTCGGGCATCAATGACGCAGCAGCGGCGGTGGTGTTGATGGAGGGAAGTCTCGCTCAACAGCGCGGATTGCAACCATTGGGTCGACTGGTAGCGTATGCCCATGCCGGGGTAGACCCGAAATATATGGGAATCGGACCAGTCCCGGCAGTGAGGAAGGTGCTCGAACGGGCTAATCTGACCATCAAGGACCTGAATGTGATCGAGCTCAACGAGGCCTTTGCCGCCCAGGCTCTTGCCGTCATGCGGGATCTGGACTTGCCGCTAGATCGTACTAACCCGAACGGCAGTGGGATCTCGCTTGGTCACCCCGTCGCTGCGACGGGCTGTATCTTGACGGTGAAGGCCCTCTACGAACTTCGTCGTATCGGAGGTAGGTATGCACTGGTCACCATGTGCATCGGTGGTGGCCAGGGGATCGCTGCTATCTTCGAAGCCATGTAAGTGCGAACTCCCTCTTCCTCTAAGGTGACCATTTCCATCAATGGAATTGGCATCGAGTGGTAGAACAGGAGAACGGTAAGTGGGCTTTTAAGCACGCCTACCAAAGATGATGAAGCATTGGATGACCACCGGGTGAATCTCTGGTGGTCATCCTCATGCGATATCCGAACCGTGATGAAGGCCTTGATCGATGCCGATTCCGAGCCGCTCGAACGCTGGCATGATATGCGCAATGCGGATACCGTTGTGGTATGGGACGCGCAAATTGGTGGCTATCCAGTCGCTCTGCGTTAAAATCGCTTTGGCCAGGGAGACACGATTAGTCTACCCAGGCGTGGCTATCGCCTTCAGGCTGCTCTCCGCCTCGTTGACCGTTCTCTCCATGGCTTCGACCAGGCGATCCACTTCCTCAGCAGGTAATCGTGCCTCGAGAATGGGGAGATAGATCTCCTCCTCTTTCGCAAGATGCAGCCTTATGATCGCATAGAGGCCATAGAGGACACGCCGGAGAGCTTGCTCGTCTGACTCGCTCAAAGGGGCATAAAACAGATGCAACCGAAGTGCCTCCAGTTCTTCGGTGAGCCGAATGACTTCCAGATGATCCCGGCTCATTGTGTCGGTTGCCTCTAATGTGCGCAAGAGCTTTCCAACTGCGGGGTACAAGACTTGCTCTTCGGCCTGGGCATGAGGAATAAGCTGACGTATCAAGAAGGTGTACGCTTGTCCCACACCTTCTCGGATCGACTCTGCCGGTGCAGAGCCTATTGAATCGGCTATTGTTCGCAAAAGCTCGATACGTGATACCAGTTCCCTGTGTTCGTCTCGAACACGCTGGGGTAGTACTGCCATTTCGGGTCTCCTTCTATGCATACTATGCAAGAGAATACCATCACCTTATAACGATTACCTCACTAAACGGTCGTCTCATCTCACTGTACAATCACAATCTCTTGCTGTGAGTGGCAGTCTGGCTGTTGTAGCCATCAAGAGGAGCGAATTTGTGACGGGTATGTGTGCTTAAAGCCTGTGATTGTAACGATATCGTGAAGTCCGCGTTTTACACTGCACTATGGCTGGTTGTCTGCGCCATGCAGCGGAGCTGATGGTGCTGTAATGATAGGCTCGACCATTGAGGTGAACTGCTCAGGCTGAGGAAGGAGAGGCTGTTCTATGACAAACAAGTTATTGTATCCAGTGCTACTCGCCGCGGCATCTGGTGCGTTACTACTACGCCGTCTGGGACGCCGCTGGGGAGCAACTGATGACGAAGTGCATCAACCAATGCCGGGAGATGCGTTGATACCGCATGCCATGGTTGAAACGACCCACGCCATCACTATCCAAGCTAGCACCGCAGAGGTCTGGCCATGGCTGGTGCAAATGGGCATGAACCGTGGTGGCTGGTACAGTGATCCCGAATGGTGGGATGGCCTGGCAGAAAAGGTGCTCTGGTCCTTTCTGTCTAATTTCGAGAAAACCGGGTACTCGCTCCGTTCAGAGCCAAGTGCTGACCGCGTTATCGCGGAGTTCCAGGATCTGAAGGTCGGAGATATGGTACTCGACGGGCCTCCTGGTACGGCTTTCTTCACAGTCTCGGCCCTGGAGGAGAACCGAGTGCTCGCCCTCCATTCCAACTCACATGTACGCTACGTCGTCCCGAGTTTTGTGCGCAACAATCCAAAGGTGAATATTCAGGGCGAGATTAGCTGGGTGTTCATCCTCAACGAAGCGGATGCCGACACGATGCGGCTGATCCTGCGGACGCGGGTCAACTATGGGCCGCGCCTGTTTCGCGTGCTGACGCGTCCTTTCTTCTGGCCGGTCGATTTCGTGCTGGCGAGAAAGATGCTGCGGGGAATCAAGGGGCGCGTGGAGCAGAGAAGGAGGCAACTGGCTGAGCGTGCCAGGGGATTTGCACGCAAATATTGCGGTCAAGATAAGCCGCTCGCTTTGGGTACCCAGGGCGAGTAGCCAGGAGGTACGGACGGCCAGATCCATGCTAGAATCGTGGCTGCGCGATAAAGAGGGCACCGAGATGCCCTCTTCCTGTCTCACCCCGACACTTCATACACCTTCGTAACGTGTCAGCAGTTGTGCCGACCTGCTCTATGATCTACCACCCTCCTCTCAAGTCCCCAGGGTTTGCCTGAAAAGACGCAGGCCTGGAAGAAAACGACAATCAGTAGCAACACCTCGCACTACCCACCTCGCACGCTTCCTTGCCAACGTGCGTGACCATAGAGTAGGTCTAGTAGAAGAATAACCTTCGTACCTCACATCCCCCTCTCAAAAAGGGAGCCTCGTCCCACATTGGAGTCACAAGTAGCGAGGTCAGGTTTCGCCTCTGCTGTTCATTTGATTTATCTGCGCGGCCGGAAGCGCGGCAAAGTGATTCTCCTCTGAAAAAGTCCTTGGAAGCATTTAAAGACTGTGTGAGAATTGTGATCATATGTCGCGCTCATGTGATGCCCTTGTGAGATTACTGTTCTATCCTTAAGTTCAATCAGGTTTCAAAGATGAGCAGGATGTGCTCCTAAGTGATAATTAGGGGTTCGCTCTAGATAACAAAGAATAGCCTCTTGAAGGGAGAGATGTGATGGAACAACTTGCTACTACAGCCCGGCCACTACGCATTGCTATCATTGGTGCTGGCCCAGCCGGATTCTATGCTGCCGAAACGCTTCTCAAGAAACGCGACATCGTCCTGACCATTGATATCTTCAACCGCTTCCCGACTCCTTTCGGACTGGTCCGCGAAGGTGTTGCGCCTGATCACCAGTCCATCAAAGCGGTGATCCGCGTCTTTGATAAAATCCTGGCGGATCCACGAGTCCATTTTTTCGGGAATGTCACCTATGGGGTTGATATCCATCATAAAGAAGTAAAGCAGTTCTACGATCAGATCATCTATGCGGTTGGTGCCCAGGCTGATCGGCGTATGGGCATCCCCGGTGAGGATCTGCCCAATAGCTTTCCAGCTATCTCGTTTGTTGGCTGGTATAATGGCCATCCTGATTATCGCGATCTGCCCATCGACCTCTCATGCGAGCGGGCTGTCGTTGTCGGCAACGGCAACGTCGCCATGGATGTGACACGCATCCTCGTCATGTCCCCGGATACGTTGATGAAAACTGATATCGCCGGCCATGCGCTGGAGAAGCTGCGCGAGAGTAAGATCCGCGAGGTGGTGGTACTGGGGCGACGTGGAGCAGCGCAAGCATCATTTACGACCCCTGAGATCAAGGAACTGGGGAAGCTTGAAGGGGTGGATGTGATCGTCGATCCACACACCATCGAACTTGATCCGGCAAGCCTGGTTGAGATAGAAGAAGATCGCACAGCGAAAGCCAACCTGGAGTGCCTGCATGAGTATGCAACTCGCAGGGAGCATCCTGCTCCTCGCCGCATTACCATGAGCTTCCTGGCCTCGCCTGTGGAAATTGTTGGTGTGAATGGACGGATGACAGCGATGAGGATCGAACACAATGAGCTTGTCGTGGATCCCAATGGCGGACTACGATCGAAAGGAACCGGCGAGTTTGAGATCATTGAGGCTGGCCTGGTGCTGCGCTCTATTGGCTATCGCAGTGTGCCAATTGAAGGCGTGCCGTTCGACCATGCGACCTCGACCATCAACAATATCGCCGGGCAAGTCGTGCATCCGAATACCGGTGAAGTCGTACCAGGGGAATATGCCGTCGGGTGGGCCAAGCGCGGCCCCACCGGTCTGATCGGGAATAACAAGCCTGACTCGGCAGCCACAGTTGAATCAATGCTGGCCGATCTGCCTATTTTACAGGG
>WNGP01005450.1_pt1 | contig 10613 bp, 8 predicted proteins | sample 5407671 | NCBI WGS metagenome assembly WNGP01 (sample SAMN13153381, study PRJNA577476) | soil metagenome | isolation source: 40 cm soil or saprolite under Garry oak tree replicate 2 | place: USA:California | collected 2016-06-15
GCGGTCTTCGCCGCCGAGCTGGCCCAGCTCGGCGACCGGGCCGCCGCGGCGATCGGGATGGGCTTCGCCGGGATCGCCGGGTCGATGACCACCGGGCAGCTCCGGGCGGCGCTGCGGTCGATGGTGCTGTCGGCCGACCCGGCCGCGGCGCGGCGGCGGGCCGAACAGGGCCGGGCCCACGCCCGGGTCGAGGCGTGGCAGGAGAACTCCGGCAACGGCGCCCTGGCCGGCCGGGAACTCCCGCCCGCCGACGCGATCGCCGCGAACCACCGGATCACCGCGATCGCCCGCGCCCTCCAAGCCGCCGGCGCCGGCGGGACCCTGGACCAGCTCCGCGCCGCCGTGTTCGCCGCCCTGCTGGCCGACCGCGACCCGGACTCGCTGCGCCCCGCCCGCCCCGGCACCGCAGCGAACCCCGCCGACCCCGCCGCCGAAGACCCGCCGCCCCCGATGACCCGCCCGCCGCCGCCCCCGGCGCAGACCCCGGCACCGGCGCAGACCCGGCCCCGCACCGAGCCCGGATCCCCGCCCCCATCCGGGCGGGCTGGCGGCGCTGACCGGGTCGGTGCACCTGACCATGCCCATCTCGGCGTGGCTGGGCCTGTCCGACGCGCCCGGCGAGGCCGCCGGACTGGGCCCGCTGGACGCCTGGACCTGCCGCGACCTGGCCAGCCGGCTCGCCGCCGCCGGAACCGCCACCCGCTGGCACGTGACCCTGACCAGCCCGGACAGCCGCGCCGCCGCCCACGCCTGCGCCCGCAGGTCACCGTCGCCGCCCGGATCGCCCGGACCGCCGCACCTGCTTCGACCGCCACGCCCGCCGGGACCGACCGCCGGGCCGGGCCCGCCCGGATCAGAGTGCCTGGCGTGGCTGGCCGGGCTTGACTTCAGGTGGCTCGAACGCGGCTCCTGCTGCCACCCCCGCCAGACCCCCGGCTACCGGCCAGGGAACGTGCTCCGCAAACTGGTCAAGACCAGGCAGCGCACCTGCTCCTTCCCCGGCTGTCGGCGCCCCCGCCCGCGGCTGCGACTTCGACCACACGATCCCCTGGGACCAGCACGGCCGTACCTGCGAGTGCAACCTGGCCGCGCTCTGCAGACGGTATCACCAGGTCAAGCAGGCACCCGGATGGCACCTCACGCAGCCCGCGCCAGGCCTCCTGACCTGGACCGCGCCCCCCGGCCGGAGCTACACGGTCACCCCCGACCCCTACCCGGTCTGAACTCCGACTGGGAGAATCGAGCGGTGCTTCTCGCTGAGATCGTCTCCACTTCGGCCGCGGTCGCCCGCACGCCCGGTCGGCGCGCGAAGATCGACGAGATAGCCGGGCTGCTCGTCCGGGTCCCGGTTGAGGAGGTTCCGATCGCGGTCGCATTCCTGTCCGGGGACCTGACGCAGCGCCAGATCGGGGTCGGGTACGCGGCCCTGATCGGCCTGCCGGAGCGGTCACCGGCCGAGCCGGCGGCGCTGGCCGAAGCGGTGACGGCCGAGGAAGGCCGTACCAGCCCGGCCGCTCAGCCTTCCCTGACTCTGACCGAGACGGACGCCGCCTTCGGGGAGATCGGCACGCTCACCGGACCCGGGTCGCAGGGACGTCGCAGGCAACTGCTGGCCGGCCTGGTCGGCCGCGCGACCGAGAGCGAGCGGCAGTTCCTGTTCCGGCTGCTCGCGGGTGACTTGCGCCAGGGGGCGCTCGAGGGCGTCATGGTCGATGCTGTTGCGAGGGCAACAGGTGCTCCGGCAGCCGAGGTACGCCGGGCCTGCCAGCTCCGCGGCTGGCTGCCCGAAGTCGCGCGGGCCGCTTTGTCGGCCGCCCGCGACGCCGAGACCGGCGCCGTCGCCGGCCAGCGCGCGGAGGCAGTGACCGCCGTCCTTCGGGCGTTCACGTTGCGGGTCGGCCAGCCGGTGCGGCCGATGCTGGCCGCCTCCGCCCCCAGCCTCGACGCGGCCCTCGCCCGGATCTGGCCCGCCGCGCTGGAGTGGAAGATCGACGGCATCAGGATCCAGATCCACCGCGACGGCCGGCGGGTTCGCGTCTTCACCAGGACGCTCGATGACATCACGGACCGGGTCCCCGAGATCGTCGCGATGGGACTGGCGCTTGACGTCGGCACGGCGGTCGTCGACGGCGAGGCCGTCGCGTTGCGCCCGGACGGTCGGCCTCATCCGTTCCAGATCACCTCGGCGCGGGTCGCCAGCCAGTCGGCGGCACCGGCGGGCGGGGCAGCACGGGGCGCGGCGCGGGCGGCGGTGCCGCTGACCGCGTTCCTGTTCGACCTGCTGCACGTCGACGGGCACGACCTGATCGACGAGCCGGCGAGCGAGCGCTTCGCCCGGCTGGCCGCGATCGCGCCGCCGAAAGCGCTGGTCCCGCACATCGTCGCCACGGACCCGATGCAGGCCACCGGCTTCTTCGACGACGCGATTGCCAGAGGGCACGAGGGCGTCGTCGTGAAGGCCGTCGACTCGACCTACGGGGCGGGCCGGCGGGGCAGCGACTGGATCAAGGTCAAGCCCCGGGCGACGCTCGACCTGGTCATCCTGGCGGCCGAGTGGGGCCATGGCCGCCGCACCGGCTGGCTGTCGAACCTGCACCTGGGCGCCCGAGATCCGCAGACCGGCGGTTTCGTCATGCTCGGCAAGACGTTCAAGGGGCTCACCGACGCCATGCTCAAGTGGCAGACCGAGCGACTGCTAGCGCTTGCCGACGGCGCCGAGCCGACCTCCGCCCGGCCGTTCGGCGTCGTGCGCGTGCGCCCGGAACTCGTGGCGGAGATCGCCTTCGACGGAGTCCAGGCAAGCCGCCGCTACCCCGGCGGGGTGGCGCTCAGGTTCGCCCGCGTGCTGAGATACCGGGAGGACAAACGGGCCGAAGAGGCGGACACCATCGACACGGTACGCTCGCTGTGGCCGCACGGCCAGGACTCGGGGACCGAATAGCCCGCATGCCATGATCTGTGCATGCGGACGCTGTGGCTGGACGACGACGGCAGATGGCACACCAAGCTGCGCGGCCGGCAAGTGCTGTCCGATCCCAGGCTGAACCGGGGTACCGCCTTCAGCTATGCCGACCGGCGCGCGCTGGGGATCACCGGGCTCGTACCACCCGCCCACGTCGGTCTCGACCAGCAGGTTGCCCGTGTCTACGCGCAGTACCGGCACCAGCCGGACGACCTGGCGCGGAACGTGCTGCTGACGGAGATCCACGACCGCAACGAGGTGCTGTTCTACCGGCTGCTGATCACCCACCTGCCCGAGATGCTGCCGATCGTCTACACCCCGACGATCAGCCAGGCGATCAAGAGCTACAGCCACGAGTACCGCCGGCCGCGCGGCGTTTACCTGTCGGTCGACCACCCCGACCTGATCGAGGACTCGCTGCGCGCCACCGGGCTGGAGAGCCACGACCTCGACCTGATCGTCGCCACCGACGCGGGCGCGATCCTGGGCATTGGGGACTGGGGCGTCGGCGGCATGCGGATCGCGGTCGGCAAGCTCGCCGTCTACACCGCCGCGGGCGGCATCGACCCGGACCGGTCGGTCGCGGTCATGCTGGACGTCGGGACCGACCGGCAGAGCCTGCTCGATGACCCGCTCTACATCGGCAACCGGCATCCTCGGGTCTGCGCCGAGGAGTACGACCGGTTCCTCGACGCGTTCGTTGACGCGGTGGGCAGGCTGTTCCCGCGGGCCATGCTGCACTGGGAGGACATCGGCCAGGGCAACGCGCGGCGGCTGCTCGACCGGTACCGCGACAAGCTCCTGACCTTCAACGACGACATCCAGGGCACCGGCGCGGTCAACCTGGCGGCGGCGCTCGCCGCCGTCCGGGCCACCGGCACGCACCTGCGCGATCACCGGGTGATCATCTACGGCGCGGGGACGGCGGGGACCGGCATCGCCGACCAGCTCCGCGCGCAGATGCTGGCCGACGGCCTGTCGGAGGCGGAGGCGGCGGCCAGGTTCTGGGCGCTGGACCGGCAGGGCCTGGTCACCTCGGACATGCGCGGGCTCAGCGACGCCCAGCGCCGGTGCGCGCGAGACCCGGCCGAGGTGGCCGGCTGGCGGCGGGACGACGCGCTCGGCGGGATCGACCTGGCCGAGGTCGTCTGCCGGGTGCACCCCACGATCCTGATCGGCACCTCGACCAGGTCAGGAGCGTTCACCGAGGAGATCGTGCGCGAGATGGCGGCGCACGTCCGCCGGCCCGTGATCCTGCCGATGTCCAACCCGACAGAACTCTCCGAGGCCGATCCCGCCGACCTGATCAAGTGGACCGACGGCCAGGCCCTAGTCGCGACGGGAAGCCCGTTCGACCCGGTGGAGTACGCCGGAACCGGTTATGCGATCGGGCAGGCGAACAACGCGCTCGTGTTCCCGGGCATCGGACTGGGCGTGATCGCGTCGCGCGCGTCCAGAGTGACCGACGGGATGCTGGCGGCCGCCGCGCACGCGGTCGCGGGCCTGACGGACACCTCGACTCGCGGAGCGCCGCTGCTGCCGCCAGTGGAGGCGCTGCGGGAGACGTCGGTCGCCGTCGCGGCCGCGGTCGCTCGAGCGGCCTGGCAGGACGGCGTCGCCAGAGCCTTCCTGGAAGGTGATCTGACCGGGCACGTTCGGAGCCTGATGTGGCAGCCGACGTACCGGCCTATCATACCCGCATGACCGGATCAGCCCTGATCAGCCCGGACGGGTCCGTATCAGCCCGTATCAGTCCGATAAGACTGGTTCTAAGGCGGCCCCGGGCAGGACAAAAGACGAGCTAGATGCGCAAATAGTTCCCGGCCGGACCGGTTAGCCCGTACGATGCGCTGCATCCGCTTGCTGATGTTTCGTCTGGTCAGGAGAGTAGTGATTGTCCGGAGGATGTACTCGGTACCCGAGCACATCACCATGTTCAGTGCCGGTGCGGTCACGGTCGGGGCGGTATACCCCGCGATCATGGCGCACACCGGCGGTCAGGGCATCCCTTGCCCGCTGCGCGCGCTGACCGGCGTGCCGTGCCCGTTCTGCGGCCTCACGACCGCGACCGTCGCGCTCGCGCACGGTCAGTGGTCGGTGGCCGCCGCGACCAGCCCCCTCGTCTGCCTCGTCGCGCTCATGGTGACGGGGACGGCACCGGTGCTGGCTGCGAGAGCTGCCGGCGTGGCGTCGCTGCCACGCCCGGCGTCCGATCACGCGCGACGGCGCATCACCCGTGTCATGTACGTGATCGTGGCGCTGAACTGGCTGTTCGAACTACATCGGTACGGATTTCTATAAGAACCACAAAACTCGCGAATCTGGAATCTCAAGAATCTACCCGAACATCCGGTTACAGTACTGCTTGCCGCTGGCGGATCGGCAGGCGGAAGAAGGAAAGGCAACCCCTCATGGCATACCAGGGCACTCCCCCAGGCAACCCTCCGTACCAAGGACCGCCGTACCAAGGAGGACCCCAGTACGGAGGAGTTCCTGCCTCGCAGTACTCCGACTGGATCCACCGGGTCGGGGCGCTTCTGGTCGACTGGGTCCCGTACGCGGTCATCCTGGTCATCGGCCAGCTCACGGGCAGCACGACGATCTACTACCTGTTCCTGCTCATCGGACTCGGTTACTGGCTCTACAACAGGTGGATCCTGGGTGGTCAGGGCCAGAGCCTCGGCAAGAGGGTCGTCGGGATGAGGCTCGTCAGCGAGGAGACCGGTCAGCCCATCGGTACGCTGAACGCCTTCCTGCGCGACCTCTGCCACTTCGTCGACTTCATCATCTGCTTCGTCGGCTACCTGTTCCCGCTCTGGGACGCCAAGCGGCAGACCCTGGCCGACAAGATCATGAGGACCGTGGTCATCCCGGCGTGATCCACGCGGCCGACTAGCCTCCGATGCCGCGAGGGGCCCGCGAGCGCAGTGTGCTCGCGGGCCCCTCGTCGTGAGTTTCGTTGCGGCTAGTCCCGTTGTACTCCCCGGTGCGGCGACGCCATGGCCCGGTCGGCAGGACCAAATAACCGTTGGGCTTCTGGTCGCGGCGCGGCTATCCTCGGCTGGCTGAGTGTCAGTGCTGGCCGAGTGAGTGCTGGCCGAGTGCCAGCGAAGGTGGGGAGTCCCGTGGGCCATGTCGAGGTGGCACATCTGTCCCACGCGCTCCCCGACGGGCGCGTGCTGCTCGACGACGTCTCGTTCCGGGCCGCAGACGGCAGCATCGTCGCGCTGATCGGCCCGAACGGGGCCGGCAAGACCACGCTGATGCGGCTGGTCGCCGGCGACATCGCCGCGCAGTCCGGCTCGGTGGCGCACAGCGGCGGGCTGGGTGTCATGCGGCAGTTCATCGGCGGCATCAGGGACGAGACCACCGTGCGTGACCTGCTGCTCTCGATCGCCTCCCAGCGGCTCAGGGACGCGGCCGCCGGGCTGGACGCCGCCGAGCTCGCGATGATGGACCGCGACGACGAGCCGGCCCAGCTTCGTTATGCGGCCGCCCTCGCCGAGTGGGGGGACGCGGGCGGCTACGACTACGAGGTGCACTGGGACGCCTGCACCGTGGCCGCGCTCGGCATCGCGTTCGACCGCTGCCAGTGGCGCGAGGTGCGGACCCTGTCCGGCGGCGAGCAGAAACGGCTGGTGCTTGAGGCGCTGCTGCGCAGCCGCAACGAGGTCCTGCTGCTCGACGAGCCCGACAACTACCTCGACGTGCCGGCCAAGCTCTGGCTGGAGGAGCAACTCGCGGCTACGTCCAAGACCGTGCTGCTGGTCAGCCACGACCGCGAGCTGCTCGCGGCCTGCGCGGAGCGGATCATCACCGTCGAGGACGGCGGCGTCTGGACGCACGGCGGCGGCTTCGCCGGCTACGCCCAGGCGCGCCGGGACCGGATCGAGCGGCTCGACGAGCTGCGCAGGCGCTGGGACGAGGAACACGAGAAGCTCAAGCAGCTCGTGCGGATGTACCGGCAGAAGGCGTCGTACAACGACTCAATGGCATCCCGGTTGCAGGCCGCGGAGACCAGGCTGCGCAAGTTCGAGGAGGCCGGGCCGCCCGAGGAGTCGCCGCGAGAGCAGAACGTGCGCATGCGGCTGCGCGGCGGGCGCACCGGGAAGCGCGCGGTGATCTGCGAGAACCTGGAGCTGACCGCGCTGATGCGACCGTTCGACCTCGAGGTCTGGTACGGCGAGCGGGTCGCGGTGCTCGGCTCGAACGGCTCAGGCAAGTCGCACTTCCTGCGACTGCTCGGCGGCGAGGAGGTGGCGCACACCGGGGTGTGCAGGCTGGGCGCCCGGGTCGTGCCCGGTACCTTCGCGCAGACGCACGCCAGGCCCGACCTGACCGGCCGCACCCCGCTCGAGATCCTCATGACCGAGCACGCGCTGCTCATCGGGGAGGCCATGTCGGCGCTGGCTCGCTATGAACTGCAGTCGTGCGCACGGCAACGTTTCATCAGCCTGTCCGGCGGGCAGCAGGCCAGGCTCCAGATCCTGCTGCTCGAGCTGGCCGGCTCGACGCTGCTGCTGCTCGACGAGCCGACCGATAACCTGGACCTGGCCAGCGCCGAGGCGCTGCAGGAAGGCCTGGAAGGGTATTCGGGCACTGTCCTCGCGGTGACTCACGACCGGTGGTTCGCCAGGTCGTTCGACCGGTTCGTCATCTTCGGCGAATCCGGCGACGTGTCCGAGGCGCCCGAGCCGGTCTGGGACTCCGGGCGCGTAGACCGCAGCCGGTGATCGATAGCTTGCTAGGCTTGCTCGGGATTCGAGAGCGCGGTGAGAGTCGGGCACGCGGTGAGAGTCGGGCACGCGGTGAGAGCCACGTGCCTGGTCAGGTTCGGGTACGTGGTGAGAACAGGTAAAGGAAGCACACTGTGAAGAAGCTGATCGTGCTGGCCGTCGTGGCGCTCGGCCTGGCTGCCGTCTGGCGGAAGGTCCAGGCTGATCGCACCGAGCTCGACCTGTGGACCGAGGCCACGACCGCCGACGAGTAATCCGATCCGTGTCCCGGCCGTTGAGCGTCGCCCTTAGCAGGAATGGCGGCCATGGCGTCTAGGGCGCCCCTCGATGGGCTGGGAATGGTGACTAGAACGGCGGCACGGCGCGGCAGGGTGGGCACAACTATCTCTTTACCACCTCTGCTACCGTCGGCTGCATAATGCCGACGGCCGGGTTGAGCGACGAGCCTTAATTGGCTGCGGTCATCACGAGCAAGAGCGTTCTCTTCGCCGACCGCACGGCCAATCCGGGCCTAGCCGTACAGCCAATCCGGGGGTGAACGCACGGCCAATCCGGGGCTGGCCGCACGGCCAATCGCACGGCCGCTCATCGCGATCTTGGGCCGGGCACTCTCGTCGCGAGCGGCGTGGACGGGACCTGTGGACGCAGGGCGGGGACCAGCATCGACGCCTGGTGTGCGCCCGGGCGTGAAGGGTTTGTTCGCCTTACCGTAACCGTTCCATGACAATCGGTTCCCCAGGGCCGACCGTTCGTTCTGGCAAGTCCATCGCGAGTACCTCGCGGGCCATTGACCGGCTCGAGATCTGTTCCGGAACGCTTCGGGATCGAGTCCCCGATCGGCTCCGACCGGGTACTCGCGAATAGCTCCCCGCATTCCCGGCTAGCCGGGCAGCATGCTGTCCGGGGATTCATCTAGATGTCCGGCCGTCGTACAGTTATGTCTATGCGCCAGGAACGGGGAGCCCCGCCACGTTATGCCCAGATTGCAGCAGCCATACGTGCTCAAATCATTGCGGGTCAGCTAGGCGGTCCGGGTGCGCGCATCCCAAGCGAGCCGGAGATTATAGACACATATGGGGTGTCCAAGACGACCGCGAGCGAGGCGCTCAAGATGCTGACGGCCGAGGGCCTGATCGTCCGGCGCAGCGGCGCTGGGTCGTTCATCGCCGCACACCCGCCCCAGTTGCGGATCGTCGAGGTCTACCCTGGCGCCAGGATCAGCGCCAGGCCCGCGAACCCGGACGACTTCTCCGGCTGGGCCGAGGCGATACCGCCCGGAGTTCCAGCGCTGGTCGTCGAGGTCCCCGGGCACCCGGCGAAGGTGTATCCCGCGGACCGGACACACCTCGTCGTCTGAGTTGGTGCGCTATCTGCATCGCGGTGGCCTGGCTGCCCGGCGCCAGGATGCCTCCGGGCACGATATTCTGTCTGCCGAGGTGAGTGCCGTCGGGCGGACTGCCGGACCGCCAGGACCGCCCGGCCCGGCGGGTCGGACGTTGACGGTCTGAGTGCCGCGCTTGGGCTGCCGACGCCTGGAGTTGCGGACTGTGCGTGACGGGAGTCTGGCTATCTCCGAGGGGCTATAGCTCAGATGGAAGAGCACCTGCTTTGCAAGCAGGGGGTCAGGGGTTCGAGTCCCCTTAGCTCCACTCAGACGAAGTAGCAGGTCAGAAGCTATTTCCGCGGCCCTCTTATTGATCTTCATGAGGCGCTTTTCCGTCGTCGTGCCCGTTGTGTGCCCGATCGGCCGCCAGTGGTCCCCTTGCGTGCCCGGCTTGTCTTCCGCTTCAGCTCCCCGGTCGCCAGCTCGCCGAGCGCGTCGGCGATCTCCCGCTGCCGCTCATCGGTCGAGTGCAGATAGATCAGCGCGGCGCGCGTGCTGCTGTGGCCCATCCGCGCCATCAGCTCTCGCAGGTTCGCGCCCGCCGTCGCAGTGAGGTTATTTCCGGTATGGCGCAAATCGTGGAAATGCGCGGCGGGCAGCTCCGCTTTCTTGAGCGCGGTTACCCAGGTACGGCGCCGGAAGTTCCCCCGCCGCAATAGCGCTCCAGCCGGGCCGGTGAAGACGAGGCCGTCGTCACCATCCTGTGCGAAGCACGACAGGTGCCAGCGGATGACCGGAGCGATCAGTTCGGGGAAGCCGACCGTGCGCCGCCCGGCGTCGGACTTAGGCGGCCCGAATGTCAGCGCTCCGTTCTGGAGTTCAGTCAGGGAGCGTTGGACGCGGACTGTTCTCGCCTCCATGTCGATGTCCGACTTGCGGAGCGCGCAGAGTTCGCCCCATCGCAGGCTCGTGAAGGTGGCGAGCAGCACGAGCGCGCGATACCGAGGGTCGATGGCGTCGCCGAGCGCGAAGACCTGGGGGACGGTGAGCACGAGCCGTTCCGGTGAGGACTCGCCTCCCCCGCCTTTGATGCGGCATGGATTGCGCCGGATAGCTCCGTCATCAGCCGCCGTGGTCATGATCGTCTTGAGCAGCCGGTATGCCTTGGCCACGGTGACCGCGCTCACTTCGGCGTCGAGCAGGTGCTTGCGCCAGCGCCTTACATGGCCAGGCTGGATATCAGCGATGGGCATGCTGCCCAGGACCGGGGCCAGGTGTTTGCGCGCGAGATAGCGGTACAGGTCGACGGTCTTGGGCCGCAGGCCCGGCCGCTCATCGATCCAGGTTCCGGCGTACTCAGTGAGAGAGATCTTGCCGTCATCCGGGTTGATCCAGTCGCCGTTGCGGATCTCGGCTTCCTTGAGGGTCAGCCAGACTTCGGCATCGGTTTTAGTGGCGAAGGTCTCGGGTGCTGGCCGGTCTATGCCGTCCGGCCCGGCGTAGCGTGCCTGCCATCTCCCGGACGCCAGTTGCCGGACTCGTCCGAAGCGTCGTTTGTTCGTCATGCGACCTTTCTCCTTTTCCTGGTGGT
>WNGP01006676.1_pt1 | contig 10611 bp, 10 predicted proteins | sample 5407671 | NCBI WGS metagenome assembly WNGP01 (sample SAMN13153381, study PRJNA577476) | soil metagenome | isolation source: 40 cm soil or saprolite under Garry oak tree replicate 2 | place: USA:California | collected 2016-06-15
GTCAGGCGCCCCGGTTTGTGGTGAAACACAAGGATATAGGGCAAGCCGGGGAGGACTTGTCTCTACAGATAGTATAGCACGGGGTACCAAATGGAGCCGACAGGGCACCCGCAAGGGGTGCCCCTACCATATACGAAGCAGCGTGCAGGGTGCCCGCAAGGGCTTTCAGGACTCTTGCGGGCACCCTCCAGGTTGCTGTCCATGTCTTACTGATCTCTGTGAAAGAAACTAAAACGCCATGCATTTTCGATACGAAATGTCATCTCTAGATAAGCATCTTCACCGTGATGAGAGCAGTTGCTGTTGCAACGTTTCTGCTAGCCAGACTTCATACTCCTCTGGTGACCAACCCTCTTCCCCGACGAGTTCCTGGTAGATGGTCGGCTGCGTCAAAGTAGAGAAGAGGGCGGTGGCGCGCGTAGAACTCAGATCGAGACGAAGCTGCTCAGACATGGCATCAATAAATTGCGTTAAGAACGTGCGTCTCCCCTGCAATGCGGTGGAGAGTTCGGCAGCCGCATCGGGATCAGCGGCTGCCGCTGCCTGATAGATCGCCATCATCGCGCCGCCGGTTTCCCACTGACGACGTGTGGCATACGCGGCCAATTCCAAGCGACGTTTGGGGTCCTGTTGTTCCATGGCTTGCCGATAAATGTCACGCTGCCCGGACTCCCGGTGCCATCTCTCACGGATGGCCTGGAGGATGCCCCGTTTATTGCGGAACACCGCATAGACTGTGCTTACGGCTACCCCTGCTCCGGCACTGATCGCCTCAATCGTCGTCGCCATATAGCCCTGCGCTAAAAAGAGTTCGCAGGCCGCATCGACAATCAATTCTCGCGTGGCCAGGGCTTGACGCTGGCGGTGGGTGAGTTTGCTCTTGACTTTCTCCATGTTCTTAGTATATCATATAGTTATTGAATAGAGTTGAACTACAATCAATGGAGAAAAACTATGACACCCGACACCAACAAAGCCCTCGTCCGGCACTTTATGGAGCATGCCTTCAATGAAGGGGATCTCACCATCGTCGAGGCTGCTCTGACTCAGGACGGCATTGACCACCAGGAACCCCTGGGAGCAAACTTTGCCACGCACCTCAAAGCGGTGATCACCATGTTGCGTACCGCTTTCCCCGACCTGCACTTCGAGATCCACGACATGCTTGCAGAAGGAGAACTCGTCGCATTTCGCTCCACCATGACCGGGACGCACCGAGGGCCGTTTCAGGGTCTTCCCCCCACGGGCAAGCCAATATCCGTCGCGCATATCCCACCTCAATGACGACAGTACCTTTCTCAGCCGGGCGAGTGTTTCCGCTCCAGGGAGCGTGTCTCAGGTATCCACTTCAGTTCTTTTCAATGATGAGAGCCCCGTACGACTAGAACCATAAAGCTTATGTTTCCAGGTGGCGATCGGACCATTCCTATCCTGTCAGCTTATTCACGAAAGGTCCCTTAAACTGGCGTCGAGGAGCGGCCATGTGCAGATACAGCATAGGCCCGTTATAATTGAAAGGACTCACATCAGATGGAACAGGAGACTGTGGCTCTTGTGTACCGAATTGGAGTGTATAGAATTGATAGTAATGTCCACGTGCGGCCAGGAGCTGCGCAGGAGCACCTGCTTCGATGATATGGCCCTTGTCGAGTACCAGAATCAGGTCGGCGCGTTGAATGGTAGAGAGACGATGTGCGCTCACGAGCGTTGTGCGCCCGGCCATGAGTCGCTCTAACGCCTTGACGACCAGCTGCTCGGATTGTGCGTCCAGCCCTACCGTTGGCTCATCGAGCAGCAGAAGAGGTGCTTGCCGCAGGATCGCTCGCGCAATAGCCAGACGTTGACGCTGTCCACCAGAAAGCCCTACGCCATGCTCCTCCAGAATGGTATCGTACCTCTGGGGAAGTTGACGAATAAACTCATCGGCATATGCCTGCTGAGCAGCAGCAATAACCTCTGCTGCACTCGCCCCCGGTCGCCCATAGGCAATATTTTCGCGCACACTGGCACGGAAGAGCATGGGCTCTTGTGGGACCAGTGCTATCTGTTGGCGCAAACTGGCCAGAGTGAAGTCGCGGATGTCTCGCCCGTCAATCAGTATCTGCCCTTCCTGAGGATCATAAAAGCGCTGGATGAGGTGCAGGATGCTGCTCTTGCCAGCACCGGAGTGACCGACCAGGGCCACCATCATCCCCGGAAAGCTGTTGAACGATATATGTTGCAAGGCTGAGCGCTTCTGGGTATAGCTAAAACTCACCTGCTGGAACGTGAGAGCGCCGATCACGCGGGATACGGATAGTGCTGTGGGAGAATCAACTATTGCTGGAGCAGTCTGGAGCAGATCCGCCACCCGCTCGGCAGAGGCGGACGCCCGCGTCAACGTATTGCTGAATTTACCCATCTGGCGCAAGGGGCTGTAGATCGTACGCAGATAGGCACTGAAGAGCAGCAGATCACCAATGCTTATATATCCCAGCATGACCAGTATGCCGCCTATGGTCAATGCTGCCAGATTACTCGTGTCGGTCATCAGACTTACGACAGATGGCAGGCCCGACTGGAGACGAGCGGCAATGGTACCGAAGTGCAGCGCTTTCTTGGTATGCTCCTCATACTTTTGTTGAGTGTAAGACTCCATGCCAAATGCCTGCACCACGCGGATACCCTGCAGGTTTTCTTGCACCACCGCATTGGAGTCGCTCTCGCAGTGTCTTGTCTGCCGTGCCATCTGCTTAATGGCGCGCAGGTACCGCTGCAGGACAAGGTAAACGATGAACGCGCTCACCAGCCCAAGCATACCGAAAGAAAGGTTGATCATGAGAAGGACGACCAGCATGCCAACAACAAGCATCACATTAAACAGCAGCAGTGGCAAGGCCGTTACCAACATGTCCTGGATGGACTGGATATCCGAGGTCAGGCGCGTCATGAGATTACCCAGGCGTTGTTGATCATAGAAAGCCGGGGTGAGTTGCTGTAGATGGGCAAAGAGTGCACTACGCAAACGGAAGATGACGCGCTGCCCTGTTGTTGCCAGCAAACGCATACCCATGTAGGTAGAGCCAGCGCTGATCAGAGCAAGGAGGAGCAAAGTAGCGCAGAGCACGATAAAGAGGTACAGGTGATTCTGGGCCAGCGCCTGGGGTATTATCAGCGACCATGGCTGATGCAAGTGCTTGCCGAGTAATACATTATCAAAGATGAGCTTGATCGGCCAGGGCGAGGCCAGGTCAGCCAGCGTATCCAGTATCAAGATTACCAGGGCGAGGCCGATTTTCCAGGTATAGGGACGGATATAGGGCCAGAAGACCTGCAATACCCCTCTCCGATGCTTGAAGATGTTCATATCTGTACCACCCGGCAAAGATCATCCTTCTGTAGGTGACACGTGTCATTGAGCAGTCGCACCACGTACTGGTCACCCCGTACGTCGACGATGGTTATCGAGCCTGGCTGGCACTGCATGTGCCCCACTGTCGACAGCCCGGCACCCAGAGCATGGCAGAGCAACACACGGATGATCAGGTTGTGCATGACCAGCACCACCTTCTCGCCTGCGTGCCCTACGATGAAAGCCTTGAGCGCAGGGATCGTACGCTCAGCCGCTTCCTGAAGCGTCTCACCGCCAGGAGGACGTGCCGTGGCAGGGCTCCTCTGCCAGCGCTGGTGCAGGTCAGGATCGCGTGCTGTAGCCTCGCTGCTTGTCAGTCCTTCCCAATCACCGAAGCTGAGCTCACGAAAGGCAGGCAAAGGCGCAGCGGTCAGCCCATGTGGAGCGGCGATGCATGTCGCCGTCTCGACCGCACGGCGCAGCGGGCTACACACGACGCCTGCCACACGGAGTGGCTCAAGGGCAGTGGCAAGGCACCTGGCCTGCAACCAACCCGTGGCCGAAAGCGGTACGTCAGCGGCGCTGCCCTGGTATCGTCCGCTTTCCGTCCAGGCCGTCGCACCGTGCCGCACCAGGATCAGGCGGGTGCGTGAAGTGCTTTCATTCATGGCATCACCTTCGAGGCAGATCGGGCAGGTCGCTCGGCTCGGAGCCGCTGTATCAACTCAGCTATGCGCAGCGCGTTCCCTGACCACGTGTACTGCTGGCCGACAAGCATAGCTCCTGCATGACCCATCTGTATCCTCTGCGCCGGATTGCGGATCAGCTGCAGCAGATGGGCTGTCAGCGCCCTGGTATCGCCCGGCGGGTACAGTAAGCCATGCCGCCCGTGCTCGACAACCTCTCTGATTTGACCCAGGTGCGGAGCGACCACTGGCCGCCCAGCAGCCATATACTCGAATACCTTCAGCGGGGAGAAGTAAAAACCACCCTCATCTGGGCCTGGTGCGCGATAGGGTGCCACGGCTATATCCATCGCAGCCAGATAAGCGCCTAGCTGTGCGTGCGGCACCTGACCGGTGAAGATCACTGTTCCCGCCAGATCTGGTGCCATCGCACGCAACCGCAACGTCTCAGCCTGCGGTCCATCGCCGACGATGAGCAGGCGTAGCTGCTTGTCACCGAGATCAGCGAAGGCTTCCAACAACAGGTCGACCCCATGCCAGGGTTTCAGACTCCCCACGAACCCGATCACTACGGCTGCACCCAGGTCATGCCTCGTGCGCACCGCTGCAGCCACCTCGTTTCCTCCGGCGGCGAAGAGCAGGGGATCAACTGCATTGGGCAGTACCGTGACACGCTCAGAAGGCGCCCCTCCAGCAATGGCATAGTCGCGCACGGGCGCAGAGACGGCCAGAATGGCGTCCGCCCCAGAGAAGACCTCACGCTCGATGGTCCGTGCAACGTCGGGCAAGGCAAGGCCCCAGTAGCGCTGTCGCTCTTCAATGAGTGGTGCGTTCAGCTCTACGATATGCGGCAGGTTGCAGGTGCGAGCAACCCGTGCTCCCGCATTGCACAGCAGTGCGTAGCGCTCATAGAGAGCATCTGGCTGCAGGGTAGAGCACAGGTTCACCACTCCCTCCCCAAGCGGTCCATTATGCAGGAGCCGCTTGAGTTCCGACCCAGGCTTTTCCGAGAGGCCCGACCGGGCAAAAGCCAGATCCCCGAGCTGTCCCAGTTGACGCGCCTGTGCATCAGGAGCCACTTCCACTAGCTCCGTAGCTAACTGATTGCCCTCGCCACGCCTGGTGCAGACAACGGTAACCGTGTGGCCAGTCTCGGTGAGGGCACTCACCAGGGACCGCACATGCGTCGACGCTCCCTTGAAGCCCAGGACCGGGATACCAGGGTCGGCACACAGATAGAGGATGCGCAGTGGACTCACCTCCGCTCTCCTTCGACTTGAAGCTGCTCCTGCCGGGTTGGCCCCATCGACGCGGGGGACACTGGGGCTACTCTGGTGCTCCCCGTATCCAGCAGTTCGACCATCCGTCTCAGATGCAAAGCAGCATCGAAGTGCTCGATCATTCGTTCCCGTCCACCAGAGCCCAGGCGGAAACGCTCGGCATGACCATGCAGGGGATCGAGCAACCGCTCCAGGGCCTCTGCCAGCGCAACCTCATCGCAGGGGGGCACGAGCAGACCGCTCCGATCATGTTCGATCAGTTCTGGAATGCCCGAAACGTCCGTGGCCACCACAGGCAGGCCAACGGACAGAGCTTCCATCAGCACATTTGGGATCCCATCGCGATCGCCGTTCTCCAGGATGTGCGGTGACAACACAAACAGATCTGCCTCGCGGTAGAGAGCGAGCAATTCCTTCTGTGTGCAGCTGCCTTGCAATTGCACAACGTCGCCCAAGCCAAAGGTGTCAATAAGCCTGGCAAGCTCGTCCCTTTGCGGTCCGCTCCCATAGATCGCAAGCGTGTAGCGACAACTGCGCTGACGGAGGAGGGCACAGGCACGGATGAGATAGGAATATCCCTTCTTCTCCACTAACCGACCTACGGCAATCATGCGAATCGGGGGTGCGGTCTCTGCGCTCTCCCCCAGATCTTTGGTGGCCAAGGCAGGACAAAAGCGCTCAGTCGCCACGCCATGGTAGACAAGATGGATCTTTGCATGGTCTGCAGGGACCACCAGTTCGCGGAGGTAGGCAACGTTGTGGGCAGTACAGGTGGCGACGAACCGTGCTGCGGCTATTTTGACCGCCAGCAGATCGGGGGGCGACAAGTAGATATCCTTGGCATGGCCGGTGAAGCTGAAGGGTATATCGCCCAGAAGAGAGGCAAAGTGAGCCACCGAGGTTGGTCCATGAGCGAACTGGGCGTGGATGTGCGATACACCATGCTTGCGCAGTAACGCGACCAGCCGCGCCGCTTCAAAGAGATGCAGAAAGGTACTCCGGTGACAACGTCGTGCTAGCACATAGCCCAACGTGCGCAGGTAGCGCCAGGGTGTGGTGCGCAGCAGAGCCAACTGCGCCACGAGCAAGATGCCTAGATCAGCACGTGTCCCTGCACGCAGGTAGCTCACGGGAGCCTGTACTTCGTTGATCGCGGCCTGAGCAGCAGGCTCGTGTGGATCCATCAGCGCATAGATGTGCAAACGCAGGCCAGCGCGCTCTAGACCCAGGATCTCGTTTAGTACAAAGGTCTCCGAAAGGCGTGGCCAGCGTTTCACCACAATCCCGATTACAGGGGCGAAAGCCTTGGCGTCCCTCATAGCAACGCCCCTTCCTCTCTCACAGCCTGCACCGCGACAGAGGGCATGAGGTCGACCAGGATGGGGACCAACCGATCGAGTCCATTCTGCAAGACCGCTACCCCAGCCATGCACGGATGTGGAGTTTGGCATGCTGCTCGTCGGTCATGCTTGTGCGCTATAGTGTGCTTCACAGCCTCTCGAAGGTCAGCAGGAGCTGTGCGCTCCAACAAGAGCAGGTCGACCAGACCAAGCCGGGCAAAGGCCTGAGCACGAAGGAGTTGATCGGTTCGGGGACTGGTTCGCGGGATCACAAGAGCACGCGTGCCGCTACCCGTGACCTCGCACAGGCTGTTATAGCCACCCATGGTCACGACAGCATCCGCTGCGTGCATAAGGGAGGGCACATCGCGCTCGAATGGGCGGATGACCACAGAGGAGAGACCGCAGCACAGTTTTTCGAGCCGTCCACGCTCGGCATCCCGCATGAATGGCCCGGTCACTATCAGGCTGGTCCAGCCAGCAGGCTCCAGACGAAGCGCCTGCACGTAGGCTTCCAGAAGCGGCATGCCGTCCCCACCACCACCAGCGGTCACCAGCACCAACGGATCATCCGCACCTAGCCCGATGTCCGCCAGGACATCAGCGGCTGGGGTGATGGGGTCATCACGACGGATATAGCCACAGAAGCTGGTGCGTGCAGCAACCGGGGCAGGCAACTCATACGCCGTGATCGGGTCGCAGACATCTGGCACGCCGTAGATGAGCAGGCGGTCGTAGAAGGTCTCCAATGCAGCATAGACTGCCTGCTCGCGCCAAGTCCTGCAAACCACAGCAGGTTCGTCAAGGATATCGCGCAGGCCCACCACCACCCGAGACCGCGGGAGATGGGCCCGCACGTATTCCAGCGCCGGACGCAACTCGCCGCGCATCCCCAGTGGAGCGTGGTCAACGAGCAGCAGATCCGGTTTGAAGCTCATGACTGTTTCCAAAATCAGTCCCTGGCGCAGAGCCAGCACTTCGGATGGCGTGATGGTGAGTCCCTGTGCCACATAGTGTTCATGACCCAGTTTGGTCACGGTAGGCAACTTGATGATGTCCGCACCCGGCGGTAAGACGAACTGCTGTACCGCCTGCGAACCTGAGAGGAGCAACAACGAGACACCCGGTAGGGCATGGGAGAGACGTCCAGCAATAGCGAGATTACGGCGCAGATGCCCCAGACCAAAGGTATCGTGCGAGTAGAGCAGGATGCGCGGCGCACGGCTTGTGCCCCGCACTGCTAGCTGCTTGCTACTAGCGTGAGTGAGGGGCTGGGTAACCAGGTGGATACGGCGCTCCCGCTGTTCTTCCAGCCCACGCTGCCAGGCTACCTGCTGCGCCAGTCCATCACGCAGTGCATAGGACGGGACGAAGTCCAGCGCCCTGGCAACACGCGAGCAGTCCGCTCCCGTATGGTCGACGTCGCCTCGCTGGGCGGGTTCGTACCGCAGACGAGGGGTGCGTCCAACCAGTTCTCCCAAGAGGGACAGCAGCACGTTGACCGTAATCGGCGAGCCGCCACCAATATTAAAAATGCTCCCAGCGACCGTGTCGATGCATTCGGCAGCACGCAGATTAGCGGTCACAATGTCAGCAACATAGGTGAAATCGCGACTTTGTCCACCATCCCCATACACGGTGATCAGCTCGTTGCGCAGCAGGGCAGAAATAAAGCGGTTGATGGCCATGTCGGGGCGCTGCCGTGGCCGTAGACCGTGAAATAGCGCAGTACCACCGTAGGAATACCGAAGTTCTGGTGGTACAGCGTACAGAGGTGCTCTCCCGCCAGCTTGGACATCCCATAGGGTGACAGCGGCTGCGGGCGGGTGTCCTCACACATAGGCAGGGGACTGTTGCCGTAGACGGAGGAGGACGAGGCATAGATGAAGGCCCGCGGCGGACGGTGTGTGAAGGCTTCGAGCAGCCTTTGTGTGGCAATTACGTTGTGGCGGATGTACGGACTAAAGCCAGCCCCCCAACTGGCACGCACCCCTGCTTGTGCTGCTTGATGGAAGACCAGATCGATACCCTGTACCAAAGGACCAAGCTCAATGTCGACGAGATCACCTTCGATGAAGGTATATCCGTCACGTTCGAGCAATGGTGCCACGTTACGCCGCTTGAGATCTGTACTGTAATAGGGCACCAGGCAATCGACACCGATCACCTCATGGCCTGCGTCCAGCAAGCGTTCGGCCAGGTGCGATCCAACGAAGCCTGCTGTGCCTGTAACCAGACAGCGCATGAAACAGTCCTTTCTACACAAAAGCCCTCTGCAAGTCTCTTGTAGCGAAAGGTTGAACCAGATGGTTTTTGTTTCGACCAAGAGAGAGCGTATGGTTTACCGTCACTGTAACCTTGCACTGCCCCATCTCTGCATGGGCAGAAAGGCCATGGCGATGAGTAACACACTGACCAACAGCAAAGGTGCGGCCCAGCCAGAGATACACACGAGATCGTGTCATGTACTTCATTCCTCCTGATAAAAAACTCTAACGCATTGCTGAGATGTTGTTTCGGGATAAGATAGCCGGATTTGCTTCAGTCCCTGGCGACCTAATCTCCTAGATGTTCCTTTTCTCCAATGTACCAGTCATGATGTGGCATGCCAAGCCGCCGCTTGTGTTGGCGAGAGCAGAGGCATGAGAGACGTCACACCCTTCCACAGAGAGAGTTGTATTGTGCCAGTGATCGGTTACGGTCTCTGGGAAAGCGTAGTACCATCAGTTCATCCGACGTAATCACCTATGCCCATTGCTGTTTCCATGCTTATGCCTATGCCCATTTCCGCTCTTATTGCTCCCCCTATTACCGGGCTGGGCATGCGTCTTCAGGCATGTTTCCAGGTGAGTCGTTCCACAGTTCTGGAGGGCCAGCGCCAGGAAACTGCGCACATTGCTGTCTGTCAGCTTACCGCTGGCGTTGGCTTTATCATGGGTCGCCAGGAATTGGGCATAGGCAAACAGTTTATTGATCTCGCCATAGCCAAAGACCTGGTGAGAAGAGACTGCGGCCCCCGCAGGCGTAGTCCCCACGAAGGTTCCCCGGTGCAGCGCACACATGGCCTGGATAGCATCTCCGTCCCTGTCGTTGCTCAACGCGTACTTTGCTGCCAACCGCTGCGCTTCTGGGAGCCCAGGGCATGTGCTGCTCTTCCGGCCAGCGGCCTTATGGCTGCTGGTATGATGCCCATCCCTATGCAGCGCGGCTTGCCCGTGCGCCATAGCCATGATTGCATACACGACGCCCCCCCCGGCAGTCGTTGCGGCGAATGCGGAAAGCCGGGCCGAGTTGAACCTGCAAGCTGCCAGAGATCACCTTCACACGCTCGCCAGCCTTGCCACCCCTGCACATGCACAAAACTATCGCCAGGTGCTGGTGAACCTGGACCAGCACATCGATACCGCTGCTCAAGCCATCCATGCACTTCCCCCCGGATCGAGTCAGCGACAGCTCGTAAGCGAACTTGCCACACTCAAAGCGGATGCCCGCCACACCTTGCGCAGCTTCCTGTCTCAACTGGCTTTGACGGAGCGCCTGGCAACGACGGCAGAACTGGGTCATCTGGGGGACTGGGTACCCGTTTTGAACAGTGTCGAGATCGACCTGCCTTCACACCCGAACGGACAGGCCACGATCCGCATCACCGGGACCGGTATCCAGGCCGGGGCACAGTTGCTGGTAAACGGCCGGCTGGTGGAGGTGAGCGGCTCCTTGCAAAACGGCGTCTACGTGTTCGTGGTCGACTGGACAGGTGAGCAGCATCTCCAGCGTCTCGGCGTCCTGAATCCCGATGGGACTGCCGTTCAGACGACTGCTATTCCGCTGAAAAAGCCAGGCAACCTTAAGCCTCTTTGTCTGGTACAACTTCAATTAGCTCGGATATGTCCACTTTTAGTGCTTTAGCGAGCTTCTCAATCGTGCTCATAGGCACGTCTCTATACGGATCGGCAAAAATATCTCGGATAGTTGGA
>WNGP01005451.1_pt1 | contig 10610 bp, 8 predicted proteins | sample 5407671 | NCBI WGS metagenome assembly WNGP01 (sample SAMN13153381, study PRJNA577476) | soil metagenome | isolation source: 40 cm soil or saprolite under Garry oak tree replicate 2 | place: USA:California | collected 2016-06-15
TCGTGGTAGACTCGTTCATGATGATGGTCCTCCTATCTCAGGTCTTCTTTCCCTTGATAGGAAAGATCCATCATCGTTCGTTTCGCAAGTCCTTGTGCTTTGACAGCTCGCTGTCACTATTTTGGACAAAATTTAGGTAAGTAGCAAGTGCAGGGGGAAATCAAGCCAGGTTTTGTCGCCAGAGTCTTCGCAAACACCTAAAGATTTATTGCTGTTTCTTGTAAAGAAGGGAGACGAAACCATGAGTGCAGAAGGCAATTCGACTCAACTATTGAATAGGTGCCGGGAGACTGGATAGTGGTCCATCTCTAAACGACTAGGCGAGCTTAGCGCAGATAAAGCTTCATGAGATGGTTCGCTGCATTTTCTGATCAGCGCGCCCTGTTTCCAGAGGACCTCCAGGCGAGAAGGAATTGTGATGACGACTGACGGCGCATACACTGCCCTTGCTTCGTTACCTACGCTCTCTTGGCAAGTAAATGTTGTATTTACTAATATAAACTATTTGATTATCACTGCGTACAGTTTTTATCTCCCATAGCTTTGTACAGCTTTTTCAGGCTCCTGTCAGCACTTGCGAAAGAGCATAAAAATGTGTATAATAAAAATCAACTGATCTAAAATATACTTTTTTCTCACATGGCATGTGCAGATGAGCAAGCGACATACCCCATCGTCAGCATTGAGCGTTGAAGATGTGCAACTCCTTCAACAGGGCCTGGTCGTTCTTCATGCCATACTAGACGTAACGCATCAACCTATTCCCAGTCGGCTTGATCCGTTACGTCGCGAACTCCAGCATTGGGAGAACGAGGGGAGCGAGAATTGGCCTGAACGTGATACTATGTCAGCAAGAGAGGTTGCATCCCGCCTCAATGTGACATTACAGCACGTATGCCAGCTCGGCGCCAGGAACCGCCTGCTCATCGCTCAGCAAGGGCAGCGGGGTCGCGGTCACAGCACTTTTTACACGACGGAATCCGTGAGGCGGTATGCGGAAAATCGACCCCTTCCGGGACGCCGGTCCCAATCTCGCTCAAAGGGGGAGTCATTGTAATGCGATATACTAGTGATCCTAGCGCTCGGCTAGGTGTGATTGAACTTTTCGCAGGCGCTGCCGGCCTGGTTCAAGGATTCCTTCGAGCAGGCAGCTACAAAGCCCTTGCGCTCTTTGATATCCTGAAGACGGCAAAACAGTCCTATCAGAAGCGTTATCCCGATGTCGTCTACCAATGCTGTGATGTGCTTGATCTCGACGAGAGAGATATGTGGGAAGCGGTCTCTGGCCGACGCATCTATGGCGTGCTCGGGAGGCTGCCATGCCAGGGCTTCAGCCTGGCGGGATCGAAGAACCCGAAACACGACAAAAACTCACCGGTTGGGCGCTATGTTCACTTAGTGAAGCAATTACACCCCGACTTTCTCTTGATGGAGAATGTGCCGCAACTTCTCTGCCACGAGCAATTTGCCAATTTGCAAACGAAGCTAGGGCAAGACTACTATCTCACCTACACGATTTTAAATGCAGCGCAATATGGGGTTCCGCAAACCAGGCATCGCCTGTTTGTGTTAGCATACCGCAAGGATAGGGGAATTGTACTAACATGGCCGCAGCCAACGCATGTTCGGCTCGGACAAAGCGTCTACAGTTACCGTAGCAAAGACCTCTTGCCGCTTTCGCAACAGTCCTCAGACGAAATTTTGGGGACGGATCCTGTGACCGTGCGAGTGCTCAAAAAGCAGAAAAACACTGCGTCCTGCTGTTTACATGCAGGTCTGCGTCCCCTTGTCACTGTTCAAGACGCCATCTCTGACCTCTATCCACTCCGGGTGCGAGCGGAGAGCATGCCTTATCCGAAACCGACGCAAACGCCATCAGGGATACTGCGGTCGCTACAAGCATCTGATGGAAACGACGAGATTCTCGAGGAATTGCTGCTACGCACGACGAGTTTTTTAGAAACAGTCACACCGGATCCGCTCACGTTAGAAGAGGCTTCGGACATCTACGGCGTTAAAGCTGCTACGCTTCGTCGCGCCTGTTGGTCGGGAAAACTCCCGGCAAAAATGCGAGGCAAGACATGGTTCATGAATAGTTTGGACTTAGAGCGATACCTCGCAGCAAGCAAAAAGAAAAGCGCAAGGAGATCACCATGACCGGCTTCACGGAGTCACCGGGTGTACAATGTGACCGGCCCGCGATGGTCGACTTGTTCTCCGGAGCCGGGGGAACAGGGCTAGGGTTTCAGAATGCCGGGTTCCGCATTCTGGGCGCGATTGAGCTTAACCCGCACGCAGCAGACACCTACGAAAAAAACCTCCATGTCCCCGTCAAACGGGTTGATATTCGGAAATTGCCACCACAAGCGTTTCTCCAGGAGCTCGGGCTTGAGCCCAGAGATTTAGACGTTCTGGTCGGTTGTCCGCCTTGTCAAGGGTTCTCACGTATGCGCAATCAAAGGGGAGCAGAAGACGGGCGCAACGATTTGGTGCTTCGGTACTTAGAGTACGTCGAAGCATTCATGCCGCGCTTCGCCGTGTTTGAGAACGTTCCGGGATTGATACGAACCGAGCACGGTCTCAAGTTTTATCGTCTCCTCATAGAAGGTCTAAGACGACTGGGGTACGACCTTGTCAAACGTGAAGAGGATATCGCAAATTACGGCATTGCACAGCATCGCAAGCGCGTCGTGGTGATCGCGGGGCGTGATGGAGAAAAACCTCCTTTTCCAAAGCAAACGCATGGTAAACCCGGAAGTTTGGAGGTCGCTGCGGGACTCTATGAAGCATGGCTCACCGTGTGGGATGTCATAGGCAACAACAAATATCCGCCCCTGAGTGCCGGGGAAAACGGCGAATGCGCGGGAAAGTACCCGAACCACGTTGCTCCGGCCATTACAGAAGCGAGGGTGTTAGAGTTTATAAGATTGGTCCCTCACGACGGTGGCAGCCGTAAAGATGTTGAGAGACGGTTCTGGCTCCCGTGCCATCTTTCCCATGAAGGTCACGTCGATGTGTACGGTCGTCTGGCATGGTATCGGCCCGCGAACACCATCACTGCTGGCTGTGCCAATCTTTCAAAAGGTCGGTTTGTGCATCCCGAACAGGACCGCAGCTTGACAACGCGCGAGGCCGCTGCATTACAGGGGTTTCCGGACACCTACATCTTTTACGGAGGTGAGATTGCATCCCAAATCGGCAACGCCGTACCCCCACCGCTCGCTTACGCCATTGCCACGCTACTAAGGATCTGCATACGATTGGAACAGAAAGTTGGAATAGGAAGAGAGGCCGAAAGGTCCATCCTAGGGTGACGACTTCCCGGCTCTCGGGAATCCTTTGAGCCTCGACGCGCCGTTTTCCCCTTGAGGCTCTGATGAGATACATCCGAGACCCTTAAAACTTATTCAACCCCGAAGCCATGCACTGTGTTCGAATGCTGCTCATGCTGCAGCTCGATCAAGCGAGCTGCCAGCACTCCAAGCGCCTGGGTCAGGCCTTTCTCAAATTCCGGTGTCTCATCGTCTGCTCCGCTCAACGCATGGGTATATTCGTGGAGCAATGTTGCAGCATAACGGTCTTTTCTCTGCAATTGGCTACGCTTGACGACGATACGCTGTTGCTCTCCCTCCCATACGCCGACGGCTTCGTTATTATCATAACGGTTCAGACGCATCGTTTCAGAGATCAGCACCTCTTTTACTCGGGTAACACGGGGCGTGAGCAAGCGCATGATCGGCCTGGACAAATCGTAGATGGCGCGTTCATCAGGAGTAAGCCGGTCGGGCGAGACAAAGGTGAATTGAAAGCTGTCGTTCCATTCTTGGCGGTAGACTTCCAGGGTGCGCACCTGTTGCCCATTGATATCTTGCAAGGTGGGCAGTTTGGAGGCAAGCGTATAAGGAATAACCACAATACGATACCCATCTTGTTGTGCATGGGTAATCAATGCCCCGCCCAGCAGCAACTGCTCGGTCGTGACAAACACCACCCGCCCTGTGACATTGAGAATCCGACAGGCGTGGAGCTGGACATCAAGCCATTGCAGTTCATCATGGGCAGTACCACGCTCCAGGTTTTGCAAATCTTGCGCTAATGCATCGGCCACGGTGGCGTCATCACAAGCAAGCAAAATCGCCTTCACGCGATCGGTATACGCGCCACGCCCTACATTGGTGCGCTCACGATTAAGGGCTTTCCGTAATGGCGCAGTGAGCGAGGTGATGTTATAGGAGAAAAGAAAACGTTCCTCTTCGGCGACGAACAAGCCGTTCACATAAATGCGTGCTATCCGTTTCTTACCACTATGCCGTAAAATTGCACCATAAGTTGTTTTCGCAATAATTTCATCACCGCTGTACTGAAGGAAGAAATCTTTGGCCTGCGCCATCTCATCGTCCTTGATCCCAATCAAGAGAAACTCGGTGCCGATTCGCTTCGGATCGGAAGGGGGCTGAATCAGCGCGTGCAGAGTTTTGAGATCGTCAAACCCATGCTTGGGAGCCGCACCAATGGTAATATCTCCATGCGGCGAGAGGATCTGGACTCTGATGTGGTGTCGATCGAACGTTGCCAGGGCATCCTTCACGCCTACCCCAAACTTGCCGATGACCAGCTCGGGATGTCGTAACTTCTCTTTATCCTCTTTCTGCGTCAGATGGGTATAGCGCAATCCCCGACCGGCATCTTTGATATGCCATACATTCTGCTCATCTTTGAAGATAGATGGGTCTGCCGTACCGGAGAGCGCGGCCTCGTCTAATGCATTTGCGATGACCTCGCGCAAAGCATAAGCAACGGTCCAGTGCTCCAGCACGCGCTCAATATTGAGATCAAACTTACGGATAGTCTCTACCATGGTATTCTCTCCTAGCCCGCACAAAACCGTAAAACAGTAGAACGATAATACACGTTGTTACAGTAGACTCTTACTCCTAATGCTCCTATTACGACTTTCTGGTCCAATCATACGCAAACCACCGCTCAAGGCGATCCTCGCTCGGGGGAAGTCAACGAGGCGTATCGACAATCATCTCGCAACGGGCACTCTCCACACCGCGGACGCCTTGCATGGCAGATGAGTCGTGTAAAGTCCAGCAGTTTCTCCGGTTCAGGGCCACCTTGGTTGCGTGAAAGAAGCGGTAATAAGGCCCGCAGCTCAGACGACCCTTTGGTCGGATGTTTCATGGGGAGTCCGGTCAATCGAGACAGAAACCGCAGAATATTGACGTCTGCAGGTACCTCCGATGAACCGTAGGCGAAGGCGGCAACGGCAGCGGCGGTGTACAAGCCCAGACCGGGGACTTTCATAAGCTCCTCGAACTTCTCCGGAATCCGACCTTCATGATGCTCGAGGATGTACTGTGCGGCTTTCGGGAAGAACGGTGCCCGTTTCCTTAAACCGAGAGGTTCCAGAGACGTTGCCAGTTCTTCCGGATCGGCGTTCGCAAGAGTAAGCACATCCGGGTAGCGCGAAGCAATCCCTTCAAACAGGCGGGCAACGACATCTGAGCGTGTGCGAACGAGCAAAAGCTCGGCCAGAAAGACGCGATAAGGCGTCCGTACACTCCTCCACGGAAGGTGCTCTATAGAGGGGAAAGGGATGGTCGCGTCACGAAGTTTGCGGGTAGCAGTAAGAACAAGCGCTCTTGCTGTTCGCCCGGTGGATTCGGGCGCAGGTATGACAGGGCGGTTCATCAACGACCTCCTTCATACCACTCTATGGGAAACTGTATATTCATTAGGGAGCGTGCCCTGGTGGTCGCCCTTACATACTCTTTGTTGAACAGCGGTACATCCTCTCTGATGAGTCTGAAAATTTCTGCCTGTTCCTCTCTTTCGGCAGATGGCCTTGAAGTCCTCCCTACTACTCGTACCGTCGGGAGGTCACGCTCCTCTTCGATGAGTTTTCCGAGGTATCCATAGAGTTTTGGTATCCCGCTCAGCGACCGCGCACCGTTGAGGTGCTGCTGAATTCTTCTATCAACATCCACGCTTCTGCCAACGTAGACGGGAAGTGATGTCTCTCTGTCTACCACGTGGTAGATGAACGAGAACTCTGCTCCCCGCGCTTCTCGTGCCTCCCTAATTCCCTCCTGCTTCCACTGCTCGCGCTCTAGTATCCGTGCCTGCTCGCGCTCGCGTTCCTCATAAGGCTCGACCGCCTGTCGCTTCACTTCGTCGAGCCATGCCCGATCTGAATAGAAGTCATACGTGAGGAGATCATCCCCTCGCTTCAACACAAGCTGCGACGTGTAATAATCCTTCCCGGCCATTTGTGCGAAGATGGATTCCCTATACTCCCCTAACTCATCAGGAAAATCCTCCACCGCCGTGATCGGAATGGAGTTATCCATATCGTTGTTTATGACAACGCGGAATATTGGTTTCTTTGGTGCCATGTGTCCTCCCTTATTAGTATCCCTTTTCAAAGCGTTTCCGTAACTCGAAGATGAGCCTTCGAATCTCATCTTGTACTTCTTCGCTCAGCTTGTCACGGGCAAAGGTGACCGTCTCGTGGGCCAGCAGTGTAACGTCCGGAACCAGAATGGGTAACTGCCCCTCGCGATCACCTGTATCGAAGCTCGATTGGGTGTGCAGGCGATCCAAATCCCACCCGTCGGTTGCCAACCAGGAGAGCATACCCTCTAAGGCACCCTCTTCTTGCCCGGGATCGGCCATATTAATGGCCACCTCAAGACGGGGAATGAGGAAGTGTGCTCCCTCGTTCGACCCGGAAACCAATTGTTGGTATGCCGATGTGGAGGCTGCATAGCACATGGAAACGCCGACTTTCGTACAAAGGTAGAGAAAAGGCCGATAATCATCCAGGTCGAGGCTACCACCGGAATAGCGACTCTGCTCCTGCTTCAGACGAATCCGCTGGCGAATGAACTCCTCCCAGTCCTTCGTATCATCCTCATCTACTGCTCGAGTTCCACAGAGGATACCGCCCTGATCGTACTCTCGAATCACCGCTTCTTCGCTCACAGCAATGTCCGAGAAGCGTCGGAAGGCTCGACAGGAGACAAACAAGGTATCTTTGGCAAAGCTGCCCAATTGATCGGCCATGCCCAGAAAGAGCAAGTGTGAAACTGCCGTATCTGCAAAAGGCGGTCGGTACACGCGGTCCTTATCGTCCACCACAACTTTTCCCTTCACGGCTACCCGCTCTTCGTAAAGATACCAGAATACGAGAGGCGCAAGCCACGACATTTCCGGGCTCTTGACGCTGGAGGCATAGATAATCTCCACGTCATCACCGAGCACCGTGTTATGGAACACCTGCTTGAATTTTTCGATCTGGCGGCGCACGATTTGTCCGTACAGCCCGTCATCCTCAAAATCTCGAATACGGTGAACCAGGGGAAAGACGCGACCGTCGCGGAAAATGAGCTTCGGCTTGGGGACAATACCCAGCAGAGGCGCTCCTCCGAAAGGACGCCATTTGGCTTCTCGCGTCACAATCTGCAGATCTTCCGTGTACTGGCGCAGTTCCATGGCGGCCATACGCGTATGTTTAAAATCCTCCTCCGGAAGCAGCTGTCTGAGCGCAGGCGAGATCACCAACCCTTCCACCGCCGCCATATGATCGGCATAGGCACGCAGCTGGTCCGGGAAAATGTCAAAGTCCTGATATTCGTAGCCGACACCGGTCACCTTATCCCGGGCTATGAGAGCCGCCCCTGCCGTCGTGACAACGATGGGATCGGGAGGAATAAAGCTTCCCTGCGCGTGTTCGAGGTAAATGTCGGCAACGGAGGCATCGGTTCCGGCCGCCGATCGATGAACCTCGGTCGGCACGACGCGAACATCGACGATCTTGTCCCCGTGTATGCGTCCCTGCAAGTGCCGGCCCGCCTGACCTGCATCCAAATGGGCGCGTTGCCTCTCGTTGATAAAGTGTCTCGCCCGCGGCGGCAAGTCTAGGATGCTCACTCCCGACCGCCCGTTGGCCGGGCGGTCGAGCCGCCAGAAACGGTAGAAGTAATGCTTCGTGCGCGTGATACGCAAGTCCAGTTCGCCCACCTTGGCGTTGAAATCCTTATCGGATGGGCTCATGGTGGCGATTTCATCGGCCAGCCTGTTCAGATCCTTGACCGTCCAGTCGGCCATACGTACCAGCAGATCGACAGGATTCTCCCGGGCCAGTCTCCGGGCGACCGCAGTGATTGCCGCAGCATAGGTGTTTTGCTCCAGGTGGTCGACTGCTATCTTTTCCAAAACGCTTGTGCCCGGGGGCCGATTCATGGTCCTGATGACGTTACGAGCCCCCTCCAGGCGTTTCAGTTCATCCTGGTCGTCGATGTTCTCTTTTTCGATCTCGGACTTGGGCGTGACCCGGCTCTTCACACCGAGAATTTCTTCAAGGAAGTCCAACTGACGAGGCTGATGATCCGGGTGAAAGTACGCCTGCGCCGGAGCACCCGGTCTTTTGCTCCAGCGCTTGCGCTTGACGATTTTGCCCTCTTTCTCCAGTCTGACCACCAGATTCCGGATGCCGCGGGCGGAGATGAGGCCGTCATCCCCTGCTACCTGCTCGACGATTTCGTTGACTTCCATCCCACGGGGCTCTTCGGCCAAGATGTTCAGGATATTCTGCGTTAAGATTTCTTCTGCTCTCGCCATCGCTTCACCTCATCTGCCAAGTTCGGCGTCGGGGCTCCCTCACGTGTCTGACGCCGACGAATACGTATGCGCGCAGGATGACGCATAATGTCCATACCCGAAGATGCGATGGCGATCCCTTTCGCCTGCTTCGGAATACGGTCGATCACCGCCTGGGGAAGGTCTCCCATGGTACCGGATATCAGCTTCAAGTCGTCTTGATCAAGGGCAAAAACCAATCGGGTATTGCAGGTAAGCAAGATCTGCTTGTCCATCGCCGCCGGGCTTTGCGTCACCAGAATAATGCCGATGGCATCATGTCGTGCCGTGCGCACCATTTCGCGCAGTACCAGGGTGGAAGGGGTGTGTTCGGGGCCCGACGGCAGGAAAAGATGTGCTTCGTCCAACACAAAAACGAGCGGTGGAATACGATTGCGCCGCCGAAGGAGCTGAAGCATGCGGGCCGTTGCCCCCACTATCAGATTTCTGGCTGATTGCCCTAAATGGCCGATGAAAATGTTGGTGATCGGCTTCTCGACCAGAACGTCCAGCCACGCTTCGGTCTTTGAGGTAAGGAGGGTACTACGATTCATCGCCGCATCAACACGGCGTACGGCCCGCACACCTACCGCAGCCTGTCCAAAGTCCTCGGCGGCCTCCTTGATCTCCCCTAAAAGGCGATCCAGAGGAATCGAAACTGCTCCGTCTTCGTCCAGTGTATTGAGTGCTTCACCGAAGATCGTCTCATAGGCGGCGGCGACCAACTCGGACTGATCACGTGTCAGGTTGGGAACAAAGTTGAGAAATTCGGATACGCCGATGACGGAGTACGGAACGCGGTAATCCTGTCCGGCCCGCAACGTCAGCCCTCCGAGGTCTTCGGTAGCTTTGATGGTATCCCCGAGTGTGTCGAACACGATGACGGGAATCCCATGACGATATAACTCTTCTACAATGACCCCGACGGAATAGCTTTTTCCGACTCCGGTTTTCCCTGCGACCACGATATGTCGTGCTGCTGCCTCCATAGGCAGAATAAACGGGACCGACCGATCGCCGGATTCGACCACCCCTAACTCGAAACCGCCGTCCGGTGTGTCGGGAGTGTTCAAAAGCCATGGAATCAAGGACGGAGGTAACTCATGGACAGATTTCCCTGTTTGAGGCAGTAGCGCCGGTTCTTTAATACTCAGGGTTTCATCGTCTTCCAGATGGATTTCTCCCAACACCTCAACGTTCATGACGCGGGTCACATGGGGAGCCTGATCACCCGGGCGGGGATCCTTCTGACCGACCTGATAGGCCAGATTCTGCTGCAGTTTTGACGGATCGGCCCGCGGGTTATCCTCAGTCCCCCCGATAATGCGACCGTAGTGAACGTTTCGTTGCGAGTCACGTTCTATGCAGACATACATGCCTAAAACCGGCTTTCTCCCGACGTCGATGTGAAAAGGAACTTCATCAAAAGTGGGAGAGCCGAGATAGAGAGACGAAGAGGTCGTTCCTATCTTTGTCGCTTCAGATAGGCCGAGTTGTGCCGCGATATTCACCGTTTCCCTCCTTGCAAGAATTGATTACAAGAATTAATTCTTGTAATCGTTCGTGTAGGTAAAATATACCCCAGACTTTTCTCATTGTCAAGGGCCAAAACGATGATGATGGTCCAGGATTTCTCCTGAAGGAGGCAAGAGGTCTCATATGTCGGTACCGGCAGACCGCTCCAAATTACCACCGCAAATGCTACATTGCAAATTCAGGATTCACAGCAGGCCAAGCACAATAGCTGTAAGCAGGGCAGCCTCGGGCTGTGGCAGCGCCTGCGCAATGATTCCTGCCAGCAATACCCGTAAGGAATACAGCGCTGCAATGACCGGGTTGCCGCCCCCACTCTGCACACTGATGCGTGGAAAGGCCATGCTGGCAAAAATGCCCGGCGCACTATGCGGCGGTGGAGGTTGGAGACTGCCCTGTAGCTCGACACTATCGCCGTAATTCGCTCCGTA
>WNGP01006305.1_pt1 | contig 10610 bp, 8 predicted proteins | sample 5407671 | NCBI WGS metagenome assembly WNGP01 (sample SAMN13153381, study PRJNA577476) | soil metagenome | isolation source: 40 cm soil or saprolite under Garry oak tree replicate 2 | place: USA:California | collected 2016-06-15
ATCTTGGAGCGGCTGATTGCCCCTGACGGTACATTCCCGTCGATGGGTCGTTCCACCACGTACCGGTTTGGCGCCTTTCATGCTCTTGCTCAAGTTAGCCTGATGCGCGAATTGCCCGAACACCTGAAGCCGGCACAGGTCCGCTGTGGCATGTCTGCGGTCATCTTCAAAATGATCGAGGCGCCAGGAACCTTTGATGAAGGGAGCTGGCTGACAATCGGCTTTTGCGGACACCAGCCATCGCTAGCGGAAAGTTATATCTCCACGGGAAGTCTTTATCTCTGCGCCACGGCCCTGTTGCCTTTGGGCTTGTCCCCTTCCGATGCCTTCTGGAGCGCGCCGGCCAGGCCTTGGACTTCCCAGCGTATTTGGTCCGGCGAAGCCCTTCCTGCGGACCATGCTCTCGTCGAGCCATCAGCCACGCGTGAGCGTTCTTCATGAGTCCTGCTCGCCTGGACTTGGGAGGCAACAATCGCGTGGTGTTGACCCGGGTGGGGAGATCTTGGGGACAACAAAGAAGTGCTTGGGGATGGCATTTTCTGCACGGAGACGATCGCATTCCTCCAGTGCCCACCTGAGAACATCTTCGAGATTGCTCTGGTTCATCATTCTCACGCGCTCCGGCAACAGACTAGTACAAAGCCTTGGGACAAAAGTCGAATACCTTATGTGTGATTATTCTAAGGTTCTATCTTAAAATACTCACATGCGATACATACCTCGAAATCTGGATAATATGGTCCGACAAGCGGCTCGACATTTCCCCGCGGTGGTTGTCACAGGGCCTCGGCGGTTCCTTGAAGATCCCGATATTCAGGGACGGATTCGCAGTGACCCGCGTACATTCCTCGAAGAGCTGCGTCCTCCTATCCTTTTCGACGAAATTCAGAATTGCACCCGAACTTCTCAGTTACGTGCGCACGCTCGTCGATACGGCGCCCCGTCGCATGGGGCAGTGGCTATTCGCCGGATCGCAGGAAGCGCCGCTGATGCAGGGCATCACCGAGTCGATGGCCGGCCGGGCTGCTATTTTGCAACTTCTCCCTTTCAGTGTCACCGAGACTCCCAGGGTGAATATCCTTCACGGCGGTTTTCCAGAGGTCGTGGTTCGCCCGAAGTCTCGAGCACTTTGGTTTGCTTCCTACCTTCAAACCTATTTGGAGCGAGACGTCCGGTCAATCACAAACGTACGAGACTTAGTCACCTTCCGTCGATTCATCGCGCTACTGGCTAGCCGACACGGCCAAATTCTTAATAAGACCGACCTTGCCGCACCACTCGGGGTTTCGGTGCCAACCATAAGCGAGTGGTTGCACGTTCTCGAAATCACGGGCCAAATCATGATTGTTCCTCCGTACTTCGAAAACCTTGGCAAACGACTCGTCAAAACGCCGAAAGTCTATTGGGGTGACTCCGGCCTTGCCTGCTATCTCCTGGGAATCACATCGGAAGGTGAGCGTCAGCGCTCGCCTTTTTTAGGACAGTTGTTTGAAGGTTTTGTCGCTGCGGAAATACTCAAGAGCCAAGTCAACCAAGGCGGCAGGAAAGAGCTCTATTACTTTCGCGATCAGCAGGGCCTGGAGGTCGATTTTCTCCTGCCCAGACCAAATGCCGGACTATGGCTCATCGAATGTAAGGCCGGGAAAACGGTCCGCCCCGCGATGGCCGCCCCGCTTCTCGCTTTGCGCCGGACGATAGAAAAGCGCTTGACCCGTCTGATTGTTGTATACGGGAAATCGCGCTCTGCGCAGGCCACAAGTGCTGTCGCTCGAGGAGTAGAAGCGATCGAATTGGAGCGCTTCGTCCCAAGCCTAAACGGCCGGCCACTAACTGACTGTCACGGTAGGATCGCGCGGCTCTGTAGTCGGAGCAGTCAACGGGATTCAATCCTTCGAACGTCTGTTTCAGAATATGGAGTCGTCCAATTCGGAATCTGATCACACAGGAACCAACCCACGCCAGCTTGCCCGTTCTTTCTAGGATCCGAACCGAAGCATAAACACTGGTAGAGGGTTGCACTTTCCGAGATCGCGCGGACCCTGAGCGCCGTTGATCGATGAGAGTATCGATAGGTAAAACCATCCACGGTCGACACCGGCCTAACTTCGAAACCACCAGATGGGGGTCGACATCTCTTCTCAATAGACCGACCATGTGCCCGGCGTGGCGAGTTCGATCAAATGGCGGTCGGGGTCTCGAAAGTAGAGGCTCCAGCCTCCCAATTCCCACGTCCGTTTCTCCTCCACTGCAATTCCTCTCGTTTGGAGCCACGACTCCCAGGAGGCCAATTCGGCCGATGTGATAGCAAACGCGACGTGTAATTCGCCGTCCCCGTCGTGAGGCGATTGGATCGCGCGCGAAGCACCCTTCTTGAACAGCAGCAGCACCTGGCGTGTACCTACGTGCATTGCGCAACCACGCTCGCCGAACTCGGTGATGACGCTAAAACCAAAAGTCTCCTCGTAAAAACGAATTGAGCGAGGCACATCGCTCACGTACAAAGACGATTCAAGAATGCCATCAGTTTTCGGACGCATCGATTCCTCCTGGCCGACCCTCCGACCGTAACATACGCGCGTCGTAATGCTTATCGTGACGACGAAAAGGACGAAGCTAGTGAGCGATCCTCACGAACGCCGCGCGGAACTCAAACGAAGCAGTGTTCTCTGTCGCGATCCGGGCTTGCGACCCAGGGCATTCATACCCAACCAGACTCCGGCCAGTACTCCCTATCCGACGTCGGTCCACGCCGTTTGTTTCGTCGGGGTCCTTAAAGTCTCGAAATGCTGCACAATCAGTTGCGAACGGCGAATATATTCCTATCCTCGCTTGTGCGAAGGACGGCATCATGTCCGTCAACTTTCGCGCCGACCGATTGCAACGAACCACCCTCCCCCGATGAGGATTGACGGGTTTAATCCACAGTCGTCGATGAATGGGCCTGACCTTTTTCCGATCTCGCAGTTCAACGTCAGGACTCATGTGATGGTTACCACGCGCGAACACTTTGTGTAGCTCAACTGGTGGGAAAGCCAACCGTGGAGAGTTCTGGCAAGAATGTAAGGCTCTTGCACGGATTACGTGAAACCCTTATTATGGGTACATGAATATCACTCTGTCCCTGGACGATGAACTCGTAAAGAAGGTTCGCAAGATCGCTGTGGAGCGCGATACCACTTTGACCGGCATGGTGCGCGATTACCTGGAAGGGTTGGCAGCCGAGAATGCCTCATCCGGCCGCAGGCGACGCGAACGGGAGTCCCTGGAGCGATCCTTCGATCGATTCCGCTTCCGACTTGGGAAACGAACTTGGAGGCGCGCGGACCTATATGCCCGCTCCTGATTTCCTCGACACGAATGTTCTTGTCTACGCTTATGACGCAACCGATCCCGCTAAGCAGAACATCGCACAAGACATCGTCCGACGAGCGGTGGCCGGCGAAGTCGTCACCTCAACACAGGTGCTCGCGGAATTCGCGGCCACACTCTTGCACAAGCTTTCTCCTGCGGCGCGCCCAGCGGACGTGTTAGCTATCCTAGATGCGCTGGGACCCATCAAAGCGATACCACCGGATGGCGACACGGTCAGGAGGGCGGTGGAAGCTCACGCTCAATATGGTGTTCATTTCTACGATGGAATGGTTCTGGCAGCAGCAGAGCATGGTGTTTGCGCGCGAATCATATCGGAAGATTTTAATGCCGGCCAAAGTTATTTCGGCGTCAAAGTCGAAAACCCTTTTGCATGAACCCTCTAAATAAGTTGGGGAGAGTTGTGTTCTCTCGCCAAAAACTCAACGCCTTCAACTGCGGGCATCCTGATTAGAAGCACGGAAAAAGGATTGCTGGAAGGGCCCGATGCAATTGGCAAGCTTGCACTGCTGGCAAAGTGCGGGCGGCACAAACATTCAATTATCGAGGATGCAAGGCTGAGATTGGAGGGCTAAGCCGACGCGCAGGTGTGGGTACCGCTTGCACTGAACGCCAAGTGGCCGGACCGCGCGAGGCAGGACATTGCGGCAATGCACAAAACCGTGGCGGTGTCGAAGATTCGCAAAATGGAGCAGTTGGTCGGAGACGCCAAGAGCGGACCTCGCTTCACAATGTTGCTTTTCTCCCTGTTGGGAGTTTTTGCATGTATTCTGGCCGCCGTAAGTGTCTACGGCCTGGCGCAGCGTAGGCGCGAGATGGGAATACGAATGGCGCTCGGCGCGCAACGCAAAACCGTTCTCCTGCTGATGATGCGGGGCGAAATGAGAGCAGTCCTGCTGGGCGGAATCTTCAGCCTACCCCTTATGCTCGGCTTTGTCGTATTGTGCTCCTTAGGGTTGGCGCCCAGAATCGTTCCGGGGCTGGGGCTATGGCGGCGCCGCTTACCAAATTGTTGATCAAATAAGGACACGGAGCAGGCGGCGCGATCATTCCTTAGTACGCTTGAGTTTACTGTCGAGGAATAATTTCGTGGAAAGCTTGCTGCAAGACATCCGTTACGCGGCCCGCACGCTGTCCAAGAATCCGGTTTTTGCCGCGGTCGCGGTATTGACTCTGGCGCTGGGCATCGGAGCCAATACGGCGATATTCAGCGTGGTCGAAAACGTGCTGCTCCGCCCGCTACCTTATCCTCAGCCGGGAAACCTAGTGCAAATCTGGAATACCTATCCGCCGCAGGTACCGCGCGGCGGATTGTCGCCGGGCGACTACGCGGACTGGCGCGAGCAGAACGCCAGCTTCTCGGAAATGGGCGCGTACGCACAACTCTCGCAGGGATTCAATTTGACCGGCGAAGGCGAGCCACAGCGGGTGCTGGGGAGCTACGGAAGCGCGGGACTGTTCCCCATGCTGGGGATACACCTTGCGGCGGGCCACTTCTTCGTTCCGGAAGAGGATCGAGCGGGCAGTTCCCCGGTGGTGATTTTGAGCCATCGCCTTTGGCAAAGCCGGTTTGGGGGCGATCCCGCGGTGGTAGGGCGAACCATCGCGCTCGACAACCAGCGGTATACGGTAACGGGCGTGCTGCCGGCAGACTTTCGTCTTCTGCGCTGGCCCGACCTTTGGATGCCCATCGGCCAGTATGGAGATGATTTGACCGAGCACATTCATCACGCATTCATCGGCGTCGCGCGGCTCAAGCCCGGCGTCACGCTGGCACAAGCTCGCGACGAAATGGTGCGACTGAATCAACAGGAAACCATCAAGTATCCGGATTCGCACAAGTTTTTTGGGGTGCTCGTCGAGCTGATGGAAGATCCGTCCGCCGCGAAACTCGAAGGCATCCTAGTGGTTCTTTCCGGGGCCGTGGGACTGGTGCTGCTGATTGCCTGCGCGAACATCGTGAATCTGCTGCTGGTGCGCAATGCCGGCAGGGAGCGGGAAGTGGCGTTGCGCACGGCGTTGGGCGCCAGCTCCTGGCGGTTATCACGTCAGTTGCTCACCGAAAGCATGCTGCTGTCGCTGGCGGGCGGTGTGTTCGGATTGCTGCTGGCGATCGCCGGTTTGCGCGCCTTGATGGCATTTGTTCCCGCGGATCTGGGCGTGTTGCGGGAGAGCGGTCTGAACAGCAAGGTCCTGGGATTCACGGCCGCGGTTTGCGTGGCCACCGGAATGATTTGCGGGCTGCTCCCGGCGCTGCGCACGCTGCGGTCGGATCTCGCGGCGGTTCTGAAGCAAGGAAGCAAAGGGACAAGCGGGCCGGGACGTCACCGGACCCACAACGCCCTGGTGATCTCGGAGATTGCCATGGCGCTGGTACCGCTGATGGGGGCGGGGCTGCTGCTGCGGAGTTTTCAACATTTATTGGAAGTGGATCCCGGTTTCCGCGTGGACCATATCCTGACGATGGACGTGGAACAGGCGTCGCTGCCTTTCACGCAGGCCAAGCAGCTTTCCCAGGAAGACTGGATCCAGCTTCAACAGAAGCAGTCCCTGGAATTCGAGCAAATCGCGGAGCACATCCGCGCGCTTCCGGGCGTGAAGGAAGCCGCAGGCATCGACGATCTGCCCTTGAGCAACGAGTTTCGCCAGGCGTCGCGATTCGTGATCGAGGGCCAGCCCGTCCCGAATGCGGGAGCGCGGCCGATTGTGCAATTCCGGACCGTGAGCCTCAGCTATTTTTCCACGGTGGGGATTCCCCTGCGGAAGGGCCGATTCTTTACCGAGGAAGACTGGAAAGTGCCGAGGGCGGTGATCAACGAGACGATGGAACAGCGTTTCTGGCCCAAGGGCGACGCACTTGGGAAGCGCATCAATCTCTGCTCGCTCGATCCCAAGCCGTGCTGGAGCACGCTCATTGGCATCGTCGGAAACGTGCATCAGTTTGGGCTGGATGCCGAGCCAACCTTTGACGTTTACTTCGTGGGCGGATGGACACCGTATGTGGTGGTGCGGACGGCGTCCGACCCGGCAACGCAGGCGGCCGCGGTTATGGACGCGATTCACAAAGAGAATCCGCATCTGCCGGTAACCCACGTGATGACCATGGACGGGCTGCTCACGGACTCCATCTCTCCCCGGCGATTCTCGGCGACGCTGGTTGGGATTTTCGCCATGCTTGCAGTGGTGCTCGCAGCGGTGGGCATTTATGGGGTGATGAGTTACGCAGTGAGCCAGAGAACACAGGAAATTGGCGTGCGCATGGCGCTGGGAGCGCAGACCGCCAATGTCCGGAGCATGATTCTGGCGCAAACTATCAAGTTGACGGTCCTTGGCGTAGCGATTGGGCTGGCCGGAGCGTTCGTGGTGGCACGATTCTTGAGCAGCTTGCTTTTTGGCGTAGGGACGCACGATCCAGTTACGTTTTTGGCCGTGGCGCTGCTGCTGATTCTGGTGGCCGTGGTGGCTGCGTACCTGCCCGCGCGCAGAGCCATGCGCGTGGACCCAATCGTGGCGTTGCGGTACGAATAAAGCGCCGCGAGCCGGACCGGTTTCCCCAACCTGAAGGTGAAACTCGACAAACTGTTTGTGCGTCCAATCAGGGGTTTCGCGGAGTGGGCGGAACCTTTTTGGTGCACTTGCCGAATTCCTGGTGGCCCGAGAATTTCTCTGATTGCCAAGGGAGAGGTGTGAAATGAGAAGAGACCCGTGCGTGCTGATTGGAATTTGTGTACTGTTCGCTGCGCCTGCAGCGATGAGCCAAAGCGATCCGCAACGCCCTGCGGAATCGCCATTGCAGCAAACGACTGTCCCACCGGCGCAGCAACCGCCGCAGCAACGCCAGCGCACGCAGCGCCCGCCGGAACAAGCGGCTTCGCAACCTGAAGGCACGCAAGGAAAAGCGGCGCAGCACCCACCGGTGGCGGAAGAAAAATCTTCGGTGACGCATCACTCCGCACGCATCGGCGGGCAGGAGATCAAGTACATAGCGACCGCCGCGACCTACAACATCAAAGCGGATGACGGCACGCCGAAGGCCACGATGTTTTACGTGGCGTACACAAAAGACGCGGTGTCCGACATGGCCAAGCGGCCCATCAGCTTTGTTTACAACGGCGGGCCGGGCTCGGCGTCGTTGTTCACGCACATGGGCATGGGACCAAAGCGGGTAGTTCTGACGCCGGATGGCCACGGCATGCCCGCACCCTATACGGTGGTGGACAATGAAGATTCGTTCCTGGACACAACGGATCTGGTTTTCATTGACGCCATCTCGACGGGCTTCAGCCGCCCCGCGCCGGGGGAAGCTCCGAGTCAATTTCACGGCATCATCGCGGACGCCAACTGGTTCGCGGATTTCATCTACCAGTACATCACACGGAACGAGCGCTGGGTCTCGCCCAAATTTCTGATTGGAGAAAGCTACGGCACGACGCGGTCGGCGGAGCTGGCCGGCGTTCTTCAGGAGCGCCATCAAATCTACCTGAGCGGCATCGCGCTGCTCTCCTCGGTGGCATTCTCCAATTGGGGCGCCGACAACCGCTCGGAATTTTTCCTGCCAACCTATACGACGACGGCCTGGTATCACCATCTGTTGCCGTCCGACTTGCAGAACCTCACTGTCGAGCAGGTAGCGCAGCAAGCACGCGAATTCGCCCACGGTGAATATGCCGCGGCGCTTGAAAAGGGCGATGCTCTTTCCCCGGCAGAGCACCAAAAAGTCGTTGCGGACGTGGCGCGCTTCACCGCGCTTACTCCGAAATACATCGAAGAAACCAACCTGCGGATCAACCCTTTCCGCTGGTTCAAGGAACTGGAGCGCGACAAACGACGCACCATCGGGCGCCTGGATTCGCGGTTCGAGGGCATGGACGCGGACGCCGCCGGCGAGCGCGTGGAGTACGACCCGAGCGAAGCGTCTTATGAGGGTGCCTTTGTGGCGACATTTCACGACTACGTGCGGCGTGAACTCAAGTGGGACAGCGACGCGTACTACACGGTGACGGCGAATGTGCGGCCGTGGGACCAGACGGGCAATACGGAAGTGGCGGAAGTTTTACGCGCGGCGATGACCCAGCAGAGTTACCTGAAAGTGCTGGTGCTGTGCGGCTACTATGACGTGGCCACGCCGTTCAACGGCATCGAGAACACGTTTGCGCACATGAACATCGAGCCGCCGGTGCGGAAAAACGTCAGCTTCGCTTATTACGAGGCCGGGCACATGATGTACATTGACGAGAAAGAGCATCACAAACTGCACAAAGACGTGGATGAGTTCATCAATACGGGGTATACGCGCTGAGTCAAGGCGAGCTTTGCGGGCTACGATGGTGAACTAAAGGAGGATTCAGAAGGACGCGTGGCGATCGCTCGCATTCAACACTCATTGTTAACAGCCGAATGCGTCAGTTCTTGTGACAGTTGTAACAAGTCGTCGCGCCGTAGACGTACCGGCCGCCCACACTTGGATGCGACATGCCCGGCTGGTGCGCCGTCCTCGTGTGGCAGTTGATGCAGGAGAATGTCGAGTAGTCCGTCGAGACCAAGTGGCAGTCCGAACAGACCGAGCCATTATGCGGAATGCGGAACCAGGTGTGATTAGCCGCAGATAAGGTCGCTCCTAGCCAGCCCGTAGTGACCCACGTGGTGTGGCAGGTCACACAACTGGTTGAGAACTGCGCGGCAATGTGATTTGGCACTTGACCGCCCAGCGTTTGCGTACTCAACCAGGCCGCCTGATGGCATCCATAGCAATCCGTGTTCGCCGAAGTAAGGGCGAAGGCGTTGGCTCCGATGTGGCACGAAGCGCAGGGCGTGGTGACGTGCGCTCCCTGCAGCGGCCAGCCCGTGGCGCTGTGATCGAACTTGCCATCCGCCCACAGCAGCGTGTCGTGGCAGGTCGCGCATTGTGCGCTTGGGAAGCCCGCCGTGACGTGATTCGGAACGTTCCCGCCGAGCGTTGCGGTGCTCTGCCAGGCGGCCAGGTGGCAGCCGTAGCAATCCGTGTTCGCTGCCGTGAAAGTATAGTTGTTCCCCACGTGGCAATCGGTGCAGGCCACCACCTTTCCCGCAGGTGCCATCTGGTGCGATCCCGTCAGCGCCCAGCCCGTCGCGCTGTGGTCGAAGGTCGCCGTATTCCAACTGATCGTGTTGTGGCAGGTCGAACAGTTCGCCGCCGCGAACGGTGCGCCGGCCTTTGGGTGCACCGGGTTATTTGTTGTCTGCCACGTCGTCAGGTGGCATCCCGCATTGCCGCAGTCAGTCGGCGCGATATTCAGGCTGTAGTTGTTGCCGATGTGGCAGGAAGCGCAAGACGCTACCTTGCCGCCGTTGGCCACCAGCGCGTGAGAGTTCGTCAGCGGGAACCCAAACGCGTTGTGGTCGAACTTCCCGTCGGCCCACTTCGTGATGGGATGGCAGGTCCCGCAAGCAGACGCCGTCGACGGGAAACCCGCTTTGATGTGATCCGGTATGTTCCCGCCAAAGGTCGGCGTGCTCTGCCACGCCGCCAGGTGGCAGCCCATGCAATCCGTCGAGTTCAGCGTGTAGTTGTTGCTGACGTGGCAGGAAGCGCAGGGCGTGGGCGTGGGTGAAGCATGCGTTCCGGTTAGCGTGAAGCCCGTCACGCTGTGATCGAAGGACGCCGAGTCCCAACCCTTGGTGGTATGGCAACCAGCGCAATTCGCCACCGCAAAACCCGGCCCGGCCGTGGAGTGCACCGGATTATTTGTTTGCCGCCAGGTCGTCAGGTGACACCCTGAGTTCCCGCAGTCGGTCAGCGCGATCTGAAGGCTATAGTTGCCGTTGACGTGGCAAGAGGCACAGGGCACGTTGGCATGGCCCAGGGTCAAGGGGAAGTTGATCGGAGGTGCACCATGATTGAAGGTTGCTCCCAACCAACTATCGAACGACGAGTGGCACGATTCGCAGGTAGTCGCGAATTGCTCGCTGACGTGATTCGGATTCGTAGTCTTCTGATAGTCCTTCAAGTGGCAGGAGACGCACGCCGTAGACAAGCCTTGGAACTGTCCGACCGCGGCGCTCTTGTGGCAATCCTCGCATTGCACTGCCGCGTGAGCGCCTAAGAGCGGAAAACGATTCTGGTGATCTTTTACTTTCTGGACCGCAATATTCCAACCCTGTACCGAGTGACATTGCGCGCAGTCCGTACCCATCTTTCGCTGGTGAATGTCGGCATGACAATCCTGACAAAGCTTGCCGACCTCGGTGAATACCGGCTTGGC
>WNGP01005454.1_pt1 | contig 10609 bp, 11 predicted proteins | sample 5407671 | NCBI WGS metagenome assembly WNGP01 (sample SAMN13153381, study PRJNA577476) | soil metagenome | isolation source: 40 cm soil or saprolite under Garry oak tree replicate 2 | place: USA:California | collected 2016-06-15
ATCGCAACGAACGGTACCGGAATCAGGATGTTGAACAGGATTTTGCCGGTTTCCTTGTTGAAAATCTCACGCCCATACGTTCCCAGGCCGACGGGCGGGATGTGGACGAACTTCTTGCGGCCGGCCCAAAAGAAAATCGTCGCGATCACCATGAAGATACCGGGCAAGCCGAATGCGATGTCCGGACTGTGAAGACGCGGACTTTCGAGAAAGCTCACCATTGACGGCGAAAATTTGGCGATAAAGCCATCCGGCGCGGCTTTGTAAGGTTCCAGCAAAAACGGAATTAAAAGCGTCGAAAGGGCCGAGCCGGCGTTGATCGAAAAATAAAACCAGTTAAAGACACGAGTCAGCAGATGCTTGTTCGTCTCGCCAAACTGGTCTCCGACGTTGGTTGAAACACATGGCTTAATGCCGCCCGCGCCCATCGCGATCAAGACCAAGCCGATCGCAAGCAAATAGCGCGGCTCGATCGCATGTGCCACCGGCGATCCCATCAACGCGAGCGTGAGATGGCCGAAGCAGTAAACGATCGACAACCACAAGACGACCCGGAATTTTCCGAAGACGGCGTCGGCGAGGATGGCGCCCAAGATTGGCAGAATATAGAGCACCGAAACGAAAGTGTGATACCAGGCTTCGGCGTTGGCCGGCTGCATCACGCTCAAGTGACCCATTTTGTCCAACAGGTACTTGGTCATGAAGATCGTCAGGATGGAATTCATCCCGTAATAGGAAAAGCGCTCGGCCGCTTCGTTCCCGATGATGTAGGGAACGCCGGGTGGCATCGTACTGATCTTCGGAGGCGAGGTGATGTACTGGTTGGCCATAACGAATCTTCTAGTGAGGCGTGCTTTCAGGGAAAAATTCGACGGGCGTGGGCGACGCAGTCGGCGAACGTGATGCTGACGCTTCCTTGGTCGTAGCAGAATTTCCTTCGGAACCTCCCGGAACAATGACATGTTCCTTCTGCACTTCCGGATCTTCTCCAAGGTGATGTTTTTCGCACGAGCAGAAGAAAATCAACGCAGCAGCGGAAACGGCAGCGGCGGTTTGGCGGACACCAAAGTGCATAGCGCGCCGCAAACTAATCGGGCATGCGCGTCCTAGGCAAGGTGAAAGGTTGGCCTCTTCCGTTCTTAATCGTGCTCTTGCTCGTTCGATTATCAGCAAGACAAGGAGCAAGAGATTGAAAGATCGATATGTTGATAAACGCCGCGCTTGCAGCATTAGTATGAGCGATTGCCGGTGTCCCGCAGCATAAAGAACAACGCCTGGAACGAAGTCGTCGCCATTATTTTACTCGGCGTCGGAACGTTGCTCTTCCTTGCGCTCATTTCCTATAATCCGAAGGACCTCCCTTCGTGGGTGCCGTGGAGTTATCTTTCGCCACCGAACCGTCCTGCCCAAAACTTCATCGGACCGTTCGGCGCAATTCTGGCCGGCTTTTGTTACCTGACGCTCGGCGCAGCGTCCTATTTGCTCGCGGGAGTTCTTCTTTTCTTCGGCGCGGCCAAGTTATTTCATGCGAATTCGCGCCTGATCGCGCGGTTGCCGTGGATCATTCTCTTCATCGTGTCGGGTGCGTGTTTGTTTCAATGGCAAACGTGGCATCTGCAAGGCTGGAGGCACGCCTACAACATTCAAGGTCCCGGCGGATGGGTCGGTTATTTGTTCGGGAAGACATTGCTGGTTACTTCGATGGGCAAAATCGGTTCCGGCATTTTGCTCGGCGGCATTTACGTCGCGAGTTTGATCTTGATGACTGGGCTGCGCCCGATCCATCTCGTTCAGCAAACCGTTTCCGGCACACGCGCCGCGTTCGCGAACCTACACGATTGGCGGTTGCATCGAAAACTGCGCAAGGCCGACATCAAAGGCCAACTTGAAATTAGCCAGCGCGAATTGACGAAGCAGCGGCGCTCAATCGAAAAGCAACTGAAGAAAAAAGGCGCACCGGTGCCAGGGCCGTCGGCCTCGTTCATTTCGCCCGAAGAATTGGCCGATCGACCGGCGCCGAAGGTTGTCGACGCGACTGCGCTTCCGGAGGAATCGATCGGGCGAAAGAAACCGTCGCTCGCAGAATTGCGCGGCTCTTCATCAAGATCGGCATCAAATGCGCCCGGGCTAACCGGCCGTGCGTGGGACCCGAAAACCTACGCCCTGCCGGGACTTGATTTGCTCGCGGAGCACGATCCGGAAGGACGCGGCGGCGCCGACCCGACGGAATTGCAACGCGTTCAGCAAACGCTGATCGACACGCTGGCGCAATTTGGAATTGCGGTCGCACCGGGCGACATCACCAAAGGCCCGACAATCACGCGCTACGAAGTTTACCCGGCCAAAGGTGTTCGGGTGGACAAGATTGTGAGTCTCGAGCGCGATCTCGCGCGAGCCACGCGCGCAGAGCGGATTAACATTCTCGCGCCCATCCCGGGGAAAGACACGGTTGGCATCGAGCTCGCCAACACGCGCAAAGTCACCGTCACATTGCGCGAGTTGCTCGAATCGACCGATTGGGAGGAAGCGAAAACGCGGAGTCGAATTCCGCTGGCGCTCGGGAAAGACGTTTACGGCAAAGCGATCATCACCGATCTGGCGCAAATGCCGCATTTGCTCGTGGCCGGCACAACCGGTGCTGGCAAAAGCGTCTGTATTAACGCGCTGATCGCCAGCATGCTTTTCCGATTCACGCCGGAAGAGCTGCGTTTCATCATGATCGACCCGAAAGTGGTCGAGCTGCAGCATTACAACGCGTTGCCGCATCTCGCTTTCCCGGTGGTGACCGATCCGAAAAAAGTGCTGCTCGCATTGCGCTGGTTGATCGACGAGATGGAGCGTCGCTACAAAATTTTCGCCCGCGTGGGCGTTCGCAACATCATCAGCTTCAATGCGCGGCCAAAGAAAAAGCCGGATGTCGATCTTGGGAAGGCCGCCGAGTCGGCAAACGACGCCGAAATTAAAGTTCCACGCGAGCACGAGATTCCGATTCCGGAAAAGATTCCTTACATCGTGGTCGTAATCGACGAGCTGGCTGATTTGATGCAAACCGCGCCGGCTGACGTCGAAGGCGCAATTGCCCGCATCACGCAAATGGCTCGCGCGGCCGGAATTCACCTGATTGTCGCAACGCAAACGCCACGCGCGGACGTGATCACCGGTGTGATCAAAGCGAACATTCCGAGCCGGATTGCGTTTCAAGTGGCGAGCAAGATAGATAGTCGCGTGATTCTCGATGAAAACGGCGCCGATCGTTTGTTAGGCCAAGGCGATATGCTCTACCTGCCGCCAAGCGCGTCGCGATTGATTCGAGCGCAAGGTGTTTTGGTAACCGATGAGGAAATTCGGCGCCTGGTAGAATTTGTTTCGGCGCAAGGTCATCCGGCTTTCGATCCAGCGATGCGTGAAAAACTCCAGGCGGCCGCCAGTTCAACCGAAGAAGTAACGGACGAAGACGAAGAGTTGGTGGAAAAATGTCTCGAGATCATTCGTCAGGAAAAACGCGCGTCCACTTCGCTTCTGCAACGACGACTGCGGCTGGGCTATACACGCGCCGCGCGCATCGTTGATATTCTGGAGCAGCGCGGTATTTTGGGTCCCGGCGAAGGCGCCAAACCCCGCGAGATCCTGGTCGATCTCGATGCCGCCGTTTAGCCGGCGAATCCGCAATGACAATCGAAGGTCTGGGCAAGAAATTTCAAGATGCGCGACTGGCCCGAGGCCTCACGCTGGATGAAGCCGCGCGCCTGACCAAAATTCGCCCGTCGCGTCTGGCTGAGATCGAGGCGGACGATTTTTCGCAATTTCCCAGCCTCGCTTACGCCAAAGGGTTCCTGCAAATCTACGGAAAGTTTCTCGATGTCGATGTTACGCCGTATCTCGACGCGTTCGAAACCTCGCAACAGATGACGGTAGATGGTTATGCCTATTTGCAAGATCAACCGGCGCCCAAACCACGTCGCATTCGGGCGCGTCCACGCGCGCCGGTTGTGCGCCGCCAGCGGAGCGGAGACCGGTCCTCGCCATTGCCCTTATTGATCGCAGTTGGCGTGATCGCTCTCGGGTTCATTTTGATGCGCTTGATTATGAACATTCAACGGATTGCGCCGCACCAAATGGTAGGCGTTCCTCAATCGATCGCTTCGCAAGCTCCGCCGGCGCAGGCTCAGCCCACGCAAGCCCCCGTCGCACAAGCTCCACCGAAACAAGCACCGGCCGCTTCCATCGCCCCGGTCGCGCCGGCTCCGTCGCGAGCGCCTTCCCGACCCCCCGCTGCGGTGGTCGAAGCTCAACCGAAGAAAGCTGCGGAGCCAGTTGCAACCGTAGCGCCGTCGATTCCGATACCGGACGCGTTTGTGCCGGCTTTCGCGAATGCGAACGCGGCAGCGAAGGCGAGCGTGCCGCCGAAAGAACCGGAAGTCCGTCGTGCAGAACCGGTCCGCCCCGAAGATTTGGCAAAAGCAGGCGCAACCCAGACCGCTCAGACAACTCAAAAACCTGCTGAAGCCGAAGGACCAAATCACATCGCGATTAAGCCACTGAAAAAAACTTACATCAAAGTCGTGGTGGATAATGAATCGCTTCAGCCTGCGTTCGAACGATGGATTTCACCGACGGACGGAACGGTCGAATTCCGCGGACAAAAAATTGCGGTCCGGGTTTTAGACCGCGACGCCATTCAAATCAGGAAAAACGGCAAACCGGTGGCGGATGGTGACGACGACGTCACCGTCGAGTAAATAGCACGGTCCGGTTTCACCTTAAATGAGCACAAAGGTCGGCATGATCAGTCTCGGTTGCGCCAAAAATCTGGTGGACGCGGAGATCATGCTCGGGAGCGTTTTGGCCCGCGGCATGGAAATTACGTCGTCTGCCGAGGAGGCCGACGTTCTGGTCGTAAACACGTGCGCCTTCATTGATTCGGCGAAGGAAGAATCAATCAACGCGATCCTGGCCGCGCATCAGGCGCGCGGACTAAACAAACGCGCCGGACAGAGGTTAATCGTGAGCGGGTGCATGTCGCAGCGCTTCGCGCGCGAGTTGCGCCAAGAGATGCCGGAAGTCGACGCCTTCGTCGGGCTGGACGAAGTGAAGGAACTCGGAACAATCGTCGAGAGAGTGCTGGCCAACGAAGATGTCGATCTTGCGTTCGCCGAGGCGCGACCAACTTACATTCCCGATTATGACACTCCGCGCTTTCGACTCACGCCGGCGCACTCGGTCTACGTGAAAATTGCCGAAGGTTGTAATCATCCGTGCAGTTTCTGCGTTATCCCGCAAATGCGTGGGAAACATCGCAGCCGAACAATGGAATCGGTGCTGGCGGAAATTCGCGGGCTGGTCGCGGAAGGCGTGCGCGAGATCAATTTGATCAGTCAAGACACCACCTATTACGGAATGGATTTGTGGAGCGAAAAAGCCGGACCGCGCCAGCCGGTCGATTCGGCGCGGGGTCCGACGCTGGTCGCGCTATTGCGCGAGATCCAGGAAATCGACGGCGATTTTTGGGTGCGACTGCTCTACACTCACCCGGCGCATTGGAGCGACGAATTAATCGAGACGATCGCCAGTTGCGATAAAGTCGCGCGTTACATCGACATCCCGCTTCAGCATATTCACGAATCGATGTTGCAGAGAATGCGCCGCGAAACCTCGCGCGCTCACATTGAAAACTTAATCGAGAAGCTTCGTGCCGGGATTCCGGGTCTGGCGTTGCGAACAACGTTCATCGTCGGTTTCCCAGGCGAGACCGACGAAGAGTTCGAGTCATTGCTTGAATTCATCGCCCGTGTTCGATTCGAGCGCCTCGGAATCTTCAAATATTCGCGCGAAGAAGGCTCACGCGCGGCAAAGATGCCGGGGCAGATCCCGGCAAAGCTCAAAAACACGCGTTATCGCGAGGCGATGTCGATCCAGCAAAAGATCGCGCATGAGATGGCGGAGGAAAAAATCGGTCGCGAATTGAAATTGCTGATCGATCAACCGCTGATTGCGAGAACCGAAGCGGACGCGCCCGACGTCGATACGAGCGTCATCTTAGCGAAACCGGCGCCAGTGGGCGAATTCGTAAGGAAGCGAATCACCGGTGCGCGGGGTTACGATCTGCTGGCGTAAGGCACGCCGAAAGCGCGGAATTTCTTACGATTGGAACAACTTCGGGAGTGACAAAACTCGTGGGGTCAGGCAACCTCTTATCTGGGCGTCCGATTCTACATGGCCGATTCAAACGAACCGAAAAAGGAGACGGTGCGCATCACCGTTTCCCCGCCGGGTTCACCCTCGTCGGCGCCGGCTGAATCGCGCGAAACGGTGCGAATTCATTTGCCCACGCGTCCGCCTGCGAATCCTCCATCCGCGCCGCCCGAGCCACTCACTCAGGCACGGTCCGCCGCTGCCGCCATGCCCGCTCCGATCACGACACCAGCTCCAAAAAAAGAGACCGCACGCATCACGGTGTTACCCGACCCGCAGCCGAAACCAGCGGTTCAAATGAAAAAGACGCAACCGCTGATCGATTTGCCGGCGATGGAGACGCCTGCGACCACTGTCACCCTGACACCGGCACCGGAATCGGAGCCGCAGCGGCGAATCGATCAAATCCCAATGCCCTTATGCTGGGGGTTGCTCGCGGCTTCAGCCGCCATTTTGATTCTTCAGATTTGGAATTATCTTTCTTAGAGCCATGGAAAACTCGGAGACAATCAATCTGGACGAGTCGAATTTTGACCGCGAAATCAACAGCGACAAACCGGTGGTGGTGGACTTCTGGGCCGAGTGGTGCGGGCCCTGCAAGTTGATCGCGCCGCTCCTCGATGAAATCGCTCGCGAGAAAGCCGATGCCGTGAAGGTCGCAAAAGTAAACGTGGATCAAAACCAAAGCCTCTCGTTTAAGTACAATATTCGCGCCATTCCCTCGCTGCTATTCTTCAAGAACGGCCAATTGCGGGACCAAGTAACGGGAATGACGAGCAAAAAGGATTTGCTCAGCCGGATCGAAGCACTGGCGTAAAAATCGAACATTTCGGCCATTCCGGCGTATCGCCCGGAACGGGATGTGCTGCCTTGGTCGGGCGGACATGGTCTCTGAGCCACTGCTTCATAAAATGAAGATTCTGGTCGTCGATGACGATCGGATGAGTGTAACGCTGTTGGAACAGCTTTTGCAAAGGCGCGGTTATAGTCATGTGATGGGGATCACGGACTCTCGAAAGGCGCTCGACATCTGCGCCACTTTTGATCCCGATCTAATCTTGCTCGACCTGATCATGCCAGAGATGGACGGGTTTGCTTTGCTGGAAGCGCTTCGGGAGGATGGCTCTGAAAGTTTTCTGCCAATCGTGGTGTTGACCGCTGACATAACGGAAGAGGCCAGAGCCCGCGCACTGGAAGCTGGAGCGACTGACTTTTTGGTAAAGCCAGTTAGCCAAGCAGAAGCGCTTTTGCGTATCCGCAATCTTCTCGAGGTCCGGCGACTTAACGTCGTGCTCGAAAATCAGCGCGCTGCTTTGGAGGAAGCGGTGCGAGAACGCACCGCCGAGCTGCAAACCGCCAATCAGCGTTTGCAAAACGCATCAGCGTTTAGCGGCGCCTGACCGGACCGAACCGCTGCCGCAGTAACTGCCAGTCCGGCTCAAGGCCTGTGTAGATTCACTGAATATTTGAGTCATTTCGGCATGTCCAATCTCCGAAAAGGGGGTTGCAATGGCCTTGCAGCGCGGTTTCAGGCTACTAAATAAGCTACGAATCGAATCATGAATTTTTTCGATGGTGTTTTTTTAAGACTGCTCACCATTCCGTACGGCTCCTTCGCAGAGCAAGTGACTCTTTAACCACGATCGCACGGCGCAAGAACGGCCACGCTACCGAAAGCGCTACCGATCAAAAGAATGAATTTGATTTTGTCGGTTGGTTCGGTGGCTTAGCGAATTCTCCAGCAGCGGCGCGTCTGTTGAAACGCGATTTCGGGTCGAAGAACTTACTGATGTCCGCAGATATTGACTCTCTCAACATCTTCTTTTTTCGGTAACGCCATATCGTCTCCGCCGAGAATCCGGTTTAGTCGATGCGCCCTGCTGTTCGCGACTCGCCGTTGTCGCCCCGATGCTGTTCTCGTCTGAAACAAGTCCGGCGATTCTATAAGACGAAGGTCCAACATGCTGAATTGGTACATGCCTTCGATTAATGGGTATGACGGTGATGGACTGTTCGGCGTTGGGAGTGTTAATCGCCAATCATGAGCCGATTGAATTGATCGACGTTCGGTCAAAGAATGAATTTGCCGCGATGCACATCCCGGGGGCGCGATCGCTTCCCTTAGGTGAGCTGGTGACGCCCAAAATCTTTCGAAAGCGGCCCCTGACAACAGAGCGCGTTTATGTCATTTCCGAGAACGGTCACGCCCAAGCCAGTCTTGCGACGGGGATACTGCGATCGGCCGGTTGCGTGAATGCCGTTCCGGTGGATGGCGGAATGAAGGATTGGGTCGCCCGAGGTCTTCCAGTGCGGCGCAAGAGAATCTCGCTCCGGGTTCCAGCCTATCTCAACACGGGTGCGGCGTTACCCGTGATGGCAGCATGTGTGGCCTTGACACTGCACGAGATCATGGTTGCCGCTCTTCTCGCCGGCATCGCTGGATTGCTGCTTCTCAAAACGAATTTTTTGTCGCGAACAGGAGGACGGGAAAGTGGCGGGCCCGAACCTTCGCGTGTTATCAAAGCCCGCCGCGTGCCTAACGACGCCGGCTTTGCAGAAGGAGAGACCCCGTGAGCATCCAAACGCGTCCGCTTCCTGGTAATTTCTTGGCGTTTTGGTTTGCGATAACGAGCCCCTTAATCGGGCTCGTGGCCGGATTTTTTTTAGCGTGGCTGTTGGGCCGATTCTGAAAGGCCTGCTCGCAACGAAAATAGATGCGGACGTTGGCGGGGGCGGCGGCGCTCATCTTCGCAAAGCCGCTTAGCGGGAGAAGGCTCTGACAAATATTATAATGGCAAGCTCGCCTGGCTGAACCTGCTTTTGATTAGCTAATGACTTGTAATCGGTTAAGCTAATAGAAGAGCACTGGAGTAAATTCGTTTAATCGAGCTTTGTCAGCAATACAAACTCCGGTCGATTTATGAGAGCGATTGCCCAACCTATCAACCGCGGGATGTCGTCGCGCTCGAACCAAATCCGAAGAGCGGGAGGTAGCGCCAGCAGAGCGACAGAGCTTGTCTGCGTGGTGGACGACGACCAGTCAGTGCGTCGAGGTTTGCGGCGTTTGTTCAAATCCGCCGAATATGCCGCGGAAAGTTTTGCCTCGGCGGAAGATTATCTCGCCCGGGAAATCTTCGAAGGCCCGATCTGCCTGGTTCTAGATGTCCGAATGCCGGGATTAAACGGCCTTGAGCTGCAGAAGGAGCTCGAGTCGCGCGGAGCGTGTGAACAGATTGTCTTCATTACCGGCCACAACGACGTGCCGACCTGCACGCAGGCAATGAAAAACGGCGCGGTCGATTTTCTCATGAAACCTTTCGACAGCGAGGAATTGATTGAAGCCGTTAGGCGCGCTTTGGGACGGGGGAAGGAACATCTGCGCAAACGCGAGGAAAGACGCGAGGCGCGCGCCCTCATCGACAAACTGACGCCGCGTGAGTTCGAAGTTTTGCGTTTCGTGATTATGGGGTTGCTAAACAAACAGATCGCTGCGGAGATGGACACAGCCGAGAAGACGATCAAAGTTCATCGCGGCCGCGTCATGCAGAAACTCGGCGCCACCTCCGTGCCTGATCTGGTGCGCATCTCGCAGCGTGCCGGTATCTTACCGGCCCGCAATTCCGCATAATCTGCATAAGACCAAGGTCCACTATTCTGCCGAACTGTCGGGACGAATGTACGGCATGCTCGCTATGTCCAACATTGAAAATGGACCAGACGCGCAATTGCGCATAACGCCCACTGAAAAACCCTCCCCGGAGATTGTTTGCCTCGTGGACGATGATCCGCTTGTGCTCAGGTCGACCGGCCTTTTACTCACCTCAGATGGATTCACCGTCCGTCGGTTTGATAAAGGCGAAGATTTTATCGCTTATGTCGCGTCACACCAGGTGCCCCTCGTCGTGCTGGACATTTGGATGGAAGAAATGACCGGCTTCGAAATCCTGGCGCGGCTATGCGCCATATCACCGCAGACTCATGTGATCGTGATCACAGGACACGAAGATACCGCCGCGCGGGTCCTCGCGATGCGAATCGGCACAGTCGCGTTCTTGATCAAGCCTTTTGATGACGAACAATTTCTCGCAACGGTTCATCGCGCGCTTGGCCACCCGGACTCGAAAAAGAAGAGAGCGGCGCGAACGGGCGCGAGATTTGTTACTTAAAGCGACGCGGCGGCCCAGCAGCGCGCACAAAGTTACCAACAGCGACACGCCAGCGGCGGATCACAGAAAGGGTACGGGACCGATGGCCCGCAATCCTGCATCGCATAAGACTAAGGTCCAATATTCTCCTGAACTGTAGGAGCTAATCTGCGGAACGATCACTATGCCTACATTGAAAATAAGGTGGTCACGCACATCCGACCGGGTGTCCATGCAAACTTTCCGGAAGCCTCTCAAGCGCGCCTGATCGA
>WNGP01003206.1_pt2 | contig 10608 bp, 11 predicted proteins | sample 5407671 | NCBI WGS metagenome assembly WNGP01 (sample SAMN13153381, study PRJNA577476) | soil metagenome | isolation source: 40 cm soil or saprolite under Garry oak tree replicate 2 | place: USA:California | collected 2016-06-15
CGCACGGGGTCAAAGCGCCCGATGGAGTTGGCACTCTGGTCAACGAACCAGACGTTGCCCCGCGCGTCTATGGTTGTGGTCATGATGCCGTTCTCCCCACCGGGTGTCTCCCAACTCGTGACTACTCCCGTCGGTGGATCGAGCCGGGCAAGGCGATTGGCATACATCTCGCCAACCCACAGATCTCCACGCGCATCGACAGCAGGCTGCATCAGACCCACATTGGACTGCGGGAACAGATAGAGGTGAGACTGCGCCGCGCGAGTGAGCACCCTGGCTGTGGATGTCGGTGTTTCTCTCGCTGAGTTTGCCGTTGTGGTGGAGGTGGGAACGGTCTCAGTTGGTATCCCACTTCCATATTTCGCCTGTGAGATACTGCCGTAGGAAAGTGTAACGATGGTACTAATGCCGAGCAACACCACGATGAGGAAGAACCTGGCATTGCGCTTCCGGCTTGCTGACCAACGGGTAGTGTGCAGGTTCACTTGAGAAGCCCGATCAGTGTTCGACACAGCATCTTCATGCTCTGTTGAAAGGCGATACTGTTTTGTTTTTCCCCGTGTTCGGCGCTTCGTGATCATTCCGCTGTGCTCAAGATGTATGGCTGCCCTTTCCCAGGGGACGTTATGCGAGACATCTCACTCCTCCCGATCACCCATTTGTCCGCTACTTCATAATATAACCTATCTGTCCTGGTGCAAGCTCCGCCCATTCCAGGGAATTTGACAGGAAACAAATCATGTCCACGGTACGTCAGGATATCGCTATCATATCACTACCGATAGTACAGTAGCTACAGGTACTACATGCATTAGTACGCATCATTTTTTGTGTAGAGTATACAGAAAATCCCTTGTAGACGCATCATTATTGACAATCTCTCAATATTGAGATAGTATCATTATTATGAACAAGACCCCGAGACAACCGAACGCCCCTGAACAGAGCCGCGTGGCACGACGACGAGCGCGTGTGCGTGCTGATCTCCTTGCTGCGGCACGCCAGGTGTTTGCGCGTCGCGGCTACCAGGATGCCACGATCACCGAGATTACCCAGCTTGCCGATGTGGCCATTGGCACGTTTTATCTCCATTTTCGTGATAAAGCGGAGCTCTTCGCAGCCCTGGCGGAGGAAGGGTTGCTGGCCATCCGTGAGCAGCTTCTGGCTGTCCTTGCAACGCAATCAGGTGAGCAGACGATCGTGCCCGTCATCCGCACGCTATTACACTCTGCCTACCAGCAGCGCGATTTGTTCTTGCTGATCTGCGCTGGGGAAGGCCAGAGCATTGCTCAAACATACATATTCTCTGCCGAGGAGGGTCTGGCTGAGCTCCTGCTCCCGGCACTCCAGGCGGCCAAAGACCAGGGGCACCTTGCCACCTACGATCCTGCGCTGCTGGCGCGTCTCATCATGAGCATGATTATCCAGGCCATTACCTGGTGGTTGGAAGATGACGAACCGGGACCTGACGTGATGGCAGAGCATATCCTGTTTCTGTTGGGCCACGGTTTACCAGCCGGGCTCCTCGCCTGATTCACGGTGGAGACACAGGCCTGACAGCACCAACAAGCGAGGAGGCACTGCACTGCGAAACACAACGACAAGAGCATGGAAGGAGGGAGACAGCGTGATCCCTCCTGAAGGCAAGCGCAGCGACATGAAGGAGAAAAGCGTGAGTACTCTTTTGCGAAAGGAGCAGAGAACGTGACACATCAGCATGATCCGACAACATCAGGGAGGGAAACGCCCTCTCAGATCTCTCATCCGCGCTTTGCAAAGTTCTACGAGTGGTATGCCCATCTTGGTTCTGAGCGTCGTCTCACCGATCCTCTGCGCCAGGAGACGGCGGGACAGGCCTATGGAGTGGTGCTGGAGGTGGGAGCGGGGACCGGGCTGAACTTTTCCAGGTACCAGCCAGAACGGGTCGAGCGGGTGGAAGCGATTGAACCGGATGCGGCCATGCTCGCCTATGCGCGTCCGCGTGTGAAGCAGGCGGCGGTGCCCATCACGCTCACCCAGGCTTCCGTCGACGCCTTGCCTTTCCCCGATGCCACCTTTGACAGTGCGGTGGTGACGCTCGTGTTTTGTTCGGTCAGCGACCCCGCGCGAGGCATGCAGGAGATCAAACGGGTCTTGAAACCGCAGGGAACCCTCTTCATGTTTGAGCATGTGCGCTCACAAAAGTCCGTGACGGCGCATCTGCAAGATGCCATCGTGCCCCTGACTACGCGTCTGTTCGGGCATTGCCATTGGAACCGCGACACCGAACGAGTCGTGCGGGAGGCAGGATTTGACATCGCCAACCTGCGTCGTATGGGAGGAAGTTTCGACCTGAGTCCGCACCTCGTGCTGCAGGCACGTCGTCCATGAGCCTCATGCAGGATCGTCGAAGCACGCCGTCCCATGTACAAATGGCAGACGTGACAAGAAGAGTCCTTTTTGTCTTTGTGAGAAGTGTCAGGACTGCGGCGGCATCTCCTGTTCCTGTGGATATGGTATGTATGGTTCGTCAAACTGCTGCTTCGGTTGTGGAGAGCGGTCATGCCGCCCACCTTCCTGATATATTTCCGGCATTGGTTGGGGTGGTTGATAGCCCTGCTCATATCTTTGATAAGGATTCTGTGCCGGTGGAGTGTCTGGCATTGGTTGTGTCTGCCTCTGGTTCTGCCAGCGCACTACGAGCCAGATGACTACTGCCAGCACCACCAGGAAGAACAGCCCGCCTAACACCATAAACACCATCATCGCACCCATCATGCCCATCATATGCATTCTCCTTTCGCGTTCAGTGGATGCTCTCCATCAAGATGCCAGGCTGCTTCACGGGAGAGAAACGCTGCCACCCTTCGCCGAGCGTCTGACACCGTATTGTACCTGCTATGCACAGTCGTACCTTTGACAAGTGTACCACATTACTCTATACTGGAATCAACCGGTGCATGTTTCAATTGGCACCCCCGTCTGACGTTGGAGAGGAGCAGAGTAATGAATTCGGAACCAGAAATCAGCGTCTTTCGCCCCGATCGGCCTGGTATCCGCAAGGTGCTCGGCGACCTGGAAGCCGAGATCATGGAACTCGTCTGGTCTCGCCCGGAGGGCTCCGGCACGACGGTGCGCGATGTCTTCGAGGTCCTCTACGAGCGCAGGTTGAGCGACGAGCGCCGGCGCATCGCCTATACGACCGTTATGAACACCATGGTTCGTCTGGCGAAGAAGAATCTCCTGCGCGTCGAGAAACGCGACCAGGCCTACCTCTATTTCCCCAACCAGACCCAGCAGGAGTTCGTCTCGCGTTTCGTCGAGCGTATCCTGGAAAATCTCTATGTCAATTTCTCGGGAGCGACCCTGGAGGGTGTAGAAGCCCTCCCCAACCAGGAGGCAGCCAACCGTGTCCGCCAGCAGCTTGACGAGATCGGCCGCCGCCGCGCGCTAGAGGAGGGGCAATAGTGCATCTCCTGCTCGGCCTCTCCAGCACCCTGCTCGTCATGCTCAGCGGCTTTCTGACACTTGGCATCCTGCGACGCACCGGTTCCTGGTCGCAGCGGCGCAGCGTGCAGTGCCTTGTCCTGGCGGTGCCGATTGTCAGTCTCACGCTCGGTCTCGGCGGGCTGCACCACTTTAGCGGCCGCGCCTGCCTGATCCAGGCCCCATCCTGGGATTCCTTGCTCGGTGATGCACTCCCGGTAACTATGGGAGTCGTTGCGTTTGGCGCATTGAGCTTAGGGATAGCGCGGCTCGCGCTGATGGTGTGGATGATAGCGCGCAGCGGCGCGTTGGCTGACCCAGAACTCCAGTCGCTCGCTGATGACCTGGCTGATAGGCTCGGCTCACCCAGGTGTCGTCTACTCCTCTGCATCTATGATCGACCACAGGCGTTCACCAGTGGCATCTTGCGACCGACGGTGCTGCTTTCGACCTGGATGGTTGAGCACCTCGACCAGCGTGAGCTTGAGGCCGTGTTGACCCATGAATTGGGGCATGTAGCACGGCGTGACTACCTCGTGATCTGGCTGGCAACCGTGCTCCGCGACGCCTTCTTCTATATACCGGTGAGTTGGACCGCCTACCGCCAGCTGCAACAGGAGAAAGAACTGGCGTGTGACGACACAGTGGTCGGTGCGACGCATCGCCCCCTGGCACTGGCGAGCGCACTGGCAAAGGTCCTGCTTCACGCGGTCGAGGAGCCACAACTCGCACGCTTCGGAGTCGCACAGTCCCTGGTGCGTGCAGATGAACCAGTCACTAGCCGTATCGAGCGGTTACTCACGGCATCGCACCCTACAACCAACACCTGCTATGCAGGTAAAAGCGGCCTGCGCATCAGTCTTCCTGCATTGGTCGGGCTGCTGCTCCTTGAAGGGATCAATCTCAGTGTGATGCTCGCGTTGATGGGATGCGGGCCCGCCCTGCTGCTCGGAAAGCTGTTCTGATGAAGTAAGGGCCGTCCTCCTCCATTCCATGGAGAAAGCTCCTTCAGCGCGAACAACCACCACTCACGAGCCAGAGCCAGGAGTCTTGCTTCTTCAGGACTCACTACAGTCATCCGCACCGCAACTGCACGTTTCCCCGGTACGGGCTTCGTGCAACGCTTCACGTCCCTCTTGCACCAGGAAATAGACGAGGGCCAGTGCCGCGAGGGGATCGGCCCACCACCAGCCAAAGAGCCGGTTGAGCAGGAGCCCGGCCAAGAGCGTGAGCGACATGTAGGCACAGGTCACACTGCACGCGGCATCCGCTTTGAGCGCGGCACTGCCAATACGTTTCGCGACTCGGAGCTTACCTTGCCACAAGAGCGGCATGATGATGGCAGCTGCAATAGCCAAACCGACGCCCCACCAGGAAGCCTCGGGTTGCGTCCTGGTGAGAAAGGCGAAGGCGCTGTCGCCCACGATGTAGACGGCAAGCGCAAACAAGCTGATGGCCGTCACCCAGGACGCGCGACGCTCGGCGGTTTCAATGCGTTCGGTAGAACCTCCACGTTGCTCTACCAGCAGCCGCCACAGCAGGATACCGCCAGCGATGAGCTCGACGATGCTGTCCAGGCCAAATCCTTGCAAGGAGACGCTGCGCGTGGCAAACCCGACCGAGAGAGCGACACTTGCCTCAATGACCATCCAGACGATCGTCACCAGTTCAATCCACACTCCCAGACGTACCTGTCCTGCGCGGGTGGTTCGTTCCCTGCCCTGTGCCAGTGGTTGTGCCATTAGTGTCCTCCCTTCGTGTTCACTCTCTGTTCTACTTCAGATTCATGACTGTGGTTGTGCTCGGCCGCTTCCATCTGGCAATACAAGCCATCGACTGAGCAATACTGCTGCTGGTGCGCATGGCACTCAAACTGAATGGTGCTGTGTCCAATCCGGTACTTCTCGGAGAGGATCGCCTCCAGAGACTGCAGGATGGGTGCGCTCTCGCTTGTCAACCGATCCGTGATGCGGGCATGACACGAGAGGGCATACACGCCACCGGTGATACACCAGACGTGCAGGTCATGCACATCCTCGACGCCCGCGACCTGTTTCATATCCCGAACCAACGCTTCCATGTTAATGTCTTGCGGAACGGCTTCCAGCAGGATGTTGGTCGTTTCACGCACAATGCGCCAGGCTCCTACAGCAATGAGAACAGCAATGCCGACCGAGAGGATCGGGTCCGCAAGCGTCCAACTGGTCAGCAAAATCACCAGGCCAGCCACGATGACGCCAACGGAGGCCCCCACATCGCCAAAGACGTGCAAGGCAGCCGCCTTCGCATTGAGATTCTCCTTCTCTTTTCGCAGGCCAAAGCCAATAAAGAGGTTGACTGCAATGCCGATGCCTGCCGATGCGAACATAAAGAGCGGCTGGATCGGCTCGGGGTGCTGGAAGCGCTGCACGGCCTCGTAGAGAATCCAGCCGGTGACGAGCAGGAGCGTGACGGCATTGATAAGCGCAGCCAGAATGCCTACACGGTGGTAGCCAAAGGTTTTGCGGGCATTAGCGGGCCGTTCGGCCTGTGCTGTTGCAAACCAGGCCAGGCCCAGGGCAAAGATGTCTGTGAGCGCGTGCCCCGCATCGGAAAGCAACGCCAAAGAACGGGCCAGCAGACCACCGGTGACCTCTGCCGCTACGATGATGAGCGTCAAAAAGAAAGCCAGGCGCAAGGTTTGCTTCGCCACGCCATGCATAGGGTTGTGACCCGCATGTTCAACACTCATGTAAGCACCTCATTCTCGCCTGTCAACTCCATTGGCTGTTCGTAGCGCGTGCATTCGTAGACGCCGCGCGCGACATCAGCCAGCAGTTCATCAGCCATGCTGAGCAGCGAGTCAACTCGTCCATCGCTGAGTTGATAAGAGGTGTAGCGGCCCTGCTGGGAGGACATGACGAGATCGCAGTCGCGCAGACAGGCAAGATGATTGGAGACATTGGATTGAGAGAGTCCTGTTCGTTCGACGATGGCACTCACCGTGAGTGGTCCAGCTCGCAGTGCTTCCAGGATCGATAGACGCGACATATCCGAAAAGCCACGAAAGAGTTTAGCTTTGAGCGCGGTTCGTTGAGGGGCCAGTACGGGCATCTTGTCTCCTCCTTTATATCATCATATTATCAGATACTGATATGATATCGGCGGTAAGAGAAGATGTCAAGATGAGAAGACGGATAGGGCTCATGTTTCTCTCGTTCTCGAGGCGTTCCTCAGCGTCTCACTCCTATCGTTTACCGTACACTTGATGATTGTATGGCGAGCTCCTATAATCCAATCAGTAGCACAATCGAAGGTCTGCATCAAAACGACGCGGGTTCAGGACGCTCGTTTTGTTGTGCCGTGCCTGTGAGGAATAACCACTGGTGCAACATCCCGTGGGCGATGGACCAGGCTTGCACCGAAGCCTCGCTGGTTGCTGTGGGATTGGCATTGATGGCAACCAACTCAACCTGGCTGGCAGCCGAGGCTTTCAATCGAGCTTTGGCATCAGACATGATCTGAGCGGTCAGTGGGCAAACGTCCTTACACCGTGAGTCGATGAAAGCCAGAACGACCTCGTGACCGCGCAGGGTTGAAAGGGTGACTGACTGACCGAACTGGTTCATGAGGGTGAATTCAGGCGCGAGATCGCCTGCCATTGGAAAGCCACCAAGTGCCTGGTTCGCTGCACTAGCAGCCGACTCCGCTGCTGTTTGGTTGTGGCGCGCTATGAGAACCGTGATTCCCCAAAAAGCCCCGGTAATGATGACGAATGCTACCATGCCAAGAAAGGCAGCTCGCGTCAGTTTCTGCATATCATTGAGATGCCGCATGGTTCTTTCCTTTCACCAAATAGCTGTTTGCGTGCGTTCACATCACGCGCTGTTCTTTCCCTATCTTTTTTGATGTCCCTCCTCCTGGCAATACTACCCTGAACTACTACTATTGACAATAGTACATAGCGGTTTCTCTACTATCGTTCGTCGTACACTTGACACATGTACGGGGGACTCCTATAATCCAATCTGTAGCCGGGTCGAAGAGAGACACCCATATGGCGAGAAGGAGAAGCGCATCAGAGCAGAGAAGCCCTATAGTCGTCTTATACCTTCGCCATATGCCTATTTCTAAAGAAGAGAACACGCGTGATAAAAGATCGAATCAGGTTCATGCTGTCCCGAATCCAGGCGCATTCGGCTCGCCGCCGCTTGCTCATCGCTGCCCTGCTTGCTGTTTCCCTGGCACTTCTTTTGCCCGGCACGAGTGAGGCGCATGCCATTCTCTTGCGCTCGAATCCCGCTCCCAATGCTGTCCTCTCCACCGCCCCGGTTCAGGTGCAAATGTGGTTCACCGAGGCGATCAATCCCGTCGCCAGTACCGCCGCGGTTGTCAACCAGGCGAACCAGCGCGTGGACAAGCGAGATGCCTTTGTCTCGCCCTTCGACGCCACCGAGATGGATGTCTCTTTGCAGCCCAACCTGTCACCCGGAGTCTACGCGGTGGTCTGGCGCACTTATGCCTCCGATGATGGACATGTCCTCACCGGCTCATTCCTCTTCACGGTCGCACGGCCCGATGGGAGCATTCCTACCGTGAGCGCGGGCACGGTTCTCGGTCAGAATGTGCTCGGCGGAAGCAGTGCCACCGGGCAGGACACCGGTCAACTCGATGGCCTGACGCTTTTCAACCTCCTCATGATTACGCTGGTCGAACTCGGAGCGGTCTTCTGGGTGGGGGCGCAGTTCTGGCCGATTTTTGTGCTCCTGCCCTCTGCAGAAGACCACGAGGAGTTGAGCGCATCAAATCAGCAGGCACAGCAGCGCTTTGAGCGGCGGTTTTCGCTCCCCACCTTGCTGCTGCTGTTACTGGCGAATTCTCACCAGCGGGCGCTTCGGCACCTTCTGGATCGCGCGCGTGATCGTCATCCTGCTGGCGCTCCGGCTCTCGCTGTACCAGTTGCAATTGCACAGGTCTCGACGAGGTCCGCGTCCCCGCCTGGGCAATGTCATCCTCCCGTGGGCGAACCTGCTGCTCGGCCTGACTCTCTTCATCGCAATGGCGATGTCGAGCCACGCTTCGGCGGTGAGCGGCACGACCGGAGTGCTCGCGCTGGTGGTGGACTGGCTCCATCTGGTAGCGGCGGCGCTCTGGGTCGGGGGTATGCTCTACATTGCTACCAGTTATCTGCCGGTTCTCCAAAAGAGCACGGTCGCAGAGCGGGCCCGCTCCCTTGTCAGCGTGCTGCCCTACTATACCCCCTGGGCACTGGCGGGGGTGGTTATGCTGGCCGTGACCGGCCCGCTCAGCGCCACGATCGAGGTCAAGTCGTGGGAGCAGTTGTTTGCGACGGCCTACGGGCGCACGCTCATCGTTAAGGTGTTCCTGGTCGGGGCGCTGCTCTTGACGAGCGCCATCCACGTCTTCCTGCTGCGACCGCGTCTGAGAAAAGAGGCGCGCAAGTATGCCTATGCCGCGAGTCGTCTCCAGACGCAGCAGGCAATAGACGCACCGAGTCCGAGCGCGCTGCTCGTCGGCCAGGCTCACGTGTCCGAAGAACAACAGGCGGTTGAGGCTGATCCTCCGCTCGAAAGCCAGTCCTCACCCTCTGAGATCCGGGAATCGACACCACCAGATCGCATCGATAGAGCGATCGCGCAACAGGTGAGGCTGCGCGAGAGACGGCTGTCGAAGCGTTCAGGGCAACTCATGCGGGTCCTGCGCTGGGAGCCTGTGTTGGGAGTGGCCGTGCTGGTCTGCGTTGGTCTGTTGAACGTCTTCGGGGGTACCCTTTCTCCCATCACTGCGGCGCAGCAGCCCGGGCTCCCAACGGGAAGCGCTGCGCCATATCACACAACGGCAAAGACCACGGATGGCACAGTGTCGATCGCGCTCTATCTCAATCCGAATAGCGCCGGCCCCAATGGCGTCCAGGTGAGCGTGGCAGATGCCCGGACGGGCGCGCCTGTCACCAATGTGGAGGTATCGCTCACGGCCACGATCCAGGATATGGATATGGGTACGCAGGCGTATACTCTACTGCCCGATGGCAAGGGACATTTCAGCGGCACTATCAACCTGTTGATGGGTGGTCACTGGCAGATCGGCATCCAGGTGCGCACCCGCGACAATGCGCTCCACGAAGCCACTGTCAAGGTGACGACGCCCTTTTGATCTGGAACAGGGGCCTGCCGACACAGGCAGCTCTGGCTATGCTGACGGAAAACAGAACGATCGATGGTGTATGAACCTTGATGCGGAAAGTTGGTAAGATTCATGGAAGATGAAGGCATCTTACCTGCCCAGACCCGAGTTGAGCCGAGAATGGTCGCACACAGAAGACGTGGCGGCAAACGCCGCATCGCCGTGTTTCTCGCGGTGGGACTCGCATGTGTTGGGCTGCTGGCACTGCTCGGGTCTCAACTCCTGGTGCCAGCCCAGAATCAGGCGAACGCCGGGATCAGCCCGCTTCTAGGACATCCCGCGCCAGATTTTACGTTGGCGGCTCTCAGCTCCCATCCTGCACCGCCGGTCCATCTGGCAAGCTTCAAGGGAAGGCCGGTGATGCTCAACTTCTGGGCCTCGTGGTGCGTCCCCTGTCAACAGGAGGCCCCCATTTTGCAGGCAGCGTGGCAGCGCGTGCAAAGCCAGGGAATCGTCTTTCTCGGCATCGATTTTCAAGATGACCACACGCAAGGGCTGAATTTCTTGCATACCTACGGGATCACCTATCCCAGCGTTGTAGACGATAGCGGCTCCACCGCCATCAACTATGGTCTGACAGGCGTGCCGGAGACCTTCTTTCTCAATCGTCACGGGGTGATCGTCTCCAAAGTGACCGGTCAGTTGACCCAACACACCTTGCAGAGCAATCTGCAAGGTATTCTCCGCTCGACGTAGGGCGACACCGGTAGTGTGAACCTGTAACCAGGTAGGGTATGTATCTGCATGATCGAACCAGCACAAAATGACAGCAGCATGAGCAATAGGGAACAAGCCTCTGGGACTGGAAGCAGCTATGCCAGGGAGGACACCGACGCGGAGCGGCCCGCGGTCTCCCAGGCATCGCAGCGGCCTGTCCGCTCGTCGGCCCGCCGCCGACGCGATGCCTGGTTGCTACTTCTGGCCCTCCTGGTGGGAAGCGCTACCATCGTTGCCCTCTCA
>WNGP01007595.1_pt1 | contig 10607 bp, 9 predicted proteins | sample 5407671 | NCBI WGS metagenome assembly WNGP01 (sample SAMN13153381, study PRJNA577476) | soil metagenome | isolation source: 40 cm soil or saprolite under Garry oak tree replicate 2 | place: USA:California | collected 2016-06-15
GAGCAGAGGGTCACCTGGTTGGACACGGCGTCGCGGATGCCTACAGATGAGTCGACGGCTCGCGTCCCCGACCAGGCACCACCCGGGGAGACGGTGAACGTCGTGGCCGCCAGCGCGGGTACGGCGAGGAGGGCGGCGGCCGCGGCCGCCACCGCAAATGCGGGAGTGGCGAGTAGGCCCATTCTGTGCTTCATGATTCCTCCGCAGAGATCAGAGACAGGGTCGCGGTCATGCCGGCGCCGGGGCCGACCGCCAGCCCGCCCACGAAGAGCAGGGCAGCCAGCCAGCGCAGGAGCATGACGACGCCTTTCGCGGATGTCCATCCGGGGTCCACTGTCGGCGGCGACCCTGCAACGCCGCTGACGCGGCGCTGCAACGGAAACGGCCAGCCGGACGGCTGCGTAGGGCTTCGCCACGGCACAGGCCTGATGAGTGAGCGGCCACGAAGTCCAGCCAGCCGAACGCCCTGACCATGGACAGGTTGGATGAGGAGGATGGGCACAAGCGCCGAGCGTTGAGCCCAGACCCGTGCGCAGGTTCTGGCACGGCCCAGGCCTACCCAGCCTGGGCGAGCTCCGCCGCGACTCGTCGCGCCTCGCGCAGGCCGCTTTCGATCGCGCCGTCGACGAAGCCGCCCCACAGGCTCGCGTTGTCGCTCGACGCGAAGTGCACCACGCCCGCAGGCTGCTGCAGGCCGGCCAGGTCGCGGGTCAGCTGGCCGGGCCGGTGTGTCATCCAGGTGGTCCGTGACAGCGGGTCCTTCATCCAGTCGTGCGCGGCTACCTCGACGACCTCCAGCCCGGGACGCAGCGCGTCGACCGCGGCCTGCACGCCGGCGACACTCGTCACGTCGAGCTGCGTGTGGTCGGGGCCGAACCCGACCAGGACCGTCGCGTCGTCGTCGGTGAACTCGGTCTTCAGCACCGAGATCGGATGCCGCTGGCTCGCGTACGCGAAGAACCGCGGTACCCGGCCGCGTGCCTTCACCCAGACCTTCACGCCCTGCGACGCGACGGTCTCGGCGTTCGCCCGCTGCCAGGCGTCCGGCAGCCCCAGCTCCCACTCGATGCCCGCGATCGCGTTGACCGGCAGCGTCGAGATCACCCGCCGGGCGCGCGCCTCGGTGCCGCCGGCGCAGGTCACGACCGCACCGTCCGCGGTCTGCGCGACCCTCGTCACGGTGGCGCCCAGCCGGATCTCGCCCGCGACGTCCACCGCGATCGCCTGAGTGAATCCGCTCATGCCGCCGACGACCCGGTAGGTGGCCGATGCCTCGTGCATGAGCTGCCAGTGCCCGCCCGCCGCGGCCGCCCAGCGCAGCGCGCTCGACAGGCCGACCTGGTCGAGCCGCGCGTTCACGTGCCCGGCCCACACCGCCTCATTCGCGCTGCGTGCCTCGTCGCCGAGCCCGAGCGCATCGAACCGGTCCTGGATGCTGAGCGCGTCCAGTCCGCCGATCTCGCCGGCCGTCGGGTCGATGCCGCGCGGGATGGCGGCGCGGACGTCGTCCACGATCGCCTGCTGCCCGTCTGCGATGAGCGCCATGAACTCATCCAGCGTGCCCGCGCGCGGGGCGTCGCCCGCACCGAGCCAGTACGCCTCCTCGACCGCGGGGCTGCGCGTAATCTCCCGCCCGTACCGGGTCATCTCGGCCCACGTATGCGGCTGCACCCAGTGCACCCAGGTGCCGCCGAGCTCTAGATCGTGGCCGAGCCTGCGGTCCGTCCAGGTGCGCCCGCCGACACGGTCGCGGGCCACGCGGTCGTGAGTGCGGACATGAGCCTAACCTCCGAAATCACGGTTGCGTCCACTCATGCTGCACGCCCGCGCGGACCAGCGTCCATCACGGGGACCGCTCGCGCGCCAGTCCTCGGCGTGCGGAGCGCCAGGCCAGCACGGTCCTCAGCTCGTCCCGGACGGCCAGGTTCCGGGCGCACCGGCCTCGCCGGGACGGACAAGCCCGGTTTCATACCCGTAGATCACGGCGTGCGCGCGGTCGCGCAGCTGGAGCTTGGTCAGGACCCGGGTGACGTGCGTCTTGACTGTCGTCTCGCCGATCACCAGGCTGCGGGCGATCGCGGCGTTGGACAGCCCGCGGACCATCAGGACGAGCACTTCGCGTTCCCGGTCGGTGAGCCGATCCAGGTCAGCTGACTGACGTGGCCGGCCACGGACGAAATGCTCAACGAGCCGCCGCATCGGCCCGGGGGAGACCAGGGCATCGCCGGCGGCCGCAGCCCGCACCGCGAGCAAGATCTCCTCAGGCGGGGCGTGCTTCAGCAGGAATCCGCTGGCCCCGGCGAGCAGGCCGTCGAAGACGTACTCGTCCAGGTCGAAGGTCGTGAGCAGCACGACCCGCGGCGGATTCGGCGTCAGCGCGGCCACCCGCCTGGTGGCCTCGATCCCGTTGAGCCGCGGCATGCGCACGTCCATCACCACGACATCGGGCCTGAGCTCGGCTGCCTTGCTCACTGCCGCCAGCCCGTCGGGCGCCTCGCCGGCCACCTCGAGGTCCGGCTGCGTGCCGATCATCATGGCCACGCCTGCCCGGACCACCGGCTGATCGTCGACCACCAGGATGCGGATGGTCACGGCGGACCCGGCAGGAACGCGCGTACCGCGAAGCCCCGTTCCGCGGCGCTCCCGGCCTCGAGCTGGCCGCCGAGCAGGCGGGCTCGTTCCCTGAGCCCGGCCAGTCCGGCGCCGCCACCACGGATTGCGCCCGCAGCGGCCGCCGCACCAGGCCCGTCGTCGGTCACCTCGACCATGATCCCGTCGTCACGGCAGGCCAGGTGGACCGTTGCCGCGGCGCCCGCCGCATACCGGATCGCATTGGTCAGGCTTTCCTGCACCACCCTGTAGCCAGCCAGCTCGACGGCAGCCGACAGCGGGCGGGGCTCGCCGTCCACGCGCAACTCAGCTCGCATACCCGCTTCCCCGGCTCGCTCGATCAGGCCGGGGATGTCACCGAGTCGCGGCTGCGGTGACGTGTCCGGGCCGGTATCTCCGGCCGGCCGCAGTTCGCGGACCAGCTGGTTGAGTTCGGTCAGGCCGCCGCGGGCCTGCCGCTCGATGGCGGCTATCGCGGCCGCCGCCGCCTGCGGGTCACCGGCCGCTGCCAGCCGGGCTGCCCCGGCCTGGACGGCGATGGCGCTGAGCTGGTGGGCTACCACGTCGTGCAGGTCCCGCGCCAGCCTGGCCCGTTCCGTATCTTGCGCGTGCCGGGCAGCGGCCGCGGCCGTATCGCGGTGCGCACTGGTGACCTCGCCCATGCCCAGGGCTATGGCCAGTAGCGCGCAGGCAATGGCCGGATCGTGGCTGCCGTGGTCAGCCGGCAACGTGATGAAGACCGCGAGCAGCGCGCATGCCGCCAGTGCCCGGCCGACCCGGCGCACAGTGTTGCTGCCGTAGGCTCCCAGGCCGTAGGCGGCGGCGAGAACCGCGGCGCCGGCCGACCATATGTTCAGGCCTGCCGCGTACTTGACCGCCAGGGCTGCACCAGCCAGGGCCAGCACTGCGGCCGGCTGTTGCCGCCGCCGCAAAAATGGCACCGACTGCGCCGCGGCCAGCGCGATGACACCGAGGATGACGGGCGCGGAACCGCCGTGCCCTGGCGGCCGCCACCACCAGGGCACATCGAACAGCGCCCAGCCCAGCAGCACCGGCGCCACCAGCCGGTCTACGGTCTCGGCCCGCAGCCGGCGCTGCAGCCAGGCTCTCCACACGGCTCGACCCTATGCCGCCCGTCCGGCGGTCACACCGTCACGTCCGCGGAGAATCGCCAGCGGGCAATGACTGCCGCGATAGCGCCGGTGAGCACGATGCCGAGCAGCCCGGCCAGCTCGCCGGGCTGCTGGCCGCCGCTGACGAACCTGCTCCAGAAGTTGGTGGGCAGGTAGCCCGCGGCGTCAAAGTTCATCCAGGCCTGCACGAACGACGCCGGGGACAGCCGCCCGATGCTCGCAATGCCGGCGACCAGGAGCGCGAGCAGCATCGAGCCCGCGGTGATCGCCGTGGTGGCGAGCTGCCCCCGGGCGATCGCGCCAGCCGCGGTCCCGACGGCAGCGAACAGACCGAGCACTATCACCGCGCGCCCGGCCGCTGATGCCGACGAGCCCAGGCCAGCCCAGATCGGGGCATGAGCCGCCGGAAGGCCGGCGGCCGCCGCGATCAGCGGTGCGGCTACTGCCAGGACCAGCCAGCAGCACACCAGGGCCGCCACTCCCGCAGCCCAGATCGTCAGCCACTTGGCGGCGAGTACCCGGGTCCGGCGGCCCTGCCTGGCGAGCAGCTGCCTGATGGTCCTGGATCCCCACTCGCCGCCCCAGTGCCCGCCAGCGACCAGGGCGATCAGCAGCAGGCCAGGCACCGAGGCGAGCATGCCGGCCGCAACGTGCCCTATCTCGCCGGGCTGCGCGAGCAGGCTCGTCGCAGCCGCGGCGGTCCGGGCCGCGGCGTGCGCGTGCGCGATGACCTGCCTGCACTGCGCGGTCGCTGCCGACGCGCAGACATCGGGAATCCGGGGACTGGCGAGCGCGCCGCGGGCGTTGTTCGCGCCGCCCCAGGTGATGAGCAGGCAGAAACCGATGATGGCCAGCCCGGTTCCCCACACCAGCGGCCTGATCAGCTTGCGGAGTTCAGCTGCCAGCAGCCACGGCACGTGCGTCCTCCTTCCCGGTGATCTCAAGGAACCTGTCCTCCAGCCCGGGCCGCTCGACGGTCACCGATTCGGCGACCACCCCGCCCGCCATCAGGACGCCGTTCACGTCGCGGCCGCTGTCGTGCTCGACGAGGAACTGCCCGTTGGCGTGCCTGGCCGGCCACCGGGCCAGCAGCCGGGCGGCGGCTTGGGCGTCGGTGGCAGCGACCTCGACGCGGACCCGCCGCCTGATCGCGCCGAGCATCGCGGGCGCGCCTTCCTCGACGAGCCGGCCACCGGCGATCACGGCTACCCGGTCGCACACCTGCTCGACCTCGGCGAGCAGGTGACTGGACAGGAATACCGTCGTCCCCTCGGCGGCCAGGTCGCGCAGCAGGCCCCGGGTTTCCCTGATGCCAGCCGGGTCGAGCCCGTTGGTCGGCTCATCGATGATCAGCAATGGCGGGCGGCCGAGCATCGCTGCGGCTATCCCGAGCCGCTGGCGCATGCCCTGGGAATAGGTCTTGACCTTCCGGGCAGCAACATCGGCCAGGCCGGCCAGGCGAAGGACCCGGGCGGCCTCGCCGGGACCGCAGCCACCGCCCGTGGCACCGAGCACTTCGAGGTTGACCCGCCCCGTCATCCACGGGTAGAAGGCGGGCTCCTCGATCATCGAGCCGGCCTGCGCCACGACCCGCGGGTCGGGAAGGCGCCGGCCAAGCAGATAGACCTGGCCCGCAGACGGCGCGATCAGGCCCAGCAGCATCCGGATGGTCGTGGTCTTGCCGGCGCCATTCGGGCCGAGAAAACCATAGACCTGACCGGGCGAGACTGCCAGATCAAGCCCGTTCACGGCGATCGCCGGCCCGAACCGCTTGGTCAGGCCCTCGCAGCTGATCACATCCATGCGACAGACCGTACGGGCGCAGCGCCGCAGCCGCGTCCCCCGCCAGGACGATCCGGCCTCGCCTTTTCGACGACGACCTGCGGGACGCACCGGCGCCGACCGCTGTACCGGCCGTCGATCGGCCGGAAAAACGCCATACCGCCGCCACGATCCTCCCTGCCGATCAGGCGCGTCCCGCGATCGCACGGATTCGGACGTACGCTGCACGCAGGACGTCCGGATCTGTAACAGCGTTGCACCTCACGGCGGCAGGTGCGCGCAACTGACCCATCGCTAAAGGACGGGTCAGACTAGGAACCGGCTCGGCCATGCTCTGCCGCTCGGCTAGGACGGATCTGCTGCGTCGGCGTCCATAGTGCTCCGAGCCAGGCCCAGGTCGGCCGCCACGGTGCCGCCCTCGACGACCCGCTGACCATCGAGGTCCGGCCCACCGCCACTGGCCGGAGCTCACTGACCGTGTCCTTCACCGTCCAGCACGACGGCCAGATCCTCGCGATCGGGCAAACGGCCTACGTCGCCGTCCGCGACGGCAATGCCACAGCACTTCCAGAAATACTTGCTCTGCTGCCCTGAACCGGGCCTCGGCACCGGCCCCATGCCACCATCGGGACGTCGATGCCGTCCAGATGCCAATATCCCCTGGAAAATGCCATCGGGAGCCGACGTAGACCCTACATCATCTGATCCACGGGACACGCCCTACGAGCCGGGACCGTATGGCCGTCGCCGCAGCGAAGAGGCCAGAGGGTCAGTCGGCCTTAAGGTGCCAGCAGCGCGCGGCGTCCCGCTCGATCACCGTCGTGCGCAGGCCGAATGGTTCGGGCGTCACGCCGCGGATCCAAAGCTCTACGCGAGCGACGTCGATTGTGATGAATACGGCGTTCGATCGATCCGACCCGGCAGGAAAAAAGGAATCATAATAGGCCATCCAGCGCCTGCCGAACTCGGACTTTCCCTCGACAAGGCTGGCTTTCCCGGCGAGCGCGATAAAGGCCTCGTCGGGATCGTCCTGGAAGATAACGGAAACCTGGCCGACACGGCGCATGTCGGCCACCTTGGGCGAGCGGCCATCGGTGATGAAGCGGAGCGTCCATTCATCCTCATCGGCATCGCGCGGCACCCGGCCCATTGGCCGGGGCCTGATACCGCCCTCGGCGGTGGCGCTGAGCAGCCAGCAATAGCGTACCTTTCCGATTGTCTCTGCGGCTGCGGCAAGCAGCCGGTTCACGTTGGCGGCATTATCCGCAAGCGACATTGTGAACCCTTCGGCTGGTTGAGGATGTGATGGACTCAGTGGAACTCCTGTGACGGCCCTGTTGTCTCAGGCGGGCCGCTTCCTTGGTCTGAGAGTAACCCCTCGGTTCGGACGCTGCCTGTGCGCACCTGCGCACGCCAGTCTGTCTGATCATCGCGTCACCGTCGGAGGCAATTAGATAATGGCCCGGGCCAAAGACCAAGGCTCTTCCAGCGAATCGCTCTTCACCTTTGATCCGTAGATACCTGTATGAGGCGTTCAGCGTTGTCCGGATCGGTCTGCGAGCTGGCATGATCGTCACCCGCCTGTCCGCACCCGTTCGCCTGGCGTGGGAATCCGTTCGGGCGGATGGCTCCCACACTGGCTCCCAGTGACCGCAGCCTTGTCAGCTCTGGCCCAGCGCGGGTCGCGCCGCCGTGACTCGGTGATCCGCGGTTGCCTGGGTGCGTACTCTCGGACTGGGGTGCGGCGGCGTTGCTGTCACCGTGGCTGTCAGTCCGGCCGTAGATGAGTTCACATACCCTCGTTCGTCGTACTGGTGACTGGCCGGGATCGGTGTCCGTCAGCTGGGAGGGGCGCCGTGGCGTGCCTGCGGTGGTCGGCGTGACGGTTGGAATGAGCGGGGCGAGTGGAAGAGGTGCGGAAGTGAGTGCGCTGCTGAAGAGGGCCAGTGTCGTGCCATTACCCCGCTCGCCGAGGACCTCGAGGTTGTGGATGATCGCGAGAGGCGGCCAGAGGATGACTCGGCGGAGGCCAGGCCGCGGCCCATGGCCCTGACGACTCGCCAATGACGATCATGAGGGAGACGAAGTAACCATTCTCAGCCAGACTCCAGCCAAGGGAGAGTCGTGACCGCCTACCAGACCATTCGCTACGAGCGCAGCGAGCATATCGGAACCCTGACCTTGGCCCGGCCTGATAAGCGTAATGCCCAAAATCCGCTGATGTGGCAGGAGCTGGCCCACCTGGGTGCGGAATTGCTTCCCGACCTGACCCTCCGGTGCCTGGTGGTAGCTGGCGAGGGCCCCAGCTTCTCGGCGGGCATCGACCTGGTCGAAGGCCTGGCCGGGATGGTGGCCGAGTGGACCGAACGACTCTCGGACGAGAACACCCTCAAGCTCGGCCTAGCGGCGGCGGGGACGTTTAGCTGGATCCCTAGGCTCGGCTGCCCCAGCGTTGCGGCCGTGCGCGGCCACGCCTACGGTGCTGGCCTGCAGCTCGCGCTCGCCTGCGACTTTCGGGTCTTCGCCCACGGGGCAAAGGTAGGTCTGACTGAGACCCGGTACGGGATACTCCCCGACATGGGCGCCACCGTAAGGCTCCCGCGGATCGTCGGCGAGAGCCGGGCCCGCGAGCTGATACTGCTTGGCGAAGTCATCGACGCACCTGAGGCGCTGCGCATCGGGCTGGCCAACCGTGTAGTCGATGACCGAGAAGTTGAGTCTGCGGCGGCGGAGCTCGCCGCGCGCCTGGCCGCTCAGCCGCCGTTGGCCGTACGGGGAGCGCGACGGGCGATCGACGCAGCGTGGTACCGCAACCCTGATGACAGCTTTAGGGTGGCGGTAGAAGAGCAGATCCGCTGCCTCGCGTCCGACGACTTTAAGGAAGCGCGTCAAGCGATGATCGAGGGCCGGGCTCCTCAATGGCGAGGATGCTAGAATCTGCCAGCCTTCTGACCTGATTCCGCGAATAGCGCGGTAAGCCTGGCCCTGCCTCCGTAACTGATCTTGGTGTGTCAGGTTTCCTGGTGCTGGGCACGCTGATGGCCCCTGAGGGCCGGCGCCGGGTTCGCGGTCTGCGGGCCTTTCTGTGGTCCGAGGCAGTGAGTCCTGGGCGAGGACGGGGAGCCGGGGCTCAGGGGCGCGGGGTCAGGCGGGGGCGGGCAGGTCCCGCAGCCAGGTGAGGATCTCCGGGAGCAGGCTGTGCCTGGGCGGCAGCCGCATCACCAAGTGGCCCACGTGGCGGATAAGCCGGCCCGGGCTGGCCGTCTCGGGAATCGGCAGGGCCGCTGGTCTTGTCCCGCTCGAAATAGGATCCGGCTTGTGGCCTGCAGGTCTTCGTCCTTCAGGCTGCGTGCACGCACTCGTTGATCAGGCCGTTAAGAACGGGTTTTCGGCGGATCTGCCGTGTGTCGATATCGGTCACGGTGGCGCGGGGAACGCCGCGTTCGCGGCCGGGAACGTGTTGCGCGATGCCTAGGATGCTGAGCCTGTTTCGGACGACTGATCCCTCTTGGACTGGGATGGACGATCTCGGTCACTAGGGCCCACCAGGGAGTGAGGGCGAGCCTGGCCAGCCTGGCGATCGCGGCGCGGCGGGAGACTCCGCGCCGAGGCTCGCTTACTGGGCCAGCCGGAACGGCGGGTACCGGTCGGTGACGAGGGTGAACGCATAGGCTGTCACCCGGATGTTCCAGCGGATGACCCCCTCGACAAAGCCGAACATGCCCCGCGGGTAGGCACCGGTGAACAAGATGGCGAACCACGCCACGATCACGACAAAGAACGCGGCGATATCGAGGAAGAACAGCACCACGTAGTGCGGGATCGCCAGCAGCCACTTCACCAGCGGCAGCCACCGGTTAAGATCGCGTGCGGCATCCGGATAGAGGTAGTCCAGGTGAACCGACTGGTGCTCGTCGGTGGAGGGGTACCGGTCGTCCATCAGCGCCAGGTAGATGCCGACCCGGTTGGTGAACCGCTGCAGCTCGAGGTTCCAGTCGAACCACCACCGGGGGTACTTCTGCCGGAACAAGATCATCAGCAGCGGGCCGAGGAACAGCATGCCCCCTGCCCCGGCGGCTACTGCTGTGGTGCCGTTTGAATAGGCCGATTGCCATATCCCTCCGGACACCGCGCTGAGCACGATCGCGATCGGGATCACCAGGAAGATGCGGAAAGCCGTGCTCAGCCGATTCAGCGGCCGGTCGGGGTAGTCAACGGAGAACTGAACCGGATATTCCATCACGCGCCGCTTTCTGGTCGATCCATGATGCCCCCGGCAGCCCGGCCGAGATCACTGCCCCGGCCGCCGCTCGGCAGATGCGTGCCTTCGGCATGGCCTGACCCTCCAGGTCCTGCCGTCGATAAGCCTCACTGTGGCCCGCGCCGCTGGAATGTGCCTGCAATCGCGCTGAAACCGGCCACGGCCGCGGGATCCAGGCGGCCACTGTCAGGCCGGGGACAGCGCCGGGCGGCACGAGCCATCTTTGTCAGCACCGCGTATAGCGCCAGGAACGGATGATGTCAGGTCATTGTGGTTCTGCTGGCTGTACCGGTGGCCGGGGTGGACGGGTTGGTGCTGAACGGTAACGTTCCCGGAACGGTCCGGGCGTAGCGTCGCGTTTCGTGGGACGGCTCAGCCAGCAAGCACGCAGGCGCCGGGGACCAGTAACGTCACGGCCCGCCTGACCGGCCTGGCAGCCGCCCTGGCTGTCCTGGCGGTACTGGTTTGCGCTGCGTGGGTGACACTCGGCATCCTCGCCCGCCAGAACGTGCTGTCGGGGAACGGCCAGGACCTCGTGGCCGCCGTGTCCCTGGCTGGGCTGGGCTGGGCTGGGCTTCCTGGTTGCCCGACAGCAGCCGGGCAACCCGATCGGGTGGCTGATGCTGGCCGGCACCGTTGGGCTCGCGCTCGTTAATGCTGCTGAGTCGTACGCGGTGCTCGCCTACCGCCATGGGTACCACCTTTCGTTCGGTCCGGCGGTCCTGCTGCTGGGATACTCCTGGATCCTGCCGCTCGCCGCGCTGGCCACGGCGATCTTGCTGTTCCCGGACGGCCACCTCCCGTCGCCAAATTGGCGGTGG
>WNGP01006551.1_pt1 | contig 10604 bp, 10 predicted proteins | sample 5407671 | NCBI WGS metagenome assembly WNGP01 (sample SAMN13153381, study PRJNA577476) | soil metagenome | isolation source: 40 cm soil or saprolite under Garry oak tree replicate 2 | place: USA:California | collected 2016-06-15
ATTGCCATGATCACCAGCATGGCAAAGAGCGTTGGTGAGAGTACACCCAGGTCCAGGCCGATATTGAGAACAATCAAGTCGACAAGCCCCCGTGTGTTCATCAAGACTCCAAGGCTAAGCGACTCTCGCCATGACTCTCCCATCCAACGAACGGAGAGGGAGCCACTCAGGATCTTCCCTGCGCAAGCGACAGCCAGCACGAGCAGGCAGATAAGCCAGAGAGCCGGAGCGCTAATGAGGCCGATTTGCGTGCGCAATCCACTATAAACAAAGAAGAGAGGGAGAAAGAGCAAATTATTGACCTGATCGAGACTGCGCACTTGCTCGATGAAGACAGTTCTGCGTGGCAGGATGATCCCCATCAAGAACGCACCAAAGACAGGGTGGATACCAATAGCATTAGTCGCGTATGCCGAGAGCAAGAGCAGGATGATACTGAGAGCCACAAGCACTTGCTTCGATTGAATGCTCCTGTCAGCATAAGCAAGCAATGGCCGTAGCATCCCCAGCATGAAGCCAATAAAGAGTATCGTGAGACCAATGGTCAGTAGCAACGAAGTTAAGCCCCTGGCATGAATGAGAGCAACGACTGTAGCGAGCAGGCACCATGCTATGACATCGTCTATGGCAGCACACGTCAAGGCAAGCATTCCGACCCTGGTACCCAGCATATCCTTCTCGGCAAGGAGGCGTGCAAGCACGGGAAATGCTGTGACCGCCATCGCGGTTCCAACGAGAAGTATGAACGAAACGAGGTTTGCGTGCTGCCCGGCCAGGCCAGGATAGAGGAAGAAACCTAGCAAAGCGCCTAAAAGCAGTGGGAGGAGAATCGTGCTTATCGATGTCACTATTGCTGTACGGCTCTGGCGAAGCATGAGGTGCGTGTCCAGGCGCGCACCTAATGAGAACATATAGAGCACGAGACCGATATCGCCCAGCGTTTGCAGCGTTGGGAGTGCAGCGGCTGGAAATAACTGGATTTTTAGACCAGGCCAAAAAGCTCCTAGCAATGACGGACCTAACGCCAGCCCTGCCAGGATTTCGCCTATCACCCATAGCTGACCAATGCGCCCACACAGGTAACCAAATATTTGTACCACAACCAGGATAACTACGAGTTGAAGCAGGATTTGCCCTGTGAGCATGATATCTCCTCGATTAAAGTTGCCAAAAAGCAGGAGTGCAGAGGGCGCAGCCCTTTGCCGGAGCGCGAGGTGTCCTCGCTTTCCCTCCGTTTCTCGCCGCCGAAGGCGGCAAAAGAGGATTTTGAAATCGCCCTTGCTTGTATTTCCTTGACAAATTATCTTTACGATCAATATAATTACGTATAAAGTATCTTACTTATTGGACAAAAGTGTTGAGAATAATGGAGGAATGCGTATGGATCACCTGGTCGATGATATATTGGCCCTCTATCATCTTATTCGCCGCGCCTCGCACCCTGTTCACCGCGGGGAGATTACGCCTGAGCAGTACTGGTTACTACGGCTCCTGCGTCGAAAAAACGCGCTCAGCGTTGGCGAACTGGCCGAAGCGCTTGGCGTCACCGGCAGTTCCGTTACAACTGCTTGCAAACGCCTGGAAAAGGCCGGGCTGGTGACACGCGAGCGCCAAAGCGACGATGAGCGCATGGTGCGCGTGATGCTTACCACCCAGGGCCACAAACAAGTGGAAGCATGGCACCAGCGACGCCGGGAGATTGTTGTACAATGGCTCGCAACTCTTGAGCATGATGAGCAAGAGATGCTGCAACATTTGCTTGAGCGCCTCCTGGAGGGCGCCGGGGAGCCACTTCCCACTGTGATGATTTAAATCTCATGATGGAGGAGAAGCGTGATGGAACAATCGTCACCAATGATCGAGGTCGTTGACCTTGTCAAACGCTTTGGTGAAAATATTGCCGTTGACCGGGTCAGCTTTTCGGTGAGCCGAGGGGAAGTCTTCGGGTTGCTCGGCCCTAATGGAGCGGGCAAAAGCACGATCATCAAGATTCTGACCACGCTGTTGCCGCCAACCGGTGGCCAGGCATCAGTTGTCGGCTATGATGTCACGAAACAGCCCATGGCCGTGCGGCGTCGTATTGGCTATGTGCCGCAGGCGCTCTCGGCGGATGGCAATCTCACCGGCTATGAGAATCTGATGGTCTTCGCGAAATTGTACGATTTGCCTCGTTCGACGCGGGACTCCAAGGTTCGCGAGGTGCTGGCATTGATGGGACTGGAGGAGGCGGTGAACAAACTGGTACGTACGTATTCCGGCGGGATGATCCGCCGCCTGGAAGTTGGCCAGGCCATGCTGCACCAGCCGCAGGTGCTTTTCCTGGATGAGCCGACCGTCGGGCTTGACCCGATCGCCCGCAAAGCCGTCTGGGATCACCTTGATCAGTTACGCGAGCAGACCGGTATGACCATCTGTTTGACCACCCATTATATGGAGGAGGCGGACAGCCTGTGCGACCGCATCGCTATTCTGCACCTGGGCCATTTGATGGCGCTCGGCTCACCCGCCGAACTTAAGCAAGCCAGTGGCAATGCTGGCGCAACTTTGGATGAAGTGTTCGCTTATTATACCGGCAATACCCTAGAAACAGGAGGAAGTTATCGTGACACAGCACGCACCCGCCGGACAGCACGACGAGTTGGGTAGTATCACTGCTATTGGCAAGGGGGAACAGTTCCCCGAAGAGAGTTTTTTGGGAGCCATCAAAAGCTTTATTGTGAAAACGTTCACCATTGTAGGGTTGGAGGCACGTAAACTGCGGCACGATCCGACCGATGTGTTCACGCGAGCCATCCAACCTGCCTTGTGGCTGCTGATTTTTGGCGAAGTCTTGAGTCATGTGCGGGCCATTCCCACCGGCGGGAGGCCCTACCTGGATTTTATGGCACCCGGCATCCTGGCCCAGAGCGTCCTCTTTATCGCCATCTTTTCGGGTATCGCCATTATTTGGGAGCGCGACCTGGGAATTATTCACAAGTTCCTGGCGAGTCCGACGCCACGAGCGGCCCTTGTGCTCGGCAAGGCGCTGGCGGCGGGGGTGCGCGCGCTGACGCAGGCAATCATCGTATACCTGCTGGCGCTGGTGCTGGGCGTGCAGATGAACTGGAACCCGCTGGACTTGCTGGGCGTGATCGTCATGGTCATCATGGGAGCTGCGTGTTTTGCCACGTTCTCGCTCATCATTGCCTGCCTGGTAAAAACGCGCGAGCGCTTCATGGGCATCGGGCAGGTGCTGACGATGCCGCTTTTCTTCGCCAGTAATGCAATCTACCCGGTGGCGATCATGCCCGGCTGGCTGCAAGTCATAGCGCATAGCAACCCGTTGAGCTATGAAGTAGACGCGCTGCGTACGATGATGCTGGCTGGTGGTACAAGTACAACCGGCCTGGGCTGGGATTTTCTCATCTTGTTTGTGGTCACGACCGTACTGGTGTTGATCAGCGCGCGACTTTACCCACGGGTGGCATACTAACCTGGAAAACTTGACGTTATCTGCTGGAAAAGATACAATGTAACTTGAAAGCATCGGTATAAAACCAACTTATTCGCCGGGCGACTACAACCGTCCGGTTTTCTTATGCCCTTCGAGGAGTTATAGGCCAAAAATATGCAGGTTTTAAAATATATGACCCAAACAGAACACTTAGTACAACGCAACGATATTCGCAATGTTGCTATTATTGCCCACGTCGATCATGGGAAAACCACCCTGGTGGACGGCTTGCTCAAGCAGAGCCATATCTTCCGCGAGAATCAACGCGTCGGCGAACTTATTATGGATACAAATGACCAGGAACGCGAGCGGGGCATTACTATACTGGCAAAAAATACGGCCATTATCTATCGTGGCATTAAAATCAATATTATCGATACCCCCGGGCATGCCGACTTCGGAGGAGAGGTTGAGCGTGTACTCAATATGGCCGATGGCTGTATCCTCCTCATCGATGCCGTGGAAGGCCCTATGCCCCAGACCCGCTTTGTTTTACAAAAAGCACTGGAACTCAACTTACAACCCATCGTCGTCATCAACAAAATTGATCGCCGCGATGCTCGTATCGACCAGGTCTTCGAGTGGACGCAAGACCTTTTCCTGGAACTGGCAACAACCGATGCGCATCTGAACTTCCCCGTTCTCTATGCCATTGGGCGCGACGGTGTAGCCATGTACCATTCCAATGATGAACGGCGTGACCTGGAGCCACTGTTTGAGACCATCATCAATACCGTTCCGGCTCCAGTAGTAGACACCGGGGCCCCACTCCAAATGCTGGTGGCGGCACTCGACTACGACGACTACAAAGGTAAATACGCGATTGGCCGCATAGTGCGTGGGCACGTTACGCCGAACACCTTTGTGGTCCATATCAATCGAGATGGGGTAGCCTCACGCCAGAAAATCAACCTGGTAATGACCTACAATGGACTGCATCGCATTGAAGTTCCAGAGGCCCTCGCCGGTGACATCGTCGCGCTCACGGGAATAGCCAATGCCAATATAGGTGAGACCATCGCCGACGTGGACTATCCCGAAGCTCTGCCTACCATAGCCATCACCAAGCCAACGCTGAAAATGACCTTCAGCGTGAATACCAGCCCATTTGCCGGGCGCGAAGGCAAGTCCTCTACGTCACGGCAACTGCGTGCGCGCCTCTACAGAGAGTTGGAGACAAACGTTAGCTTGCGAGTAGAGGATGGCAACACACCTGACGAGTTTATCGTCTCCGGTCGTGGTGAACTGCATCTCTCCGTCCTCATCGAGACCATGCGCCGTGAGGGATACGAGTTCCAGGTATCGCGCCCCGAAGTCATTACCCGAGAGGATGAAAATGGCGGCCTTCTGGAGCCAATCGAGCACCTGGTAATCGATACCCGGGACACCTTTATAGGCGTCCTCACCGAGACACTGGCGGCACGTAAGGCCCAGCTCACCAACATGACCAATGATGGCTCCGGTAATGTTCGCCTGGAGTATCACATTCCAACACGCGGGCTGATCGGGTTTCGCAATGCGTTCCTGACCTTGACTCAGGGCAATGGCGCTATGAGTAGCCTGCTGATAGATTACGAACCCTGGCTGGGCAAAATCGGAACCACCCGCATGGGGGCTTTAATTGCATCGGAGGCTGGTGTCGCTATGACTTATGGACTGAACAATGCTCAGCAACGCGGTGACACCTTTATCGAGCCGGGAACACATGTGTACGAGGGCATGATCGTTGGACTCAACTCTCGCCCTATGGACATGGTCGTCAATGTATGCAAAGAGAAGCAGAAGACCAACGTCCGCTCCTCGACCTCTGATATCGCAGTTCGCTTGACGCCACCGGTTATTATGAGCCTGGAACAATCCCTCGACTTCATCAACAACGATGAACTGGTTGAGGTCACTCCTCAGAACATACGCTTGCGTAAACGCTACTTAACTCAACATGAACGGGCAAGGGCACGCGAATTGGAGTGACGACTCCCCACGGCTCCAAGCCGGGGGCTTCTGGAATGAGGCGGGCTTGTCGTCCCAAGCCTAAAATAGTCCGTGATGCATTATGATCGCGATGCAGCACGGTGTCGCATGCTTCACACTCATAGACCCGCACAGAGAGAGGCATGTTTTGCCTATGCCCACACACAGAACAGGTTTGCGACGTATAGGCCGCTGGAACCTTCACCACGCACCTTGCAGCCTCCTCCGCTTTCAAGATGAGGTGGGTGAAGAACATCGACCATGCCGCATCGGCGATGGATTTCGAAAGTCGGGGGTTTTTGACCATGTTGCGAACCACTAATGCTTCCACGGCAATCAACCCGAACCGCGAAATCAGCCAAGCAACGTGTTGTTGAATAAAGTTCTGCCTGCGGTTTTTGATCCGCTCATGGATCCGTGCTACGACCTTGCCCCGCTTTTTCCTCTTGTGCGTGCCTTTCTCCGCTTTGGACAAGCGGCGCTGTGCACGGGCCAAAGCTTGTTCTTCTGCTCGAAAAAAGCGTTGATTCTCGATCTGTTCGCCAGTGGACAGATAGGCGAAGGTGTTGAGGCCGACATCGATGCCCACTTCTTCCTCTGACTCTTCAACTTTCTCCGCTTCTACCTCGTCACAGGAAAAGCTGACGTACCATTTGCCAGTGGCACTCCTGATGATGGTGCAGGTTTTGATGACGCCTTTGAATGGACGATGCATCTTCATCCAGATGGTCCCGACCTTGGCGAGGGTGAGTTTGGCCCACTCTTTGGCCTGGCGGTTCTTGCCCTGTGGAGCTGGCGCGCACTGTTCGATGCCAAAGCCAGATTGCGGATAGGTGAGGGAGTTATAGCGGAACCAGGGCTTAAATCGTGGATAGCCCGGTACTTCCCCGTTTTTCACCCGTCGGAAAAAGGCTCTGAAGGCTTTATCAAGTCGGTGCAGGACATCTTGCAACACTTGGGAATAGATGGCCTCGTACTCCGGGCGCACCTCTTTAATATCAGGAAGTTGCGCACTTTGCACCGTGAAGGTGATGCTTTTGCCAGCCATCCGATAGGCTTCTCGGCGTTCTTCCAAGCCTGCATTATATAACTCGCAACATAGAGAAAGTTGGGTGCGCAGGGTGGCTTCCTGGTGTTTGGTCGGAAAAATGCGGTAGCGGAAGGCTTGTTTCATCGGTTCTTTTGTCCCTCCACATACCGCTGGACCGACTCCAGCGTGACGCATCCTGTTGTGGCGACAAAAGAACTATTCGTCCACAAACTGGGCAATTTTTGCCTTGAGACGGGGAATTCTTGGCGAAGCAAGCGGGAACTAGCGCCTGTGAGAGACTGGACGAGCCGATGCAGACCACATTGAGGATCACAACCCAGCAGCAGTTGGACATGAGCGGGCATCGCTTCGATCTCGATGAACTCTTGCCCCCACTTCTCAACGCTTTCGAGAAGAAGCGTTTTCTGCCTGCCAACTATGGGAGGCATTAGCACTTTCCGTCGATACTTGGGGCAGAAGACCACGTGATGGCGGCAGGAATACGCGCTATTTCGATTGGCTTTGATCTCGCTTGACATAGAACAAATGTACCAGATACTACTAGATTTGTCAAGGGCATCGAGTGGAATGTAGTATGCCATTCATCCGCCGGCCTGGAATGGCTGGCGCCTTCTGGCGCTTTATGGTAAAGACCTTAGTCCATCAACTCATTGCGCTCTTCCAACTCTGAGAGTAACACTAACTCCTCATACTCCTCATGACAGGAAGCGCAATGACTCAGATGAAACGCCATCTCAGCCAGTTCAGTATCTTCCATTTCAATCAATGGAAACTCAGGCCTTGTGGCTTCATAGTAAGCAGGAAAGCGAGCACGACACTGATCACAACTAAGCGGATCATTTGCGATCAGTGCCTCAACCAGCAGTACCAAACCATGATGACAGTCTGCACAAGAACGAACATGAGTAGCTATACAACTACTCAAGCTATCATTTCCTCGCCAATCCGTATTCAGTAGCTGACGAAGCTCCTGGCACCCCATGTAGACTGTTCCTCTTGCAGGTGTAATTTCATGCCCCCACTCCCTGAAACTACACGCTTAAACTATTCTCGCCATGATTGTAAGGTCCGCATCACATCCGGATTTTTGCGCAGCGCTTTCAGTGCCCGGTGCCGCCACATATAAACCTCTTGCACCTGGACATTCAAGCAGGAAGCCAGGTCGCTTTCATCCATGCCTCCCAGGTAGGTACACAGCAGCACTTCCCGGTAGCGCGGGTTCCTTAAAGATAGAATAGCATCTTTGAGGACTTGTTGCAATTCTTGACTTATCACACGTTCCTGGGGATCATCAACATGCTCATCAACGAACTGGTCGGCAAACTTCTCTTGCTGTGCATCAAGTGAATCACAGCGATTGCTTTTACACTTCTGCACAAAAACATGGGCATGACGAATTACCGCGGTCTGTGCCCACTTAAGAAATGTCGCAGGATCATCTGGTCCAGCCGACGAGTTGCGAATAAGGGCAAGATGAAGCTCCTCTAAGGTCTGGTGCAAAACATCTTCGATAGCATTTTCATACTCCTGTAATGTCGCAGCATAGCCAGAATTACGTAATGACCGCTCTAGATAACACCTGAGGTTGTCGAAAGCGCGATTACGAAGATCTGGTTGAGGCGAACGCCATGCCATACACAAAGCGCGACTACAAATCCGTTGCGCAATACGTATCAGCAGGCTATGTGAAGGCTGTTCATCGGCAATGTGTCGCGGCTTCCATTCCTGAAGTATCTCCTCAGCCAGTACTTCCACAGTGAGTATTCCCTGGGCGTAACATTGTATGGACTGTACCGCCACATGCCTTATTTGTAACCATAAATCGCCGCTACGTTCAATCATAGAGTTACCTTCCGACTATAGATGTCCCTTCTCTCAGTCCAATATTCTAATTCATTAGACGTTCATGTACACAAAAATCAAAAATGGCAAGTTCCTTTCTTTTAAAATTGCAAGTTTTTTCTCTCTCCTTCCCACCTACAGGTATAGACGGGGAAATAAGGCCCCTATGAAAACAAGCGGAGAAGTACCGCTCTAGTAGGCAACAAGAAAGAAGGAGTGTTTTATGGTATTAGCACTGCGGAGAGTGTTTTTAGTCGCAGTTATGGTCCTCGCGCTGCTCGCGGGATTGTTCGGCTGGACGATGAGGATGCAGGCACCGGCCCCAGTACATCATAGCACAGGCATCCAAAGCAGCACGCATACGCTTGCCATGATCTGTCCGCCACCTCCATATGTATGTTAGTTAGCGGGAGTGGTTAGTTAGAGGCCTCTAACCACTAAAGACGAACAAGACCGGGCAAGCGGCTAAGCCACTTGCCCGGTCTTGTTCGTCTTCTTAATCGCTTCCTCACGAAATAAAGAGCAAGAGTAGCACCGAGACAATCAGGTAGACAATGGGAGCCCCTATCGCAAGAGCAAACCTGGTCAGGCGGGGAATTTCCGACTTACCAAACAAATAGTAAGCCAGCGGCCCAAGCACCGGAATGAAGTAAACAACCGCTAACCAACCAATACGTGCCCCCCCTTTCATCTCGCCGCGGCGCACAATATCCCAGGTTGCCACGCTAATCCACGCAGCATAAAGAGCCAGCGGCAGATAATACATATAGAAACCCAGGATAACCTCGAAAAATGGAGTTGCCAGGCCCAGTCCGCCCAGGGTAATACCGGGGGAGATAGAAGTAGCAGTGACTGTCATATCTAATGGCCTCCCGTCTATAGTAGTAAAGATTCCTTGTGGATCGATAGTCGGATCAGGCATACCAGGTTGTGGAGCCGGTGCGGGCACTTTCTTCCAATCGCGTACCCGGTAACGCCCCAGGTTAGCCTGCATGAAATGGTCAAGCAGCACCGTCGCCACACTGGGATCACCCCCACCGCCACGAGCGGAGAGAGAACCGCATGCATGAGTAAATTGCAGGAAAGGCGGTGAAGTACGCGCCACTTTATTGTCAGAGAAACAGTTATTCCCGGCCGAAAGCGCTGAAAGGGCCAGATCGGCCACACCAGAATTAGTGATGATGTTATTCTCGGTGACATTGCCGCTGGGTTGCCAGAAGTGTTGGTCGATGTTCGGCAAAATCAGGATGCCGTAATAGATATGCCCATTAATACGGTTGTTCAGAATATGATTGTTATTGCCGCCACCAATCACGATACCGTTACCAATAGATGGATACTCCAGCGCCTTAGAGGGTGCGTCAAAATTATTGTTGTTTTCAACCAGGTTATTGATGATGGTGGTATCCGCCTCCGGCGGATCCGGTTCCGAGTCGAGCGTGTTAGGAGCGATGCCGGACATATTATTCCGCCAGATCGAATCACGGATCACCAGATTACCCCCCGCATTCGTACCAGAATAACCCAGCGCGTTATCTTCCGAGATTACATTCGTGATGATCGCATTGCATGGATGGCAGTATCCGATATAAAAACCAGAATCGGGCTGTCCTACCGCGAGATCATGGTCAAACTGGCCCGTGTTTGAGCCATAGGCATAGACGCCATAGTCTCCATTGGCGTAGGCCGTCAAATAGCTGGCGCGATAACCTTTTACACCCATCCAGTAGAAACCATTAGCCTGGAAGTGCCGCGCCGTCATATTTTCGAGCACCACATTATCTGCCACCACCTCAAAACCATTAGTGAGCTTAAAGTTACCATCCAGAATCACTCCATTGCGGTCCCGTCCACGAATGGTCAGGTGCGCGGTACGCACCGTGACAACCTCATGATAAATACCGGGAGCAATAGAGATCAAAGCATACGGTTTGGCTGCATTAACTGCAGCCTGTATGGTTGGGTAATCCTCTGGCACACGTAAAATAGCCGTGGGAGCTTTTCCTTGTGGCTCCGTTATGCCACCGGTCACCGAAACACTCGACCCTTGAACAGAAGGACCGGAACCAGCGCAGGCAGCAAGCAGCAGCATGCAGAGCAATGCGAGAGCTATCAATCCTGGCCACACACTGAAAGCGGGAACCTTTCTCCCACTTCGCCGGTACCTATGCAGTCGGCATGCGAGAATCATACTGTTTTCCTTGCACGTTTTTGAATTCTGTAACATCGTACCCGTGTATTGTCTCA
>WNGP01013402.1_pt1 | contig 10603 bp, 14 predicted proteins | sample 5407671 | NCBI WGS metagenome assembly WNGP01 (sample SAMN13153381, study PRJNA577476) | soil metagenome | isolation source: 40 cm soil or saprolite under Garry oak tree replicate 2 | place: USA:California | collected 2016-06-15
TCGGAATGAACGATGGCAGCCTGCGGCTCGCTATTTTCGAGGTAATGAATGTAGTCGGAGGATCGCGCGAAGGGATTTACGGGCACAGCCAGCGCGCCGATTTTTGCGGCCCCAAAAAAAGCGGCCACAAATTCCGCCGAGTCCGGAAGGGCAATCAGAACGCGATCGCCGCGGGAAACGCCTTGCGAAAGCAGCGCACTCCCCGCGCGATTGGCGAGCGCGGCAAGTTCGCCATAACTTACTTCGCGCGGTTCGCCAACGATGGCGGGGCGCTCCGGGTGTGATGCGGTCGGGGCATCCAGAAAATGAGATGCCACATTGAAATGTGCAGGCAATTCCTGGTGCATAAACTTTTCTGATGGCGCCGACCGAATCTTTTCAGTCCACGCCGATATCTTCGTTCCAAATTTCAAGATGATCTGCAATGTACTTCGCGAGCATTTGGACGCATTCGTTCGAATGGGCGTCAAACACTTCCGTGCCGTTTTCGCGCAGCCAATCGATGCCGCCGCGAAAATTTACGGATTCGCCGACGACTACGGCGCCGATGCCAAACTGGCGGATCAAGCCGCTGCAATACCAGCAGGGAGCCAGCGTGGTCACCATGATTTTGTCGCGGTAACTTCGTTGGCGGCCCGCTTTGCGAAACGCATCCGTCTCACCATGGGCCGAAGGATCGCCTTCCTGCACTCTGCGATTGTGGCCGCTTCCCAAAAGCCTCCCGTTGCGTTCGAATAGCGCCGCGCCAATGGGGATTCCTCCTTCGCTGAGCCCAAGGCGCGCCTCTTCGACGGCCGTCTTCAGCATCGCGAGATACTTTTCTCGATTCTTGTCGGAATCCGTGGCCATTTCTTTCCGATTCCTGACTTCTCCGCCGCAGCACTTCACTTGGCGGCGCTCGCGACCGGGAACATCCAACTCAAAAAAAGATGGGTCGGCCAATAAAGAAGCGCGACTGCTCCAACAAACATCACCGCGAGGTGCGCAGGAGCGGGTCCCCAGGAGCGGTGAAAGAGAGGATCTTGGTACGCATAATTCATATTGAACCCCGATGGCAAAAACCGCGAGGCGACGAAAAGCCCCGCGGCAATCGCGGCCTGCAATGCCAGAGCGCGGCGGTCGTAGCCAATCTTCCGCATGGCCCAGAGCAGCGCCAGGGGAAGACCGATGTGAAAGCTGGAAAGCAGCCGCGCCCAAATCGGTACGCGCGTGTCCCACATATACTCGGTTCCGCCGACGAGAAATCGTCCCGTCACGAGCCGCCAGCCAACGTCGATGGACCAAAAGATTCCCGCTGCCAGCGAACTGACTGCCTGGCTGGAAATCAGCAGCGAACTCCCCCACCACAATCCCGCGCATGCAAGAATCACCGCGATGTCACACAAGTGCAGCAGATTGGCCCAGCCCCAGAATCGTATGTAAGCCGGCAGCCACACCACCGTCCACAACAGGCCGACCCATCGCAAAACCGGAAACGCGTTTGTGCCAGTGGTCATGCGCCTTCTCCGATTGGTGCTTCCATTGCGGCACAGCCTACCACAGGCGGCTGAGTCCTTAGGCAATCGATTGATCGCTCTTACTGTGATTGGGCCAAGAGAACCCGTTTGCCGGTCCGGTGACACCAAAATGGAGCTTGGCATCATAGGTCTGAATTCCTAGCATGATGCAGCATGGCTAAACGAAAGCGGGGAGACGCGGTAGAAGCCAGCCTGCTAGTGGAATGGCTGCAACATCGCGAGGACGAGATGGCTGCGTTGCTGGCTGAGCTGGTTGCCGTGCCCACGGAGAATCCGCCGGGAAAAAATTATCGGGCATGCGCCGATCTTCTTGAGAACCGAATGCGAGAATGGGGCTTCGAATGCGAGCGCCTGGAGGCTGGCGACCCAAAGGAAGGTACTGGCGAGAGTCCAGTCTGTCTGATTGCCAATTATGGGCGGGGAGAACGCGTGCTCTACTTTCATGGACATTACGACGTTGTACCTGCGCAGTCGAGGGAGCAATTCCAACCTGTGCGCAAAGACCATTTCCTGTTTGGCCGTGGCTCCGGCGACATGAAAGGCGGGATTGTCGCCATGCTGTATGCCATTCTGGCGCTGAAAGAAAGTGGGGCCGAACTAGACGGAAGAATCAGTTTAACGCTGGTTCCCAATGAAGAGACGGGAGGAGAAGGCGGCGCGGCGTGGCTGGCCGCGCAGGGACGATTGGGCCGCGGCGGCATCGGGATGCTTTTGGCCGAGCCGACCAGCGGCGTTGTGTGGAACGCGAACCGCGGGGCGATTTCGTTGCGCGTCCGAGTGCTCGGAAAATCCGCGCATGTTGGTTTGCAGCATCAGGGCGAAAACGCGTTTGAGCAAATGGTTCAAGTCGTTGAGCAGCTTCAGAAGTTGAAGCGAATCGTAGAGCAGAGAACCAGTAGCTTCAGCACCGGGGCGGAGCAAGCAGGCCATTCGATACTAATGCTGGGAGGAAAAAGCGGCGGCGGCACAAACTTCAACGTGGTGCCGGAGGAGTGCTGGTTCACGATCGACCGGCGAATCAATCCCGAGGAAAACCTTGCCGAGGAAAAATCGAAACTGATCGCGACGCTGGAGAGTTGCAAGCATGAAGGCATTCGATTGGAATGGGAGATTCTGCAAGAAGGGCCATCCTCTGCGTGCCGCGAGGAGGAGCCACTTGGCGAGGCGCTAGCCCGCAGCGTGCGAGCCGTTACGGGCAAGTCGCCACGTTTTGAGATGTGTCCCGGACTGCTAGAGACTCGCTTTTACGCCGCGCAGGGCGTCCCAGCCTACGCGTACGGCCCCGGCCTGCTCTCCGTGGCGCACGGACCGGACGAATATGTCGACCTGCGAAAAGTCATCGATTGTGCCGCGATTTATGCACTCGCAGCTTTGGAAATGCTCCAAGCCTGAATCCGTCGGCCGAGGCTCAACCGTCGTCGCAAATTAAAAGTTGTTCCGTTTGATTGTCGCGGCAACCTCGAGAGAAACAGAGAATAATTCTCTAAGCCATTGAAATATAGTTTTGTTTATATAGTATCGGAAGAGTATTTGAGCAGTGTTGACTGATTCCCAGCAATTGGTCCGATAGTACTATTCAAGATTCTCCTTGAATCGCCGATGATTCCAAACGTATGCCAACCCTTTACTTTTGCCAACCCCACGCAAAAAACCAAGGTATGCTTCGCGCCGTTCTGTCTACGAACGAATGCGAGCGCGTCGTCAGCCAGCACCCGGCCATCTATGTCGGAGATCAGTTCCCGAAGCTGGCGAACGAGCAAGGAGCGGCAAACGACTTTGCCGTGCTCAACTTTCCTCCCAATGAGGCTCCCGCAGGCTGGCGACCCGGCTACTACCGGCTGGACTCCGACCTGACGGAGCTCAACGAATCGCTGCTGGCACTCTCGCGCTAATTTCCAACAGGTTATTCCGAATTTGTCCAGACTATCGAAGAGGGCAGCGCAAGCGAGCTATTCCCATTCTCCAGCTGAGGCAACCACATGAAGCCCGATCGCAAACGAATGGTCTCCGAGGGGCTCGCAGTAGACGACTCGTGCCCGAGCTCGGAAATCGCCCGGCAGGGACCACAAATTCAGCCGCTCATTCAGTCTTAGAGGATTGCTCGAAACCACGCGCGCGCCGTGGGTGCTTACATTTTCCGTAAGGCCCTCCTGCGTACGATGGCGCACATCCAGGCTGCAGAGATCCACTCTTACTGTAAGGGGAATGCGTTCTTCCAACCGCCGCGCAACTGCTTGCATGAGACACCCCCACGGTCTAGCGCAATCTGAAAGGATGGGTGTCGGGGTGGGAACGACAGGGTCAGTATACGCCAGGCGGGACCAGTATGGCTAGTGATTCTAGTCCCGCTCTTGGGACCGGATCTAGAACAGGCAACAACACCAACTTGGTTCTTTCCGCCTGTAACGAGCTAGGCACGACCGAAGGTGCATGAATTTTGGGGCCGTCAGTCGACTTTTGATCACCAGCGACTCCCGCCCTGCGCACTGGCGGGAAGCCTTTGACACGCTATTAGCTATTGGCGAACCGGATACACGATGGTACTCCCGGTCTATCGACCCCGACGGAAGCAGGCGACAAAATCGGATCAATTCAGAGAAATGTGGTCTACAGCTGCCTCTCTGGAGTAATAACCCCTGGTTTCCGAGAGAAAGACGAATTGGAGGTCGCCCATGAAACCGTTTAGTTTGTTGAAGATACCCGTGCTAATGCTGGGTTTTGGGGCCTTGCTATTTTTCTCACCCACCTGCAAGGCGCAATCGGAAGTCAATCCCGATCATTTCGACGGTACGGACCCGTGGGAGATAGCTGCGCGAAAGCCAGTGACTCCCAGAACCAAGGCGGCGCCGGCACCTGCTTCGTACCAAGTGCGGAACGAGAAGGCTGGCTCGGGCGCAGGCCTGCAACTTGCCGCGGCACGTGATCTCTCGAATCCTGTGCCCCACAACACCGTGGCGGTCCAGGACAAGCGCAAGACGGCGGCCCGCAAATCGAATAAGGAATAACCTCACAACCACGACTCGGCAAAGGGGGCACAATCTGCCCTCTTTCGCGGCATAACTCTTCCCCATTCATTAAGCACTTCTCGATTTCCGTCTGCGCTCCGTTCCGCATCAACGCGCTGCGACAGCCGCAATTGTTGAGCACGAAAAAAACAGGCGTCCGCAAAAATCAGTGACTTCCACCGAGAACTCCGAGTACCATCTTTTTCATCCTTGGGAAATTTGCGCGTGGGGTAAGAATGCCTCCCGAAGGCATGCGTCGCAGCAGCCGAATTCCGAGAGAAATTGCAATTCTATTGGTAGGCAGCGACATGGAAGGCAAGATGTTTTCTGAGCAGACCAAAACCGTGCTGCTCAGCCAACATGGAGCGGGCATCGTTTCGCAATATGTCCTTTCCGCTGAACAAGAACTGATCCTTCGCAGGCTGGATACCGACAAAGAGGCCGAGGTTCGCGTCGTTGGTCAGCTCGGGTCTGATGGCAAGACCTATACCTACGGGGTGGCTTTCTTGAATCCGGAACTAGACCTCTGGGGCGTCAAATTCCCCAGCATGACGGACTCCGAAAAAGAAGCCAGCCGCGTGCTGCTCCAGTGCAGCGGCTGCAAGGCCCGGGAGGTGGTTCAGCACAGCGATTTGGAATCGGACGTATACCTCGTGAATGAAGGGATTGTCCGTTTCTGCAAAAGGTGCGGATCCTCGACGATTTGGAAGCAGGCTACTGACGATGCCAGTGGCGAACCTGTTCCGCCAGAAACGCCCCCACTGGAAGCTGACGAAATAATGGAGCCTGTTGAGGCTGGCCGGCTCACGCCACCGGATCCCGCCCCCGTACAGCAACCCGAGGCGCGCCCTGAAAACAGACGCAAGCATGTGCGCACCAAGGTGAATTTCAAAGCATGCATCCGGAGTTACACCTTTGGCGACGATATCGTGACGTGCGAGGACATTTCTCGCGGCGGACTCCGATTCAAGAGCCGGAAGGAATACGTTGCGAATACCGACATCGAGGTGGCCGCGCCGTATTCACCGGGTATGCAATCGATTTTTGTCCGCGGGCAAATCGTACACGTCATGGAACTGAAGCAAGAAAGGCGCTTCCGCTGCGGGGTCGCCTACGCCAAGTCCGGAATACGCGCCGCTAGGGGCGATTCTGGAGCGCCTTCTCGAGGGCGGTAGTCACGCGTACGACCGGGCCGTTCCAGAAAATCGCCGTCGGTGTCTGCCGCCAATTCGAATGGGGTGCGTAGAGAAGGGCGTCATCCCAGAAGAATCCGCGGTTGACGCAGCAATCGGGTTTCGGTTGTAGCGGGTTTTCACTGGCAATCCTGCGAAGCTCTTGCGCGACGAGGTGTTGAGGGTCCCAAAACTGCCTGGCGCGCCGGTCCGGAATTCTCCCGAGCGTGCTACGAACTGGTGAACGCAAGTCCGTCGGAAGCATAGGCTCCCACACCACCAGTACCCGGAGAGAAGGGTCCAAATTGCGTAGCAGGAGTTGCTCGACTGCGGAGGCCCCCCGCAGACAGGTTGCTCAAGTGGGAGAAAGAAGAAGCAGCAGCCGGGGCCCTTCCGTGGATTTGTCGAAGAACTCTTCAAACGCCGCGAAATTCGCGGTGGTGAGCGCGGAGAGAGGTGCTTGACCGGGCGGCGTGGAAGAATCCAGGCTAAAGTACGCGACAAGAAGAATAAGGATCACTACGAAGATGCCAATCGCGAAGGTTTTCTTCTTCACTTCGTAGCCCCTGAAAGATGATCGGCAATGAATCCCGCGATTTCCTGAGGGAAGACGATCATCGCAACTACGCATACAACCGCAGTCCAAAGCAGAACGGCGCTCAAATAATTCCGCTTCACCGAGCACAACCTTGCGTGGCGCTGCTGCCAAAATCCAATTCCCAGCAGTACAACGGAAAGCGCCAGGAGCCACGGCCGGAACCTCTGCACAAATGCGCTCGCGCCCGCCGCTCCCAACGCGCCGGCAAATCCCAAAGGTAGACAGCATCCCATCGTGACAAGCGAGCTTACAATCGCACCCAGGGACGCGGAGATGCCGGAGGCTTCCACTTGTGTGTTTCCTGAGTCCATTTCTTGCTGATTTATTTCAGCGAGGCCTCAATTTTGTTCTTGAACTCCCTCGCCTTGGCAACCACCGCCGGCTCGTCCACGGTAAGCAGCTTTTTGTCTCGCATCACGACGCGGCCGGCGATGATTACCGTCTCAACGTCGCTTCCTTTCAGAGCATACGCCAATTGCGCATAGATGTCGTACATCGGCACGGAGTTCGGGGCGTCCAGCCCGATGAGGATCAAGTCCGCTTTCTTGCCTGCTTCAAGGGAACCAATTTCCTTTTCCATATGCAGCGCCCGAGCGCCATCGATGGTGGCCATTTCCACGACGGCCTTCGCCCCTAACGCCTGGGGATCCATCTTGGTGATCTTCTGGAGCTTCGCCGCCAGGTCCATCTCTTCCATCAAGTCCAGATCATTGTTACTGCCCGCCGGGCCGTCCGTGCCGAGGCCGACGGCGATACCGGCCGCGCGTTCTTCGATCACCGGAGCAACTCCGCTCGCCAGCATCATGTTACTCGAAGGATTGTGAACACACCCAACCTGCCGCTGAGCCAGGATCCTGCGGTCCGCCTCGTCCACCCAAATGCAATGCGCCGCGAGGACGTCTGGCCCGAGAAATCCAAGTTTGTCGAGATACTGCACCGGGGTGGTGCCATTTTTCTCGCGGCTATCGTTCAATTCTTTCTTTGTCTCCGCCACATGAATCAAGATCGGAGCATGATATTTCCTTGCCAGTGCGGCAGAATCCTGCAGCGTCGTTTGCGAACAGGTGTATATCGAGTGAGGCGCAACCGCGGCGTGAATCAGCGTGTCGCCTTGCCAGCGCTTCAGGAATTTTTCCGTGTACTCGAGCATGGCTGCGTTGTTCTTATTGTCTGGCGCAGGAAAGTCAAGGATACTCTCGCCCAGCACGCCACGCATGCCGGCGGCCTGTGTTTCTTCGGCGATGGCGTCTTCAAAGTAATACATGTCCGCGAAGGTGGTGACGCCGCCGCGGATTTGTTCGGCGGCGGCCAGCCGCGCGCCCCAGCGCACAAATTCCTCGGTGACGTTTTTCGCTTCCGCCGGAAAAATGTATTTGTGCAGCCATTCGTCGAGCGTCACGTCGTCGCGCAGACCGCGGAGCAGCGTCATCGGCACGTGCGTGTGGCCGTTAATGAATCCCGGGAGAATCAGCCTGCCGCGGGCATCGATCTTTTGCTTGACGACCAATCCTTTTGGTGCAAAGTGGCGGGCCGCGCTGGGACCAGATCCGATGGCGACAATCTCATCTCCGTGCACGGCCAGAAAGCCATCTTCGAGGATGCGACGATTGCTGTCCATCGTAACAATCGTGCCGCCGGTGATCAGCAGATCGACGGATACTGCTTCCTTGGATGGCATCTGCGCTCGAGCGGAAGGAATCAGGCCGAGTCCAATCGCACAAAAAAGCAGGTGCGCTGAAATCGATTTATATTTCACGCCAGGAGTTTCCATTTCGGCTTTCCCTTCTTATAGGTTGGAGGAATCGAAGGGCTTGGGAAACAGATCTTTCATCTGAATGATCTCGATCTTGCCTTTGAGGTTCGCCAGGATTACCGGAACATCGCCACAAAATTCCCAGATCAATTGGCGGCAGGCGCCGCAAGGCGGTGTTAACGTGTCTGTATCCGTGACCACCGAGATGGCGTCGAAGCCGCGCTCGCCATCGCTGATGGCCTTGAATATCGCGACGCGTTCAGCGCAAACGGTGAGGCCGTAAGTGGCGTTTTCAACGTTGCACCCGCCGAAGATTCGGCCGGACGTGGCGCGCAGCGCAGCGCCCACGCGAAAATTCGAGTACGGCGCGTGCGCGTTTTCCCTTGCCTGCCTGGCCGCCGAAATCAGGGTTTCATTCTCGCTCACGCCAACGCCTCCGGCACACTTCAGAACATTCTACGCAATCGCCTCAGCAATGCGCGGAATGACTGCTTTCAGCAAGCCGATGAATTGCCCTTTGACGCGCTCGGCGGTCTCCAGCACTTCCAGATGGTTGAGCGGCTGATCCAGGATTCCCGCTGCCGCATTCGTCACGCAGGAGATGCCCAGCACGCGAATGCCGCTATGCCGCGCGGCAATCACTTCGGGAACCGTGGACATGCCAACGAGATCAGCGCCGATCACGCGCAAGTAGCGGATCTCCGCCGGCGTTTCGTAACTCGGCCCAAGGACAGCTGCGTACACACCCTCATACATCCCGATTCCGATGCGGTTTGCTTCGCCGACGGTCATTTCGCGGAAGCGCTTGTCGTAGGCCGCGGTCATGTCATGGAAGCGCAGACCGATTGGTGAGGATCACGGCCTTTACGCCCATGCGCGCGAAGACACGAATGGGAAACGCAACATCTTTCGCGGAATAACCTTCATATAGATGCACGCGGCCCTGCATCCCGGCGACGGGAATTGCACCCACTCTTCCGACGACCAGCTTTCCCGCGTGGCCGATGGCCGTCGATTGAGGAAAGTCCGGAATCTTCGCGTACGGAATTTTCGTGGCTCCAGCGAATTCGTCAGCAAACGCGCCAAGTCCCGAACCAAGGACCAAGGCGATCTTGGGCCTCAGAGCGGTTTGAGAAAAAATGAAGTCAGCCGCTTTGCCCGCGCGCTCGAATTCGCCCTCCGGAGCACTGCTTGTTGAAGTCGTCACCGCGATTTTCCCGTGCGAAGTCGGTTTCGCGCTCTTGGTCTTGGGGTTTTTTTTCGCGCTCACGAAAGGATTCCCACGATGGAAGCGGACATTAAGTTTGCCATGGTGCCGGCGAGCATGGCGCGGATGCCGAATCTTGCAAGCTGGTTTCGCTGCTCCGGTGCCAGCGCGCCGATGCCGCCGATCTGGATGCCGATGGAACTGAAGTTGGCGAAGCCGCAGAGAGCGAAGGTGGCGATTGCAAAAGTGCGCGGATCGAGCGTGCCCTTCATGGGACCAAGCTGGCCAAAAGCTACAAATTCATTGATCACCATGCGTGTCCCGAGCAGGTTGCCAATCTTCGCGGCGTCATGCCACGGCACACCGATCAGCCAGGCAACGGGCGCGAAGATCCAGCCGAAAATGGTCTGCAGACTTTCCGGGAACCAGGCCATGTGCGGCCAGTTGTGAACGCCGCCCATGATGGCGTTGAGCAGCGCCAGCAAGGCGATGAAGGTAATCAGCATGGCGCCGACATTGAGCGCGAGATGCAAGCCGTCACTGGTGCCACGCGCGATGGCGCCCAGAAGATTGGTTTCTTTTTCCATCGGCGGCATTTCCACGCGGCCAGCGGTGAGCGGCTGCTCGGTCTCCGGCACCAGCATCTTGGCCATCAGCAGCGTACCCGGCGCCGTCATGATGACCGCGGTCAAGAGGTTCTTTGGATCGGCGCCCCCCACCTGGATGTACCCGGCCATCATGCCGCCAGAGATGTGCGCCATCCCGCTGGTCATGACAACCATGAGTTCCGACTTGGTAAGCTTGGGAAGAAAAGGGCGGATGGTAAGCGGAGCTTCCGTCTGGCCCATGAAGATGCTGGCGGCGACGTTGAGGGATTCCGCGCCGCTGGCGCCCATTACGCGAGTCATAATCCACGCAGCGGCGCGGATGATGATCTGCATCACACCGAGGTGATAGAGAACTGCAAAGAACGCGGCAATAAAGATGATCGTCGGCAGCACCTGAAAGGCAAACGAAAAGCCAAGCCGGGAGAGTTCCTTCGGCAGACCCAGGTCACCGAATACGAAAGTGGATCCCGCGTAGGAAAAGCTCAACAACTTGTTCGCACCCGCGCCGAGAAATCCAAACACCGAACTGCCCACGCTGGAACGCAGAACGAAAAAGCCGAGCGCCAACTGCAGCCCGAGTCCCCAAGCGATGGTCTTGAGCTTAATCGCGCTGCGATTCGTGGAGAACAGCCACGCCGACCCGATAATCACGGCCATGCCGAGCACGCCCGTCCATCTTCCCATGAACCTTCCTCCCGCAATCGATTCAAGCGCCGATGATCCGCCGCACTAGTGGCCGTTTT
>WNGP01005460.1_pt1 | contig 10601 bp, 3 predicted proteins | sample 5407671 | NCBI WGS metagenome assembly WNGP01 (sample SAMN13153381, study PRJNA577476) | soil metagenome | isolation source: 40 cm soil or saprolite under Garry oak tree replicate 2 | place: USA:California | collected 2016-06-15
GTCCAGGGCCAGTTCGCCATCCCTGGCCCGGTGACGACAGTAGCCGCCACTGGCGACGGTGTTGCAGGCGAGACCCAGTTCATGTTCGCGACCGCTGATGGGCATCTCTGGCATACGCTGCGGCGTGCCGATGGCAGTTGGCAGGGTCTGGGAGACGTCCAGGGCAAGTTCGCCATCCCCGGCCCAGTGACGGCAGTAGCCGCCGCTGGTGACGGCACCGCAGGCGAGACCCAGTACATGTTCGCGACCGCTGATGGGCACCTCTGGCATACGCTGCGGCGTGCCGATGGCAGTTGGCAGGGTCTGGGAGACGTTCAAGGTCAGTTCGCCATCCCCGCCCCGGTCAGGGTAGTAGCCGCCGCTGGCGACGGCATCACAGGCGAGACCCAGTACTTCTTCGCTACCGCTGATGGGCAGGATGTGCCCGCGGTTGATCAGTTACAGATAAAGATACTATCAAATTTGCAGGCGATATCGAATGTGCTGGCCCCATTCCAGAATCAAGGCACCTTGCTCACGGAAATCAACACCCTGCTTGGGTTTGTGCCGACACTCGGTCCTGCGATTGATCGGGTCAAAGCGGCTAAGGCGCGGCAAAAACAGAAAACTCTGGATGCTTTAACCGGGGTCATCAATACAGGACAGCAGATCGTTACTCAAACAAATGATGCCATCACCGCCATCACACCCAGCATACAAGGTGAGATTGCTACTGAAGTTCAAAGTGTCGCGGCCTACAATCTTTCCACCATACGGCCGGATGCCGCCAGCCATGATGCGACCTACCAGAGTTTCAAGAATTTCCTGACCGTCATACAAGGGTCTATCCCGGTCTGGGGGAGCCTGCTAGGATCCAGTAATGACGGATCCAGTAATGACAACCAGCTACAGTCGATTCTCGCCGGGGCCAATTCAATGATTCTCGCTGGGACCAATCAAATTGAGGAATTCAAGGCGCACAATGAAGCGGTGCGTAGCGACAGCAGTAATGCGATCACTATGCTGGGCAATATTCAGCCGAACTCTCCTTTGGGCGCCATCGCAGCCCGGCTCGATGCGGCGATCCCCCAACTCGGAATGGTCGAGAACGAAATCAACAGTCGGAGCACTGTCCTGGGAGAAGTCAACCTTACCCACCAACAAATTCTAGGAATGGCTACCGGCCTGGTGAAAGCTGTCAAAGAACAGCTCCTTGGCACATTCGACCTGTTCCCTCCGCAATTTGGAATTGCCAACACTTCAAACTTCAGCTTCAGCCCGCAACTTTTGAATGCCAACACCTCAAACTTCAGCTTCAGCGCATCGTCAGGTCCCAACTGGTATTGTTTTGAAGCGAAGGACGGCGCTTTCCTCTGCCGGCCGCTGGACGACACGCCAGGCGCTTCACAAGACCCTCAATATGAGATAAGCCGCCTGACGACAACGGTTACTCCGCGGCTGAGCAGCATCTTATTTGCCCAGGGCATCAAGGGATTATTGAGTGTGACGACTCAAGAGCAACATGAAGCCCCGTCTTTTGATCCGGGACCCGGCAGCGTCCAATTTAATCGCAACCCTGGCAGCAAGTTCTTGAAGGGACTGGCGAGTGATGGCACCAGTGTGTATAACGTCCCGGTTTCCGATACCCTCGATTTCCACGGCGCGAGCGGCATTTATTACGAAGAGCTCTTTTTCCATGCTCCCTTCCTGATTGCCCAGACGCTCAATACGGCCCAAAAGTTTGAAGAAGCCAAAATGTGGTACGAATTTATTTTCGACGCAACACAAGTCGGTTCGCCCTGGAATTACCTGCCGTTCAGAACGACAACCGAGGACGGCCACTTCCTGATCGACCAGAACCAGATCAAGCGCTACCTGGACGATCCATTTGATCCCCATGCCATCGCGGCCCTGCGGCCGACGGCCTATCAAAAGGCCATCGTGATGAGCTATATCGACAATCTGCTGGATTGGGGCGATATGCTTTTCCGCCAGTACACCGCTGAAAGCATCGACGAAGCCCGCATGCTGTACACCCTGGCCTCCGATCTTCTGGGTGACAGGCCAGAAGACCTGGGCACCATGGTGCTTTCGCCTCCTAAGAAGCTGGTCGAACTGGCCATTACCAGGGAAAATAGCGGGGAATACGAATTTGTCGTTCAACCCGCTGGAGGTGCGGTCCCCAGCAATTTGATCGGCGACGAACCGATCACCATCATTGCAGGCACCCCCAACGACAGCGTTGGGCTGCGTTATTTCTTTGTGCCGGAAAACGGGGTGTTTCTCGACTACTGGATGCGCGGTGCGGATCGACTCTTCAAGATCAGAAATTCGCTGAATATCGACGGACAGGCCCAACCCCTGCCGCTCTTCGAGCCGCCCATTAATCCGATGGATCTGGTCCAGGCTGTCGCCAGGGGTGTCAGCTTAGAGCAGCTCATCTCCGGCCTGGCGGTTACTGTGCCTGCCTACCGCTTTGAATTCCTGGCTGCACGAGCCCAGAATCTGGCTCAGAAACTCATCCAGTACGCTAACGAACTTCTGGCGGCCCTGGAAAAGAAAGATGCCGAAGCGTTAAGCCAGATGCAGACCCGGCAAGAAGGCGACATTCTCAAAATGACCATCGATATCTACCAGGCCCAGATCGATGAAGCGGAACAAACCATCCTCAACCTGCAAGAAAGCCAGCGCAGCGCTCAGCAGAGGATCCAGCTGTACCAACAATGGATTACGAATGGTAGGCTGCCCGAGGAGATCAGCCAGATCGCCCTCCTGAGCGCCGCCACAGCCCTGCAATATGTAAGCTCAGTGTTGAAGACCGGGGCCACTATCGCTCACGCCACTCCCAACGCCAATCTCGGGCCGTTCATCATAGGCGTTACCGAAGGCGGCTCGAATGTCGGCAATTCGCTGAATTCTGCCGCGGATATCGTGCAGGCCGTTGGACAGGGCCTCAGCATGACCGGAGAAATCCTGGGCATGCAGGCCCAATTCAAGCGCACGATGAATGATTGGGATCTCCAACTCATGATCGCCCAGAGCGAAGACAGGCAAATTGGTTACCAGTTGAGTGGAGCACGCATCGCCAAACTGTCTGCCGAATATAATATGGCCGTCCTGCGCAAACAAATCGAACAAAACCAATCGATCCAGACCTTTTTGAAAGAAAAGTTCTCCAGCCAGGACCTCTATCTCTGGATGATCAGCCAGACCGCCGGCCTGTACTACCAGACCTATCAAATAGCTTTTGAAACAGCCAGAATGGCCGAAAAAGCCTTCCAGTTCGAGCGCGGCCTGCAAGAGCAGGAAGCTTCATTTATCACCGGCGGGTACTGGGACAGCCAGCGCAAAGGGCTGCTGGCCGGTGAACAATTGACGCTGGACCTCGACCGCATGGAGCAGGCGTTTGTCAAGACCGACGAGCGCCGCCTGGAAATCACCCGCGAAGTCTCTTTGCTGGAACTCGATGCGCTGGCATTTCTGCGTCTCAAGCTCAAAGGCTCGTGTGAATTCAGCCTGGATGAAGCGTTCTTTGATTATGACTTTCCAGGTCATTACGCCCGGCAGATCAAGACGTTCGCAGTCGAATTCGACGTCCCCAATGGCAAGACCGTGTACGCCACCCTCACCCAGCTCAGCCACCAGACGGTGCTGCAGCCCGACCCCAAGGCCGTCAAATTCCTGCTCGCTCCCAAGGATGAGCCGCCGGCCACCATCCGCAGCAACTGGCGCAGCAGCCAGCAAGTTGCCCTGTCGCATCACGACCAATACCAGAAGAATAACGGCATGTTTGAGCTGAACTATTACAGCGACCGCTATCTGCCGTTCGAAGGAACGGGGGCGGTCTCGCGCTGGAAGCTGGAACTCAACGGCAAAAAAGGATCGATTGACCTGCGTGAGCTGGTGGATATTACGATTCATCTCGAATATACGGCCAGGCAAGGGGGTGCGGTGTTCGCGCAGGCGGTGAAGGGGACGCTGAAACCGTACCAGGCGATGCGCTTCTTCGACTTCATCTATGATTTCCCGCAGGAGTGGAAAGATTTCCTGGATGGAGACGGCACGGTCTTGACCCTGACCTTCACGCGCGACCAGTTCCCCGGTATGAGCAGCAGCAAGATTAGCGGCATCTTCACCCATTACAACCTGAGCCAACCGGACGACCAGGCGAGCACCATCCTCAATGGTAACGACACCTGGGTCTTGACGGAGAATGCCTATCTCGATACCACGGGCCTCTCCATTGGCCCCAAAGGATCTGATCTGACGTTCGAGTACCGTGGAGACAAGAAGACCTTGCAGAATATCCAGCTTGTCTTCAGCTATACGGCCTCGGTCAGCTAAGGAGGTTTTCATGCTAGCGGTCAAAAAACGCCGGGTGGTGAAGATCACAAAAATACCTGGGCCGGCAAAGCAGCTGGTCAATAACATATCCAGGGCGGCTGCCAGGCGAAAGGTAGCCGAGGCCGCGGCTAAAGCAGAAGCGGACAGAATTTTGCAGGGGGGGATCACCAAAGGCCTCAAGGTGCTCACCCCGCAAGAGATCGCGGCCATGAAAGCGAATCCAATACTGGCCCGCATGGTGAACGAGGAAGCGGCGGTACAGGCAGCCGCAGCCTACGGAGTGAACATCCGCAATGCGAAGGGCAAGATCGACATGAAGCTGGCCCGCAAGGCCGCGGAGGCCGCGGCGATTCAAGCGGCGGCCGAGATGGGTTTTGACATCACGGATAAGCGCGGCAAAATCAACCGCCGCAAAGCGCTGGAAGCTGCCCGGGCGGCCGAAGCTGCCCGGGCCGGCAAACCCGTCGATGCCCGTGTGTCTGCGTGGCTCAGCCGCCAGGACGCCCTGCTGGCAGATGCGGTGAGAGCTGCCGAGCAGCGCGGCTTTTCGGTGGACCAGTTGCGCATAGAGGAGCTGAAATCCAATCCCGCGCTGGCAAGCCAGGCGGCCGAGCAAGCGGTGATCCTGGCGGCGGCCAAAGCCGGGATTGACCTTTTCAAGGCAGACGGCACGATCGATAGGGACCTGGCCCGCCAGGTAGCGCAGGATTCGGCCATTCAAGCGGCAGCCGAGATGGGCATTGACATCACCGACAGTCAGGGCAAGATCAGCCGTCGCAAGGCGCTGGAAGCCGCCCGCCTGGCCGATGCGGCCCGGGCCGGCAAGCCCGTCAGCGCCCAGGTCGCCGCGGCAGTCAGCCGCCAGGATGCCCTGATCATCGCAGCGCTGGATGCAGCGGAACGGCGGGGAACGCCGGCTGTGGTCCCCGCAGGGAATGCCAGCCGGCGTGAGGCCTATACGGATGCCGAACTGGCGGCTCTGGTCCGGCGCAATATCCAGGAAACGATCAGTTAAGGAGGCAAGATATGCAAAAACCCAATCAACCCAATCAAGATATGCAAAAACTCACTATTACAAAACGCAAGGCCTTGCAGAACCTAAACGCTGCGCTAGGAGAACAAGATCTGATAATACCCTCCTCACTACCCCCACTACCCCTTCTGCCAGCAGAACGATCAACGAGAGCGCTAAAGCCATCTGCCTTAAAAATGGCAAAACTAAAGCCATCTGCCTTTCTTGACTCCTTAAAAAGGAAGCTTCCCGTTAAATTAAGCAGCTGGATTGAAGGAAATAAGCCAAAAAATATCTACCAGATCCAGATCGCATCTCCGGGAAAAGATACTGGCTTCAACACGATCTCCTGGCAAGACGATGACGGTTCAAAGCTGTATTTGCAAAACCTAAATTCATCCGGTGTGATCTATGAAAGGTTCAAGGTCACCTATCCAGAAGTCGAGAGCCTTGCGAAACAGAGCGGTTGGAAGAATGTTCTACCGGATACCATCTTCGTTAACTTAAAATCAGCAGGCAACGACATGTCAAGGATGGCAGCTAAAAAAATGGTCCTGGGGATGCTAGACGACTACGGAAAGAGCTCTAAACTCCCCAACAAGCTTATATTAAAGGAGGAGACAAAGACTGACAACCCTGACCATGGGGAGTCCGTCATAACGTTCTCCGTCAAAGGCATAACACAGATAGAACCTATCATGGACACAGACTCGCTTCTTATTCCCGACCAGAGACTTGCAGTGACTCTCCAAACTGCATTGTCTACCTATAAAAAAATGCTGAGTGCAGGAGTTGATAATGGTTTTCGGGTTGAGGAGGTAGCCGCGACGAAAGGTGCTGCTAAAAGGAAACAAGCAAGTGACATGTTTCAAGCGATCAAGGAAGCTGCCCTAAGTCTCCAAAACACCGTTAATACAGAGATTGAAAATCAGAAACGTACAGGACTTAAAAAGTCCGACATAGCTATATTAAGTAGGTTGTGGGACCAGGTTGGCTCAGCTATTGATAATGATTTCAAGAATGAACTTGATACTCGGCGCTGGCAGCAATGGGGCACGTTCAAACCACTCACAGAAGATCAGATTGTCCCGGGGACGAGGACACAAATTGGAGCGGGTGCCCAGGGTCCTGTGTTTAAATGTCAGCTGGATCCAGTATTGGGAAAAAGTCCTGTTGTATTGAAATACGACAGTAATGGATTGAATGACGAGGCCAAAGGGGCAGGTATTCCAGAGCTAAACCCTCAGCAGAGCGTACGAGCCGTGGCTGCGTTCAAGATGAGCAAGCAGTTAAACCTGGGTATCATCCCCCGGACGGAAGTCTTTGTGGGAACTGATGATAATGGCCGCCCCAAATTGGGACAGGCGATGGAATTCGTCGATGGTACTGTTGGACAAAGAAAGGCTGGTTTAAAAAATGATGCATTTGATGATGAAAAGTCTCAACGAATAAAGCAACTCGAAATCGATTATGTCTCAAATGATGCAAACAAGCAAAAGTTGGCGCAGGATGAACTGTTGCAATTAACATACTTTCGTGATGATAAAGATGGGAAGTATTATCCAAAACCACCAATTGATCAGAAGAAGGTACAAGCTGAGATACAAGCTGCCGAGGATATAGTCAACAATCCAGCTAAACACACCCGACCAGATTTCGATAATGCTCAAAAGACGTTGGACAAATATGTGGAGGTGAATGGTGAATGGTATCATGCACAAAATTTTCCGGTCAATATTGCTTATGGCAATCCCGTTGTCCAACAAGGTCTATCCGACTTGCAAGTGTTTGACAATATCATTGGCCATGCGGATCGGAACCCCGGAAACTGGATTTACGAAAAAGATAATACTGGCAGCATCACCGGCGTCAAAGGGATCGATAACGATGATACATTTGGTGAAAAATGGTCACCGGAGGATTCGAAAACCCCGGGTATTCCCCCTATCGTGGATATTTCCACGGCCCTAAGCATATTGAATGCCGATTTTAATAAGGACATTCGACCCTTATTGGCTGGTTTATCCAACGACGAGATAGACAAAGCTGCAGAGAGATTCGACCAGGTTCAGCAGCAAGTTGAGAGTCGTGTCATGACTGGAAAAATCGCTTCAATAGCCCCGACAGGAGACGCAGGGGTTCAAGCTAAGTTAGAGGCGTTAAACCAATTGACGGGAGCCGGCTTAACCCAAACACTCAGATGGGGCAACTTGGGAATTACCGATACTCACACCGAGCAAAACAGCTATCTGGGATCCCAAATAGCACAAAAAAACCAGGAGGGTGTTGTCCCAGAAAGCGGGGTTGTTTTAGTTTAGCATCGGGCCCGGCTTCAATCGGCGGGTGATAACTCAAGCAGGTCAGATGGATTCTGAAGACTCCCCGGCTAAAGCACGGGGGGTTCTGAGCATTCCTTCCACGCTTCCCACCGGCCTCGCCTGAGGAGGAAGATGGGCTCTTGTTTCGGTTCGCTCAGACTTTGGGGCTGACGAACTCTGGCACGAGGGATACCCATGCTTCGGGGCAAGAGCTGCCCTTCATTCGCGCGTTGGGACAGACGCTCTTGTGCAGCCCGCAATGAAGTAGGGAGCCAGCGCGTTGCCTCAGCTATCGGCCCGGAATGGAGTTTCTAAAGAGGTCGCAACTCCTCTCCGACTTCCAGACTCGTCCGAGTTCGGCAAGTTTCCAACTCCCCCCTTCGATACCCACAAGAACATCTCCATTGCATACTCTTGCCAACAAGAAGTAGTCACTCTCGGTTGCTGCCTATCCCTATTGCCTACCATGCTTACGACAAATCATACGACAACAGAGAAAATTTTCGTGAAACATTGGACTACTGTGGAGAACAATGAGAGCACTAATTGAGCGTCAGGAAACCAGAGAAAGGCGTGAAGGAACACGTGGTGTACACTCTCTCCATCGGCATCAAAGTATAATGACAAACTGTTTCGCCGCGCAGAGACCTGTCGCTTCGGGGAGTGCTTACAGCGGAGTCTCAAAGACCCCCTCGCCTTTCGCAAAGAAGAGGATGATTTACTGCTGTCCTTTGCTGTCATTCAGAGTTTGAAGTTCAACAAGATGACTGTCCCAGCCTTATCTGAGCCATCATCAGTCCAGCCAGTTTTACAGTTTTACTTAGGTTCTTGACAGACTGCCGTCCGTGCTCATCTTATTCAACAGAATAAAGGACAACAATGAGATATCTGCCCAAGGAGGAAGGCTGAGAAAGGCATGTTCCTGACAGCGATCTTGGTTCTCCGTCAGGTTTCGTGAAAGCTCTAGTATATCCCGCTTATGATTATGCGCGAAATGGCTTAACCAGAGCTTGGGTATATCCCAGTGTTTCTCGAAAAGCGTTAGAATCACGAAACCTGACGGAGAACCCGATCTTGACAGCTAAGCCGACGATTACCAGCGTCATACCACGTATCACAGTGAACAAACCTGGCAGAATGGTAATAGCTCTATAGCCTTCTAAGAGCGCCTTCAGCACCTCAGGAAACACCCGTTCCCATCCCAAACATGGAAGTTCATTGGATAAAATATCTACTCCGCGTACACAGCTTAAAAGCGTCACAATGCTTTGATAAGGAGCGATACATCAGCAGTATATACAGAGAAGATAAGTGTTCTTCTTCCCGAAAAATTGCGCTTGATGGAAGGATAAATCCACCTTTTACAAAAGAGTTGCCATGGCGCATATCTGGTGCGTGGAGACAAGAGGAAGTGACAGTTTAAATGACAGTAATCAGGTTGAATACACCTGAATATTTCTGTATAGATGTGAACAACTAGAGGAATCCCCGCAAGCACTCCATGAGTGCAAAAGGGCTGTAGAGGCAGTGGGAAGAGCTGAGCAGCGCAGTGTGCCAGAAGGCCCCGTCTCAATACTTTACAATTTGCAGTATTGTATTGTCCTTCCCAAAACAGAAACGCTCCCTCTACTGACTTTCAACAACCTTCGTCTGAAACGCTAAGAAAGCTATCTGGAAACCACCAGCTAAAAGAAATGTTGACCGTACAGCAATGATACATCTGTTCGGGTCAATTATCCTGCCTCCCAGGTGTATCGAAGGCGATCAGAGTTGACAGTTTATCAACCTTACTTTTCTGAACAGATGTGAACGTTTCTGAAGAGGGAGTATTCCACGCTCTCTGCGTGAAGGCAGGTAAGAAGCGGCGTCAGTGCCCTCAAAGAAGACCTGACGCCGCACGAGTTTTCTGGAAAAATGACCTGTTTTGGGGGGGGTGCCGAAGGGGGGACTCCTGCTCAGTCATCTTCGAATAATGCTTCTGGAAAGGCTTCTCACCTTGCTCAATGTGCTGTCCGCGTCTCCGACATGCGGCGTTTGACAGTTTCGTTTACAGTTTATCGCTAAAAGTCTGATCTTGCCCCCATCTCTCCTTTCGTCCTTCTCCAAAGGAACGACCCTCTCTTGCTCGCAAGATCACCTGACCTCATCCGATACCATTGCCTTGCATACGTCGATTCGTTGTCGATTCCGTTCCCCTGCTTAACAGACACGCTTCAGGTGTTGATACGTCCATCCCAGGAACCGTACCAGCTCTGACAGGAGCATCCCACCCTTCGAGAAGGGGTGGCGTTTTCTTGCTAAGGACGAGCCCAGCAAGATTGGCTGGCGTAGCAGCATCGCAACAGCTGACGCTGCTACGCCAGCCAATCTTGCTGTTTTCATCGGCAGCTACAGTTTCTGCGCCAGCTGTATGATCATCCTGCCTTCCAGGAAAGGCAGATGGAGTAGATGTGGTCGCCCTTATTCGGCGACGACGCGGTAGAGCGCTGGAGAGGCGGCGAAGGCCATCTTCCGGCTGATCTGCTGGAACGCCTCGCTCCGCATGGCCGCCTGGAAGTGCTGCGGCGACTCCCACTGCGCGACATTGACGAAGCGGAACTTCGCCTGTGGGTCCAGGCTCTCATGGAGCCGAGTCGAGAGAAAGCCCGGCGCATGCCGCAGGTACTCGGCGGCCTCGCGCCACGCCTGGAGGAACTCCTCCTCCTTGCCCACAGGCACCTTGAATGGGTTAATGAGTATGACTGGCTGCATCGTCTCTTGTCCTTTCCTTTCATAGAGGAAAATACTCAGGCATTTCTTATTGCATATGGGCCTATTAGGCCCGCCGATGAAATTAACAACGCTAAGCTTCACTATCATCGATTCATCTTCTAGCAAGCCGACGTTCTTAAAGAGAGAGCCCCCATTATTCTCGCTTCACAACTGATGAGGAGAGAGGTTGTTCTCTT
>WNGP01016325.1_pt1 | contig 10600 bp, 9 predicted proteins | sample 5407671 | NCBI WGS metagenome assembly WNGP01 (sample SAMN13153381, study PRJNA577476) | soil metagenome | isolation source: 40 cm soil or saprolite under Garry oak tree replicate 2 | place: USA:California | collected 2016-06-15
TTGAGGGCGCGTTTGAGCTGGACGTTTTCATCGCGGAGGCGCCGCGATTCAACTGCTTGCGCCACTTGCGCCAGTAATTCATCGTTGGACCACGGCTTGGTGATGTAGTCCATCGCTCCATTCTTGAAAGCGGCGCGGGCCATCTCGATGGAACCGTAGGCGGTGATCAGCACGACGGAGAGCTGCGGATCGCGGCGGTGAATCTCCTTCAGCATGTCCAGGCCGTTGCGGTCCGGCAAGCTGACGTCCAGCAGCAGAAGATCGTAGGGATGTTGTTCCAGTTTCTCGAGGCCGGATTCGCCGGTTTCCGCGCTGGAGACACCGTAGCCTTCGCCCCTCAGCAGGAGTTCGAGGCCTTCGCGAATTTCCGATTCGTCATCGACGACGAGAATGGAACCCTTAGACATGGACCGCTTTCTTGGCCGCAGGGAACTCGACGTGGAAGGAGGTGCCTTTGCCGGGCGTCGAGCGCACGTCAATCTTTCCGGCATGTTCCTTGATGATTCCGTAGCTCACCGAGAGTCCCAGGCCGGTGCCGCGGCCGCTGGCTTTTGTGGTGAAGAAGGGATCAAAGATGCGATGGATGTGTTCGCGAGGGATGCCGGCGCCGGTATCCGCCACTTCGATTTCGACGCTCCCGTTGTGCGCCGCGGTGCGGACTTCGAGCATTCCGCCGCTGGGCATGGCATCGCGCGCGTTTAAGAAAAGATTCAGGAAAACTTGTTGCAGCTTGTTGGCTGATCCGCGAACGGGCGGCAAGGGTTCGCCGAGTTGCTTCATCACTTGAATATGCGAGGTCTTAAGCGGATGAGCCACGAGCGATAGGGTCTCTTCTACCACGCGGTTTACGTCAATGTCGGCGGCTTCCCCCGCTCCGGTGCGCGAAAAATTGAGCAGATTGTTTACGATCTCGCTGGCGCGAAACGTCTGCTTGACAATTTTTTCAATGATCGACTGGCGCGGGTCGCCTTCTGGCATCTGCTTGGCAAGCATCTGAATGTAGTTGGAAATGACTGCGAGCGGCGTATTCACTTCGTGCGCGACGCCGGCGGCCAGAAGCCCTAGCGAAGTCAACTTTTCCGTCTGCGACATTTGCTCTTCCATGCGCTCGCGCTGCGTCACGTCATCGAAGAGCAGGAGGCGGCCAATCCGCACGTTCGATTTGCTTACCAGGGGTGTGATGGAGACGTTCAACGTAAGTGTTTTCCCGTGATGCTGGAGTCTTTGTTTATAGATGCCGGTAATTTGTTCCTGGTCTCCCCGCACGGCGATTTCGCGCGCCAACTCTTCGGGGAGGAGCGAACTGAGCTGGCGTCCGACGGATTCCTGGCGCGACACACCAAAAAGTTGCTCCATGCGCGTGTTCCAGGATTCCACGAGGCCTTCCAGGTCAACAGACAGCACGCCGACGTTCAGGGATTCCACGATATTCTCGCTGAAGTCCTTGAGGCGAGCGATCTCCAGGGCTTTTTGTTCGAGCGAGCTGTAAAGCTGCGCGTTGTCGAGAGCCACGGCGAGGTAACCGGCAATAGTCTCGACCAGCTCGACGTCATCGCTGGATAGAAAATCTCCGTCAACCGTCTTGCCGAGGCCAAGAACGGCTACGGTGTGCTCGCGGATGCGGCAGGGGACAAAGTAGTTGAGGTCGAGCTGCTCGAGCGTGTGCCGAACGGAATCGCTGACGTCTCTTGCCGCACGGGGCGACTCAAAAAAGAGCCCCCCGCGGGCAAACTCGGGCCGGGCCGGCTCGAGGAAAGTGAGATCCAAAGACTCGGAAAGACGCACGCCCATCGAACGGGCAATGCGCATCTGGCCGGCTTGCAGGGCGTTTTCCACAAAAATCGCGAGGCGATCGACAAGCAACGTCTGTGAGATACGGTCCATGACCGAGCCCAGCATGGGGTCGAAACGCACTTCGTTCGTCAGGGTGCGTCCGAACTCAATGAGGGTGCGGCGGTAATCGAGGCGGTCACGGTAGAAAAAGCGGTCCAGGCGCCCTTGAATCCATGCGCGGAACGGCTGAAACAAAAACGCGGCCAAGACGATAGCGATCATGCCGCCGACGGGGCCATTCGTCGGCGTATGGAAAATCTCAGCGCTCAGCGCGACCAAGGCGAAATAAAGTGCGGCGACACCGGCCGTTGCCGCGGTATACGCCAAGCCGCGCTTAAAAATAATGTCCACATCCATCAGTCGATAACGAATTACGGCGTAGCCGAAGCATAGCGGGATCAGCACCAGGCTCAATACGGAGAATTGCATCCAAGGGTGCAACGCCACGCCGAACACCAAAGGAAGGATGTAAAGCAGAGAGACCGGTAAACTGCCGGCCAGAGTTCCACCGGTGAGCCATTTCAATTGCTGGCGAAGGACGCCGGAAGGCGCCCCGCGGTAGCTCCGGTAGAAAACTAGACCAGCAGCCAGGAAGCAGGCCGCGAGATAACCGAATTCCCATTTCGTAAGCAATACGTATGAAGCAAGCCAGGGCAAGAAACCATTGGCCTTGAGCGCCGTATTCAGGTGAATAAGGAGCAGAGCAACGGGCACAAAGTAGACGGCAAAAAGTTTCGAAGAAGAGCGAATGGTTGTTTCGGACCGCCCCGGGAATACCAACGCAAAGTGGAGCAGCAAAGCAGGAGCCAGCAGCCGCGCGGCAATTTCTGACCAGTACACTTCCCAGTCGAAGGTGTCCAATTTCCCGCTGAAATGGAACGACCAGAGAATGAAGGAGACCAGGCAAAAAACATAGAAGTGCACAGCACGCGGAGCATTCCAGCGGCGGATAAAAATGAACAAGCCAATAAACAGATAAAGCAGGCCAACGACGCGCAGGTAATTCTCAATCGCCAGGGGCTTTTCTGCCGGCGCGGTGAGCAGCGGGGTCTCGAACTCCTCACCACCGCGCGAGAGCTTATAGCGAACCTGGGTCCACAACCCCGCTCGTTCCAGCCTGCGAGCTACCTCAGCAGCTCTCGTGATCGGGGCGCTATTGAAGTTCAACAGAGTGTCGCCTGGTCGAATCCCAGCGCGAGTTGCAGGAGAATTTGGCGAAACTTGACTGGCCTGAATTCCGTGGTCCGTATCGAGCCAGGTTACCCCGTCGTACACCACCTCGAAGCGGCTGCGCTGGTCGAAATTGATCAAGGCAAAAATCACCGCCGCCAGCGTCGCCAGCGCCAGCACGACCGCTCCAAGACTAACTCGGAGGTTTTGCCTCATCGCTTGTCCGGGCAGGGCTAGACCCCGCCGCCAAGAATCAGGTGCAAACCAATGTCCATTGTTTGGTAGATGCTCATGCGCAGAACCCTATTATATTCAATAGTTTAATCTAGCGGAAGGCTGGACTACTCCAGACTCTCCAGTTTCTGGAAGGAGAAATACAGCTTTCGAGAACCAAAAAAATCCTAAAACTGAACGCTGAGCCCACCCCGGAACGTCCGGAATGCCGGTACCAAAGTCACATGACCATCCCTGCTGCTCGCGGAGACGTAACCCTGCGCCAGGAGATTGTTGCAGTCGGCAATGGCCTCCCACCGTCCCATTGCAAATTTTGGCAGCGGCTGCCGGAGGACCAGGTGGAAATAAGGGTCCGTCTGGAAGAGGGACTCCCCATAGCTGTCCACTGACGACACGGTAATTCCGTTCACCCATTTATATCCCGCCACCACCCTGGTACCGAGGCGGGGTACTCTCGCGGAAATACCTGCGGCAATAGAATGCCGCGGTGCCGTGCGAAGGATGTCGCGAAGCAGCCCATCAGCGTCAGCCGTTGGCGTCAAAGCGCCGCCGAAAGAATAAACGGCGGTCAATTCGACGTCATCGTCGAGCTTTTCGCGAAACGCAGCGCGCGTTCCCCAACTGCTGGAGGACCCGCCGTCATAGGCGAAGCCAGTGGAGAAATAATCCTGAAAATAATCGGCGCTGGGCAGATCGTTGCCCCGGCCGTACACGGCCACGTGGCGGTTGTCATCGTGGAAGCTTGCAATCTGGAGCTTCCCACGCGTACCAATCTTCCGCTCGGCGGCGATTTCTTCGTGCAGACCCTTCTGCAAAACGGGGTGGCCCTCGCGCCAAAGCAAAGCCGGAAACGCGTCCAATTCATTGAGCGCGGCCGCCAGGGCACCGCCCGGCTGCCCATCACTGGCTTCGAGCGGCCCCGGCCCGTTGGGCATGGAAGCAAAAACAAGAGTGGCGCTCCAATCATCCGTGAGACGCACGTTCAATTCCGCGCGAGGACGGAGGGAAGAAGCCGCTGCACCGAGTCCGACCAGGACGTATTCGCCGCCGTACTGAAGTACCGTGCGATCTCCGAGGGCCAGCGCGCCTCCCTGATCAAAACGAATTCCGCGAAACACCGGTCCGACCGGTCCTAGCTTGGCCTCCCGAAGTACCAATGCAGTATGAGGTCCGGCACCGAGGCTTCCCGTTGGCAACCACACCGTGGCGATACCGCCAGCCGGAGCATCGTCGTCGTAACTCACCTGGCCGGCGAGGATCATCCTGTTCGCGCCGCCTAATTTTTGCTCGTACGCAACGGCGGTGGCAGGCGCAGACGCAATGCTGGAAGCCGAGTTCGGACGCCGTGCGCCGTCCGTAAATTCCATTCGCATTCTCGGTGCGTGAGGCTTGCCGGATTCACCAGCAATAGTCGAGACACTCAAGGTGGCGCCGTCCACCCATTCTAGAACAGGACGCATGGCCGAAGCAGACCGCAACACCCATTTCCAGTCGTCAACTTGCGCCGTGCTGTTCGCGGGCATGCGGCGCAACTGATCCAGAGACGCAAACATGGATTCGAGTTCGATGCGCACCACGGTAGTCACATTCGACACGACGCGGATGTGTTTCTCGAAGGTAGGAAGAAAACCAGCGAGCGTAACGTGGACGGTGTAAAAACCCGGAGCGAGCTTGTCGCCGCGGAACATCCCTTGCGTATTGGTCAGGAAGCCGTGGGTTCCCGGCACTCCCGCCGCTTCGGAAATCAACTCGACGCTCGCGCCCATCTGCGGCGTTCCCGCAGCATCGCGCACCACTCCCGCAAGCTTCCCCGGGACGAACTTCGCTTGCGCGGCCGCCGGTTTCGCCGCAAAGGACGAAACCATGGCGGTCAGGACCAGGGCCCCCAGGATTCGGAGCCGTTCCTGTTTCACTTTGCTTTACCTCCCCGGCGTAGCGACCGCCGCGGTTTTTGTCTCCGGCACTGCCTTCACCGTGAAATCCGCCGTCTTCGAAATGGTCTGATTCGAAAGCGCATCAGTCGCATTCACTTCCAGACTGTATTTGCCAGGCGCCAGTGTTGCAAGCGGCAGCAGGCGCTCAATGGTGACCTGGTCGCCCGTCTGCTTCATCTCTTCGGAAGTTTCCTTGAACTGCATAACCTGTTCTTTGCCCTTCTTGACGGTGAACTGGAACGTCGCGCTGGATTTGTGGGTCTTGTCGTCGGGCTTCAGGTTATAAACCTGCATGTAAATTCCGAGTTTGTCGGCGGTCGTGAAGTCGCCTTCCAGACGCGGACGCACCTTCGAGGAACCCAGTACGAACTGTCCCGAGCCAATCTGCTTCGCGGGAACATGCTCGATTTGGTCGGCAAGAATCAACGAACTGGCTTCCAGCTTTTCATCCTCGTAACGCGGCACCTGCAGGCGCGAGTTCACCACGCCGACGTTTCCGCTCTGTACATCCTTGATCACCAGATCCAGGCGGTACAGGCCCGGGCGAAGAGGAACAGCCTTCTGATAGATGGATTGCAGCTTCAACGACTGCTGGTAGAGAGAATCTGGAAAATCGCGGCTGACCGAATCTTCAAACGTTTGCACCACACGGCCGGTGAGCGTGGTCACGCGCCCGAAAATATTGATGGTCGCGGAGTGAATTCCGTCTTTGGCCTGAAAGGAAAGCTGGCTGTTCGGGACTTGCACCGACCGGCACGAGAACGGTGTCATTTGTCACTTTCAAATAATCGGCGCGCCAGTTGAAGTGCACCTGATCGCGGACGATGCGGGACGTAACTACCGCCTCCAAATCCTTGAATTTTACCTCGGGTGGTTTGTTGACCTTGGAGTAGAGTTCCAGGCGATTAAACTCGTCCATGCTTGCGGGTGTACCACCCATGGTCCTCGGGAGGTTGGTACCGTCCGAGCGCGTAAACCGGTCGGTCTTCGATGCCATGCCCATCGATTCCATCAAACTCAGGCCCGCTCCAGGTACATGCAGCAGCGCGTCTTTCTCGGATGGATCCATTGTCATGTGATACTCACCCGAACCGCTGGGATCCACAAATTCTATAATTACGTTCTCGCCGATGCCTTCCAGGTAGCGCCAGCGCCAGGTCTCCCACGGATAAGTGCTTGTCGACCCTCCGCCCTCTTCCATGGGCCGGTCGTACGTGCCGCCCGTGGGATGAGATTCAACCTCATCCGCCGGGCCCCACATGATGTACATGCGGCCGCGGTCGGTCTTCCATCCGGGGATGCCGGAGGCGTAGTGTTCGTTGGCGTAAGCGATCCGGCGGTAGTGCTCTTCCTTGAAATCATTGTCAGGAAGGTCGGGATTGTTACTGCGTCGCAGCCAAAACTGCTCGATAAATTGCTCGCGTTCTTCGTTGGTATCTAGCTGAAGGAAAGCGTTGCGCTCATCGGGAGAGATGATGTAGGTCACATCTTCCGTCAACCATTGCCGATAAGCGCTGTCCAATTCCTTCAGCGTCTTCCTCATCTTCCGCTTGGTGTCCTTGTCCATCTTTTTTGGTACTGGAAGGGCCGCCGGATCTTGCGCCTGTTGGGCGAAGGCTGGGGGCATGGCTATCGCAATCGAAAAAATGGAAACGAACAGGGTGCGCACTACCCTTAACATGGAAGACACCTCAAGCTCTAGGACGTAGGGATTCTAACCCCTGACAAGCCCGCCGTCAATCAAGGGAATCTCCTGCATTTTGTGACACTTGTCCCCCGAAATCGGTTAGATCATTAGCAAACTAGTTTGGTTGCCTGACAGTTTTTGACCTGAACGAAGGTACAGGGAAATCTCAAACGGAAAATCGGAACGCGCTAAACGACCAAAGTGGGAAATCCAAGGCGCAGCAGTAGAGCATGAATGAAAGGCCCTACTGAACGCGCTGGGGCTGGCCGTCCGAGCCCACAAGAGTATCGAAGATGGCGAGAACATGACGGCGATAATCCACCATGCGCGCAAAGATGTCGCGGAGTTGCGGGTCGCGCTCGGCCTCGCGGTGCCATTTGGCAAGGACCGCCGGGGGCACTTCGATGTCTCGCCGCAACTGCTCCGCGGAATATCCGCGCAAGAACAGCCCGTAGAAAAATGCCGCTTCACGCTGCGGGAAGTCAAGGTCGTGAATGACTTCGGAGGGAACGAACTGTGGCATCGTGGCCATGGAGAAAGATGCAGTTTACAGAAAAGCGTCTCCGCGTCAAGTAGGACTGCCGTTTGCCTGCCGCGTTCCGTGCAACATCCCCTTCCTGGGAAGCCCAAGGAGGCTCTCTTGGCACTGCCCGCGCAACGCTGTGGTTGCCAAGTGATTCTAACCGCCTTAGGATGCTTATAGGCATGGCAAGGTTACACAACTCGGTCAAAGGGTCCCTGGCGGGGCGAACCTTCAGCCGCTTTTTGCGGTTTGGTGTTCTCCGCGGACTGCGTTCGATCGAGATTGACCCGGAAGATTTCCGGCATCAGCTTGCGAACAAGCATCAACTGTGGGTTCCAGACTTCGCGCGCATGAAGGACGTTCCCACGGAGCGCCTGGACGCCATCGCGGCGGCGCTGATACGCGATGCGGAACGCCTGGCGCTCGCGGAAGGCGCGGGACTCGGACTCGGCGGCATGATCACGTTTTTGCCGGATGCCAGCCTGCTCACGATTATCACCCTGCGGCTCATCCAGCGTCTTTCCCTGCTCTACGGATTTGAAGCCCACGGCCACGATCAACGGATCGAAATGTGGAAGGCGGCCGCCGCGGCCTCTGGCATCGACTACGGCAAGGATTTGGCCGAAAAGCAGCTCCTTGAAAAACTTGCTCCTCGCATCGCCGAACGCTTCGCCGCCAAGATTGGCGCCGAAACAGCGGAAAAATGGGCCGGGCGTTTGATTCCTCTGGCCAGCTCGGTTATTGGCGGGGCGCTGAATTTTTCGTTTGTGAGAGGCTGGGGCCGCCGCGTGCAGCGCCATCTTCGGGCGAAGCATCTCGAGGCGAAAGCCTCCACGCCGCCTCCGTCTTCGGGGTACGGCGCAGTTGCGGCTACCGTCAACTAGCAACCAGTAAGTAAAGAGTTCATGCCGCTTGCTGGGCTTAGAGTGGAGAATCCGTAACGGCATAAGAGCTGAGGGGAAGGACGAGAGGCGAATATGCGGAATCGGGGGAATTGCAGGTTCTTGGGCGGTGCGATTCTCTTTGGTTTGGCGCTTGCGCTAGTTCTAGTTCCACCGCAGGCCACTCCGAAAACGCCCCAAGGAGCGAATTCGCCGCAGTCCCCAGCCGATGAGTCTGTGCCCGCCTATCATGGCCAAGCTCCGCAGGGAGAACTGCCCGCAACAATGGATCCCGCCCTTTTCACCGAACCCATCGTGCAGAACGCCTACACCGTCGCCGCAAAAATCAAAAATACCCTCTACCAGCAGCCCTGCTATTGCCATTGCGATCGCAGCCACGGCCACACCAGCCTCCTGGACTGCTTCGCCAGCAAGCACGGCTCAGGATGCGGCACTTGTATCTACGAAGACTTCTACGCGTTCGAACAGTCCAGGAAAGGTAAGAGCGCTGAGCAGATTCGAGCCGGGATCATCAAAGGCGAATGGAAATCGATCAACGCGGCCAAGTATCAGAAGCTTGTGCCGGCAAAGTGACTCCGCGGCGGTGGTGACGGATTCAAGGGTCATCCCGCAGAAGTTCCTTGTCACGCCGCATTGCAATTCGTAAACTATTATTACCCCAGCCAAACATAGGAGGAAGAATGCATTTTCGCGTGAAGATGTGTGTGTCGATGCTGGCAATTGCCCTCTTGTTTGGTTTTGCAGCAATTCCGGCAGGGGCCCAAGACAAGCAGCACGTCGTTTCTCTAAGCGACTTGAACAAAGACGCCGCGCGGCCGGCCCAGACGCGCCAATCCAACGAAGAAGCCGTTCGTTCGCTTCTTTCTTCCGACCAGGCCCAAAAAGCGCTGAAGTCCGCCAACCTCGACTATCAAAAAGTGGACAAAGCTGTCGTCCAATTGAGCGATGAAGATCTTGCCAAGCTAGCCGAGCGGTCTCGTCATGCGCAAAGTGATTTTGCCGCGGGACGCATTTCGGATCGCGATCTGCTTTGGATCATCTTGATCGCGATTGCTATCATCGTTCTGGCAGTCGCGCTCCGTTAGTGTTTACAAGTTGGAGTGATTCCTTATTGGAATGAAACGAATCGCTCTAACTCTGTTCCTGGTTCTTTTCCTGGGGCCTCTTGCTCGAACGGGGCCCCAGGAAAGAGCTGGAATTTGGCTGGACGTGCCGTACGTAAAACAGACCGAAGATGGCTGCGGGTCTGCTGCAATCTCCATGGTGCTGCAATATTGGAGCGCTCATGGCGCGGCGATTGACTCGCAGCGTGCCGACGCCGCTGCAATTCAAAAACAGCTTTATTCACGCCAGGTCCGCGGCATTCGGGCTTCCGACATGGAAAGCTATCTCAAACAGTCGCGTTTCCTCGTGTTCTCGCTCAACGGAGATTGGAAAGACCTTCTAGAACAACTAAAACAGGGCCGGCCGCTGATCGCCAGCCTTCAGCCAGGCAGCGCCAAAACGCCGCTACACTACGTAGTGGTAACCGGCATCGACTGGCAGAACGGGGCCGTCTTTATCAACGACCCCGCACGTGGAAAACTCCTCCGGGTTGCGCGTGAGGACTTCGAAAAACAATGGCGGCCGAATCGCAATTGGATGCTGCTGGCGCTCCCCGAAAAGGCTTCGTGATCTTTTTTTTGATCGCAGTATTGGCGCTGGGTTTGCCCGCGTTCGCCCAGGGTCCCGCCACCGATCAAGCTCGGCTTCCCGCTGCACAAAGCGCATTCGACGCCGGCCATTGGGAAGAAGCCGCGAAATTGGCGCAAGGTCCGGCGGACCAATCCCCGGATTTTGACTATCTAGCCGGGCTCTCCCTTGCTCGTCTGGAAAAGTGGGACGAGGCCAAACTCGCATTTGACGCGGGCTTTCGAAAAACGCCTGGGGATTCGCGGTTCTTGGTTGAGCTGGCCGGCATCGCTTACAAACAGAAAGATTTTCGAGCCGCAAAAGGCCGGCTCCATGCGGCACTGAGGCTGAACGCGCGGGATTCCTATTCGAGCGAATTTCTCGCGACGATCTATTTCCTGGAAGACAATCTCGAAGCCGCTCTCAAGTATTGGAACCCCTTGGACAAGCCACGCCTGCGAAGTGTTGCGTTCGCACCTTCCCTGAAGCTCAAGGAATCTCTCCGCGACCGCGCAGTCGCATTCAACGCCCCTCAGGTTCTGACGGCTGATGCTTTGCTCGCGACGCAAGCGCGCCTGGACAATCTTGGAATTTTCTCAAGCCGGCGCATAGAGCTCTCTCCGGCTGACTCCGGAAACTACGACGC
>WNGP01006076.1_pt1 | contig 10599 bp, 14 predicted proteins | sample 5407671 | NCBI WGS metagenome assembly WNGP01 (sample SAMN13153381, study PRJNA577476) | soil metagenome | isolation source: 40 cm soil or saprolite under Garry oak tree replicate 2 | place: USA:California | collected 2016-06-15
GGGGTGCACGGCTACGAAATGGCCGCCCTCGCGAACGACCTTCGCGAGTTGGGCCAGCCCGTTGTGGCAGGGTTTTCTACGCATCCGCATTGGGATCACCTGCTCTGGCACGCCCGGCTCGGCGCAGCGCCCCGTTACGACACGGCTCGCTGCGCGGCCACTGTTCGAGATCAGCGGCTGTCGGACGCGCGTGGGAAGGCCCGCATCGCCGCCGAGCTAATACCGCCGGACATCGCCCAGCAGATACCGCTGGACCTGCTTGGCCTCATTACCGGTCTGCCCGCCGAGACGGCGCAGATTCCCTGGGATGGCCCTCAAGTCCGGATTATCGAGCATCAGGCGCATGCCCCGGGCCATGCGGCGCTGTTGATTGAGGAACGCGGGGTTCTCGTCGCCGGCGACATGCTTTCTGATGCCTTGATTCCGATGCTCGACTTGAACGACGCCGCTGACCCGATCGAGGACTACCTCGCCGCGCTGCGGCTGCTCGAGGGCGTGGCGGGCGACGTCGATGCCCTCGTCCCCGGCCACGGGTCCATCGGCGGAGCTGATCAGGTACACGCACGGATCGACCAGGATCGGGCGTACGTGCACGCCCTGCGTGACGCTCATGTTCTCAGCGACCCGCGGGTCGGCCCATTGGCCAAGGGCGGCTGGGACTGGGTGGCCGGCGTGCACGCACGGCAGCTCCAGCGTCTCGCCCGAAGAAGCGAGCGCGGTGAGCAGCGTGCACGCACGGCAACTCCAGCGCCTCGCCCGAAGAAGCGAGCGCGACGGGACGCCCGGCTAGCGATCCTCTGCGGGCGCCGCGTCAAACGGTGTGACGGTGATCAACTGGCGGGCCGCCAGGCACACCGATCTGCACCGTCGCGTCGTCCAGGCTGATGTTCACGGGCGTTGCCCGGCGGCGCGGCGGATGGCGATGGTGACCAGCTCCAGGTTGCGCTGGTCGAGGCCGGGGATGACGTCGCGGAGGATGACGGGGTGGCCGGCCGCGAGGCTGGCCGCGATGCGGATGATGCGCTTCTCTCCGCCGCTAGCGGGCAGGCGACCGCCGTCGAGGGCGGTGATGACGGCGTCCCAGTCGATCCACGCCATCGGCGTGCCGTCGCTGGCGCAGGCCGCGGTCTCGATGTGGCGGGTGAAATCGCCCCGCTGCAGGAAGGCGGCGCGGCCGATGATCAGGCCTGCTGCGGCCTCGTCGGGGTGGATGCCCGCGGCTGCGGCGCGCAGCGCGATGCTGAGCTGGCTGGTCACTCGCGTTCTCCCGGGTCGTCGTGCGGGGCGCCTTCCTCCGGGCCGGGTGGCTCGGCCAGGAGGTCGCGGGCGATGCGCGCGTACTGGCTGGCGGGGCGGTCGGAGATGCCGAACATCAGGGACAGGTGCAGCGGGTCGGGCCGGCCGGTCAGCGCCTCGTGCACGATCCGGTCGCGGCGGATCCGCTCGACGCTGATCCCGTAGCGCAGCAGGTTCCAGTTGAGGTAGCTCCTGGTGACGGCCATGTCCCTGAGGGCGGTCTGCTCTGAGATGATGACGTGCCGGTTGGGGGTGTGCGGCCAAATAGCGCGGCGGTGGTCCAGCCAGGCCCGCACCGCCTGGTGGCTGAGGTCGCCGAGCCGCTGGGAGTGGCCCGCGATGGTGATGCGCCGGTTGGGCAGGTCAAGGTCGTCGAGGGTGAGGTCGCGGATGGCCTCCCAGCGGGCGGCGTGGACGGCGGCCAGGGCGACGATCAGCCGCTGCCCTGGGAGGGTGATCGCCTGCTCGACGGCCCGGATCTCGTCATCGGTCATTGGCAGCAGGCTTGGCTCCGGGGCGCTGGCCTTCAGCCGCTGTGCGGGGTTGGCGAAGATCAGGCCGTGCTTCTTGGCGAACCGGAACAGCGACCGGACCGCCGAGATCGCGGTGTTGAGCTGGTGACCGCGGAGCTTGTCCAGCCCGGCCCTGATGTCGTCGGCGGTGACCTCCCGGATATGGCCGCAGTCGGCTGACCAGCGGCTGATGAGCGGCTCGACGGTGGTGCAGTAGACGTAGATGGTGGCGGAGGACCTGGGCTTGGACCGGGCGTCGCCGTTGAGCAGGACCAGCAGCCATTCCCTGACCGCCGTGGCGAAGCCCGGCGGCAGCTCGGCGGTGCGCCGGTCGATCCAGGCCCGGACGGCGGGGACGGTGTCGTCCTCGAGCATGCCGAGCCCGGCCAGGACCTCCGCGACGCGCGGGGATGAGGCAGTGCGCGGTGTCCGGGCACGGATCTCGGTGAGCGTGATGCGCTCGCCGTCGGCCCGGCCGTCGAGCAGCGCGGTCAGGCCGTCCATCGCGCGCCGGGTGGTGGAGCGGGACCAGCCGTTGGCCTCGCCGAGCTGCCTGGCGCGCTCGGCGGCCGCGCGCAGCAGCGGGATGTCGGACGTGAGCGCCGGGTGCTGCCATCCCGGTTCCGGCGCTCGGACGGGAACAGCGGGACGCCCGGCCGCTCGTGATCGTCGCCGAACTGGCCCCAGACGTCCTCGATGAACCAGCGCAGGTTCCGGCCGGTGCCGTTGATCAGCGGCACCAGCCGCGGCTTCGGCCCCTTCCTGCGGGCCCCCTTGCCGTGACGGACGTTCAGCTTGCCGAACCGGCCCAGGTCCCAGCGCACGTCGTCCAGGTCCAGCATGCGGACCTCGTTGACCCGGAGCCCGACATCGGCCTGCAGCCGGGCGGCCGCGTAGTTCCGGGCGGGCGGGGCGAACTTCCGGCAGGTCGCCAGCTCCTCCCGCCACCCGGCGAACAGCCGGTCGACCTCCGCCTCGGACGGCGGGACCCGCAGCTGCGGCTCGACCGAGGCGCGCGGCCGGTTCATCTCATCCAGCGGGCACTCGGCCACCCGCCCCGTCAGGTTGTAGATCTCGGCCCGGTGCCGCAGCTCCAGGAACTGGAAGTAGACCGTCAGCGCCGCCGCCCGCCCGGTGCGCGTCGACGGCCTCGCATCTCGCAGCACCCGGCCGAAGTAGGCGTCGGCGTCCTCCGGCTGCATCTCCCACAAGGGCCGGCCGAACCACTCCCGGATCAGGTCCAGGTGCCCGGCGTCGTTGCGGATCGTGCTGTCGGCCAGCCCCGCCGACGCCCGCGCCAGCACGTCGGTCTCGAAGGACTCGATCTCCTCCGCGCTCGACGGCTCCCGCAACTCCCGCATGTCGCGCACCAGCGCCAGCGCCAGCCCCACACCCCCGTCTTCGCTCTGGGCCGCAAGCCATCACTGGAGACGACAGAGTTTCACGGAGAGTGAAGAATTAACATCACGGCGTGTCGGCCGGATCTACGGCAGTGAAAGCCAGACGCTAGGCTCGATCGGGGCGGCAGGACGCTAGCCGCTAGCGGCCGAACTCGACGACTGTTGCGTACCCGACCTGCAAGCGCGGCCGCGTCATCTCCAAGGGCGGCACGACCGACTGGGTCCACTGGCAGACCGGCACCGCCCAGCTGCTGCCCCGGCTCCTGGCCGGGCGGCGCGAGGGCCCGGTGTTCCTGACCGCCCGCAAGCCCGCCCGCGCGGTCGCGTCCGGCGACCTGTGCCCGGTCACCGGACGGGCACGACTGTCCCACCGTCGCGCCCAGGAGTCGTTCGAGCTCGCGACCCGGCCACTGGCCAACCCCGGCGCAAGCCGCAACGACCTCGACGGGCTGCACGGCTGGACCCTCCACCGGCTGCGGCACTCCCTGCTCACCCACGAGGCCGAAGACGGCACCAGCACCCCGATGCTGCTCGCCCGGTCCAGGCACGCCTCCGTCCGGTCCCTCGAGCGCTACGCCCGCCCCCGGACCCGAGGCCGTCGCCCGCCACGTCGCCGCCACCGACCCCGCCGCCCGGCGCCGCCGACCATGACCAGCCCGCAGCGAATAGGCCCGTTACCCGGCCGTGATCCTAATCGTTGTTTTTCGCTGGATGAGTAGGCGACGCCCTGCTGGCCGGGCAGATCGACCCGGCGACCGGAGCGTTCCCCGGCAACCTGCCACAGGGTCTGTCGCACCTGGCACTGCTCAGCGCGGCCGCCCAGCTGAACGCCGAGTCCAGCTGAGACAGCCGCGCTGAGGCGGGGCCTAGGCTCAGGTGCTGGCCGCTGCCCGGGCCTCGGCCTGGGTCTGGGCCTGCGTGGCGCGGGCGGTCCTGCGCCAGGTCCGGCTCAGCAGGTGCACGCTGGCGAACAGGGTCCAGAGCAGGAAAAGGAGCAGGCCGGGAACGGAGTCGGTGCCGAGAAAGGCGCCGTTGACCGCGAGCGCGGCGGCGGTGACCGCGGCGCCGGCGCTGAGCCAGCGCGGCAGGGCACGGGCGCGGAAGCCGACGATGGCGGTGGCCGCGCAGAACACGGCGAGCGGGTAGAGGCTGAGCACGGTCGCGCCGTCGCCGATCGCACTGACCGCGGTGCTGAGCGGCGTGCCCGCGACCAGATGAGCCTTGTGCACAGCCAGTTCCGGGGCGCCGCTGCCGAGCTTGAGCACGATGCCGGTGATCCCGGCCGCGAGTGCCGTGTGCGCCAGCCAGCCGTCCGCTCCTTCTGCCTGGCGTAGCACGCTGTACAGGTAGGCGATGAACGGCAGGGCGAGCGTGATGGCCGCGATCCCGGCGACCGCCCGCGGACCGGAGAAATCGTCGCTGCCGTTACCGGCGGCGACGGTGAGGACGATCGCGAAAACGGCGCCGCAGGCGGCTCCGAACCGGGAGAGCGTGGGCTTGTTCATTTCTTTCTGCCTCCTTGCGTGGCGGTTGCGTGGGCTCCGACGCTACGAGCGGCGGCCGAGGCGCGTCTTCGGCCGCGGTAGCGAAGTCCGCTCCGCCGCGCGGGGGAAATCTCGTTCCCCCGGCCGGCGGATGTGCACCGAGGCCAGCCCGCTGTAGCGTCGTTCGCATGAGGCGCCGCATCGAGAACGTGCTGCGTAATCCCCGGATCCAAGGCACCGGGGACGCGGTGCTCACAGCCGTCCTCGCGGTCAGCTCGGTGGTGCCCGTCCTGGGCGGTGATCCCTCGTGGGGCCGGCCCAAGACGCTCGGGGTGACGCTGGGGCTGTTGTCCACGGTGCCGGTCGCCTGGCGGGCGCGGCGCCCGCTGACCGCCGCCGCGATCGTGCTGGGCGCGAACGCCGCGTGCATCTTCGCCGCTGCCCCGCTGCAGGCGGCGTTCCAGCCGTTCGTCGCGCTGACGCTCACCGCGTACTCGGTCGGCAGCCGCGCCGAGGGACGGCGGGCGCTGTGGGTGCCGCCGGTGCTGGTCGTGGCGTCGGTGCCGGTCTTCGTCGCGGCGGTCGCGCACGGCCAGAGCAGAGGCAACATCATCCCGTCCTTCGTCTGGCTGCTGGCGGCGTGGGCGACCGGGCGGACCGTCCGCAGCTGGCGCCACAAGAACGTGGAGCTGGAGCTGGCGAACCGCGAGCTGACCGGGCAGCGGGAGCTGCAGGCGCGGGCCGCGGTTGCGGTCGAGCGCGGCCGGATCGCTCGCGAGCTGCACGACGTGGTCGCGCACAACGTCTCGATGATGGTGGTCCAGGCCGGGGCCGCCGCGCGGGTGCTGCACGGGGAGCAGCCGGACGTGCGGAACGCGCTCGAGGTCATCGCGGCCACCGGGCGGGAGACGGTCGACGAGATGCGGACACTGCTCGGCGTGCTCCGGTCCGACGACGGGCCGGCCGCCCTGAAGCCGCAGCCGGGCCTCGCCGATCTCGAACACCTGGTCAGCGGGGTCCGCGAGGCGGGCCTGCCGGTAACGCTGCGGATCGAGGGCGTGCGGCGGCCGCTGCCGCCCGCGCTCGACCTGTCGGCGTTCCGGATCGTCCAGGAGGCGCTGACCAACACGCTCAGGCACGCAGGGCCCGCAAGCGCGCAAGTCACGGTCCGTTATGAGGACGGCCTGGTCACCCTGGAGATCGCGGACACCGGATGCGGCCCGCACGGCGCGCGCGGTACCGGCCACGGGCTGGTCGGAATGCGCGAGCGGGCGGCGATGTTCGGCGGCGAGCTCGAGGCGGCCACGGCCGACGGCGGCGGCTTCGCGGTCCGCGCCCGGCTCCCCCTCCCGGAGTCCGCGTGATCCGGGTCCTGCTCGCCGACGACCAGGCGCTGGTACGCGGCGGTTTCCGGCTCATCCTGGACGCCGAACCCGATATCGAGGTCGTCGCCGAGGCGGCCGACGGGGACCAGGCCGTGGCGGGCGCGCTGGAGGCCAGGCCCGACGTGGTCCTGATGGACATCCGGATGCCCGTGCTCGACGGGATCGAAGCGACCAGGCGGCTGGTTCCGCAGCTCGGCGGTACCCGCGTGGTGATGCTGACGACGTTCGACCTGGACGACTACATAGTCGACGCGTTCCGGGCCGGCGCCTCCGGCTTCCTGCTCAAGACCGCTCCCCCGCCGCAACTGGTCGCCGCCGTCCGGACCGTCCACGCCGGCGACGCGCTGCTCGCGCCCGCCAGCACCCGCCGGCTGATCGAGCAGTGCGCGCGGCCGGCTACTCCGGCCCCGGCGCTGGACGCGCTGACGGCCCGCGAGCATGACGTGCTGCGGCTGCTCGCACGTGGCCTGACCAACGCCGAGATCGCCGCGCAGTTCGTCGTCGAGCCGTCGACGATCAAGTCGCACGTGGCGAGCGTGCTGGCCAAGCTCGGCCTGCGGGACCGCGTCCAGGCGGTCGTGTTCGCCTACGAAAACGGGCTGATCCGTCCGGGCGCGGCCTAGGACGCCTCTGAATAACTCGTCGGCGTCTAGCCCCGCGTTTCGCCGGGCTGTGCGTTCGATCATCAGGGATGATCTTGTCCTGCAGGGCAAGTCGCGGATGGACCGGGAACTGCTGGATACGGGCGAGATGGCCGGGCACCTGGTCCCGCCAGGCAGTGTGCTCGCGTCCTTGGCGGAGCACCGCCGCGACCTGTTCCCGGACAGCTTCACGGCGGATTTGTTCCCGTCGCGGACCGGGCGTCCGTCGCTGCCGGCGGACCTGGCCGGGTCGGTGCTGGTGCTCAAAGAGCTGTTTGACCTGTCCGATCCGCAGACGGCCGAGGCCTGAAGTCCGATACCCGGTGGAAGGTGGCCTGCGGCCGGTCGCTGACCCAGATGAGCTTCGACCCGTCCACGCTGGTGTACTGGCGGCGGCGGATCGCTGCCCCTGACCGCACGGACCGGGTAACCCGCCAGGACTAGCGCCATGCTAACGGGATAGCCACCAGCCCGGCACGACACCTGAGCGTCCCCGCCCGCAGAACAGCCACGCCCGGTAACCGTGACCCAGGTCGGCCGTCGAATACACCTCAGCCGGATACGCGCGTTCACCAGTCGCGAGTGCCGGATCCTCGTGCTGGCGATGATCACAACGTGGCGCTGGGATCGAGGCGACCAACTCCCAAACGGGCGCCAGCTGGGCACAGAGTGGCTCAGCCAGATCCGAGCGGCACTCGATCGATACCGACTGGACGTCCGCCGTTGACCGCGGAACAGAATCACATCCTGTGCAGCTGCGACGGCATGGCCGTGCTCCACCCAGACGACGTCAACTGATTGTAGTCATACGAGCCAGGTAGTGGCCCTTAGACAGGTCGACGACCGGCGGCTCGTCGAGCCCTTTGCTGGCGGCACCAGCGTCGAGCAGCTGCTCGACGACCCCGACGAGGGGACTATCGCAGTAGGGGAACCCCAACCGGACACAGCGCCCGCGTCGCGACGGCGACACGTCACCTGGACCGCGTGCGTCTCGCATAAGTGGTCCGGTGAAAATCTCGATTGTCGGGGGCTAGCCGTACGCTCCCGATCATGGACGGCACCCTGATTGGCTACGCCCGCTGCAGCACTGACGAGCAGGACCTCACCGCGCAACGCGACCGGCTGCGCGAGCTCGGGGTACACGAGAAGCGGATCTATCTCGATCACGGACTTACCGGCACCAACCGGAAGCGTCCCGGCCTGGATCAAGCTCTGGCAGCGGTGCGGGAGGGCGGCACCCTCGTCGTCCCGAAGCTCGACCGGCTCGCGCGCTCGGTGCCCGCGACATCGGTGACTCGCTGGCCGACCGCGGGATCAAGCTCTCCCTCGGCGGCCAGCTCTACGACCCCACTGACCCGATGAGGAAGATGTTCTTCAACATCCTCGCCACCTTCGCCGAGTTCGAGGTCGATCTGCTGCGGATGAGGACCCGGGAGGGCATGGCGGTCGCGCGGGCGAAGGGCCGGCTGCGCGGTAAGCAACCAAAACTCTCGACCAAGCAGCAGACCGAGCTGCGGCGCATGCGCGCCTCCGGTGGCGGCCAGCGCCGCCACCCGCCTAGACGGCGAATGCAAGACCAGGCCCCGGCAAGCGCCGGCGAGCCCAGCACGGAAGGACCCCACCATGAGCTCACCGAGGACTACGAGCGCTCCGACGGCCAGTTCTTCAGCGTCGCGCTGGCGGGCATCGCCGCGGGTCAGCCGGGCAGCACCGGCCTCGGCCTGGCCAATGAGGGCGGCATCACCATCGACATGAGCAACAGCCAGGCCAGCTGGCAGGACCGCCCGTACCAGCAGGAGGTGACCATGACGAACCGCCATCCTGGGGCTACGACCTGGCGGGCGGCGAGGCTGCCCGGTTCATCGAGTTGTCCGGCCAGATGGCCAGCCGGGAGCAGGCCAGGATCGAGCAGGACGAGGCCGAGCAGGCCCTGCGCAGCCTCGGCATGACCCCGTCCGCGGAGAACCGGCTTCAGGCCGCCCTTGGCCGCATCGCCGACGGCACGTACTTGCCATCCGGCCCGGCTGCCTGGGGCCTGGCCAACGACGTGCCCGGACGCCCCTGTCGCGGTGGCGCTGGCCAAGGCGTACTGCTCGCAGGTCGCGGTGCACGCCGCGCAGGAATGCGTGCAGCTGCACGACGGTATCGGCTTCACCTGGGAGCATCCCGCGCACCTGTACCTGAAGCGGGCCAAGGCGGACTCGATCGCGTTCGGCACCCCGGACGCGCACCGCGCCGCCCTGGCGTCCCTGGTCAACCTCCCCCGCCGTGATCCCGGCCGCGTGCGTCACGGGGCCCAGCCTGCGGTTATCAGGAAGAGGCTGAACCACACGGACGCGGCGCCGAGCACGCCGATCACGAGACCCAGCAGCCACGCGGGCAGCGGAGCAAGGAGCCGGGCCACCGGCACGCTGAGCAGCATGGCGGGGAGCAGGAAGCGCGGCTTGGAGCCGAGGTAGAGGGGTCCCACGCCAAGGGCGATGACGACAATCGCAAGCGTGTAGACGTGCACGCTCCATGGAAACCTCTCGGTGAGGCTGCAGATGGTGAGCACGACTGCGGCTGCGAGCACGAAGAGGGTCATGACTTCGACCGCGGACGGGCGGTCGAACAGCGCGTCCTTCAGGGCGAGGAAGACGCCCTGTCCCCAGTCGAAGCTGTCGTGGCCGTTCTTCTCGAGCCAGGTAAATCCGCCGAGGTGGCGCAGCCTGACGGCTGAATAGGCCCAGTAGCCGAGCACGCTGAGCGGGGACAGCAGCAGCGCCACCGCCGGGCGCCACCACATGGCGGCAGGCTGGCGCGCCCTCAGCGCCGCGATCACGGTGGGCAGCGCTGCGACCGTGACCGCCGCGACCAGGGCCACGCCCGTGCTGCTGCGCGCCAGGCCGGCGCCGATTGTGAAGACCGCGGCCATCAGCCAGCGGCGCTCGACGAGCGCGACGAGGGACCAGATGGCAAGCGCGCAGAACAAGGCCTCGGAATACACCATGGACAGCACGATCGAGGCGGGCGCCACCGCCCACACCGCGACCATGACCAGGCTGAGCCGCCGGTCACCGATCAGTGCCATGCCGAGCCTGGTCAGCCCCCACGCCGCCGTCAGGCCCGCGGCGATGGTGACGGCGAAGCCCGCGCGTGCCAGGCTGATCCCGGGTACCCAGGCGATCGTGTCGATGGCCAGCGGATAACCCGGGTACGAGGCGAGGATTGAATCGGGATGCCGGTAGCCCGGCACATAGGCATACCCATGGGCAGCGATGTACAGGTAGCGGCCACTGTCCCATGACACGATCAGGTGGACCAGCGACCACGCACGGAATCTGCCATGGTGCAGCAGGAGCGCGGCGACCGCCAGAGTGAGAACGCGTACAGCGGCGTAGATGAGCACCCCAGAGGCAGCCAGGGCGGACCGAGAGCCGGCTTCCTGATCGCCTCGCGCAGCGGAAGCCGCGTCCCGGGAATTCTCAGTAGCATTGGACGGCATCGGCGACCGCCCCCCACATTGGTTACCCGGATCGTACCCGCACGGACAGGCGCAGGTCAGCCGAAGATCTGCCGATGCGGACGGTGAACTCGCCGGGCGGCCGGACCCAGCCGCCTGACGCCTCGTCGTAGCGCGCGAACGCCCGGGCCGGGATGGCCAGCCGGGCCTCGGCGGCCCGGCGGGGCTTTGCGGTCACCATGGGTGACCGTCACCGACGCGATCGAGGCAGGCTCGCTGGCCGCGTTCGGCAGCTACGGACAGCGCGCCGTGCTCGCCGCCCAGGCCGGGATGGATCTCCTGCTGTGCTCGGCGCAGGATCCCGCGCAGGGACAGGCGGTGGTCACGGCGCTGGCCGGCGCCCTGGACAGCGGGCAGCTGAACCAGGCCGCCTTCAGCG
>WNGP01005466.1_pt1 | contig 10598 bp, 12 predicted proteins | sample 5407671 | NCBI WGS metagenome assembly WNGP01 (sample SAMN13153381, study PRJNA577476) | soil metagenome | isolation source: 40 cm soil or saprolite under Garry oak tree replicate 2 | place: USA:California | collected 2016-06-15
CCTCACCCTATGGGTCCACCATCTGTCACCATATCCGATTGTCCGTCCGAATCCATTAACAAGTGGAATCTTGTATCGTTCCATGAACTAGGAACAAGTCTTTCGTCGAGTGATGTATATATCGAACCTTGCCCTCGTTTCGACTGTTTTACTATGCCTATGATTGACGTTTACGCACCAGGAGACCTCTTCCCAGCCGGATCTGATGGTCAACTTGGCAAAGAGCTCACCATGGCCGTTCTCCGCGCGGAGGGCGTGGCCACCCCTGGTCCCTTCCACCTCAACAACACCGCCGCTTTCATCCACCGAATGGACCCGCACGCGGTTCACACCGCAGCCACCGACACCGCCCGCACCGTGCGCGTACAGGTCATCACGCCCCCAGCGGCGTTAACCCGCGAAGGCCAGAAACAACTCGTCAAAGAGATCACCGAGATTATTACCAAGATTTCCGGCGACCCGACCCAAGCCACTCGCACTTGGGTGATACTCACCGAGGCAGCAGAAGGCGGTTGGGGACTCTCAGGAACAGCCTTCGGACGCCAGGAGTTCGCGGCACTCGCCGCCAAAGCGGCCGCCGCGCGCCAGGTAGCCGAACAACTAGCCTAGGCTCTCTGCTAGAGAGAGCTCGTCCGTTCGGAAAGACTTACAGTCTGCTAGTAGCCCTAGATCCAGATGGAGGAGTCTTCTCTGCCAATTGCCCGGCCGATCCTTCTCTACGACAATGATTGTGGAATCTGCTCCCGGTTCGCCCATATTGCGGGAAGAAGCTCCAAAGGCTGGATCGATACTGTGGGCTTATTCACAAGGCGCGGAATGAGAATCAAATCGGACTTCTTCGATCCGAGGGATCGTCCTGACGACAATTTCTGGCTCCTAGTCGGAGACGTCGGCTATGGGGGAAGAAGCGGTCTACTCCCGCTAGCACGAGAGATTGTTAGAGGTCTAGTAATATGACCGAGAGAGAGGGAGAATCGTGCACCCGACCCAAGAACGCTGTGAGCAGAATACTCGGCACTCTTCGTCGGGGACGAGTGGTTAGGCGAAAGCCACGAGGGATCGCCCTTCAGCCATCTCAACAATGACCTTCTCCACCCTCATATGATGAATACGACGATGAACCGTCAACAACGTCAAACAGTCCACACAACATGAGCAGTATGATGATCAGCCTGCAACTCGACAATCTCATCCTCAGGCCGAACCTCAAACCTAAAACCGCAAGTCACAGCCAAATCAGACTCATCCTCTGTAGGCATAATGGCCTCAGCCTGCCCTTAAGCATTGAAAATCATTTGAATTCGATTTCCTTAATATCCAGATGGGCTTTCGTTGGCGACAATGAGCCAGCCTCAACAACCTTCTTACTATCCGTCTCCTCCTGCACCTCACACTCATAGCAACTTTATTGGAGCGATCATTGCCGTTGGGATAGTTGCGTTAATCGTGGGAATAGGCGTAGGATTCGGCCTTACTCCTTACAAGACCGTTGACCACACCGTAACGGTTGCCATACCTCAGTTCACATTTACACACGGAACAGTCGACATATCTCCCAATTCAGGAACTCCAATCGCGATTTACTTCGACAACCAATACACGGGAACATTGACTGCAGTCGTTACTTCCATAGGTGGCGTATCCAACTCGTTTCAGCTGTATCTCCCCATAAACCGGACCTATCAGGTTACTGTCTACTACTCAACTACGTTCTCTGGCTGGCAGCATTGTAGCGGACGTCCGAGTCCTTTCACAACGACCGGTTCGGACTATACTCAAGATTTCCTGTGCTGATAAGACAACTCATATCTTTCCATACGGCTGAACCTTAAGTTTCACTAGTCTCTAACACTATCTTAGCTCCTAACGAACTAGCGAGTAGACCCACGGTGCAAGGAGAGAACCGAAGGTCTGAAAGGGATATTTCATTTCTTCAATTTAGCCAGACGTACTTCATTGTATGCTGCTTTGGTTGCTCGATGAGCTACCCGGTTCTGATTTCCTGGAATCCACCTTAGCTCAAAGAACGGGAAGACGTCCATTAGCATCTTGGCTTTCTTGTACCATTGGACCAGTGGAGGACCTGCTTTCCATTCGTCCTTTAGTTGATTATGGACTATTCGGCTGTCCGTGTATACGACGATCTTGTCTCGGTCCCAGCCGAGGAGTTTGATCTGTTTCAGGGCGTTGATGAATGCTTCGTACTCTGCGACATTGTTCGTTGCTCGTGGCGAGGATTCTGCGCCGGCAAGACCCCCCTTAGTCTCTATTGGGATATTGTCCCTGAGAAGCAGGAAACCCCACACAGGCATCCCACCAGGGTTCTTTGGAATACATGCCCCAGCGACATACGCTTCCACCAAGTGGCCGCTCTGAGCATCCATCGACAAGATCTACAGGTCCCGCGTCTTCCCATCCCCGGATTGCTGATAAGCAGTTTCACTCTCGTGTCTGAGCATTAGCCGAAAGACAGCTCAACCCTACAGATGTCGAGTCAGCGGAGCGACTGGCGCGAACGACTACACGCCAACCCCTCACGCATGGAACAAGAACTAGCCATCAAACTGCAAGACAACGGAATACACTACCAGACACAGGTCGAGATACCTGTAACCACAGCCGACTTCTACTTTCCCCTGGAGACTAGACCGTTGCTTGTGTTTGTCGACGGCCGAGTCCATCTCAGAACAGGGCAGATGGCGAAGGACGAAGAATTGCGATTGCTACTAAGGAAAAGAGGCTACAGAATCCTGGAATTGTACTACGAATCCTATTCGAACAGGAAGAGAGACCAGCTATACAAGGAAGTCCTAAACAATCTAGGAAGACCATAGTGGGTTCGTCTATTTCGCGAAATTGAGACCAGAAAAGCTGTGATTGATCAAAGACTGTCGCAAGGTTTGACACCTCAACCAATCAGACCTCACCGATGACCATCGACACGTGAGGAATAGCTAAATTCCGCACAGGGAAGAGTGGGGCCTTGAAGCGCGAAAAAACTCTAGTTAGACCCGAAGGGATCATCTAGATAGGCAGTACAGCCGTCCGTAAGATTCCAGAAATAATCGACGCAAAATGAGCAGAGGGGATGTAGAGCTACTGACTCATTTTTCTAATATTCCCTAATGTCTGGGTGTCTCTCGCGATACTCCTGGACAACTCGTCTAAGGGCATTTTCTATCGCGTGTGACTCAACGTACTTACTGTGACAATCCTCAATCAATCTCCGAAGTACATGAGTTTGACTTGAGAGTCTGAACCTCTTTTCGTATAAACTCGTCGTCGTCTTGGTCTTGTCCACGAAGACTCCAGTCTCGATGGCAGAGTTCAAAACGTTGTTTGCTAGAATGACTTGCTCTTGGGCATCAAAGTTCTGCAGTGATAGTTCCCTCGCCAGGAGGTTTTGCACATCTCTCAGACCGAACTCGTCGCTCTGACTATTGTCTAACTCAGTCCGCAGTTGTGGGATAATCTCTTCCAGAATCGTGGCCATGTGAGAAGAGGGCATGAAGGTAATCGTCCTAAGGGTACGTCTGTCGTGACTCCCCCTAATCAGCTGTTCCCTCAGTTGGTCGTCTCGATGCAAACGTCCCGCCGCAATCTCTGTTGTAGAATCATTGCTCAACTTTTCCAACACTAGTGTTTCACCGAATATGTCCGCGGACCACAAGCAGCAGGTTATGCTTTGCGAAACAATAATGGTCTTTGCGAGAGGAGCGTCGCCTGCTTTCACACAAAACGCGAATTCCAGGAGACTTATGTTATCCCCGATAAGATTCTCCAGATCGGTCTTTCTTGCAACTGTGACCGCAATTTTGTCTTTCAGATCTTCGAGCTCTTTTCTCGCCTCACGCAGGGCTGATTTGCACTCGGCTAAAATCAGCGCTCGACTAATCTTGTTGTAAACAGCGATATCGAACGTCTTAATCCCGAGTCCATACAGCGGTTCCACCCGTACACAGTGGTACCCAGTTCTTGTACTGAGGCGTGAACCAACACCGAACTTGTCCGCGCAGAAATTTACAACTGTGAGATGCTGTTTGTCTCGGTAGATATTCTGCTCGATGATGCTTCGTTCTGCATCTATTTGTTCGGTAAGTCTTTCTTCTAAATCGGATTTTTCTCTCCTACCCAGCCTCTGTAGTATGGATTTATACTCCGCTTCGATGTCAACCAAGTTGCGGTTCAACTGGTGCTATGGCTCGCGCGCTAGGATCGAAGCGTTCAACGACTGTTCGGAAGAATCTGAGAAATGACTCCGATGATGTATCATATCTCGGAGCGATTGCCATCCTTTTGCTGTCCACAGTCACTGTGAATATTGTTCTGTAGATCTCATCAAGAACTGTGCCTTCGCCATGAAGGGAACCTTTCAAGATGATCGAATTGTAAACAGCGAACTTGCTATGTTGCAGCTCTGTGAACAACTGTTCGAGGTCATCTGACTCGATATCGCGGTTGAACTCAATCATCCATGGTGTGAATTGATTCAGTTCTAGACTTCTTCGAGCCGTCCTCAGAGGGACAGTGGCAACCCGTGACGAGTCGAATAGCCCTTTGGACCGAAGCGCTAGATCAACTGCTAGGTCAGACGATTTGATGACGAAATCAAAATCGCCGCTGTTATATGTGAATATACCCTTCCTACTGATCTGAAGGTCGGCATGAGTAGGAATACGGAACCTAATGACATCAGCGACAACGCCGTACTGAAATTTTAGTTCTTGAAGAGTTTCCTCTCCATCATCGCCGTAGTACGTCACAGTTCGTTTGACGTCGGGTCTGACTCGCGACGGAAGTGTAGTTGAAGGAACACGTGAGCCAGTGAAGCTCGTTATGGCGGTGCCGGGGTAAACTAGAAGCTTGTCCTTAAGTTCGTCAAATGCTGTCGGATTGATCCAGAGGTAGTACAGACCCCCCGCGTCGACGACGTCGTCTAATACGCGCTCAACTTCATCACTCTTGTCTGTTGTGAAGCACTTCAGTATCTGGTTATCTGGACTAAGGTAGCAATGCAGTTTGATAACGAGCTTCTCTCCAGTCTTCTTATCAACAAGAAATGTAGAAAACTCATGTATCACGCCCTTCTTTTGCACTTCGAATTTCTGTCTTCGGAATAATTGGTCAACTGTCGGGCTGGGTTGAATAGACCTCCCGCTCGGGAAGAAGGTTACAAGGCAGACAAGCTTCAGCTGTTGACTGTATTGAGTTGAAATCTTTCGGAGAAAGGCATGAAATGAGCTAATTGTATAATCTTCGTTCGGTACTTCCATGTACCGCGATCTTCCCTATGGCCCCGGAATCTCGTCCCTATTATGAATAGCTAATCTAATCCAAGGGCATCCTATCTAGGGAAGGAATGAATCGAGACCATGAATTCCTAACCTATTCGGCGAAGTTGTCAGATCTTTTCGCGCGATTAGGACAGTCCAGCACTTCTTCACACCGAGAGCAGAGCGTAAGGGTTCATCGAAGTCTAGTTGCGTAGGTCCCTTTGAAAGAGGACCCATCTTCACTTGCTTCCAATCGCTCGGTACAAGCTGTTGGACGAAGTAACTCCCAATTGCCTTCCGATGTCGGCGAATGGAGAGGCCAATATTGTTAGATCGCAACCTATTGTGATAGAACTTGGGCAACATTCGGATCTTGCCTCTTCTCGTAACCTCAACAAAGAGAATACCGTAGATTCGGTTCAATCGCCAGTAGAAAGCTTCACGAGAAACACCGAAGGTGGTCGAACCACGAAATACAACCCTCGGCCCTCCTAAGTTCTCAAATGGTCCGACGAATTTCTTGACCCAACGTAATGGCATCAGGAGAGAAGCTGCAAATTCATTGCACCAATTTTCGATCTCTTCATGTGTAGCTTTCCTCAACGGAGGTCCCTCGACTTGAGGAAGGTCTGCAAAGCGCCTGAGGATCCAATGTCCTAATTCATGTGCTGCAGTAAACCTCCATCTGTACGATTTCATGGAAGTCTCTCTCACTAGAATCTCTGCTTCACTCCTTCCAAACTCTAGGAGATATCCCTCCCCCTCGATAGGTTGGGGTACGATTCTTAGGTCTCCGAAATACTCCAGAGTTCGCGAGAGGTCCAGAGGCGGTTTGAACTGATTCGCACGAGATAACACTTGATCCGCAATGGCATCAGGCCTTCTCTCAACTATGAAACCAGAACCCGCTTCTTCCGGAAGAGATGCATCTTGAAGACTATTAACGCTCAAGTTCATCTAGCGCTCGTCTGAGAACCCTAGCCCAAATTCGTCTCCGGTCCCCGACCGGCATCTTCTCCTGCCCTCGCATCGGGATAGGCGACATGGTGGAAGAAAGCAAGCCAATTAGTTGGTTCGCAACAACCCCAGTGTAATCAGAGAGCACAAGCTCGGGGAGGCTAACATTGAATACGAGTGAAAGCTTCCTCAACAGAATCAGGGCCGGATTCGATAGATGATCAGGGTTCTCTTCAAGGCTAGAAATTTCTTCTTGTGTCACTCCGATTGCTTGCGCTAGTTGGTCCTTCGTCATCCCATTCTCCTCTCTGAGTTTCTTGATATTTGCTCCGATAACTGCCGCGTCGTATTGGCCGAATTCAAGTCTCCGTTGAAGGAAGATAGGATTAAGAGTGTTCAGAGCTTCGGCAAGGTTCTTTCTTAGCTCATCGTTGTTTGAATAAGTGACGTCGTATCGAATGCTTGGAATCCCTAGGACCATTCTACTCACAGTTCGGCCCTTGGGGATTAGCAGGATTACGGGAAGCAATGCGTTTCTAGCGAATTCGAGTTCCTGACCCGCCCCAAAACTTGGCTCATCAGTCATCACGAGCAGAAGGTCCGATTCGAGAACTCTTTGTCTATCTATGGAATAGACCTCGGGGGGTGATAATCCTTGATGCTTGACGGGGTCCGAGGTCAGACGGGGTTGATACAGATCAATGCCGTGCTCCTTGCAGACTAGTGATATCGTGTCCTGAGCCTCGAATAGATCTTTCCTCCTCGACTCCGGCAAGCCGGTGAGTGCAGAGGCAAGGTAAGCTCTAAGTGGTATCTTGAGTTGAACTTCTGATTGTTTCACCGTCGGGAGCCTTCTCTGTTCAAAAGAGTGGTCGAGCGGGTTTCCCGAACGGATGTCTGTCCTCTTCATGCTTGGACTTCCAGTTGTCCCTTCCGAGACAATCTCCGACCCGACTCTATTAGATTCGCTTCAGCTTCTCCCTAAAAGGGTATACTAGCTCAAGCCGGCCCATAATTACACTGGGGTTTCTGACCGCGATTTGCACGTGAGTAAGGTTCGGCAATAGAGAACCAGGGAAGGTCTCCAAACCTTCTACGAATGGGCCCCTTACTGTATCAATTTCGTAGCTCTCTTCACAAACAGAATTGATTACTTGTCTATCAAGAGAGTGGTTTCCTCCTCGATTCACTGGAAGTGGCTCCCCTCTAACGGAATATGATTCCTCTAGCCTTTGATAAGCAACTTGAAGAACAGGAGTCCACTTGCTATCGAAAAGATCAAGGCAACGACCTAACCTAATGTTCGCACGGATGACCGCGGCATTAGAGCCATATTTTTTCATGGCCCAATCGATCCCTCTATTCATGTTTTCTTCCCAAAAGTAGGTTCCGTCACCAAGCCAATCCCAAGGATTATGACTTGCCGCTAACTGTTGATTGACGATCGCTGACTCCGCCCTCTGAATGGAAATCCCGTGGAAGCCCTCCACTATTCGGTCGTTTCCTGAAAGACTGAGTTTCGTCATCACCCGGATAGAGGTAGAACGAGTTATTCAAGCGATGGGTTTCGTGTGGTGTAAAGGCAAAAGCGGAACGACTTCGACCTATGCGTGAAAGATTATTCCAAGATGTTGGGGTCGGTGTGATGTCTCTTATGCGTCAGGTTACTCACGAGCTGCGTCCTCGCATTAGCTGCCAGTTTTCTGAAGTGCCATAGTAAGAATTCTTCGACGATATTCTTTGCCTTGAACAGAGTCTTTGAACTCAAATTCTGTGAAGTACTTTGTACCAAAGGGTGGACTGTACCGACTTCTGAAACTCTGTTCCGAGTAAAGTTCCTTGACGACCTTGTTTCCTGTATCCCTTACTATGATGGGTTCATGTTTGCTGGTTGCCATGGAACCATAGTACTCGTCACGAAGCTCGAACACAGCAGAGATTGCATAGCCGCCTTGCTTTGTTACTCGGTACAGCTCCTGAACGTAATGGCGCTTTGCTCTTTCATCGATGAAATGGGGGAATACGTAGAGATCGAGACATAGGTCAAAAGAGCTAGACGGATATGGCAAATTATCAAGTACATCTGCTTCAAGAAAATGAGTTCTGTCTGCGACACCTCTCTCTTTCGCCAGAGATTTGGCGGCTTGAAGCGCAACGGTAGAGAAATCGATACCTTCAACTCCTAAGCCAAGGCTTGCCAAATAGACTGAGTTTCTTCCGTTTCCACAACCAACATCAAGTGCAGCCTTCATATCACGAATTTGCAAGAGCTTCTCGAACAGAAGCAAGACATGAGACGGATCCTTGCGTATACTCCCTGGTATGATAGGCCGAGAGTATTCTGCATTCCATACCTCCTTGTCGCTCGCGGAGATCACGGCCCTTTGATCCTGCCTACTGGTGGAATCTGTTCCAGAGAGGTAAAAATTCTCTGGCCCTTCGACTTTGCGTATTGCAGCTCCTTGTCGGCGCCCGGAGATCCAGCTAGGTGTAGGAAGGCATCTGTCTTTGCCTGCCACGACCTGTCCCAGTTAAGGTAGTCCTCATATTTCATGTTCTTTCTGGTAGCTTGGGCCCTAAGCTCAACGAAATGTGTGAGATGCGGAATGAACGGAAAGTGGCCCTTTCGATAGACTTCGAGCCCGGCGTCAATAGCTTTCTCAACATTTTTTTCGGTTTGGGCTGGACCGTCTGCAGAATATGGGCCTGCTACGTAAATCCGCAACGGCCGCTGGTAAAAGCCGGGCCTATGGAGTGAGAATACGTCGAGTAACCGACCGCCGAAAAGCTTGACCTTGTGCACTCGATACATGATGAGCGAGACGGCTGCACCCACTAGGAAGACGAGGTCTCTCCAGCCAACGGACAATCTGAGAGCCTTGACGGGAAACCCAGCATTCGAGATGTAAAGAGAGAATATTATTACAAATATTAAGAGAAAAAGAAGGGTCACCCCTCGGCGTCGTTGGCTGTTGATGTTTTCGTGCGCCTTGTATTCGTGAGATTTTAGCTGGTCCCAAACTACGAAAGTCAGGAATACGAGTATCAATAGATAGAGTTGGAAAGTCAAACTTTGAAAATCAATGAGTAGTAACCAATAAAGCGCCAGTAGGACAATGTCAACAATAAACCGAAAGAATCCAGCGCTTTTCTCGACATCAATCGGGCTATTCTTTATTGAAACGTGATACCCTACCCAGCTCGTGACTATCGTGAGGTAAGCAAGGAGCAATCCTGCAATCTGCAATTTCGAGCTTGTGTCTAATTCGCTTGAGACAAGCCATGGTTGCTGGAAATACTTGGATAGATTAGCTGGAGTGAACCAAGATTCCATCATGATCTGAGCGAAATTCAAACTGATAACAGTCGCAAATAATGGATCTATGAAATCAATTGCAATACGGCGACCATTTTCACTGCTCATATCTGACCTTGAAACCATCATGATCTTGGTAGTTCTTGAAAATTAGGTTATCAGACGACTGTTGGAGTTCAACCCCGGGTGGGCGAATGAGGCGCACTTTGGGTCTGATGGAAATCTTTCAATCTATGTCCCATGATTGCAGATAGTAGAGGTCAACGACCTGATTCTGCCTAGGAATCGCCTTGAAAACGGCTTGGGGTCCATTAGGATGTTAATGTCAGTTGAGACCCGTGATATGTGATAGGGGAATGTTGATGGGTCCGTGTTAGGATCCGGTTAGCCGGCGACGGTCGAGAAGAATAAGGTATGCGTGCGAGTCTCGCGACGCAGAACTGCCTTCTCTGGCATTTGGGCGAACGCTTGGCCGAAGGTTCTATCTGGATTAGCCCTAGACACGTTCACGCTCTGTGACTGCGCAATTTCGGGGAGGGGTTCCTTGACCCGATCGTCCCGTTTGCGCTTATTGCGGGTCTCGTCTGGTGGTTCTCGTAGGTCTAGTAGCCACATTGCTTGTAGGCTTGTCAACAGTCCTGGCAGGTTGTCGTGGATCTGCGTACTTTTCCCTGGGACACCGACCTAAGATTCGCAACTGTTTCTTGGATGGTGGTGTCGCTAATTGGGCAGTGAATTATCTGATGCCAGGCGAGAACTTCAGAAGTATCCCGGGAACGAAATCCCGGTTATTGACGCGGTTTCCATCGTGGCCCGGGTAACGGGTCTTCGGGTTCATCTTTTGCTGGATGACGAAATATCACAAGCGCTGGAATACGCCAGGCAACTAATCGCGTCAGAGAAGGTTCTACAGGGCCCCTACGATGTGAAGAACGAAGTCGTGAAGGCATCGAGGGAGGCCTGGGCTGATCTGACGTCTGAGGCGAGGTCGCTTGTAGGCACACTATGGGCAGACAAAATCGGTGTCGATCTGGTGGTCACAACTTTAGATC
>WNGP01006275.1_pt1 | contig 10597 bp, 5 predicted proteins | sample 5407671 | NCBI WGS metagenome assembly WNGP01 (sample SAMN13153381, study PRJNA577476) | soil metagenome | isolation source: 40 cm soil or saprolite under Garry oak tree replicate 2 | place: USA:California | collected 2016-06-15
AACTGCCGCGAATTGGTGCGCATCGATGACAGACAGATAAAAGCCAGCTCCGCTCCCCCCAGGAGAAGAGAAGATGTCCAATTGAACCCCCCGGACGCGGTAATATGGGCCCGCGCCATCCAAAAATTGCCCACGATGACAGCAAGAGTAGACATTATCTTTGCCGTAAGACCTACCGTCTCGTCACGCCAAACTAGCACCAGCAGCAGCGCTGCGGTGATAAAAAGTCCCACCAGTCCAGCAAAGAAGAGCAACTGCTGGTTGCCGTGAAAAAAGCGGAGATCGGCCAGCCACAAAAAGCTTGGGAAGAACAGTGAATGACCATTGTGTTTCAGCAACGCGCTTTCGATCCAAGTATGGTTCAAACAGACGTCGTAAATATCCCAGAAATCCTGGTGAGTCACAGTCCAGTGGCCAATATAAAGGTAAACGGTTCCGGAAAGTAAGAAAACCGCTCCGGCCAGAGCGGCACATAACCGTGCAACCTGCTCAGCTCCAGCAGCAAACTTATGCATCCCATGAAGTGCGAAGCAGGAAAGACATAACGATGGTCAATTGAGGTCGGCTCACTCAAAAGAGTGCAGTTGCAGGAACAAGAAAATTTTCACGTTAGCGATGCGATCTCGCTCAGGGATCTGGGAAACCGCCCGACTTCTTCACTTCTCAAGATAATGCATTCGAAAGTGTTCATGATGTGGTTAACCGCGGTGCCTTGCACGTGCCGCAAAATCTTCTGTCATGAAGTTGTAACGCAACAATTGTAGAAAGCTATCCGCTTTAAGCGAGACGGATTTCGGATGGGACGCTGCAGGTACTAGCATCACTTCCGTGCGAATTCTTGAGCGCTTCAGCAGCCACAGGCATTTTGGTGAATGTGGAAGCCCTCAATTCAAGCACAACAACTCCTTTTCTCCAGCGAAATTGCCCGCCATGAGCAACACGGATTCGAATTTACAAAAATTTCGCAAGCTATGGGCGCCGAGAGATTCGCGGCTGCCTGAATCACGTGCGGAGCCTTCCGCAGGCGACGCGACCTGAATTCTTAGACAATCGTCTTGAGTGATTGCCAATATTGTCTTCGAGTGAGCTAAATGCGCACAGTCATCGTCACGGGATCTGCGGGATTGATTGGTTCGGAAGCGGTCAAACGATTCGCGAAAGAGGGTCGGCGTGTTGTTGGGATCGACAACGACATGCGCGCGCAATTCTTTGGCGCAGAAGCTTCGACCAAGAAAACACGAGATGATTTGATCGCAAATGTCCATGGTTATGAACATCACGATCTCGATATTCGCGACGCTCCCGGAGTCGCAGAGTTATTCAAACGCCATCGCGGCCATATCGAGGCGATTGTGCACACGGCTTCGCAGCCATCGCATGATTGGGCGGCTCGCGATCCACAGACCGATTTTAGAGTTAATGCAAACGGCACGTTGAATTTGCTGGAAGCGGCGAGAGAGTTTTCTCCGGAAGCGCCATTTATTTTTGTATCAACAAACAAAGTCTATGGCGACACGCCGAATCGACTACCGCTGCGTGAATTACCGAAACGCTGGGAAATCGAATTGGGACATGAATACGAGCCGGGGATCTCCGAAACCATGAGCATCGATTACAGCAAACATTCGCTTTTTGGGGCATCTAAAGCAGCGGCCGATCTTCTGGTGCAGGAATATGGCCGTTATTTCGGCATGCCGACTGTTTCTTTTCGTGGCGGCTGCCTAACTGGGCCGGCGCATGCCGGCACAGAGCTGCATGGGTTTCTTTCTTACCTGATGCTCTGCACAGTAAAAAACCGGCTGTATCGCGTCTTCGGATACAAAGGGAAGCAGGTGCGTGACAACATTCACAGCTTCGATCTGGTCGAAGCATTTGCGGAATTCATTCGCCTGCCGCGCGCCGGCGAAGTTTATAACATCGGCGGCAGCCGGCATAGTAACTGTTCGATCCTCGAAGCAATCGATTTGTGTGAAGAAATCAGCGGACGCAAATTAAGTTGGAGTTACGAGGAGACGAATCGCATCGGGGATCACATCTGGTGGATCAGCGATGTGAGAAAATTTCAGAAACACTATCCAGACTGGAAATTTCGCTATAGTTTGCGGGAAATTCTGGACGAAATTCATTACTCAGTCGCCCACCGCGCGAAATGATGCGACTGAATTATTCGGGAGGCAAGGATCGGCCGATCGCAAATAGAAAGGGAAGCGATGCGGTTTTTCAATATTGCGGCAAACAGGTTCTTCGCGGATGCCTTTTCATTTGTACTCGGTCAACGCTTCGAAGATAGGCTATGTGGCACCAAAATGCTGCCGTGGGTCCCACTATGAGCGCTGGGCGGCAGGGCGCGAATTCTTTGGCGATTTCGATTTTCTGTTTGGCGCGGCTAGGATAAGACTAAGATTGTTTCCGCAGTTGCGCGGGCGCTACTTACAAGCAGTGCCAGTGGTGGGGGTGTCGATCGAAATCGAAATTGACCAGCATGACGACTAACGCCGTATTTACCTGCATTGCCGAGCCGACGAACCAGTTATTAGAGCAAAGCGCTCGATTATTAATGTCGATACGCTGGTTTGGTGGCTCCCTCGGACAGGCACGCTTTGTGCTCGGTTGTACAGGTCCAATTCCCCAGACGGCGCTCGAATTGTTCGACCACTACGGCGCAGAGGTTGTTATGGTTGAACGATATGATCCGACTCACGGCCATTCAAACAAAATTGCCCTTCTTGGTTCGCCAATATTGGCCGGGCACGACATCGTGGTCCTGTTGGATTGCGACACGGTGCTCGTGCAGGATCCTGCTCGTTGGCTAAGTCGAGACCTGGTTGCCATCAAAATTGCCGATTTGCCAACAGTGTCTCTTGCAGAACTCGAGGCAGTTTTCCGCCACTTTAAATGTCCAATGCCTTCGGCGCGTTACTACCACGAATTGACCGGCGATGCGTGTCTCGCTTATTGCAACAGCGGCGTCATGATCGTTCCAGAAAAATACCGACAGCGAATCGTCAGCCAATGGGATTATTGGAATCGACAGGTCCTGACAGCCCCAGAAACATTGCGTTTCAATCGTTTGCACACAGATCAAGTAAGTCTCGCGCTCGCGCTCGAGAATTCTGAAGTTCCATTTATACCGTTACCCGTCGAAATGAACATGCCGGCACATTTCGGTGCGGAGGCTTATTCTCCGGCATGGCAAGAGCTGGATCCCGTCATCATTCACTACCACCGGCTTTCCTATCCCGACGGTTTTCTCAAGCCATGTGCGCTGGGGCAGTGCACGCGGCGGATCGAAAGCTTTAACGCGCGGTTGCGGGCCGAAGTGCGTCCGCGGCTCTCGATTTCCACTCGACTGTCGGAGAGAGCGCCAGTAGACCAGAAGTTGGTGCCAAAGGTAGTGGTGGGTAGTGGCTGGTGGTGCGCCGATTCGCCGCACGACTGGACGATCGGCTCTCCGGCCACGCGATCCGTGGCGTTCTTCAACATCTGGTACCAGCAGCTGATGCGCTGTCTCAAACCCGAGTGCGTCGTTATTACCGATAGTGCCTCACCGGTAAAACCCGACTATCGCTCGTATCCAGCCATTCGTTGGATTGAGCTGGACCGCAACTACGGTCACGCGAACGATCTGCGCACTGGTCGCATTCGCACCAAGTATAGCGGTTTTACGCGCGCGGTCATCAACGGCGCTATGTTTGCGCTGTGTTGCGATGCGGATTTCTACGTTTACGTCGAGCAAGACTGCTTACTTAAGGGAGAAGATTTCCTTAGCCATGCGGTCGGGGACGCGACTGAGGATATTCTGATGGGCCGAGTCACCGAAAAGGGGCGCGGCTTGGCGGGGACCCCCGCGGCGTCCATGCCCCAGCAGAGCCTTGTCATCGTACGTAAGGCGGGATTGGCTCGCTTCATCGAGGGAATCGTGAGCACGCCATATACGGATGGGGAGCTTTCTCCAGAAATGATTATGCATGACCGATTGGCGCCCATTGGCTTTGTTCGCGTACCCTATGGACGCTCGCGTCCTATCGATTTCGAGCGCAGCCATTTCTACGCTCAACACCTCAATGCCGATGAATTGCAGCGGTTGCTCTCGTTGATCGGGGTACGACTGCGCGACGAGGAGTTTGCCTTCCAGCGGCAAGGAGCGTGATCACAAACGCCCATTCCCCCCGGCGGTAAACGCTCTACGGTTGGTGTGCGGCGTCATCGTTGCCAACTATCGGGATGCGGTTGTGGTCGAGTTTGTGCATGCCTAATCGCTTTGCATGTGAAGCTCTGTCGCGCACACCTTGGCTGGCGATTGGCAATATCCTACTTTGCTGCGATAACTCGGATCGATAGAACTCGACAGCAGGTACCTTGCACACCCGCCGAAGGAGAGGTGTGTTCAGAATCGATTTTACGATGCGAAATATCTATGATACGCATATATTGGATCTAAGTATTTGCCTGTTTCTTGAAGCGAAAAAAATTGAAGCATTCATTGAGCGGCCACGCCGCCGTATGCATCGCCGGCGCGCATCGTTCAGGCACGTCGATGCTCGCGAAGTTATTGCATAATTGCGGCCTTTACCTGGGCCCAGAAAACCAGTTGATGCCCGCGCAGGCTGATAACCCCGATGGTTTCTGGGAACATCTCGGGTTCGTCGCACTGAACGACGAACTGCTGAATAAGCTCGGCGGCGCGTGGGATCTGCCGCCGAATCCTAACGAGACTTTCGAGCACCCGCGGCTTGATCCTTTGCGTATGAAAGCGCGGCTGCTGATCGAAGGATTTGCTTCGGCAGGCGCGTGGGGCTGGAAGGATCCGCGCAATAGTTTGACGCTGCCGTTTTGGCAGGGCCTCTTGCCTAAGCTGAAAACGGTTATCATCGTGCGTAATCCGCTTGAAGTCGCTTACTCAATGCGGGAGCGGAACGGAACATCTTATTCGTTCGGTTTGCGGCTTTGGGAAATCTATAACCGACGCGTGATCGAGACTGCAAGTAGGCAAGAGCGGTTTGTTACTCATTACGATTTATTTTTCGAAGACGCGGCATCGGAACTCCGGCGAATTGCCCATTTCGTCGGTCTGCCCGATGCGGATGTTACCAACGCCGCGGCGTTGGTAACAACCCGAAGACGCCACATCCATTTCACCATTGACCAACTGATCGATGCTCGGGTCTCGGCGGAAGTAATCGAACTTTATCGCGCCTTGGTTGCCGAGGCCGGTCAAGTCGCCAGTGCATCAGCTAGGAAAGGGAAGAAAGGGAGGGTAGCAAAGGCTCAGCAAACTGCAAAATCGGGCGAGATCGATTTGCTTCCCGGAGCGGTCAGCCGGCTGGTTGCCTTCGTTCCGGAAGATAATGCCGAAATCCAGCAACTGCGTGAACGCCTTGCGCAAACGGAAGCTCGGCACAAGACCGAAATCGAGGAACTCAGCGCCCACCTTGCGCGAACCGAAGCCCGCCACAAGATCGAGATCGCGGAAACTACCGCTCGGCATCAGATCGAAGTCGAACAATTGAGCGAGCACTTATCCGGCCGAATGTTGGAGGTTGCGAGGCTGGAGCGGCATCTCAAAGCCGAAAGCGCGCAGCTATCCGAATATAAGTTGCAAATTGCTAGGCAAGAGCAGCATTACACAGCCGAAGTCCAGCGCTTGCGGGATGAACTCGAGCAATTGCGTGATCGTATTACGCAAATCAATAGTCTACTTCACAGGAGGAGTGTAAGCCTGGCAGAGCACGAACGATGCATCATTGATCTGACAAATCGCCTGCGCAAACAGCTTTGGGATACAAGAAGGCTTTCGCATCTGCTCGAAGATGCTGAAAAAGCTGCTGCACGTTTACGCTCCTCGCGCCGGTGGAAGTTGGCCAATCCGGGAACCGCAATCCAGGCCAAATTATTTCCCGGTAAGATATTACCGGGCTACGGTCATCTCGAAAAAATTGTGGCCGCCTATTTGCGATGGCGCGCTTCCCATCCCGAAATCGCAAAGATCGAAGACGAAATAAAGGCGCTCCAATCCCCAACCATTCCAAAGGTGCCCTCGGCCGAGCCGGCAACAACCAGTGAAAGCGACGACCATGTCGCGCCGGTCTCCGAAGCTACGGTTCCACAACTGACGCCAGAGAATAAATCTCCTATTCAACCTCCCGTTCCCTCTGTGCCTGTTGAATCAATCCATTTTCCTGCACACGAGAAAGTTGAGGTTTCAATCATCATTCCGGTGTTCAACCAGTTTCAGTTCACGCATGCGTGTCTTGCTTCGTTACAAACCATAAAAGAACGATCGGCTTTGGAAGTTATCGTGGTGGATGACTGCTCGACGGACGAAACGGCTGAGCTTGTGCCGCGGATGCAAGGCGTTGTTTATCTGCGTAACGAGAAGAACTCCGGCTTTATCGCATCTTGCAATCGCGGAGCGGAGAAGGCGCGGGGTAAGTATCTTTTTTTCTTGAATAACGACACGATCGTTACGCCGGGTTGGCTCACCGCATTGCTTGGTACCTTCGTTGAAGATCCGCAAGCGGGGATTGTCGGCTCAAAGCTTGTTTACCCGCATGGTCAGTTACAGGAAGCAGGCGGGATCATATGGCGAAATGCCTCAGGATGGAATTACGGCAAATTCGATGATCCGGAAAAACCTAAATATAATTATCTCCGGGAGGTTGACTACTGTTCGGGCGCGGCGCTGATGATTCGCAAATCGCTTTTCCAGAGCTTGGGAGGATTTGATGCAAAATACGCGCCTGCCTATTACGAGGACGCCGATTTATCGTTCAAAGTTCGAAAGGCCGGTTACAAAGTGCTCTATCAGCCGCTTAGTAAAATAATTCACTACGAAGGGATCACTGGCGGCACTGATCTCTCGACAGGCACAAAGAAACACCAGGACATCAATCGACTAACCTTTGCGGACATCTGGGCCACTGAGTTGGAAGCGAGACCGGTTACTGGCGATTTCACTTTCTTGAATGAGCCACAGCCAGGGCGAAAAAATATTCTTGTGATCGACCACCATCTTCCCATGCCGGAGAAGGACGCGGGATCGCTGCGGATGTTTCATATTCTAAACATCCTCCGCCGGCTGGGCCACCGCGTAACATTCATTCCAGATAATCTCGCCGATATGCCGCCTTACGGCAACAAATTACGGAAACGTGGAATCAAAGTCGTTTATCACCCTTACATCAAGAAAGTACGCGACTATCTTACTTCGCACGGGAGCGAGTTCGACGCTGTCGTGCTAAGTCGATGTGATTTTGCTCGCAAGCATATCGCAGATGTTCGACTGCACGCGCCACAAAGCCGCATTATTTTCGACACTGTCGATTTACATTTTCTTCGGACAGACCGACAGGCAGAGCTCACAAGCGATCCCAAGATCCGAGAAAGGGCGAGCGAGAAAAGACAATTGGAATACGATCTAATTGATCAGGCCGATGAGACCTGGGTGGTGAGCGAAGTAGAACAGAAGCTCCTCCGCGAGGCCCGACCGGGCAAGTCGATAGAAATTGTGCCCACTATTGTCGATGTTCCGGGTTCGAAGACGCCTTTCTCATTGCGGCGGGACTTTCTCTTCATCGGTGGTTTTCAGCACACGCCAAACATTGATGCTGTTATTTTTTTTCTGGAGAAAATTCATCCACTGGTAGAGGAGCATCTTAGTGATGCCAAGTTTTACATCATCGGCGACAAGGCTCCTCCGGAGGTGGTAGCGCTCGCAACCGACAACGTCATCGTCGCCGGATTGCAGCCGGATGTTCGGCCGTTTTTTGAAAGCGTTAAATTATCTGTCGCGCCATTGCGATATGGGGCCGGTATAAAAGGCAAAATCAACCTAAGCATGGGTTTTGGTGTGCCTGTCGTGGCAACCTCGCTCGCCGTAGAGGGCATAGCGCTAACCGATCGTGAAGACATTCTCATCGCCGATGAGCCGGAAAATTTCGCGCGCGCCTTGATCGAGCTTTACGAGTCGGAGGAGCTCTGGAACCGGCTCTCGACGAATGGAATCAAAATCACGAAAGCGCATTATTCAGTCTCAGCAGTCCGCAAACGCTTGAATCGTTTGCTTAGTGACAAGCACGCCAAGCTTCCACAAGGGCGAAGGCTAAGAACCCTAACCTCGAAAATTGGCTCCGCGCCGAGCACGCCTTAAAACCCCCGCGATTAATGCCCGCTTAGGTTCAATCACTCCCGCTCCAACCGGGCATGGAAATGGAACGACAACAATTAAATGCTCGATGGGCAAACAGGAGCACGGGGCACGTGTATGTTTCGGCCGACGGCGCCCCCGAGCGAATTTCTTCCGCCGCGCCGGACGGATCGGTTTTTGACGGCAGCTACTTCGTCAGACTCACACATTTTTTTGACCGGCTGGCGGTTCGCAGAGTATCGCTCTTGTTATTGGGTGGGCGTGTCACGGAGATTCGTGCGAGCCGGGTATTACGATCGGGGCCGCTGTAGAGACTGAACTCATACGTTGCGCCTGTTTGAATCCAGTGCGCTTCTCCCGAGCCGTGCGAACCGCTTGCAAAAAACTTTTCCTCGGCGCCGTCCTTCGACACATAAACTGCGGCCGAAGCACCCTCAGAAAACCAACTGATAGTGGTTTTGCCTCGTCTAGCGCCAGGCGGCACCGGGTTCGGTGAAGCACTCAACTCGGAGCGGGTTGCGGGAAGTCCTGCGAAATAGTGACGCAGAAACAGGTTCATGATGTGATAGACCACTTCCCCCTTCACATGCCGAAGGTCTTGCTCCCAGGTCGCCTTCCGGTCCGAGTTTTGGACGATCTCGTAGCTTGGGAAATAGTGCACGTTTTTATGCATCGCCGCCCATTCTTGGGCTGCAGCTCGAAGGATTGATTTCGAATAAGTATTGGCAATTACAACGTCTTCCGACGAGAAGGTTGCCTCCAGCGGCACGGGCGACACCGTCACCACGACTTGCACATCTGGATGACCGAATCGGCTAAGCAGGGTGTGAATGCCTTCAAGATTCGAAAAGTTCTCCGTAAAATTCGTAATGTGAAACTCGTAACGATCTGGATGACGGTGGAGAGCAGCGGGAATCGGTGCAGTGTTGATGAAAACATTGGCAATTTTGTCGCGCCACACTTCGACCAAACCGAGGGTAACTATCACCACCCGACACTGCGCAACCCGCCGGGTGACCGATTCGATGATCTCACGCCGATGAATCGTTTCTTCGAAGCCGGCTAGTTGCAGCGCCGGATTGGTATGCGGATCATAGAAAACACCATTTCCGATATCAACGAGGCTCTCGCGAGGGAATTCCTCGGCCGGGTCCAGCGCCCAGCGCAGCTCGTTGTAAATAGAGAAGGTGCTGTATTTGTTCGTGAAGCCCAACTTCGTTTCGTTATTTATTGCCGGGAAGGAATCGAACTCCGTAGCTCTGCTCAACACGGCCATTTTCTGCTCGGCCAGGGCGCACTCAATGCCGCGCGCAAAACAGGAGCCAATAGCGAAAAGGTTGTCTTCGCGCCGCAGTGTAAAGGTCGGTCTAATGGCAGGCACGAAAAGCGGCTGGCGAAGGCGCTGGAACGCCAGCCTACCGTTTGGCTGATACGGTAATGCGCCCTTTTCGTGCCACCGACCGTAATGATTCCGCGCGCGGTTCCAGTGAACCTCTTCTGTTGTGATAGGAGTGGACATTTGGAAACGGTGGCTCAGGCATCAATAATTGCCACAAATTTTTCGATGCCCATTTGATTCCCGGGGCGATTTATCATGCCATTGTGCTGCTTCCTTAGCGCCGACGATATGGCCGCGATTGGCAGTACGCTTGACCGATCATGTAGGATGAATTGTCTAAGGAAAGTCTATTCGCGTTGCTCGACTCCATGCTAAGAATGAGTATGCAACTGAAATGCAGGATCAAATAAACAAACCGATTTTTGTCGTGGGATCACCACGCTCGGGGACAAGCGTGCTGGCGTGGTGTCTTGGACAGCATCCGAACATTATGCCGCTCCCCGAGTCAGGGTGGATGGGAGATTTCGCGATTGATCTTGCCGTTCGCTACCAAATCGGATCAGCACGCGGAGATCGCTCGGTTTTAAGTGCAATGAACATCCAGCGCGAAGAATTTTTTAACATGTTTGGTCAGAACATTAACGCACTGATCTTGCGCCACCGCATCGACCTTGCAAGAAAGGTGTGGGAATACTTGGCCGGCCTAAACGCTCCGCCCGAAGATCTTGTCTCGCCGATGATGAATCAAAAAACGCGATGGGTGGACGGCACTCCCGAGTATTCATTCCATATTTGCGGGTTGCGTAAGCTCTTTCCGAAGGCGCTATTCGTCCACATTGTCCGCGACGTCACTTCCGTCGTTCGTTCGATGCTGAACTTTCATCGTGTCGGCGGAGGCAGCTTGGTCGCCAATGAGCAGGAAGCTTACAATTATTGGTTTCGCGCTGTGAGCAGCTGTCTTTTGGCCGAACGGGCCTACGGTCCGCGCGTCGTCTTCCGGCTTCGGTATTCCGACTTAGTGGATACGCCGGAGTCCGCCTTGCGATCATTACTGAACTTCCTCGGCGAGTCATACACTGCGGAGTGTCTGACACCACTCACAAAACGGATCA
>WNGP01005468.1_pt1 | contig 10596 bp, 7 predicted proteins | sample 5407671 | NCBI WGS metagenome assembly WNGP01 (sample SAMN13153381, study PRJNA577476) | soil metagenome | isolation source: 40 cm soil or saprolite under Garry oak tree replicate 2 | place: USA:California | collected 2016-06-15
GCTCGTCGTCGAGCGCGCGCGGGAACATGAAGTTGTAGATCGCGAGCGTGCCTTTGCCGCGCTCGAACAGATCCGAAAGCCTCACGTCAGTCTGGGCGCCGTCGGGCCCTGTCTGCTGGAAGACGTAGTCCTGCGGGACGACCCCGCCGGGCGGCAGTGCGCGTCTGGCGACGGCCACCGCCTCGGTCGCTCGGCGCAGCTCAACCTCCTGCTGGAGCAGCCGGTCGCGCGCCGTTCGGTACTCAGGTGACTCTCCTGGAAACGAAATGCTCATCATCACTCCTCTGGTACACTGTTTTCACGAATAGAGACATTTTAGGAGCATCCTTCATGTTGTACTGATTAGTGTTTCTTCTTGCTCCTGTTCCTTGAATGAGAGATGTCCATGCGAACATCGTGACCATCATAGCATACAGGAGAACACAAAACTTCTCGTATCTTGCTCTCCTCAGACTACTTGTTCACCAGAAGGGTACCAGAACCAAGTTACCAGACGAATGACAGCCTTAACGTGTTTTTCCGTTCCGTTGCTCCCCAAAGGCCAGCTTCCACCAGTTTAATTGCAAAATTTACAGGCAGGTGTGCGACTACAGGGGAATGCGGCGATAGACCGCATCAAAGAGGAAATTCACAAGATGCTTTTGAGTTCGACCAGGTCGCCGCTTAGCCATAGGGCCTAATGAACAGCTCAAAGTATGTATTTCCATAGATAACGACCGAAGTTTTGCTCAGAAGGTGTTAGGACTCGTGGGTGGTGGCTCCCATGATCGTATCGTAAAACAGCAACTCGAACTCATGGCTCAGGCGCACCGCGCGCGTGATGTGCCGACGATCTTCCGGCGTATCGTAGCGGGCCAGCAGGAGCGCATCGATGGGCGTGGCCCGCTGCCCGATCTCCTGGTGCATGCTAAAGAAAGCGACCTGCTCCACGCTCATCCCGTAGTGGCCCATGAGGGCTGGGCCGACGCGCGCACAAATCTGGATGAAGATATCCTCGCTGGCACCGACCGCTGCGATTTTCTCCGGCAGCGAGCCGTAGGCCAACATCCAATAGAAGAAGATGGTCAGCGCCATGCAGCCAGCAAGTGGCTCCACCGCGTCAAAATCGGCTCGCGAGAGGCCAAGCGCTTCGCCAAAGCGCAGCAGCAGCTGGTAGCCTCCGATCTTGGGTACGAGCTTGGCGAGCAGAAGGTCTTGTAACTCGAGGTCGGGCATTGCGGCAACGGCCAGCGCGTCGAGACGATAGGCTTGCTGTACCAGCCACCAATCCTGCAAGGCAAAGACGCACAGAGCCTCGCGTGGCAGCGTGCCCTGCTCGATCCCCGTCCAGAGCGGGTGGAAAAGCAGGCGCTGGCGCAGTGGTTCCAGGTTCTCAGTCAGGATATGGTCGGCGAAACTCATGCTGTTTGCTGCCCCCTCATGATCGCTACGCGCGTCAAAGAAGGTAGGACGATCTCTTCTTGATCCAGCCAACCAAGGCTTTCCCGAAGGCTGCGAGACCCTGGGAAGAAGACGGGAAAAGACGGATGGCACCGACAACAAACATTCGGGGGTATAAACTGTCTCTTTTGAGAACGGACGTTGTACTGACTACTTAGGATATCCGTTCCAAAACAGAGCAGTAAAAAGGAAGGTGAGCAACAGTATCGCTCTCTGCTTGATGTATCACTGGTTTTGGTTGCTTGCGCTTTCATTTCACTCCTGCTATTTCGGCAGCCAATGCCTGACAGACGCGCTGGTACTCCTGCTTGAGGTGAGTGACCAACTCCGCCGCCCGTTCGATCGTTCCGTTCTTGCCGATAGCCTCTAATTCAGCGCTGAGAGCAACCATCGTGCGGGCTCCCAGATTGTTACTGCTGCCCCTGAGGTTGTGAGCCACCCGTTTGAGCTGCTCGGGCTGCTCCTCGACTATGGCCTGATGCAGTGCCTCCAACAGTGGTGGCGTCTCGAACTGGAACGCCTCGGCCAGTTCCTGCACGATATCCGGCTCGCCTTCCTTCGTGAACTGGCGCAGTTCGGACAGCACTGCCGGGTCCAGGGCTGGAGCAGTCTGCACCTCGCTCTCAGCATCTCCGGTTGGGAGAGCAATTTCACCGGGCTCCTCAAGCGGCAGCGTCCGCTTTTTCGCCCACCAGCCAGTACGTTCCAGGACTGCCTGCAATGCTTTGATCTGAATCGGCTTGGTGAGGTAGTCATCCATCCCTGCGTCCAGGCACTCCTCGCGGTCGCCCTGCATGGCATTCGCCGTCATAGCGACGATGTGCGGATGCTGTTCGGCTGTCCAGCCCTCATGAATGGCGCGTGAAGCTTCCAGCCCGTCCATTTCCGGCATTTGCACATCCATCAAAATTACGTCGTAGCTCTGCCGCTGCAGGGCTTCCAGGACTTCCAGCCCGTTAGCCGCTAAATCGGCCCGGTAACCCATGCGCTCTAACAGCCGTAGTGCCAGCTTCTGATTGACCATATTGTCTTCGGCCAGCAGGATACGCAAGGGTAGTCGCTGGGCCAGCCCGGCATCGAACTGCCATTCTGTCGGCTCCAACTGAGGCATATGGGGCTGCGGATGCTCGGCAAAGAGGGAGATCAGCGCATTGTACAGTTGCGACAGCTTGATCGGTTTGTGCATGAAGACGACGATGTCGACTCCTTGCATGTCCACCTCGCGCCGTCCCAGGGACGTGAACATGACGAGCGGCAACGCCTGGGCGTCTCGGTAGTGCCGAATCTGCTCGGCCAGCATCAGGCCATCCATATCCGGCATCTGTATATCCAGGATGGCCACATCGAACGGAATAGCCATCTGCATGTATGCAAGCGCCTCCTGGCCTGAAGCACACGCATAGGGGAGCATGCCCCAGGACTGCATCTGCAAGGTGAGGATAAAGCGATTGGTCGCGTTATCATCCACGATCAAGACACGCTTACCAGCAAGCTGGGGTTGACTCGTATCCAGGTACGGGCGCAAGCCAGTGGGAGCGGCCTGGGCCAGGATGGTGAAATGGAAGGTCGTGCCAACTCCTGGCTGGCTTTCGACCCACATCGTCCCGTCCATCAGTTCGGCCAGGCGTTGGCTGATCGCCAGGCCTAGCCCGGTGCCGCCGTAGCGCCGGGTTGTCGAGGCATCTACCTGGCTGAAGGAGCGGAATAGGCGGGCCTTTCCTTCCTCTGAAATCCCGATGCCCGTGTCCCTGACGGCAAAATGCAACTCATAGAAACTTTCTTCATCAGGCTGCTGATTGGCTCTTCCGTCTCCATCCTTCTGCCCTGCTTCAACTGAGAGCACGACTTCGCCCCTTTCAGTGAACTTGACCGCGTTCGCGAGCAGGTTGACCAGGATCTGGCGCAGGCGGGTCACATCGCCATACACGGCGGCAGGCACCTGCTCGTCTAGCAGGTAAGCGAGGTCTAAGCCTTTCTCGGTAGCCCTGGCTGCCAGCAAGTCAAGGGCTGACTCCACACATTCCCTCAGGTCAAAGGCCTGACGTTCCAGTTCCAGTTTCCCGGCTTCAATTTTGGAGAAGTCCAGAATGTCATTGATGATGGTCAACAAGGCGTCGCTGCTCGAGCGCACCGTTTCGGCATACTCATGCTGCTCGGAGGAGAGGCTCGTATCGAGCAGCAAGCCGGTCATACCAAGGATGGCGTTCATAGGGGTACGGATTTCATGGCTCATCATGGCCAGGAACGCACTTTTCGCCTGATTGGCTGCTTCAGCGGCAGCCCTGGCTTGCTCCAAAGCTGCCATCGCCTGCTTGCGTTCCGTGATATCTCTCAAGACAATCAAACGACCAGTGAGGGAACCGCGCTGGTGGTACAGTGACGAGAGGTGCAGATCAAAATAGCATGTCGATCCGTCTACAGCAAGGACGATCTCCTCATGTGCCTCTGTTGCGCCACCAAAGCGTTCGACCTGCTCAGGCCAGGCGGAGGCTACCTGGGCAGCCGGTTGCCCAACCAGTTCTGAAAGTGTGTGACCAAGGAGACGTTGTGCCGCCGGGTTGAGATCCGTGATGCGGTTATACTTATCCAGAACAATCACAGCGTCGCTCATACTTTCGACCACGGCATGGCGTGCCACTGGTGTAAGGTCCAACAGCCGAAAGCGAAAGAGACTCCAGGCCATCGCTATACCAAAGATCGTAAATGACAAAGGGGTAAGGTCCAGATTAGGTACCGGACTCAGGCCAAAGTCAAACACAGCGTTGCCCACCCATGGTACGAGCACAGCAATGCACAAAGCACTCACTTGTCCACGATAGACAGATGCTGAACGCCTGAGTGTCGGGATGAATGAAACGATCAGTGCCGTACCAAGCAAAAGTAATAGGAAAGAATAGAAGACGTTGATCCAGTACCATGTACCACGTGTGATAACCAGCACTGTGAATGCACTAGTGATCTCCAACCCCACTTTAGTATGGATCAGATGATGAATATCGTTGGTCCAGACCAAAACCAATGTAATGAGAGGTTCAATAGAGAGCAGAACCAGCAGACGAGGTGTCAGCCATTTTGTGCGGCCAGTGTACTGGAGCGTCAAAGTAAGCCACGCCGCTGGCACTATGATGATCCCCAGGTATTCAACGCCGAGCCAAAAGAGTTTAGTAGGCACGTCCGCGCCTGCCAATTCCAAAGCGTACCCTAGTGACCACTCAGCGACGGCCAGCATAAGGATACTGAACGGTGCGACACCAGCCATCAATCGGCGTCTCCAGGCGTAGAGCGCGAGTCCAACTGAGATAACCCCTGCTAGGACCACAGGGAATAGATACGGAGTAAACCGCCAGGACATCGTACTCCTCCTTCTTTTATGAAGTCTCGCCAGGGACGTGCTGAAGCGTCACAAGCGTTATGTCATCTTCCTGTTCCCATTCAGCTCCCGTAAAGTGCATCAGTTCAGTAAGGAGGCAATGGATAAGTGCTGCGCCGTTTCTAGAGTGGATTGCAATGAGTCGTTGTAAACGTGCCAGGCCGAACATCTCGCGCGTCATATCATGCGCCTCGACCAGCCCATCACTGTAGAATAGCACGGCATCGCCGGGCGCCAACACAGTTTCTCTCTCGTCATAGTGCATATTGGGCATCATGCCAAGTGGCATGCCGGTAGCACGCAGTTCCATTACCGAGGCGGCATGGCAGCGATAGGGTAGCTCATGTCCGGCATTCGCAAAGTGCAGGCGACCTTGCTTCGGATCGAGGAGAGCATAGAGGCAGGTCACGAACATGTTCGCCGGAATATCTGGATAGAGGAGGTTGTTGACTGTTTCCAGCACTTGCCCGGGTGCGATAAGACTCTGGGCTGACGTACGTAAAACACTGCGAGTCGTCGCCATCACCAGCGCCGCTGGTACACCCTTGCCCGAGACATCCCCGATAAAAATGCCCAGGTTGCCATCTGGTAAAGGTAAAAAGTCATAGAAGTCACCCCCAACCGCCTGGGCAGGTTGGTAATGCGCTGCAATCCGCCAGTTCGGTAAGGATGGCAGTTCCTGGGGGAGCAGCGTTTGTTGAATGAGCCGAGCCACCCTCATCTCTTGCTCGATACGCTCACGTACCCGAGCCTCGTGTGTTAGACGCTGCTCACGCGCATAGATCTCGTCGACCATGTGCTGAAAGACACGCGCCAGATATCCCAGCGCGTCCGGTCGCCTGGCCACCTCCTCCAGACTCTCGGGATCGAAGGTATTGGCCTCAACAGCAATTGCCGCATCTATGATGCGGGAGACATGCTGTAAGTAGGCGACTTCCTGGTCACGCAAGCGTTTCTTCTCCAGGCAAGCGCTAAGGCGGGCGTTAAGTAGCACCGGATCAAATTGCTTAGGCAGGTAGTCCTGTGCCCCCAATTCAATACATTTGACGACGCTCTCAAGCTCGTCCACGGCTGAGATCATAATCACCGGGATATCGCGCAGGTGGGGGTCGGCCTTGAGCTGTTCGAGCACCTGGTAGCCGTCCATTTCGGGCATCTGCACGTCCAGCAACACCAGGTCAAAAGGCTCGGTCTGGAGTTTTTCCAACGCCTGTCGCCCGTTTTCGGCCAGGGTGGCCTGGTAGCCGAGTTTGCTAATGTAACGGGAGAGCACGATGCGGTTCACACTGTTGTCATCCACAATCAGGAGTGAGCTGGCGGGGATGGATGGAGATTGATTGGTTGTGGTTGCTTCCCCTTGCGTCTGGCTCATTTCATACCTGCTACGACCCAGCTACTTCATCTCCATCGATGTGAACATCAATGCGACGACGGAGAAAAGGACGACGGGCTATGAGAGCAATCAGTGGATGGTGGGTCAGTACTGATGGGGACACAGTCCCACCATAAAGTTGAGAGCCCTCACGAATTAAGACTCAACACAAGCAAATTGTGAACAAAAACGCTCGTCCTTATTGCATATACTGGAGTATAACAGGTCGGAAGCAATAATACAAGAAATTTTCCTGTTCCACGTCCGCTAGCGCTTGCTTGACCGGATTGGCGCGTCGGTTTTAATAACTTATAATGCTGGGAGGAGCGTTGTAACGTTTTCCGTTGCATCCAGACGAGACAAAAGAGAGATGCCTATAGAGTAGGCCGATAACAAGATGATGTATCCAATTCATCGTCAGGAGAGCTATCCTATGACAACCAATCTTCAGTTCAACGATCAGTTTCCCGACATAGCTTTGCCCAATCACCAGACCGAGCTGACGCGACTCTCGCACTTCACGCAGCCCAGTCTCCTCGACACGCACCCGGGATTCCTGGATGGCTATCCGCTGATCCTCGTCTTTTTTCGCGGGTTCTTCTGTCCATGTGACCAGCAGCAAATGCGGCAGTTGGTGGAGTTTCAGCACGAGCTAGCTGTGAATTACGGACAACTCGTCGCAGTGAGCGTGGACCCGCCGCTGGTTCAGGCGGCCTTCCGCGCCGGTCTGGGAGCGCAGTGGACCTTCTTGTCGGATGAAGAGCGCACGGTCATCAAGCAGATCAACATTCTCGACGAGACGGAAGGTGAGTACGCCTATCGAGCGCAGCCATACACGTTCGTGCTGCGGCCTGATTTGGGCATTCACGCCATCTATAACGGCTGGTACTTCGTTGGTCGACCCACGAGCGAAGAACTGCGGCATGACCTTCGTACCATCATGGAGACGCGCTCTGATTACCACTACGAGGCATATGATGCACCAGAGGTGCGAGGCATTCGCATCCCTCAACAAGAGTGGGCGGATGGTGCGCTGGTTCGATTTCAAGGCTGGGATTGGCATGATTGCACGAGTGGTATCAGGTGATGAGGTGTTCTTTCACTTTACGGCTCTTCCTGGACAGGGCTACCGCACCATCAGGCCGGGTACCCCTGTGCAGTTTGAGGTGGTTGAGACGAGAACTGGTCCGACAGCCCGCAATATTCAGCAGATCAAGGAACCGACACTATGACTGCGCTTCTCCACACGTTTGTAGGTGGTACCGTCGGAAGGTGGCGGGTCGAAGGCATGCGAGTCATCGCTGGTCAGGCACTGCCATCAGTCCCACGATGGTCGATCTTTGAAGGCCATCAGACTACAACACTGGAAGGTAGTATCTGGCTTCTATGTGGTGTCACCAGGTACGAACGCTACGTGCACAAGACGGAGCAGTCCGCGTGAGTGGCCCAACAGGCTAAATTGGGTTGTCTTGAGGCAACCAGGGCGGCGCTCATCGCTATTAAGAAGTCACCTGCCTGATGGGAACTGGCTCAGGACGAACGGAGGGCTATCTTTGAAGAGCGCTCGCACCTATACTGGCTACTTACTTAGGCTATTCGTTCTAACATCCAGATATAAACCGTCATCGAGGAACCTTTTATATTACGTACCTGGCGTATGGAAGGCAAGAACATGGAAATGAGAGGGCCACCAGTGACGCTATTTTGAGAACAGATAACCTAAGTAGCCAGCACAGGGGACAGAGGGATGCTGTACTCTCACCCCAACGCCTCCAACAGCAGCCATGTCGCTGCTTGCCACCCGCTTGTCGACTGGTGGAAGCCGTCAGGCGGAGGTGCTTGCTGTTCCTGGCTGCTGCCCCCGATCCGTGACAGGCGATGGCAGCGCCATCTCCCGCTGATAGCGCTGGTGGGAGAGGTGTCCCCGTGTGACAGCGATGATGAGCACTGCCAGCACGACCCAGACGAGCACCTGGCTCAGTCCGAACAGCAGGTTCGCGGCCAGAGGGGGCAGCTAATGCGGCATGTTCCGTGCTTTTTGCTTCCTGCTGCTCTTTCATTGGCCTCTCGAAGCATCCATTTGGGTTGATTTGGGCATCAGTGACAGGTAGAGCTGGGGCATGCCCGCCTACCCGTAAATATACTCATCAGTTGCGTTTTTCAACAGGCTGAACAGATGTGCGGTATCTCATACGACTATTCTCGTAGGGGAAAGGATAAGGCAAGGGAGAAAAGAGCCTTCAGCGAAGAGAGAGGAGAGAAAATCGAAGACGATCACAACGCTAGTTTGCACTTGATGACAGCCTCGTTGCAGTCACACCAATATAGCTGGCTTCTTTGCGAACAGGAAAGAACACATACCCTTCATCTCATCATGAAGAATCAAGTAACTTCGTATAGCCATTGGATATCATACCTCCAATGTCGACTGAAACTCCTTCCCGACCCAATGGAAGAAATACACCCTCGATAGGCAAGAAGAACAAACGCAACAGCTAACTACACGGGGTGCCCATTCCGATAGCTGTTGAATCCCCAAAGCGATAGATTACTGTCACCTTTGCTTGCTTCCTGCCTGCGCTATCCTCTACAGTATCGACACGGATGACTTCAACAAGGACCTCGATCAGTTGTCGACGAAGCTCCCAGGTGAGCGGTTCCTTTAGGTGCTGTGAGAGATCATGTAACAGCTCTTTTGCTGACCGCAAACAGCTCTCTTTCTCTTGAACGCACCGTAGTTGCTCCTGGACATTTTCAATATCGCGCTGTATGTCCGTCTCCTCCAGTTGGATTTGATCCAGCTGGCGGTCAAGTGAGAACTCGTCGATGCGGCCCCGCCGGAACAGAGTAATGACAGTGTCCTGCTCGGTGTTCAACGCTTGCAGTGACCGCTGGAATTTCGCAAGCCCAGCGTGGAGCCCCACTGCTTCACCATCCTGTATCTGCATTTGCGTTGCAAGCTGCTCAATCACTGCTCCAGGGTTATATAAGAATGTCTCGATGTCTTTCCACACGGCTGTCTCAATCGCAATAGCGTTTACCCTCTTCGAAGGACATTTTTTCCCCTGGGCACCGAAAAGACCGCGTGGCTGGCTCTTTTCATTGCAAGAATAGTAGATGCGTTCGGTATCTTTGTGCGGAGGGTAAGCTGTACCAATGTATGTAAGCCCACAAAGCCCACATTTGATCAAGCCACGCAAGAGGTAGGCGCGAGTAGTTGTCGTGGAATGAGGATCAAAAAGCATGTGGTCGTGCAGGACCTGCTGGGCTCGTTCCCATAGATCGATATTGACAATGGCAGGCACTTCACGTTCAAAAATGTCGCGTTGTTTCTTCGTACGCCTCCCATACTTATGAATCCCTTTGTATGTAGTGCTAACCAGCATATTTCGGATTTGCCCTGCGCTCCAGCGCCTGGCTGTCGTTGTATGACGCTTGCCCCGAGAAGCGTCATTTTCGACAGGTGTATGTGTAGGTGGAATACCGAGCTCATTCAGGTTGTTAGAGATGACGAGACAAGATTTTTGCTCTTCAGCGGCCATATAATAGATCCTGCGCACCACCTCGGCCTCTGAACAAGAGAAACCAGGGATTGGCTTTTCAGAAACGACAAGGCGGCTATCTTTCCCTCTTCCTATGGCAAGGTAGCCATAGGGAACGATCCCACCGAGCCAGGCTCCTTGACGCGCCAGCCGATTTGTCCCATCTGTCGAGCGTTGTACAATGTTGTCACGCTCGAGACCGGCCACTCCTCCAAGGACTGTCACTAGAAACCGGCCGACGGGGTCTGTCGTATCGAACGTCTCGGTCATGCTTTTAACTTGCACGCCGAGGGTTTCGAGTTCGTTGATGGCATTGAGGACAAGGCGAGAGTCGCGGCCGAGCCGGTCTAACTTATAGACATAAAGAGTATCAATTTTTCCAGCGCGAGCATCGGCGAGGAGCCGTGCCCCTTCCGGGCGCTGATCGAGAGAGAAGGTGCCACTGACTCCATCATCGGCGTACCAGCTGTAGATGAGGATATTGTGCAGCGCGAAGTAGCGCTCACCAAACTTGCGCTGGTTGAGAATGGTTTGTTTATCAAGTTGTTCTTCGGTGCTTACTCTACCTAAATTTCGCCCAAAATAGCGACAGGTTTGCCAGCCCTTGAAGAGCTTGCCAAAAGAAGGGCGATGCTCCCTAGCTCATGAAGAACCGAAAAAGCTTTCATTAGGAGGAGCATCACCATGAACGAGTCTATCACACCGACAACGAACCATTTTAGCCCGGCTGCGAGCTTGGCAGCCATTGGAGTGAAAGTGAGTCAACGAGGGTCTCTTTGGCCCGATCCGCACCACGGTGCAGATGCGGCAGAAAACCATCAAGCATACGCCAGTTGACAAGCTCTATGATGCCTTCATCAGCCTGTTGGCCG
>WNGP01008152.1_pt1 | contig 10596 bp, 5 predicted proteins | sample 5407671 | NCBI WGS metagenome assembly WNGP01 (sample SAMN13153381, study PRJNA577476) | soil metagenome | isolation source: 40 cm soil or saprolite under Garry oak tree replicate 2 | place: USA:California | collected 2016-06-15
GTTCTAAAAACAGGTGAATTTGCCCGTCATCAAAAGGCTGTATCTGGGCTTCGCAGAATGTCTGCGTAGAGAGCGGGGCAAGATTATAGCCGACAGGACGCGATGTAACAAGGAAACGATTACCGGGATAGCGCTGCGCAAAGCTGTCGATTTCTTCAACCAGGGTGCGGCGATCATCTAGAGTCGCTACCTCGTCCAGCCCATCGAATAGCACAAGCATACCTCTACGCTCGTGCAGAAGCTCAAGCATGTGCGGTGGGACGTTCAGGCCTGCACGACCAAGCAGCACCTCGCTGGCATAGGTCAGGAAATCATAATCAGGGCGCTGCCTGCGGTCTTCATTTAGACGCCTGAGTTCGATACGTAAAGGCAAAGGCTTCCCAGAAAGCAATGGAGCATTGGCCAGCGATGTCGAATTTGACAGATTGGCTATGGCATGGCTCCAGGCCAGGTGGCGCGTGCTGGTGGATTTGCCGGAACCGGGACCGCCCAGCAACACCATACAAGGGTTTTGTTCGAGCAGATCAACAAGAGAATCCAATGCACCTACACGTACAAGTATGTAGTCTTGCATAGCAATGCGTAACGGGACAAAAATACCATCTAATTCCGGGTCTCTGTTTTCGTTGGTGCGCTCCTTAGGAACGACCCCAACGAGTTTCAAGTGACGCAACGTCCTTTCAATGTGCGCTGTATATGCCTGTACATCCTGCTCAAATTGCTCCGGCTTATAGTGATCCGCCAGCGTTTCACCAATTTGACGCAGCGACGCTACTATATCCGTCAGGGAACGCTGCATACTCATTGCTGCTCGTACTTGAATGACGTCACTCAACTGTTGCCTGAAAAAAGGATCGGCATATAGCTCTGCCGTTTGTGTTGATAATGATGTGGTTTGCGGCAGCAAATGATGATAGACCTCGTTGAGTTCCGTAAAATTCGGGTTCTCATTGAGGCTGAAGAGACGCATAACCTCGCGGCGCAGGGTTTCGCTATGTGGACCGGGATGGCATAAAGTGGTGATAATGCTGCGGTATTGACGCTGCTCTTCGTGTGTAAGAAATGCTGCCTGGCCCCGTTCCAGCGCGTTTTTTAAGACAAGCTCAAGGTGCCTGGCCTGTTCTTTCTCGTCGCTGCGCAAAAGGGAACGCATACCCTTTTTGCCTTTGTCAATCGCGCTATCAAAAAGCAAATCCATTCCCTTTTCCTGGGCTTTGCCAAGGAATGCATCACGTATGGGGGGCAGCCACAGAGGAGCGCTTTTGACAATCAGCGAACTGATAGCGAAAAAGGACAGTGGGTCGAGCATCTTTTCACCGCTTTCTTACATCCATTGGCCTCTGCTGCAAAAATGATCTGTTAATGATAAGTGCATCTCAAGTATACCGAGGTGTCGATGGGGTGTCAATGTGCATATGGGAACTTTACGTGCTGTATGCCATGCCCTACCGCCCATCCCCGGATGCCCACAAGGGACATCCCTACATTTGGGTTTACGCCACCACCCCAACCTCACCTGTTTGACGGTTGCTGCCATTTGCCGGGGTGGGTTGGCTGGGGTGGTATGCCCAAATGTAGGGATGTCCCTTGTGGGCATCCCGGGGGGCTGCGGGGTGGCTCATCCCACATCAGGGTGATTTCCAGGATATAGCTTCATCCCTCTTTCATCGATGGAAATACCTCTGATACAACTGATACAAGTGATACAAACGAAGCAATACCAGGTTGCTGTAAGGGCATCCCAAACCAATCAATGGTAATCAAAACCGCTCTCTGGTAAAATAAAGCCAGAAGATCATTAATTTGCGGAACGCTATGCCATAGTGCGACAGCAATTATGAGGAACCAGCCTTCGTCATGCAGAACAACATTCCAGCCTATCACATTAGCCCACAAGACGTACCCACCATGTACTTTATTGGCGTGACTACCGGCCAATCAACCATGACGCGCCTCTTTCCATTCTGGGCCGCGATTCTGGGCCTCGACGATGCCCGGCTCATAGGAGTAGACCTCCCGCTGCAAGCCAGCGTGGAGCAGTATCGTGAGGCCGTAGCGCAGATCAAATCAAATACGACCCACTCTCGCTGGGGGCCCTGGTCACCACGCACAAGGTCAATTTGTTCAATGCCGCAAAAGACCTGTTTGATGCATACGATCCCTATGCACAACTCTGCCAGGAGGTCGACTGTATCTCGAAGCGAGATGGTCAACTGGTAGCATACTCTAAGGACCCGCTTGGCTCCCGGCAGGCTCTCCAGGCTATTCTTGGCCCGCACTACTGGGGCAGCAGTGAGGGTCATGTGCTCTGCCTGGGAGCCGGTGGAGCAGGGACGGCGATTACCGTCAACCTGCTCACTCAGGCCCATCCTGAAGATCGGCCGCGGCGGCTTCTCATGGTCAACGATCAGCAGTACGGACTCGACAGATTGCGCTCCATCGTGGAGCAAATAGAATCAACCGTCGAGGTAGAGTATGTTCTGAATACTGATCCGCGTCGCAATGATGCGCTGCTGGCCGCGTTGCCGGAGGGGTCGGTAGTAATCAACGCGACGGGCATGGGCAAAGATCGACCGGGTTCGCCCATCACGAATGAAGGACGCTTTCCCCTGCACAGTATCGCCTGGGATCTCAACTACAGGGGAGCACTCGACTTCCTGCACCAGGCCAGGGCACAGGCGCAGCAGCGTTACGTGCAAGTTCATGATGGATGGGACTACTTCGTTGCTTCATGGGCCGATCATATCGCCGAAATTTTCCATCTCACCATCACTCCCCAGCAATTTGCTCAACTGGCGGCAAAGGCGGAGGAGGTGCGTGCCTGATCATTCTGGCCGAGGTCGGCGGGTCAGCGGCGGAATGGTTCGCCCATGCTCTGAGTCTTCAAGATGTTGCTGCTGCAATTGCTGTCTTCATCTGCTCCAAATGTGCTCGCAAATGTCCCGTCACGAAATCCTCGATGAACCAGTCCAGCGGTTTTTCGCCAAACTTCACATGCTGCCCTGTTATCTCTAAATCACTATCGTGCAAGCTTCCCAATACCTCGTCCAGGCGAGCATAGCTTGCAGGTAGGGCGGCTTTGATCTGTGCCAGGGTGTCTCTGGCGTGATCTCGAATTGCGCTGAGGCGGCCTTCGTCCTGTTGGGTGCGGCCAAATTTTTTTCCTGGGGTGGCTACTAGCTCCGCGATTTCTTTGGCCCAGTAGGACATGAACTCCACGATGTGCGCCAGGTTTTCCATGATGGTCCATTCGGTGCCGTCGGGTGAATGGTAGAGTTGCTCTGGTTGAAGTTGTGCCAGGGGACCATCGATGAGTTGATTGAGCGCGTCATACGAGTGCTGCGCCTCGCTTCGAATGGCCTCCACCTTTGGATTGGCTGGTGATGTTGACATAGCATTGCCCCTTTACTTATCTGTTGATTTCTATCATTATGCAATAATAGAAGAAGAAATAACAACCAGAAGAGAAAGGGGAAGTCACTCTATGCATATTCCAACGTTCCGCGATGTCCTGCAAGCGCAACGGCGCATACGTCCCTACCTGGCACGCACACCGCTCTACCGCTACCCGGCGATGGATGCCTTGCTTGATACCGAGGTGTATATCAAGCATGAAAACTACCAGCCGGTGGGCGCGTTCAAAGTGCGCGGCGGCATCAATCTTATTTCCCAGCTCAGCGAAGAAGAGCGTTCGCGAGGCGTCATCGCCGCTTCAACCGGCAATCACGGGCAATCGGTCGCCTATGCCGCCCGGCTTTTTGGAGTCAAGGCCATCATCGTGGTGCCTGAAATAGCCAATCCGGGGAAGGTGGCCGCCATGCGGGGTATGGGCGCGGAAGTCATCCAGCACGGTGCAACCTATGACGATTCCAAGTTGCATTGCGAGGCACTGGTCCACACCTATGGCTATCGCTACATTCATTCCGGCAACGAACCTCTACTCATCGCAGGTGTAGCTACGGAGGGGCTGGAAATGCTGGAAGACGAGCCAGAACTGGATGTGATCTTCGTGCCCATTGGCGGTGGGAGCGGCGCGGCTGGCGTGTGTATTGCCGCCCATGCCGTCAACCCTGCTATTCAGGTGATCGGCGTGCAATCCGAAGCGGCTCCGGCGGCCTACGAAACATGGCGACAGAGACGCCTGGTCACCGCCCCCAATCGCACCTTCGCCGAGGGCCTGGCAACCGGCATCGCCTTTGAATTGCCACAGGAGATACTGCGGGAAGGCCTCCATGATTTCCTGCTGGTGAGCGAGGACGAAATTAAACAAGCTATGCTGTGGATGATCGAGCGCGCTCACACGCTTGCCGAGGGTGCGGGAGCGGCGGCCTTGGCAGGGGCATATCGCATACGCGACCAGTTAAAAGGCAAGAAGGTAGGATTGGTGTGCTCGGGTGGCAACACATCGCTGGAGCATCTACAATTGGCCTTTTCGGTAGTGGAGAATGCCCCCCGTAATCTGTAGGGACAAGGGGCCGCGGAGTGGAAGGGAGGGGGCCTTGTGCTTGTCCTCCATGCCTTCTCGATTCACCAGGAAGGACAAGCACGAGGCCCCCTCCCTGCATCACAACCACCCATTGTCCCTACGGAGAGAAAGGCCGCGCGAACATTCTTGTCCATGCACAAACAGAGAATGAGTTGCTCCTGCTTGTCCATGCTCTCGCTTCATGCTACAATGCAACAGACGAACGTTGTAGCACATACACGAAGAGAAGTAACACATGGATGAGCAGGTGGTGGCAGCAGTGGAGCCACAGTCTGAAGCCGCTGGGGATATCGAAGCATTTGTAGCGCGTTACCCTTTCCCATTAGATGATTTTCAATTGGAGGCCATCGCCCAGCTCGCGCAGGATCGATCCGTCATGGTGGCGGCTCCCACCGGCACGGGTAAAACGCTGGTGGCGGAATATGCTATCTGGCGCGCGCAGCAAAGACACCAGCGTGTCATCTATACCACGCCCCTCAAAGCCCTCTCCAACCAGAAGTATCGCGATATGCGCGCCCTGTACGGCACCGATGCCGTTGGATTGGTGACGGGCGACATTGTAGAACACAGCACCGCTTCTATTGTCATCATGACTACGGAAGTGTATCGCAATATGCTGCTGGAGGAAGGCGGAGACCGTTTTGCCAATGATGAAAATCGCATTCCCTCTGCGCTTGTCGACGTGGGCTACATCATCTTTGATGAACTGCATTACCTGAGCGATATTGGACGCGGGCCTGTCTGGGAAGAGGCTATCATTTGCTCGCCGCCTCACGTGCAGTTAGTCGGTCTCTCGGCGACGGTCAGCAATGCCGTAGACCTGGCCGATTGGATTAGCCGCGTGCACCGTCCCATCGCGTTAGTTGTGCACGAGCAACGCGCCGTTCCCCTGGAACATTACTACTTCCTCGATAACAAGCTGCATCATGTGCAGGACGCCAATGGGCAGCGCGTTGAACGCTTCCCCGATGTAGGCGGCGAGGCGCGTATCGCCATGATGCGCGGCCGCAATCGTATCTATACCTTTGGCGATGAAGAAGAGGACGAGGAAGACCAATCGTACGAGGCCAGGAAAAAGCGCAAAAATCAGTCTCAGCCGACCGGTGCCCTTAAAGAGTCATTGTCGTATCAGAGTAGGGGCGGGAGCGGTGGAGAGGAGGGGCGTGGACCCTTGCGGTCGCCCTCTGAGTCTCATCAGAGTAAGGGCGGGAGTGGTGGAGAGGAGGTGCGTGGACCCTTGCGGTCGCCCTCTGGGAATGGGTCGGTAGAAGAAACAACTACCCCCACAGCGCGCGATTCTCGTAAACCAAAACGCCCCGTCGAGCGCAGGACGCCTGAACCGGGCGAAGTGCTTACTGCCCTGCGCGAGGCGGACTTGTTGCCCTGCCTCTACTTTCTACCAGGGCGCAAAGTCGTAGAAGAGGCGGCCATGAGCGCCTCCCTGCACCTCTTTACCGCGCCTGAGGAAGAGCGCCAGATTAGAGAAGAGGTGAGCGTGTGGCTGGAGCATCTGCCCAAAGAAGATCGCAATTTGCGACAGGTACACTTACTGGTTGATCTGCTGCCGCGTGGATTGGCCTTTCACCATGCCGGGCTATTGCCGGGGTTGAAGGTGCTGGTCGAAACACTGTTTGCGCGGGGATACCTGCGCGCGGTTTTTGCCACCGACACACTCGCCCTTGGCATCAATATGCCAGCCCGCGCCGTGGTTGTTGGCAGCCTGAGCAAATTTGATGGGCAGGAGATGCGCTTGCTGACGCCCAACGAGTATAGCCAGCTCACAGGGCGCGCTGGCAGGCGCGGCATGGATGTACGCGGCGCGGCGGTCATCCCCTATTCTCCCTGGGAGCCGTTTGAGGAGTCATTCAAGCGCATCACAGGCGAATTGTTGCCTGTCACGAGTTCGTTTGTCATTCGCTATAACTCGGTGCTGAACCTGTGGCGGCCCGGCGATATCAAACACCTGCGCCGCATCTGTGCCTCCAGTCTGCGCGAATACCAGCGCTATGTATTGTGGGAGGAGCGCGAACTGGTTCGCCTGGAGAAATTGGAACTGCGCGCTCAAAAAGGTAAGAAGGCTGGCAAGAAGAAAGGCGTGGCGTCCGATGCAGCCATTTCCGCGCTGGAGAAACGGCGCAAGAAGATTGGGGCGTATCCACTCAGCCGCGCTGGCGCAGCCGAACTCGAAGGCACGATCTTCGCCTTGCGCGCACTTGGCTATATCGATGAGCGCGATCGACTGACGCTGAAAGGGCGCCTGCTGCGCAGTATCTTCCATCCTGCCGGTATCTTTCTTGTCGAGTTGGTTACCCAGGGAGTGCTGAATGACCTTTCGGCAGCCGAACTGGCGGAGGTTTGCAGCTGGTTCGTCTTTGATCATGAGCGCCGCCTCAATAACCGCAACGTCCTGAATGCCCATGTCTTGCAAGTGCGCCGCGAACTCTGGCGTATTACCCAGCATGTGCGCGCTATTGAAGCGCAGGCCAATATTGCGGCCTCCCCGGGTATTCTGCCCGATTTTCATGGTGTGGCTTTGGCATGGTCACGAGGTATGTCACTCACCGGGCTGCTCCGGCGTATCGATCTTGCCGAGGGCGATTTGCTGATGGTACTCAATCAGACCATCGATCTATTGCAGCAGGTGCAATCGGCCGTGGGCCAGGCGCTGGACGCGCGTGATTTCTGGGCCTCGCTTGAGACAGACGCATCCACCACACACACCAAACATGTGAAAAAGTATACCGCACAACTTCAGCTCTACCGCGAACACCTTGAACGTTTGCGCCCCATGCTTGCGCAAGCCACCGCTTCTCTGCTGCGCGGCATCATCATTCAAAGCCGCACTGTTCCCTCGATGGTTGCTCAGGTCGGTGGCGAAGAGGTCCCGCTTGATGCCGAAGAGGATACCGATCCGAAAGACATCATCGAAGAGGAATAGGACGTATAGCCCGTTTTACCCATCTCCCTCGAATCGGCTAAATTCTCCCGTTTATTGCCATTGATTAGGTGTGATGAAATGGGTGGATATCACTACGGTAAAAAACATTTACCGGCGAACATTACTTTGGTCATGTTGTCGAGGTTCTTCCATTGCTATAGGCCGGTAAATTGACTACCATATAAAACCGTAAGGATATCTCAAAAGAAACAGGACACGAGAAGAGGAAGTTTTTGATGAATGCTGAAGCTTTAGTAGGAACAGTACTAGGAACCTGCACACTGCAACAACTGATCGGGCAAGGGGGTATGGGTGCTGTATATCTGGCCCAACAGTCACGTCCCCGGCGCCAGGTAGCGGTGAAAGTGTTGTTGCCAGCCACGGCCCTGAAACCACAGCATCTCGCAGCTTTCCTGGAGCGCTTCAGGCGTGAGACCGACGCTGCTGCTTCATTGGAACATCCCAATATTATGCCGGTGTACGAATATGGTGAACGTGATGGACTGGCTTACCTGGTGATGCCTTATGTCAGCGGCGGCACCTTACGCGATGTCATGGAACGCGAAGGTCAGATCCTACTTCCCAAGATTGTCAACTACCTGGAGCAACTGGCTGCCGCGTTGGATTTCGCGCATGCGCGTGGGGTCGTCCACCGGGATATCAAACCGGCCAATATTTTATTGACACCTGAAGGACGCCTGCTGCTGACTGACTTTGGATTGGTAAAGATTGTGACCGAGGAGGGTCAGACGCTGGTGCGCTTGACGGGTGCGGGCGCGCCTGTGGGAACGCCGGATTACATGTCGCCGGAGCAGGTGATGGGTGATGAAGTTGATGGACGCGCCGACCTGTATTCGCTAGGCATCATCCTCTTCCAGATGATCACAGGGACGACGCCGTTCCAGGGGGAGACCCCCATGCAGATTGCTGCGCAACAGTTACACGCGCAGCCTCCCACTCCGCGCCGCTTCCGTCCCGATTTACCTGCCGCTGTTGAACAAGTCATCCTCAAGGCGCTCTCGAAACGTCCATCGGATCGTTATGCCAATGGCCTTGAGCTAGCCACAGCTTTCCGTCTGGCCTTATCCAACGCAACCACACATGTAGGGGCTCGATTTATCGAGCCCTCGCAAACTGATCCATTTTCATCAAGTGGCATTGGTGGTTCAGGGGTCTTCTCTCAACGAGGGCTATTTGATCCTAAATGGCAAACAGGCACTTTTGCCGCCGTGCAGGGTGCCGCAACGGGCAATGTTCCCGTGCCGAGCACTCCGCGTTCAACCGGTTTGCTATCCCGCACCGGCATGTTTCCAAAGGTAGGATCGGAGAGCAGCGGAGCTATTCCTACCGCCAACGCAAACCTGCAAAATCCCGCGACCCCTCCCGGTATGTTTTCTGCTACAGGTGCACAACCAGCAGCATTTCAGGGAGGCTTGAAGGCACCATCGAAGAATGCGCCTATGGGCAATGCCATGCCTCCGGTTCCTCAGACGCCAGCCAGGTCTCCTTCAACTTTGGCGGAGTCGGGCATTCGACAATTGTCGCCTTCACTGAACGTGTCCACGGGTTCGCTTACAGTACCGAATTACGAGCAAGGTTCTCAAACCATCAAGTTGACGGGTCCGGTTAAAGTTGTGCAGGTGCCTGTGGCTCCAGGACAATACGTAACAGGGCTTTTACCCGTACCACCCGTTGTGCAGCCTCCCGCTCCGGTGAAATCGGTCCCAAATATACTCAAGAACGTAGTACTGGTGGCGGTTCTGTTGATACTGGTTCTCGGTGGTGCCGCCGGCTTCTGGTTTGTGCGCACACATAATAGTCGGCCTACCACCAGTGCGCCAGCGACAGGTACACAGGGAAAACCGAATTTGCAGGCTACCTTAGCTGCCCAGGCGACCGCTACTGCCCAGGCCAATACCATCCTTGCCGATCCACTCAGCTCGAATATCCGTAATTTGCCGGAGGGCACCAGTGCGACGAGAGCGTATGTATTTCAGAATGGCGCGTATCATATTACCGATTTGGGCAAGCAAGGTGTGGCAGTAGTGGTGCCGTATGCTCTGCCCAATGAGCCAATGGCCTATTCGCTTACTATGCAAGAGATTCGTGGAGACGATACCTCTCCCGTAAACTCCTTCGGTATGATCTTCCGCTACAACCAGCAGACTGGTACCTTCTACAGCTTTGAAGTGGTCAATACCACCGGGGATAACGGCAAATACTGGTTCTACACGTACGATCCCAACAAGGCCAATCCCTGGACTCCCCTCTGGAGCCAGAACTTCGGCAAGGAATACCACGAAGGGCATGGCCCGCACATCGTCAACACGTTCAAGGTGATCGCTAATGGCAGCAGCTTCTCTTTCCAGGTCAATGGCAAATCGCTTGGCAAGTCGATTGTAGATAAATCCTATGCTTCGGGCTATGTCGGCATGCTGGTCAACCTGGATGGCACCGAGATTGCCTTCTCGAATCTGTTGATTATGAAGATTTAGAGCGGTCGGCACCTACCCGCCCTGCCAACGCACTGCGTGCTACGGCTTCGCCGTCAGGCAGGACGATAGGAGTACTTTGGTCATACCTTTAAGGCTAATGCATTGTCAGAACCTTCTCATTTGGCTAAGATAGCATCATGGGGTATCTTATAACTTTCAGAGCGACCGCAAGGGTTGCTCTGGAAGCAGCCAGCAGCAATGAGAGAGAGAGGGGAATTTTATGCATGCTGAAGCATTGAGGGGGAAAGTACTCGGAACATGTACTCTGCAAGATGTGATTGGTTTGGGAACCATGGGAGCCGTGTACCTTGCCAACGACACTGCGTCTCAAGTCAGGCAAGCTGAGAAGTACCTGGCTTTCCAGTCGCAACCTGTTCGTCAAGTAGCCGTAAAAGTGTTGCTACGCGCCGCTTCTCTTGAACTTCTGCAACAAATTGAGTTCCTGGAAAAATTCAACAAAGAGATAACGCCTGTCTCATCCCTGGAACATCCACACATTGTAAGCGTCTATACCTATGGCGATGTTGATGGCCTGGCTTATCTCGTGATGCCATATATCGCCGGGGAAACATTGGAAGATGTGCTTACGCGAGAAGGTGCGCTCCCTTTGCCCAAAGCAGCCTCCTACCTGGAACAAATCGCTGCCGCTTTAGATTACGCGCATGCGCGAGGGGTTA